>Ga0247834_1000468_pt1 | contig 78191 bp, 61 predicted proteins | sample LaCruzMarch2015__8_FD_187118 | JGI IMG/M metagenome (GOLD analysis project Ga0247834, IMG submission 187118) | Freshwater microbial communities from meromictic Lake La Cruz, Castile-La Mancha, Spain - LaCruzMarch2015_12m | ecosystem: Environmental > Aquatic > Freshwater > Lake | place: Spain...
TAAAGCATGACTATTGAGCTGACCATTGGCCAAACAAAGGCGAACAAAACGGATGCAGGCAACGGCTCGAAGGCTATCTGTCGTGTCAGCAACGTCTTGCGCTCGCCGTCGCCTGATCCGAGACGTTCGCCTAAACAGACGATCCAGGGACTGCTGGCGGAAGCGCATGGCATTGCGATGAGGCGGGGGACAATGTAGCCATTACTCTCCGAGTGATGATATCCCGACTGCATCACTCGGAGAGTGATGCCTAAAGCACTACTTCGTCACCATCTCATCCAGGTTCAGGAGGAGGTTGGTGACGAGGGTCCAGGCGGCGAGTTCGGGGGCGTCAAGGGACGGGTCGGGTTTGGATTCGCCGTAGGTGATGGCTTGTTTCGCTTCCTCGGGGCGGGCTTTGTAGGCGGCGAGGTGCTGGTCCAGGGTTTGGCGGATGATTTCGGCCTCCTGGGCGGTGGGGTAGCGACCGGTGGTGCTGCGGAAGGCGCGGGTGAGGCGGGTGTCCGTGCTGGCATCTTTTTGAAGCAACAGTTGTTGGGCGAAGTTGCGAGCGGCCTCGAAATACTGGACGTCGTTCATCAGGTTCAGGGCCTGGAGCGGGGTGTTGCTGCGTTCGCGGCGCAGGCAGTAGGACTCGCGGTTGGGCGCATCGAAGTTGGTCATGCCGGGAGGCGGGGCGGTGCGTTTCCAGAAGGTGTAGAGGCTGCGGCGGTAGAGGGATTCGCCGGTGTCCTGGACGTAGTTGCGCGTGTTGCTGCCGCCAAAGCCGACGGGTTCCCAAATGTTTTCCGGCTGGTAGGGGCGGACGCCTTTGCCGCCGATCTTGGGGCTCAGCAGGCCACTGACATAGAGGGCGGTGTCGCGGACGACTTCGGCATCGGCACGGAAGCGCGGGCCGCGGGCGAGCAGGCGGTTCTCGGGATCTTTGGCCAGGGTGGCCTCGGTGAACTGGGCGCTCTGGCGGTAGGTGTGCGAGGTCACCAAAAGTTTGACAAAGGCCTGCATGTCCCAGCCGCTCTCGCGGAAGGTGACGGCGAGCCAGTCGAGCAATTCAGGATGGCTGGGAGGCTCGCCCTGGGAGCCAAAGTCGTTAGTTGTTTTAACCAAACCTGTGCCGAAGAACTGCTGCCACATCCGGTTCACCTGCACGCGGGCGGTCAGGGGATGGTCGGGGGAAAGCAGCCAGTTGGCGAGGTCGAGCCGGGTGGGTTGGGCGGCATTGGGCAGGGGCGGGAAGACGGCGGGGGTGCCACGTGCGACTTTTTCGCCGGGCTGGTCATACAGGCCGCGGTTCATGATGAAGCTCTCCCGTGGCTGAGGCAGATCGGCCATGATGAAGGTGGCGGGGATGAGGTCCTCCAGGGCTTTGCGTTTGGACTCAAGCGCGAGTTTTTGACCACGCACACCGTTGACAATTTCCCGTGCGCCCTGGTATTCGTTTTCGAACCACCAGTCTTTGATCTGCTTCGTCTCCGCCTCGGTCCATTCAGTGGGCTTTTTGCCACGGACAAGGTTTTGCAAATCCAGGGGCAGGGTGGCGACACGTTTGCCTTGGTTGTTCTTGATCCACAAGCTCCAGGACCATTGCGGGTCCTTGGCGGCATCCACGCGCGAACTCATGGTTAGGCGGTCCCAGGTGACGGTGCCGCCGAACTGGGTGAAGGCATAACCCGTGACTTTCATACCGGGCTTGAGGCCGATCTTTTCAATCGGGATGTCCAGCTTCACCCACTCGCCCAGCTTGGGCAGGGCGCCCATCTTCACGCGCTCTGGTGTGCGCACCTGGCCAAAGGGGATGGCACCCTCCTCGCCCCAGAAGGCGCGGTGATTCCAGCCGCCGACGTGAAACTGCAGCATGATGGAGGACGGCGGGCTTTTTTCGTCAATGAAACACTGGACGGAGAGGCGGCCATTGGCAGGCACGTCAAAGGTGGCCCCGCCGCTGAAGAAGTCCTGCGCGACGGCGGTGGCGGTGCGTTTCAAGGCGGTCTCGCCGCTGAAAACGGGGCCGTCTTTTTTGCTGATCAGGCGGGTGGGTTCACCGGCGGCCTGCACCTGGGCCCCGGCGGGGAAGGCATCGTCAAACCAGACGACCTCGCTGGTCTGCACGGGCGGTGGTGGCTGGATCGTGGCGGGGTCGGTGTAGGCGATCTTCGAGATGGCGTCTTTGATGTCTTTTTCCTTGGCGGCGATCTGCCGGGTCAGTTCATGGAGTTGGTTAGACTGCTCCGGCGTGGACAGGCGCAGGATCGGCGGGGTCAGCAAAATATTGCCATCCATGGCGGGATCGGCCGCGCTGTTAAAGAAGGCATAGAGGGAGTAAAACTCCTTTTGGCTGATGGGGTCAAACTTGTGGTCATGACACACGGCGCAGCCGGCGGTAAGACCCATCCAGACGGCAACCGTGGTGTCCGTGCGGTCCACGGCATAGCGAAAGACGAACTCCTCGGCGATGGAGCCGCCCTCGCTGGTGGTGACGTTGCAGCGGTTGAAACCGGAGGCGATTTGCTGATCCACGGTCGCGTTGGGCAGCAAGTCTCCGGCGAGCTGCCAGCGGGTGAATTCATCAAAGGGCAGGTTGTCATTGAAGGCGCGCACCACCCAGTCGCGGTAGGGCCACATGCTGCGTTCATTGTCCAGGTGCAGGCCGTGGGTATCGGCATAACGCGCGGCATCCAGCCAGTAGCGGCCCATGTGCTCGCCATAACGTTCGGACTTCAACAGGCGGCTGACGACCTTTTCATAGGCATCCGGGCTGTCATCGGCCAGATAGGCATCCACCTCGGCAATCGTGGGCGGCAGGCCGGTGAGGTCCAGGGTCACCCGGCGGATCAGGGCCTCCTTCGTGGCTTCCTTGGCCGGGTCGAGACCCTCCTTCTTCAGGCGGTCCTGGATGAAGGCATCCACGGGATTGCGCACCAGCCCGCTCTTGGTGATCGGGACGGCGGCCTTGACGGGTTTTTCAAAGGCCCAGTGCTTCTGGTATTCCGCGCCTTCGGTGATCCAACGCTGGAGGAGCTCCACCTGCTGCGGCGTGATCTTTTTATGCGATTCCGGCGGCGGCATCACCTCGTCCTCGTCGGTGCTCAGGATGCGCTCGATGATCGTGCTCAGCTTCGGATCGCCCGGCTTGATGGCCTGCACGCCGTCTTTGATCTCAAAAGCCCCCTCGGCCGTGTCCAGGCGCAGATCGGCCTTCCGCTTCTTGGCATCAAACCCATGGCAGGCAAAGCAGTTGTCACTGAGGATGGGCCGGATGTCGCGGTTGAAGTCCAGCTTCGTCGCGGCCCCGGCAGGCAGGACCGTGAGGGCGGAAAGGGTGACAAGGAGGGAACGCATTTCCCCCTTGTTACGAAGGTGGCTGTGTCCGCTTATCAAAATGGGGGACGATAGGTGGATTTGTGCCTGGCAGCAGTGCTTTTGACCAAACCCGGCGCGAGGGGCGGCGGTGCTCAAATCCACCGAATGCGCCCGAGGCGCCACGCTCATCTTTCGCACAAGCTCCACCTGGGCAAAACGGAGGTGGTGTTCCATTCGCCATTGGCCGGTCTGCCGATCCTAAGCCGCTCGACTTTTTGGTGATGGGCGATTAAATCAGCATTCTTGGAAGCGCGGAATCAATGCCATGTTATATATTTCTTCACTTGATGGCATAAGAGCCATTGCGATCATCGCAGTCCTAATTTTTCACGTCTCGCCGAAGGTTCTTAGTGGGGGCTTCATTGGAGTGGATGTCTTCTTTGTCGTTTCGGGTTTTCTGATTACATCCATTATTCTGCATGGAGTTCGAGATCATAGCTTTTCGATTTTGGAATTCTATTTAAGAAGGTTTCAGCGCTTGTTGCCCAATGCCATCGCTTGCATTCTTGTGGTTCTTTTCCTTTGGACTGAATTTATGCCAGATGGTGCGGCAGTTCAGCCCGCAGTTCATGGCCAGTGGGCGTTATTTAATTTATCTAATTTTTATAATTGGAAGCATCTTGGCGGTTACTGGGGAACTACAGCCGAACGTGCTCCACTGACGCATTTTTGGTCTTTAGGAATTGAGGAACAGTTTTATCTCATTTTTCCAATTTCCATTTTGTTACTGCTTCGATTTCAGTCTAGGCATCTTCGATTGTGGTTAATTGTCTTCACGGTGGTTAGCTTTACCATGAGTTTGTTTGGCACTTATACGAAGCCATCAGCCACATTCTACTTCTTGCCAACTCGGGTTTGGGAATTGCTCATTGGTGCATCATTGGTAAGCTATCTTGCTCATGTGAATGGAGAAAAGACACGGGGTTGGTTACCACTCGGCCCGAAACATCGGGAAATAATAGGTTGGGTTGGTCTGGCAATGATTGTCATTGGTTGCTTGTTCATTGGTGAGGGAGTTCTTTTCCCCGGTTGGGTATCACTTGCGCCTACTTTAGGAACGTTGTTTATTCTGGTGTCGATCACTAGCGGTGAAAGCAGTCTATCATGGTTACTGTCAACATGGGTCATGGAGAGGATAGGAAAGCTGTCTTACTCGCTTTATTTGTGGCATTGGCCTCTCATCGTTTTCGGTCGCAGACAAGCTGAGCTTTATGAACTGCCTGAGCAAGCGGGTGCGATTTTCGGTTTAATTGGTAGTTTTTTAATAAGCGGCTGTGCCTACTTGTTTATTGAGCAACCGCTTCGCAAGCGCGGGCCTGGTCGTTCATGGCGTCTTGCAGTCATTGCAGGTAGCTTTTGTTTCACGGCGCTTTGTTGTGCCTTCATTGCTCAACGATCCAAAGTATTTGATGCCAACGACAGATTCGACGTGTCCTTTTGGAGTGCTGACTTATTCAATTCAGGTGCAATTGACGGTGCAAAGTTTATAAATCCTTCTTTTTACGACATCCATCTTCCGGCAGTTTCACCGCCGCCCGCAGACACCTGGCAGAAGGGCGGTATCATCCATCGTTATGGAGGCGGTGATCCCAACGTGGTGGTCTTTGGGAGTTCGCACGCGATGATGTTTTCTCCCTTGATCAATGATATTTGCCGCGAGAAAGGAATCTCAGTGGCCTTTTTGGGAATGAGTTTGGGACAGTCTGCATTCTTTGAAAGCAAAGCCGGTATGAACTTTTCTTCTCCTATAGAAGCCAAGAAGTTTGATGAAACTCGCAAGCGCTTGCTTTCGACATGGCGTCCCAAGGCATTAATCATTATCGATCGTTGGGATTCTATCGGAACTATAGACCAGTTTGAGTCAAAGCTCCGAACCTTTCTCAAGGAAGTGTGTCCGTTGGTCGATCATGTCATATTCGCCGCCCAGGTTCCTTCTTTGAGAGCTCCGAATGATATCAATTTGAGGGCATTGATTGCATGGCGAATGGAGCATATGGGAAGGAAAGATCTACTTCCTCGATTAGAACCCGATGCAAATGAATCGTTGAGAAAACAATGCATCATGACCGCTTCTGCTGCGGCCGCTGACTATCCGAAATTACAAGTTTTAAGATCGGATTTGGCTTTCTATCACGATAATGGTTCCATCCGATACGCCGAGGGGAAAAGTTTTTTCTACTTAGACACCAACCATCTTACCGATGCAGGCACCCAACAAGTGCGGGATCTATTCTCAACGGCGATTTCTGAAGCTTGCAGAGGGACTTTTCACCGTTAATTCAAATACCCTGACGTGGATTAAATGAATAGTGAGTCAGAGAAATGTTCGGCAGATGTTTAGACCTGCCTTATATTTATCTACTATGCGGAGGCATTCGGCTTGATTCTTTGCGAAGCGAGAATCAATTTGGCTTACACATCAAGGCTCCTTCGCATACTCTGCGTAGGCCTCGGCGATCTTGGCGGCTTTTTCATCGCCCAGATGGAAGATGAAGCGATGGCGGAGGGTGATCGTTTCGTCTTTTTTCAGGGTCACGGCACCGCTGGTGGACTTGGGGTCCAGGGATTGGAGGCCGAAGGGATTGGCGGTGAAGAGGCCGTAGGTGCGGACGTGCCAGGGGGTGGGGTGGCGGAAGCTCTTCGGATGGTTCAGCATGGCCACGCCGACAGCTTTGCCGCCGATGGTGCCATGGTAGTCACACCAGGTGGCGCGCTTGGCCCAGGCATCACCGTCTTTGTCGCCTTCGCTGTTGATGATGTGGCCGGTGCCTTTCTCCTTTTTCTCTTTTTCCACGGCCATTTCGGTGGGCACGCGGATGCTGAGGCCTGAGTCTTTTTTGTCATCGACCAGGATGTCGCCCTCGGTGGCGATGAGGTCGATGTCCATGTCGATGATGCGGGTGTCGCCCACGACCTTGAAGGAGTGGCGGCGAACCTCCTCAATGATCTTTTTTCCGTTCACGTCCACATGGTCGGAGATGGTGGTGAAGGATGCCGTTTCACCTTCTTTGATGTCCTTCAGCTCGCGATGCTTGATGGCACCGAGGTGCTTGAGGCGCTCGGTATTTTTGGCGTTTTTGCTGTCGGCAAAGGTGGCGGCTTCCGCCCACGTGTCATAACCACCGATGTTTTCATGGCCAAAATTGAGGCCGCGATGATGCGGGTGGTCATGCTGTTCGCCCTCAACGGTTTTCATGGGGTAGGCGCGGGTCATCGTCTCGCCGCCGGGGCCAATGATGGGCCAGAGGTAAGGTTTGTTGGCCTGGTCCACGACGAGTTCGGTGAAGAACTGGCCGTCGATCTTCACGAGGGCACCACCCGTGGCGGTCTTCTCCACAGTGAAGGTGGCGGCGGTGGCGGTGAGGGAAAGGGCGCCGAGAAGAAAGGCGGAGAGGAGGGGCGTAAACTTCATGGTGGAAGGGGGCACAAGGGCATACATCAACGCCTGTGCAACCCTGTTTCTTCCGCGCGGCACACATCATTCCAGGTGGCAGGCGTCTTAAATCTGGGTATGCACTCAGCCCTCTCTTTTCCCACGACCCCATGGCCGGCTTTTTCAAATCTCTCCTCCAACGTTTTACCAAACCTGACATTGATTGGGATGACTTGGAGTTTGCTTTGATCTCGGGTGATCTGGGACCCCGATTGTCTCTGCAGATTGTGGATGATTTGCAGGCCCAGCAAAGGAAGCTGCACGGCGCGGACATCGTGCAGGTGGCGCGCGAGCACATCCGCAAGATCTTGCCGGAGAGTGCCCAACCACTCACGAAGTTGGAGGGGAAGCCGAAGGTGGTGCTGGTGATCGGGGTCAATGGCACGGGCAAGACGACGTCCACGGCGAAGCTGGCCAATCTTTTGCATAAGACGGGGAACAAGGTCGTTTTGGCGGCGGCGGATACCTTTCGCGCGGCGGCGGTGGAGCAGCTTGAGGTTTGGTCTCAGCGCCTGGACATCCCGATGGTGAAAGGGCCGCCGAATGGTGATCCGGCCTCGGTTTGTTTTGAAGGTTATGACCTGGCCGTCAAAACCGGGGCGGATTTTCTGCTATGCGATACGGCGGGGCGTCTGCACAACAAGCACAACCTCATGGAGGAGCTGAAGAAGATCCATCGTATCCTGGGGCGCAAGGACAGTACTTCGCCGCATGAGGTACTGTTGGTGGTGGATGCCACGACGGGGTCCAATGCGCTGCAACAGGCACGTGAGTTTAACAAGATCATCCCGCTGACGGGTGTGATCGTGACGAAGCTGGACGGCAGCGGCAAAGGTGGTGTGCTGGTCACGATCCAGCAAGAGCTAGGCGTGCCCACGCGCTACATCGGCCTGGGGGAGAAGGTGGAGGAGTTTCAGGTCTTCGATGCCAAACGTTTCGTGGATGAACTGCTATGAGCCTGATTTTGCCACAGCCCATTGATCTGGTTTCCGATGATCACTACATGCGCGAGGCCCTGCGCATGGCGCAAAAAGCCGCCCGCCAGGATGAGGTGCCCATCGGTGCGGTCATCGTGCATCAGGGGAAGATCATCGGGCGCTCTTGGAACCAGGTCGAGACGCTGAAGGATGCCACGGCCCATGCCGAGATGCTGGCCCTGACCCAGGCGGAAAGTGCCCTGGAGGACTGGCGGCTGGCCGACTGCGATCTGTATGTCACTAAGGAGCCGTGCCCGATGTGCGCCGGGGCCATCGTCCACTGCCGCATCCGGCGTGTGATTTTTGGCTGCGGCGATCCCAAAGGCGGCGGGGCAGGGGGCTTCTGGAACCTGCTGCAAGCGCCGAATCTGAACCATCGCTGTGAGATCACGCCCGGCGTCCTGGCCGAGGAAAGTGTGGCCCTGCTGAAGTCCTTCTTCGCCGAAGCGCGGAAACGCAAGGCATTAGGCCTAATGCATACCAAGGGCATCGGCTCGTCCGGTGCGGCAGAGGAACCGACGATTTTTGACGGGCCTTAGCGCGTCGCTTTGGTCAGACAGATACGCTCCTCAGGCAGCATCTTGGCCTGGGGATCAATGGAAAGGATGACATCGCGGGCAGCTTGGACTGAATTGTTGGTTTCGCTGTCTCGTGCAATGGCGGCAAAAATGGCTTTTTGGCCTGCGGAGAGTTGGCTGATATCCATTTTTTGTAGCAGGGGAGTGGCGGCTTTGAAATCACTGAGCCGCCAGTGTGCCAGGGCGGTGAGCAAGCGGCGTAATTGATCCTCGGGACGCTGTTCCAGAAGCTTTTGCACCTCCAGCAAAGTGAGCTCCAATTGACGTCCGGCCAGCAGGTTCACATAGAGAAATCGCTCGACATAAATCGGATCATCCGGCCAGCGCTGGACCGCTGCCGTGGCTGCCTCCAGCAGGCCTTCCGTATTGCCATTGGCTTCGGAGGCACGCAGCAGTCCCTGATAACCGATGCGGTCCGTACGGGGGTTTTGAGCCGCGCTTTTATAGGCTTGTTCGGCGATGTCGCTGAAGCCGCGGGCCTCGGCATACTCGCCTATCTTCATGCAGAGTTCTCCCCGGCGCTCAATGTCAGCGGCGTTTTTCGCGACCATGAGGGCGCTGCGGATTTCATCAGCAGGCTTGTTCATCACAAAGGCCAGATGAGCTCGGTAAAAGGCGCTGACACTTTGATTAAGGATGGCCTCCACCTTGGGGTCTTTGACCAATCTTTCGAGATCTTCAAAGCGCTTCAGCATCGTGAGCGCGGTGAGGTAATTTTCCAAAAGCGGCTGATAGCCCTTGGCATCCTCTTCTGAAACCAAGGCCAAGACTTGAAGGAACTGCTGTTGCTCCACCAACCAGCGAATCATCGGCACCAGATCCTCGCGTGTTTTGCCACGGGTGAGTTCGATCGCTTCCTGGATGAGATTGACCCTTTGAGCTGGATTTAGCAGTAACTGACGCCTTAAGGCCGCGACAAGATGCCAGCCTGTGGCCTTGGGATGGGCACGGAGCCTTTGGATAAGCTCGGTAGCCTCATCCGGTGGCAGAGACTCAAAACTGTCTAGGAACTCCAACGCCTGCAAGCCCAAGGGATCGTCACGCAGGGCCACTTCCCAGGCGCGGCGCAAACCATCGGAAACCTCGTTGGGATTGCCGGAGTCGGTCTGGATCTTGGCTAAACGCAGGCTGTGCGATGCGTCTTCAGGGTGCTCCTTGGCATAGTTTTTTAGAGTCTTCAGCAGGATGGAATTCTTCTGGCTTTTGCCCCAAACATCTTCGGCCAGTTTCATCGTGACAGGGTCCGAAGGGGACTGACTGAGCACTTCCTCCATGAGTGTGGCGGCTTCTTTGCTGCGGTCGAGATTCAGCAAAGCCTTGACCCGAGTCTGCTTGTCCTGGAGCTCGGTGGCTCCTTTTTCTTCCAGCTTATCCAGAAAAAAAAGAGCCTCGGGCCGTTTCATGGCGGTCATGAATTCCGTATTCAACCGAATGGCATTGATGTTATCCGGGGCGATCTTGTAAGCATCCTGAGCTTTGAAGACGGCGTTCACGATCTGGCCATCCTCCGCCATTCGCCGCGATTCATTGACGAGTTTATCGGCCTGCCAATCCTGATAGCTGTCCTGGATGGGCTTGGCGTAAATGAAAGCGAGGGTGATCAGTGCCAGGCAAAAAACAATGATGCTGATCCGTGCCGCCCAGCGCGCCGTTGCGGACTGACGGTCCTTGTGCGCCTGAGTCGGCGGCACCAGAAAGTGCCAGACCGCGACAAAGGGACGGAACAGGATGAAAGGCTTCGGCTGTCCGGTTTGATTCGGATCAATCGTCTGGTTGGTGAGCACTGCGGATGAAAAGGGGGCGGTTGGGGGAGGACTCCAAAGATAGCGAATCGGAGGTTCGGCGTCACGGTTAATTTCACAGGTGATACACCTCCTGTTGACTCAATAGCTTTGACGACATCTCGATTGAGATGCCAGAAGCAAACGAACTCGGAAGTCCCCCCCTCGACTTTGGCTACTCCGCCTGCCGCATATACGTCACGATGTCTGCCACATCCTGCGCAGTCAGGCCGAGTTGAGTCGCGCTGAGCATCATGGAACGGTCCAACTTCTTTTTGCTGGCGATGCGGCTCTTGGGCACGAACTGGGTTTGTCCCCCCATGCTGCGGACGATCATCACGTCACCATCTGCCAGGACCATGCCGTGGATTTTGATGCCGTCCTTCGTCACGATCTCCATGCCATCAAAGCCGTGGGCGATGTCCTTGCTGGGTTCCAGCAGAGCCTGGACGATGATGTCGGTCGGTTGGCTGAGTCCCCAACCCTGAAGGCTGGGGCCAAATTCGACACCTTGTCCGTTGATCTGATGGCACATCACGCAGCGGACCACCAGGGAGGAGCCGTTTTTGGCGTTCCCTTTGAGGGCGATCACATCGGCTTGCTTTATTAGGCTGGGCGTGGCCGGTGGGGTCTCGATGGTGACGAGTTTGATGGCATCGGGGTCGAAGATGCCCTGGGCCTTCAGTTCGCCTGCGATGTTGTATTCCGCCCAGTCATTGGTGCTGCGGCTGATCAGCCACCACATGGCCTCGCCATGCACCGGGGATTCCTTGTCCTTGGCCACGGCCATCATCGCATGCGCGGCGGAGGCGTCGCGGGTGAAGGCCAGCGTGTCCAGGGCCAGCTTCCGCTGCTGCGGGGATAGCTTGGCAGAAAGAGCACGGGTCTTGACATCCTCCACGGCGGCGACGGGGTGGAGACGCCAGGTGACATGGGCAAAGGCGTCCGACCAGTCTTCCGGCGCGGTGCCGTTGCCGATCTTTTTCAGGGCGGCCCAAATCTCGGCTTCCTTGCCGGTGCAGCCGATGCCCCAGGCTTCGAGGTAGGAGCGGTCCTTGCCATTGAAGCGCTTCGCCAGCTCCACCAGGATGTGTTCGCTCTGCGCCAGCGGCACATCGCGCATGGCCACGGCGATTTCACGGCGGACGGCGGCGCTGCCGTCGGCGGCCATGCTGTTGAAAAGGTCGATCAGATCACCTCCAGCGGCACGCAGCGCCCGCAGGGCCACGAGGCGTTTGTTAGCATCGTCAGACTCCAGCCAGGGGCGGATACTGAGACTGGCTTTTTCCCCCATCTGCGCCAGCAACCAGACAGCGCGGGCCGCAACATAGGGATTCTTTTCATCCAGCAGGGAGGAGACGGCAGGCAGCGCCTTTTCACCTGCCTCTTTCAGTTTCACAAAGCCCGTGTGGCGGACGTTGGTGGCGGAGGATTTCAGCGCGGCAATCTGGCCCTCGGTGGTATCGAAGCTGATCTTCGCGGTTTGCGGTTTCGAGCCCTTCGGCGCGATGCGGTAAATGGTGCCGCTGCAGGTTTCGTCCGTGTCCATGTGGCCGCCCGTGCGTTTGTCAAACCAGTCGCTGATGTAGATGGCACCATCGGCCCCCACGCACACATCGCTGGGGCGGAAGAGGGTGTGGCGCTCGTCGGACATGTTGTCCTTGCCGCCCACGAAGTCACTGCCTTTGAAGACACCGGTCGTGTTGGTGGTGCAGAAATCGAAGCGCTCCAGCTTGAAGCCCGCGCCGTCCGGTTTTGGCAGGTAGCCGAAGACCACATTGCGGCCCGTTTCACAGCTCAGCAGCAGGCCGTTCCATTTGTCCCCGAGGGCACCGTTTTCATAAAAGCACATGCCCGTAGGCGCGCCGCCGCCATAGACATCGCCCGCCGGGATGCTGCCGGGATCGTCCTGCCGCCACTCCGCCACGGGAATGGTCTGGCCGGGGCGCTTGTCCGCACGCCACTGGCGCTTGCCATCCGGCGAGAAGAACCCAAAGCTGCCGCCTTCGATGAGATGGCTCACGCGGCAGGCCGGTGGATCGTCATTGTCGTTGAGAAACATCTCCCCGTAGGAGTTGCGCACACCTTCAAAGCTGTTGCGATAGTTGTAGCCCAGGATGCGGGCATTGTGGCCGCTGGGGTCGATGCTGGCTGTGAAACCGCCGACATAAACATGGCCGTCGTCGCTCTTTTGGCCGGTGTAGGGGTTGTTCAGATAGCCGCTGCCGATGCGGAAGGTATTGCCGCTTTTGTCGCTGAACTCAGCCCCGCAGTTGCCATTGCTGAAATACCAGCGGCCATCGGGTCCGGCGTAGATGGAATGCAGGCTGTGGTCATGCTGCGCCTGTTCGAAACCGGTGAGAAACACCTCGCGCTTGTCCACGGCGGGATCGAACTTCAAGTCGCGGTTCACATCCGTGTAAACGATCACATTCGGCGTGTTTGAGACGACGACGACGTTGTCAAACACGGCCACGCCCAGCGGGCACTCCAGCTCCTTTTCCCGGACAAAGACGTGCGACTCATCGGCCTTGCCATCGCCATTGGTATCCTGCAGCACGCGGATAGCATCGCCCTCACGGCTGCGTCCGCTGTGGCGGCGGTAGTTGATGCCCTCAGCCACCCAGATGCGGCCTGCGTGGTCCACGTCCATGTTGGCTGGATTGAAAAGCATGGGCGAGGTGGCCCAGACGCTGATCTCCAGACCCTCGGGCACCTTGAACATGCTCGTGTCCAGATGCTCCGGCTTCACCTTGTCCGCCTCAAAGGCTGGCGTGGCCGGATCGGGCGTGAAGGCAGGTTTCGCTGCCACGAACTCCTTCTCCTTCTTCGCAGGACGTTCTGGTTTGGCCGGGCGGTCGGGCTTGGCTGCGAAAACGCTCACCGTCAGACCGGCGAGGATGGCTAGGGCAGTAAATGGTCGGAGCATGGGGGCGAATGGAACGGGCAGGTTTTGCCGCATCTTACGTTTGTCTAACTCTTCCTGGCGAGTCTGGATTTTTCGCAAATCGAATAAAGTTGTGCCCAGGCTGTTCACATACTTACTCAGATTGAACGCGGCCCGCCTTCCGCCATGGGTGAGGTGACATGGCAGAATCCGTTTCCAACCTTGTCCAAGCCGCCGCCGCTCCCGGAGAGATCCCGGAGAAGGCCGCCAAGCCGCAGGCCAATCCCTTTGGCCGCAAGCGCAACGAAATCCCTACGGCCGAGGAACTGCTGGCCAACATCAACCGCGCGCTGCCCTTCAGCGACGAAGCCGAAAAGGGCGTCATCTCCAGTCTTCTTCAGGACCCCAACGAGCGTCTGAGTGAAAGCCGTGTCACCCTCCCGGCGGCCGCTTTTTATCATGAGGCGAACCGGACGGTGTATGAGATGCTGCTGTCGTTTTACGACAAGAACCTGCCCGTGGACCCCGTGCTGGTGACCAATGCCCTGCGCGACCAAAACCTGCTGGACCGCGTGGGCGGCCCGGCGGCGATCACGGAGATGTTCAGCTTCGTGCCGGTCCCCTCGCACTACAGCTACTACAAAAAGATCGTCCAGGACAAACACATCCTGCGGCAGATGATCCATGCCTGCTCCATCAACATCGACGCCTCCTATGAACATGGGCGCAGCGACATCGAGGCCGACATCAACACCCTCATCGACCACAGCGAGCAGCGCGTGCTGGCCGTGCGTGAGACGATGACGGGCAAAAGCGATGGCGTGAAGTCCCTGTCCGCCCACGTGGCGGAGGCCATCGACTCCATCCAATACATGCTGGAGCACCCCGGGCAGCTTCGCGGGCTGTCCACCGGTTACAGCAAGCTGGACAACATGAGCAGCGGCCTGCAGGGCGGGGAAATGTTCGTCATCGCCGCCCGTCCCTCCATGGGCAAGACCTCCCTGGCCATGAACCTCGTCGAGCATGTGGCCGTGGACTGTGACAAGCCCTGCGCCGTCTTCAGTCTGGAAATGAGCGCCACCATGCTGGTGCGTCGTCTGCTGGTCTCCCGGGCTCAGCTTTCCATGCAGGACCTGTCCCGCGGCCTCATGTCCCGCGCCCAGATGGAGGCATTGGCGAAGGCGACCAAGGAACTGCAAAAGGCCAACATCCTGATCGATGATACCCCCGGTCTGGACGTGCTGGAGATGCGTGCGAAGGCGCGCCGCATGAAGAAGCAGCACGACATCCAGATGATCATGATCGACTACCTGCAGCTCATGACCTCCAGCAGCCGTCGTGCGCAGGACAACCGCCAGATCGAAATCGCGGAAATCTCCGCCGGGATCAAGGGCATCGCCAAAGAGCTGAACGTCCCCGTTATCGTGCTGGCCCAGCTCAACCGGTCCGTCGAAGCCCGTAAAGGCCAGCGTCCCGTGCTGTCCGACTTGCGCGAATCCGGCTCCATCGAGCAGGACGCCGACATGGTGGGCCTGCTGAGCCGTGAGGACTACGCCGGTGGCAAAATGGATGTGGGAACCGAAGAAGAGGAAGAGCAAAAGAAAGGCAAGGCCGTCCTCATCCTGGCCAAGAACCGTAACGGCCCCACCGACGACGTCCCCCTCCGCTTCATCGATTATGCCATGCGTTTCGTGGAACGTTTCCCTGAAGAGAGTGAGCAGGGGGCTGCGTAGTGCGAGACGATTGGGTTTCTCTTTTGGATGGAATCCAAGGGCAAGGGTTTCCCGTCATCATGGTTTTTGGCATGATGCTTATCAATAGATCACACCAAAGCGGGAGGCTCAAACCGAGTGCTCCTGTTCGATCCTTCAGGACGATTGTGCCCACCTAACCAAAAATCAAACCACGACGGCCCAGATCACTTTCAGGTAGCGGCTCTCAGGGCAGTTGGACATCACCGGATGGTCCATGCCTGGGCCAGTGCGGTCCAGGATCTGGAGCTTGCGGCCATGTCGATGGGCGACGCCGATGACGAGTTCTTCAAACTCCTCCGTGCTGATGAGGCCGGAGCAGGAGCAACTGACAAAAAGGCCGCCCCGTTTCACCAATTGGATGGCGAGACCATTGAGGTCACGATACTTGAAGATGCCTTCCTCCTGGGTGTCGCGGTGGTGGATGAACTTGGGAGGATCGAGCACGACGGTGTCCCATAGCTCGCCGTTTTTGATCATCTGGCGGGACCAGCCAAAGGCATCGCCCTGGGTCCAGTTCAGCTTGGTCTGGTTGAGGTTGGCGTTTTGTTTGGCCTGGGCGATGGCTTTTTCATCCAGGTCCACGCCGGTCACATCTTCACAGCCGCCGATGACTTTCGCAGCCAGCGCAAACCCGCCTGTGTAGGTACAGAGATCCAGCACACGGCCTTTGGCGAGGTGGCCAAACTTCAGGCGGTTGTCGCGTTGGTCGCAGAAGAATCCGGTCTTGTGGCCGTCCTCGAAGTTCACCAAATAACGAACACCATGCTCCCGGATGCGGGCGACGGGTGGGGCCGGATCATCCACCTCAGGCACATCGCTGATGCGCATGCTTTCGATCAGAGAGATGTCGGGATCGGTTTGGATGACGTGATAGGCCGTGCCTAACTCCTTGTGCAACAAAGGCAGCCAGCGGCGGATGCGCCGCCAGACGCCAAGGGTGGTGACGAGGATGGAGAGGGTGTCGTCGTAGCGGTCCACGATCAGGCCGCTGAGGCCGTCGGCATCGGAATGAATCACACGATAGGCATCGGAATGGGTGTCCAACTTCAGCGTTTCCTTGCGCAGACGGATGGCCTGGATCAGGCGGGCATCAAGTTCGGCTTCGCCAAAGGGCGTGATGCCGTGATGGATGACGCGCAGAGGCACACGCGCCTTGGGATTGAGGAAACCGGCGCCGAAGGGCTGGCCTTCCTTGTCATAGACATTCACCAGATCACCTGCACCCGCGTCCTTGGAGATCGCGCCGACCATGTTCGGGAAGATGGCAGGATGATAGGAGTAGTACTTCATCTGCGCCCAGGGCTTCACCCAGCTTTCACTGCCAGGGGGCGGCGGCTTGGGGGCGTTGGACGGGTAGCGACTTGGATAGGGACGGGACATGGCGATTCGGCTGGAACCTGCACCTTTGGCACAGGATTCACAGATTTCACTTCGCAATGCACGGAATCCGCCGTCAATCTGCCGAACCATGCCTGAAGTCGAACTCAAGACCCTGCATCTGACCGAGCCCTTTCGCATCGCCCATGGAGTGTCGTCCACACGGACCGTGGTGCGGGTGAGGGAAGGGGATGCTGTCGGCGAGGCTCCCTTTGTGCCCTATTACAATGAAAGCCAGGAGGAAACCGTGGCCTGGCTAAAAGGCAACCGCGAGGGTGAAGGCAGCAAGGCCGGCAGCCTGGCGCTGGATCTTTTTCATCTGGACCGGGTCGCTGCCCCGGTCTGGCAAAGCGTGGAAAAGATCCTGGGACCGGGAAAACCCTGGGGCTCCATTCATGCCTGTCGCTCGCTCGGCATCCCGACGGATTTGAAGGCCTTCGCTGAAAAGGTGCGGGAGACGGCGCGGCAGTTTCGTGTGCTAAAGCTGAAGCTGGGCAGTGGCGATCTGGATCATGATGAAGCCATCGTCGCTACCGCTCGCGCGACTGCTCCGGGGGCCACGATCTTTGCCGATGTGAATGGCGGCTGGTCGGTGGATGAGACCGTCCAGATGATAGGGCGGCTGTTTCCGCACAACTTGGTTCTGATCGAGCAGCCTATTCATCATCGTCTCGGGATCGAGGGGTGGGAGGAATTGAAAGCCAAAGCGCCTGTCGTGACGCTTCCCTTGTATGCGGATGAATCGGCACAAAATGCCGAAGACGTGCATCGTCTGGCCGGACTGGTGCTGGGCGTGAATGTGAAGCTGCTGAAATGCGCCTCGTTTGGCGGCGGAATCGAGATGATCAAGGCCGCACGGCAGCATGGGCTGGGCGTGATCCTCGGCTGTATGATCGAAAGCAGCCTGGGCACCACGGCGGCGGCGCATTTGGCCCCGTGGGCGGATTACGTGGACCTGGACGGACACCTGTATTTGTCCGATGATGACTATCTGGGCATCACCTTTGATGATGAAGGTCGCGTTGTCATGCCGCAGGCTTGTGGTATCGGAGCCCGTCCGCGAACGTAAGCCCTCACATCATGATCGAAGATCTCACCGCCCGCGCCCAGCATCATCTCCCGGAAGCGCTGCACTGGCTGCGGCGAATGGTGGACATCAACAGCTTCACCACGAACGTCCCGGGCATCGAAACCGTGGGGCTGGTCACGGCGGAATGTTTCGCCTCCCTCGGCTTCACGGCGGAGTCCGTTCCGGCTCTAAATCTGGAGCATGGTCCGCACCTGTTTCTGCGTCGTGCAGGCACGAATCCCACGGCCAAACCCATCGTGCTGGTTACGCATCTGGACACGGTTTTTCCGCCGGAGGAGGAGGTGCAAAACGACTTCCGCTGGCAGGAGGAGGGGGACCGTATTTATGGACCTGGAACGGTGGACAATAAGGGCGGCACCGTCCTGATCTGGCTGATGCTGCGCACGATGAAGGATGTCCTGCCGGATCTCTTTGAGCAGACGCATTGGCTCATCGCAGCGAACTCCGCCGAGGAGGTCATCGGCTCCGACTTTGCTGAACGAACCTCGGACCGCTGTGAGGACGGCGCGCGTTGTGTCCTGGTGTTTGAAGGCGGGCCGCGTGATGCGGAGGGGTATCATATAGTGACCTCGCGCAAAGGGCGGCTCGAATACCGCATCACCTGCAATGGCCGCGCGGCCCATGCAGGCAGCAATCACGCGGTGGGCATCAATGCCGTGGTGGAGCTCGCACGCCTGCTGCCGCGCATCCACGCGCTGACCAATCTGGATCGTGGCCTAACCGTGAATGTCGCCAGCATGCACGGCGGCACCGTGCTCAATCGCGTGCCACATCTGGCTGTCGTGGAGTTGGAAATGCGCGCCTTTAAACCCGAAGTGCTGGCCGATGCCGCAGTCGCGCTGGAATCCATGGCAGGTCGAACCGAGGCCGGTGCGGAGATCGTCATTGAGTGCCTGGGGACCACCGCCGCCTGGCCCGGCGGCCCCGCGACGGATGCGCTCTTCTCCGCCTGGCAGAAAGCCGGGGAAGCTCTGCAACTGTCCGTCCATCCCATGGCCCGGGGCGGCCTCAGCGATGCCAACTACCTCTGCACCCTGGCCCCCACGCTGGATGCCATGGGCCCCAGCGGCGGCAATGCCCACTGCTCCGAAAGAGCCCTCGATGGCAGCAAGCTCCCCGAGTTCGTGGACCGGGACAACTTCGTGCCCAAAGTCGTCATGAACGTCCTTGCGCTGGCCGAGATGAGGTGATTGAACCAAAGGACAAACAAAAAGCCCCGGATTTTGGCCGGGGCTTTGAATGAATGATTGGTTAGGCTGAACTTAGTTCGAGCGGCCCAGGTAGCTGTTGTCTTCGGTCTTCACGCTGATCTTGTCGCCAGGACCGATGAACAGAGGCACCTGTACGACCAGACCTGTTTCCAGGGTGGCAGCCTTATAGACGTTGTTGGCGGAGTCGCCCTTCACACCTTCAGGGGATTCGGTCACCTTCATCACCACGGATGGCGGCAGTTCGATGCCCACGACCACGTCGTCGGCGAACTGGACGGTGTACTTCTGGCCTTCGATCAGGTAGTCCTTGGCATTTTTCACCTGGCTCTCCATGAGGGTCACGTCTTCAAACGTTTCCGGGTGCATGAAGTGGTAGTCTTCGCCGTCCTTGTAGCTGTACTCATGCGGCTCGCGGTTCAGGTTCACGGCCTCAAGGGACTCGTTGGAGGTCATGCGCAGGTTGTACACCTTGCCGGTGCTCAGGGTGCGGATGGACATCTGCACGTAGGACGCCATGCGCGGCGGCGTCTTGAGTTCGAAATCGGACACGATGCAGACTTCGTTGTTGTAACGAACCGCGTGCCCCTTGCGGAGGTTGATGACTGGGGTTGATGCCATAGAGAGCGAGGGTTTTAGGCGTAAATGCGGGAAAAGCAAGGAGGGAATCCGCCGCCACTGGTTGGGGCAGGCATTCTGTCGTTAGGGGCTATTGGTCTAAAGCGGTGATTTTGCTCTTCGAAGTGTCCTCGCAGTAGTCGTGCGGCCCTTTTTATCGATTCGAAACTTGATTCCCCAACTCAGGGTTGGCATGGTTTGAGCACGCGAAAGCCTGAGCACACTCCATGATTCAATCTATGAAATACGCCGCAGTCCTCTTAGCCCTGTTTTGCACTTATTTGACCTCGTGCGCCACGATCAGTCCGCTCAAATCAAAACCGCCTTACAGCAAGATTACGGTCAATGAGCCTTTCACTTGGGGAGATGGTATTATTTTCATTCGTGCGGATATGCCTGCGGGAACTTACACTCCCCTTTACGAGGATGGCGGAGGCTATTATTATCAAGCGCCTCAGAAGGTCACTGGAAGAGATGCCTGGATGTCACTCCTCATGGATGGCGGGTTGTATTATGAGCGTGATGCCACTCGCCCTGAGAAAATCTACATCATTCGTGGCGCCAGTGGTGTGCCTGCGAAGGTGAGTATTGGCAATCGCGCCAATATTACCCTGCATCGTTGATGACCATCCATGCTTTGAATCCCTTGGTCTCGAAGCAAGGCGAGGGATTTAAGGCACGATGGTCACAGGTGTCCCCATGGGGCAGGCGACGAAGAATTTTTCGGCCATATGCCCAGGAAGGCGGATGCAGCCGTGTGAGGCAGGGTAACCGGGGAGGTACCCCTGATGCATGCCGACGCCGCCGTAGATGCGCATGAAGTAATACATTTTGGCTCCTTCAAAACGAGTGCCGGGGGGACGGCGGTCCTTGCGGTTGTCGATGTTGGTCATGATGACATTGCCATACATATCCTCATAGTCGCCATAGATGGAGGATTTGTGGTCGATGTCCTTTTCGATGACTTTGTATCTGCCAGGGCGGGTGTCATAGCCTTCAGACCCGGAGGAGATGGGGGAGCCGCCGGCAAGGTGACCGCCTTTGTAAAGATAGACCATTTGCTCACCGAGATTGATCTGGATGGAGGGGCGCCCGTGCATTTGGTCGGCATACCAAAAGGAGCTGTCGCTTCGAAAGAGACCGATGACGCGGGAGGGGAGTTTACGAGCAGCCTGAACGCCCTGTTGGCCATAACGGAAGATGTTTTGGCCGTAGCTTGCGGGGGCGTTGTAATAGCCCTGGCTGGAGCAGGCGGTGATGAGGGAGGTAAGCGCCAGGAGGCAGAGCAGACGGACGGGTATCATGCGGATCACGGAGAGAGCTTACGAACAGAGCATAAAGGTAGCCTGTTTACCTGCATTAGTTTCCAATCGTGATCCTGCTCTTGCATCCATGGATGCTTCATGGCTTCATAGGAGCGCATGAAGCCTCTTCTCACTCTCCTCTGTCTCTTGGCCACGGCAGCTTTTGCCGGGGAACCTGTCATCACGAATGCAGAAATGCAGGCGCTGAGTCAGCCCTGGAAACAAAATTCCATCGATGTGGAGGCCGGTTATCTCTGGAAGGTGGGCGGCGACACGCCGTTGGATTATGAGATCGCTCCGGTGATCCTGTCCTGGCGTCCGGCCTACATGATGCATCATGTTTTCAATGACGGGTCCGCCATTGTGGTCCGCAGCCGTTTCGCCGCGATTGGTCAGGCAATTGTGCAGGGGCCGGAGAATCATTATTTTGGATTTATGGCGGCACCTTCCTTGGAGTTTTGGGACCCCACGGGGACATGGTCGGTCTTTGGTCAGCTCGGCGGCGGCCTGGGCTGGATTGACTCCCAGGGCGTGGTGGGCGGTCAGGGCCAGGACCTGACCTACAATTGGTTCGCCGCAGCAGGCGTCTCCTATGCCATCACGGAAACGATGGCCCTGCGTGCAGGTGCGATGTTTCAGCACTTGTCCAATCAAGGGGCCACCGATCCAAACCCGGGCCTGAACTCCCTGGGCTTCACACTGGGCGTTTCCTGGGGCTTCTAAGACTGCTCCATGTTCAGCATTGTCGAAGCCATCCGTCAGCGTGCGACGCCCGAAGCGGTCGCGTTGGTCCAGAAAGACCGCACGCTCAGTTTCCAGGCCCTTTTCCAGCAGTGCGACTCCATCGCGGCGGTGATCCGGCAGCACCTGCCGCGTGATCCTGCGCGGGTGGACCGCCTGCGCATTGGGGTTCATTTCCCCAGCAGCCTGGACTACGTGCCGCTGGCCCTGGCCACACTGGCCGCCGAGGCCTGCTTTGTGCCCATTCCAGATGAACTGGCCGATGAGGAAAAACGCGACCTGGCCGCCCGCACCGGCCTGGATGCCGTGCTGGCGGTGGAAGCCGCCACCTGGCTGCCCGAGGGCACGGAAAAGCTGGGTGAGCTCACTCTCGCCGAACAAAAAGTGCTGATTCAGCGCTTGCCTCGGACGACGCCCGGTTTCCCGGTCACGGCGTTTGAGGGCATCAACCCCGCCTTCATCCGCTTCAGCTCCGGCACCACGGGCAAATCCAAGGGCGTGCTGCTGTCCCATGAATCCCTGCTGGAGCGCATCACGGCTGCTAATGAAGGCCTGCGCATCGGCCCTGGGGACCGCGTGCTGTGGGTGCTGCCCATGGCGCATCACTTCGCCGTGTCTATCGTGCTTTACCTGTATTACGGAGCCACGACCATCATCGAGGAAACCCACCTGGGTGAGGACCTACTGCGTGCCGGTGCCGAGCAAAAGGCCACCGTCATGTATGGCAGCCCGGTGCATTACCGCCAGCTCGTCGAGGCTCCGCCTGTCGCCGAATGGACGGCCCTGCGCCTCGCCGTGGCCACCGCCGCCGCGCTAGACTCCGCCACGGCGGAGAAATTTCGCGCCCGCTTTGGCCGTGATCTGGTGCAGGGCCTGGGCATTATCGAACTGGGCCTGCCCGTGCTGAACCTGGCCGGAGCCCAGGAGGCCCCCGAGGCCATCGGCCTGCCCCTGAGCGCCTATGAATGTGCCCTGAAGGACGACTCCGGCAACGAGCCTCCGACAGGCGAAGCAGGCGAAATCTGCCTGCGCGGCAAAGGCATGTTTGATGCCTACCTCGACCCCTGGATGAACCGCGCCGAGGCTGTGGATGCGGACGGCTGGTTCGCCACCGGAGACCTGGGCCGCCGCGATGCCGCAGGCCGGGTCACGATCTGCGGACGCAAAAAGACGCTGATCAATGTCGGCGGCATGAAGGTCTTCCCGGAGGAGGTGGAACGCGTGCTCGACTCCCATCCGAAGGTGCAGCGCTCCCTCGTCGAGGCCCGGCTGCACGCCCTGTATGGCGAGGTTCCCATCGTCCGCTACATCCCCAGCCCCGAAGGTGCCCCGACCACGATGGAGTTGCGCAACCACTGCCGAGCCCATTTGGCCGGGTATAAGATTCCGCTCATCTTCACCGTGGTACAGGAGTTGCCGTTAACGGCAAGTGGCAAGCTGAAACGGGCGTGAGTGGATGGCCTTCATCGGCCGCCTTTCACCTTAACAAAGACAGCAATTCACGCATTCGCAGCTCGATGTTCAGCAGGCTGGCCTGCACCATCGCCAGCCACTCCATGTCTGTGCCTGGAGAGGCATGCTGCATCATTTTATCCGTGGCATTCAAGGCAGCGCCAAAGAGCGGCAGAGATTGCTCCAGATCCACGATGAGGAACTGCCACTGCGCGTTTTTCTTTTCTGAAAATTGACGCAGCACATGCACTAGATGCGCGGTCAGATCCGCCACTGTGGACAACAGATGCATGACCGCAGGCCGAGTGCGCACCTCTTCATTGAAAACGAGCAATTGCTCGAACCGACGCAATTCCTGAGCAAGCGCCTGGGATCGTTTGGCCGGATTCTTCGGGGTTGATTTTGAGCCATTGCCCTGAGAAAGCCCTTTTTGTTCGGCCTCGTCTTCCAGCGCTGTAAAAGGATTGCCTGTGCTCAAGTCATGCGGCTCGAAGGGGTCCGGCATACCCGGCGCATGAAGAGCATTGGCGCGATCATGACTATCCCTTTGATGCAAAAGGAAGTGCTTTCGGCGCGCACGTGACTGCCGCAGCAGCGTGGCTTCTTCCTGCTCGCTCATTTGCCAGCGCGGCGCGCTGACGCGCATCTGCAGGTGCCAGGACTGAATCAGGATGCGCTGCCCCTGTTGATTGAACCACTCCAAAAACAGCAGGTTTTTTAAACCTGTCGGCTCGGGCATCAGACTTTGTCCGGCGGAGCGCCGCCTCGGCATCTTCGCTACCCGATAAGAGGCGGTCATGACCCCGCTAAAACCATGCTGCTGATGAAATAGCCAAGCGACCTCATCCAGATCACCATGCGGCAGCGGATTGTGCAGGTCCACCCGGCATCCCGCGATATCTCGGAGAAAATTACCCACCAATTCTACCCGCACCGGCTGGCTGGAACCCGCCACATGAAGCATCCCAGTCACCAGACCAGGCACTTCATTGGAGAGATAACCACCGAGGAGGGAGGATTCGAGGCAAAGGATCATCAGTTACTAGATAAACTAGAATCATATGCAGAATCGGGCAAGGAGGATTCGGGCCTGCGTCATGAGATTCTCTGAGATTGTGAGTCCGCCGTCCTGAGAGTAACATGCTTTTTAACGACGATTTTTCGCCCTCTTTCATGTCTCCCCGCCTCTTTTGGCTCAGTCTCGCCACCCTCGCTGCCGCCTACCTGATCTTTTGGTTATTGCTCATCGGTGCCACCGCAACCTATAGCACCCCGCAGGCTTGGCTGGACACCCTGATGAAGCCAGAGATCCGCTATGCCACCGGCCTGAGCCTGATCACCTGCACCGTCGCCGCTGCATTCGCCCTTCTCTTCGCCATCCCCATCGGTTATCTCATGGCCCGGCGTCAGTTTCCAGGCAAGACCCTTGTCGATGCTGCGCTGGACATCCCCATCGTCCTGCCCCCCATGGTCATCGGCCTCTGTCTGCTGATCTTTTTTCAAACACGAATTGGCAAGGCTATCGAGGCCTTGATCCCCTTCACCTACACCATCGCCGGGGTCATCCTGGCGCAATTTGTTGTCGCGGCCGCCTTTGCCATTCGCACCGTGCGCGGCACCTTCGATCATCTCTCCTCCCGGCCTGAAGACGTCGCCCTCACCCTGGGTGCCACCCGTTTCCAGGCCCTCTGGCACATCGCCCTGCCCAGCGCCCGGCGTGGCCTCGTCGCTGCCTTCTGCATCGCCTGGGCCCGCAGCCTGGGCGAGTTCGGCCCCATCCTCGTCTTCGCCGGAGCCACCCGATTCCGCACCGAAGTACTGCCCACTACCGTTTGGCTGGAGCTCAGCGTCGGCAACCTGGAGTCAGCCGTCGCCGTCAGCCTGATCATGATCCTCATCGCCTTGGCAGTGCTCCTGGTGGTAAGAGCCAGCGGGGAGCGGGTGTAAAACACCTCACTTTTGCCACTGGATCACCAGTTCCTGAGGCCGGTGGTCCGACCCCACGTCGGGTCCGATTTTCCGCTGCGAAATAACTAGCGGCGGGGTGCATAGTGCGTGGTCAATTGGGATGGCGAAAATCGTGCCCGCTTGCCAGGTCGGCATCCATGCAGGTTCGGGGCAGCGATAGTCAAGCTGAGTCCCGGCGCGCAGCAGCCTCATGCCCTGCGACCAGGGTGTCGAGTTCAAATCCCCAACGATGATCACCGGCACATCCTGTTTTTTTATCATCTCCGCCAACCCTCTGAGCTGGGTATTCCGGCTGCCTGCCATTCGTCTGCCGATGGGAGGCAACGGATGCGTGCCGATTAGCATCAATTCGCGGCCCCCAAGGGTCAACCGTGCCTGTATAGATAGCATGTCCGACTCTGAATTCGTGAAAACATGTAGATCCTTCAAAGGAACCCGGCTGAAGATGGCGTTGCCGAAATTGTCTTCCTGAGAACGTATCAGTGCGTGAGGAAAATCCGCTTTCAGCACCTCCAGAGCTTGTGCCCAGGCCGAGTCCACCTCCATGAGAAAAATGATGTCAGGGTTCACCTTTCGCAGGTAATCGAGAACACCTTGTTTGTTAGGATTCGAGGCGAGCACATTTAGACTTACCATCCGCAAAGACTCCGGGCCTACAGATGCCTGCCCGGGCAAGCCCAGCCCGAGACTGCCCAGGAGCCAAGCATTTAAAAGAAGCGACGCCAAGCCCACCATCAGAACCAAGCGCCGCCGCCTGAAAAGCGTCCACAGCACCGCCACAAGGCAGATGCCCAGATACTGCCAGCGAAAGTGACTGAACAAATCCAAGGCCCAATGCCAACGCCCCAGCAAACCCAGCCACGTGCCGCTGAGCGCCATGAGGATGAAGATGTCGAAAATCCCCTCAATGCGGACGCTGGCGGAAAGAAAAGGGCGTTTGTTGGGCATACAGTGGGTCTCCGTTATTTTCCAAACTGCTTCAGCAGCTTGTCATAGGCAGCATGATTTCCGATCCAAAACCAGATCATCTTATCGCCGTGTCGAACACCTACTGCACGAAAATCATCTGAAACACGAGCCGACCTAATCTCCTCGGAAGCATAAACTTTTTTTAAACGCAAACTGAGATGAACGGGATTCTCCGCCCACAGTGCATAGGCGTTGCGTGCGCTTTTGCGGACAGGCGGCGGCAAAAGTGCTAACAGGCGACGAAACGCCTCAGTTCGTTTCGAAATCATGACGGAGACTGAGGATTTGAGTCGAGCCCTCGAGCTCCTCAGAGATCGCTTCCCTTGCCATCTCAGATAACATCGACTGCGACTCAGAAAACAGCACGTCCCAGTGCTCTTCTGAATCGAGCTCTGCCAGAATAAAGCTGGCAAAGGTGTATTGCTTTTTTTCGGGCAGTTCCGTGAGGCGACGCATCACTTGATCCATCAGAGCAGTCATGCGTCTAGATTAAATCGACAATCCCTAATTAGCAACGTCCTCCAATGGAAGTTAACAGTCACCTACTTCTTCCCCTTTTGCGCCGCCGCCGTGAACCAGTCACCGCCGCCGCCACCAAAGGGATTGCCCATGCCGCCGCCTCCACCGCTGCTGCGATTGCGGTCTCCACCACCGCCGCCACCGCCAAAGCCACCGCGCTGACCGCCGCCACTTTGTCCACCGGCAGGAGCACCCGCTGGTCGCGGCCCGGCAGCGCCCGTCTTCTTCTCAAAGTCCGGCTTCGACTTCATGCTCAGGGCGATGCGTTTGCGCTGGATGTCCACTTCCGTGACCGTGACCATGACCTTTTGCGCCACCTTCACCACCTCCGCTGCATCACGCACAAAAGTATCACTGAGCTGGCTGACGTGGACGAGGCCGTCCTGGTGAACTCCGATGTCCACGAACGCGCCAAAGGCGGTGACGTTGGTCACGATGCCCGGCAGTTTCATGCCCACCGTGAGGTCCTTCATGTCATTGACGCCTTCGGCGAAGTTGAAAACCTCGAACTGCTTACGCGGGTCACGGCCCGGTTTGGCCAGCTCGTTCATGATGTCCTGCAGCGTCGGCAGGCCCACCTCTTCACTGACATACTTTTTCAGATCCAGTTTCTGGCGCAGGTCCGCCCTCTGGATCAGATCCGCCACTGTGCAGCCCAGATCCCCGGCCATCTTTTCCAGCAGAGGATAACGCTCCGGGTGCACCGCGCTGGCATCCAGGGGATTTTCCGCACCGCGAATGCGCAGGAAGCCCGCCGCCTGCTCAAAGGCTTTGTCTCCCAAACGCGGCACCTTCAGCAGTTCCTTGCGTGTCTTGAAGGGGCCGTTCTCATTGCGGAAGGCCACGATGTTCGCGGCATGGGTGCTGTTCAAACCGGAGACATAACTGAGCAGTTGTTTGCTGGCCGTGTTGATCTCCACACCCACGCCGTTCACCGCACTGATGACCACGTTGTCCAGGCTGCTCTTGAGCTGGTTTTGATCCACATCATGCTGATACTGGCCCACGCCGATGGACTTCGGGTCCAGCTTCACCAGCTCCGCCAGCGGGTCCATCAAACGGCGGGCGATGGACACCGCACCACGCACCGTGACGTCATGATTCGGGAATTCCTCGCGGGCCACTTCGCTGGCGCTGTAAATGGATGCACCGCTCTCGTTCACCATCAGCACCGGGATGGCTTTCGGCACGCCGATCTTATTGATAAAAGCCTCCGTCTCGCGGCTGGCGGTGCCGTTGCCGATGGCGATGGCTTCGATCTTGTAACGCTCGATCAGGTTCATGATCAGCGTCTTCGCCTGCATCAGGCTGTTGCCCTCGCCTAACAAATAAATCACATCATTGAACTTCAACTGCCCCTGCGCATCCAGCACCACCACCTTACAACCCGTGCGGAAGCCGGGGTCGATGCCCAGCACGCGCTTTTGACCGAGAGGCGCGGCCAGCAGCAGCTCGCGCAGGTTATCCGCAAACACACGCACGGCCTCGCCATCCGCCTTGCGCTTGGATTCCAGGCGCGTCTCAGTCTCCATGCTGCTGCTAAGCAAACGCTTGTAACTGTCCGCACAGGCCAGTTTCATCTGGTCAGAGCACGCATTTGCCCCTTTGACAAAGAGGTTCGTCAGTATCTGCACCGCCGCATCCTCCGGCGGGCTGATGCGCATGAGCAGGAAGCCCTCTTTTTCTCCCCGGCGGATCGCCAACATGCGGTGGGAGGGGATGGCCTTCAGCGGCTCGGACCAGTCGAAGTAATCGCGGAACTTCTGCGCATCCGCCTCCGTCTCTTTGCCAAACATCACCTTGGACACCACCGTGCTCTGCTCGCTGAACAGCTTGCGCAGAGCCGCACGCGCATCTGCATGATCGCTGATCCGTTCCGCGATGATGTCCCGCGCCCCACTGAGGGCATCCGCCACATCCTTGACCTTCAGTTCATCCGTCGCCGCATCCGGGTTCACAAACTTCGCCGCTTCGGCCTCCACGTTCACGCCATGGGTGAAGAGATTCGCCTCGATGAAATCCGCCAGCGGCTCCAGCCCCTTTTCCTTGGCAATGGTGGCGCGGGTGCGGCGCTTCGGCCTGAAGGGCGCAAAGATGTCCTCCAGGGTGTTCATCGTCTCCGCCTTCTCGATCTTCGCCCGCAGCACATCGGTCATCAGGTTGCGCTCCTCCAGAGACTTGACGATGGCCGCACGGCGATCATCCAGAGCCACCAGTTGCTCCATGCGCTCCTTCACATTCTGGATCTGCACCTCATCCATGGAACCCGTGGCTTCTTTACGATACCGGGCGATGAAGGGCACCGTAGCCCCATCGGCGAAGAGCTTCGCCGTCGCACCCACCTGGATGGCCCTCAGGCCCAGTTCCTTGGCGACACGTTCGACATGGGCGACATTGATGTTCAGTTCGTTGGCAGCAGACATGGTTGGGGAAAGGGAAGACAGAGGGTCAGAAATCAAAGGTCACGGCGGTTGGGAGCACACACACCGACCGGGACTGAGTTAGCGAAAGGGGTATCCAGGGCAACCCTGGACACTCCCGGACCCGAAACTTTTGTTTCACCTGCGGCTTGACAAAGCCCCTGCGCTTCCCGCGAGATACCCCACCTCACCGTTATTCGTCATCCCTATGCCCCTCCCCGCCCCCGTTGACCTTGATACACTGCCCGCCCTGGCTTTGGGCACCATTAAGGCCGCCAAGTTCCCCGTCCTGGCCACGATGGATGGCGACCAGCCCCGCGTCCGCCCTGTCTCCCCGGTGCGCACGGAGGGTTTCATCATCTACGTCGCCAACCTCCGCCGCTATGGCAAGACCGCCGAACTCGCCGCCAACCCCAAAGCCGAACTTTGCTACACCGATGACGACCACAACCAGGTCCGCATCACCGCCACCGCCGAGATCCTCACCGACCGCGCTGTGATCGAGGACATCTGGAACAGCAATCCCCTCCTCCGCGCCTATTTAAAAGACATCAACAACCCTGAACTCATCATCTACCAGTTCACCCCGAACCGCGTCCGCTACATGAAGGAATGGGCGCTGGAGTATCACAACGTGCCACTCCTCTAAAACACCCTTGGAGCGCTGCGCCTCCGTGGCATCTCCGCCTATGAAATGCCGACGAGGGCGTCGGCGCTCCAGGGGGTGAAAATCCGCAAGATGGGAGGGGTGTGGCTCAAGTATTGGTGTGCAGAATCTGAAAACGGATTACTGAGTAGGGTTTCTGTTTTACTGCTCAAGATCCATGCCCGAGACCGCTGCCATCACCAACATCGCCGCTTACAAATTTGCGAACCTGACCGACCTGAAGTCGCTAAGGGAGAATTTGGTGACGCTGTGCAAAGGCTGGGGCCTGAAGGGGACGATTTTGCTGAGCACGGAGGGCATCAATCTGTTCGTGGCCGGACCTGCGGCGGAGATTGAACTGCTGCTGGCTGAGCTGCGCGGGATTAAGGGGCTGGAAGGACTGGCCCCGAAATGCAGTGAAAGCGCGGAGCAACCCTTTCGCCGGATGCTCGTGCGCATCAAAAAGGAGATCATCGCCTTTGGGGTGGAGGGAATTGAGCCTGCGAAATACACCTCGCCGCGGATTGAGGCGCAGACTTTGAAACAATGGCTGGATGAAGGACGGCCGGTGACGCTGCTGGACACGCGCAATGATTACGAGGTGAAGCTGGGCACGTTTAAAAATGCGCACATTATCGGGGTGGACAGTTTTCGTGATTTCCCAGAGGCGGTGAGGAAGCTGCCGGAGGAGCTGAAGCACCAGCCCATCGTCACCTTTTGCACCGGAGGCATCCGCTGTGAAAAGGCGGCACCGTTTATGGAGCGGGAGGGGTTTGAGCAGGTGTGGCAGCTTGAGGGCGGCATCTTGAAATACTTTGAAGAGGTGGGCGGTGCGCATTACGACGGCGAATGCTTCGTCTTTGACCAGCGGGTGGGTGTGGACCCGGCGCTGTCCGAGACGGAATCGACGCAGTGCTTCATGTGCCAGTCGCCGTTGAGTGAGGAGGATCAGAAAGATCCGCGCTTTGTGGAGCATGTGTCTTGTCCCTACTGTTTCAAAACGACGGAGCAGCAGATGCAGGAAAACATTGCCAAACGGCACGCGCAGATCCGCCGCCTGACCACGCCACTGCCAGGAAGTGTGCCTTATGACAATCAGCAGCCCTTGAACGTTCCGAGGCTCTGCGATGGCCTGACGCTGCTGGAAACTCTGACGACGATTCTGCCGCATGTGCCACGGGAGGAGTTGCAGGCGCGTTTTGAGAATCAACGAATTCTGGACCAGGATGAGCGACCAGTGCAGCCTGACAAGATCGTGAGGGCAGGGGAGCGTTATCTGCGGCTGCTGCCGGGCATGGTGGAGCCGGATGTGAACATGGATATCCGCCTGCTGCACGAGGACGAGGCGTTGATCGTGCTGGTGAAGCCCGCGCCTTTGCCGATGCATTCAGGGGGCCGCTTTAACCGGAACACCCTGCACTATGTCCTGCAGGAGCTTTATCACCCGTACAAGCCGCGCCCCTGCCATCGCCTGGATGCGAATACGACGGGGCTGCTCGTGGTTGCCCGCACCCGTCACTTTGCGGGGCTGATCCAGCCTCAGTTCTCACGCGGCGAGGTGGAAAAGGTCTATCTGGCGAAGGTGCAAGGTTACCCAACCGAGGATGTGTTCGTCTGCGATGCGCCGATCAGCGATGTGCCGGGTGCGCTCGGTAGCCGAGAGGTGGATGAGGACAATGGTCGCGATGCCCGCACAGAATTCCGCGTGCTCCATCGGGATGCCGACGGCACAGCGTTGATTGAGGCCCGCCCGATCACGGGCCGGACGAATCAGATCCGCATTCACCTTTGGCAGCTCGGTTTCCCCATCGTGGGTGATCCGGTTTACCTGAACGGGGGGAAGGTGGGAGACACGCAAACTTTGGATATCGGGGCCGAGCCTCTCTGTTTGCATGCCTGGAAAGTTAATTTCATCCACCCTTTGAAGAAGGAACGGGTCCATTTTGAGGCTGAAGCCCCCGTTTGGGCTCGGGCCTGAGTCGGGTGGACCCGTGCGGGTCGTGCTGGGAAGAGAGGGGTTTACCTGATCTTCAGGAGGCACAAAAGGTTTAGATTGATTTAATTCTTGCTTTTTATGGTAAAAACCATAATTATTGAACTGAACAAGAATCAGATCCGTCTGCCCTTTTACCCCCTTCATGATGCCCCTCATCCAGCAAATCCTCGCCGAAGCGGGATGCGCCGACAACCCTGCGGTTCAGCAGGCGGTGGACGAGGCCTGCTACAATCAGACGTCGTTTGTTGAAGCGGTGCTGGATTGTGACGGCGTGCGGGAACGTGATTTCCTGATGGCCCTGGCGCATACGCTTTCACTGCCCTGGTGGGAGGGGAGCGGTGACAAACCCAGTGAGGTGGGGCTGCGCAGACACCTCCCGGCTGAGATTGCCCTGCGGCATCGGTTGCTGCCCATTGCGATGGAGGAGAAGGCTGAAGGTGACACCGCGAAACCGATGCTGCACATCGCCACCTTTGATCCGCTGAATCTGGTGACGCATCAGCGGGTGGCCTCGAGCCTAAATCATCCGGTCGTCTGGCATGTGGGGCAGCGCACCCGCATTGTCGAAGGGCTGCAAAAGCTCTATGGACTGGGCGCGGACACCTTTGAGAAGATCCTGCGTGGCCGGGCGGACTGGGGTGCGGAGGAACTGGGCGATGAAGTCACCGTCCTCGATGAGCCCGAGGACGAAGAGGCCAGTGTGGTGCGCTTTGTGAACCAGATCATCCGCCGTGGTCTGGAACAGCGGGCCACGGACATTCATGTGGAGCCGCAGCAGGACCGCCTGCGCATCCGCTATCGCATCGATGGACGTCTGGAAGAACTGGCCGTGCCAGAGAACATCAAGTCCCTGCAATCCAGTGTGATCGCCCGTCTGAAGATCATGGCGCGGCTGGACATCGCGGAAAAACGCCTGCCTCAGGATGGTCGTATCAACCTCGAACTGGACGGCCTTCCTATCGATGTGCGTGTGGCGACGATCCCTAGCGTGGAGGGGGAGAGCATTTCCCTGCGTCTGCTTTCCCAGCAGGCGATGACCATCGGACGTCTTGGCCTAACCGATACGGTGAAACCGGTGGTGGATGAACTGCTGAAACTGCCCAACGGCATCATCTTGATCACCGGCCCCACAGGCAGCGGCAAAAGCACGACCCTGTATGCCTTCCTCAGTGAGATGAACCAGACGCATCGGCGCATTGTGACCATCGAAGATCCGGTGGAATACAAGATGCCGGGCATGGTCCAGATTGCCGTGAAACCTGAGATCGGGCTTACTTTTGCTACTGGTCTGCGGAGCATTCTGCGTGGTGATCCCAATGTGGTCATGGTGGGGGAAATGCGTGACCTGGAAACGACGGAGATCGCCATTCGTGCAGCCCTGACTGGTCACCTTGTTTTCAGCACCCTGCACACGAATGACGCCATCGGCGGCATCACCCGCCTGGTGGACATGGGTGTGGAACCCTTCCTCGTCAGCAGTGCGGTGCGCGCCTTCTTTGCCCAACGTCTGGTTAGGAAACTCTGCCCGCTTTGCAAGACCCCGGCGGAGGTGGAGCGTGAATACCTGCGCAGCATCGGTTTCCCTTTGAATGTGTCTGGCAAGATCATGCGCGCGGTCGGCTGCGAGGGCTGCCGTAGCAGTGGTTATCAGGGGCGCGTCAGCATCTATGAAGCAGTGCTGATGACGAATGCGCTACAGCATCTGATCAATACCCGGGCGCATCCGGCGGAGCTTCAGAAGCAGGCGCAGCGTGACGGGTATGTGCCCATGCGGGGCTACGGTTTTCAAAAGGTGCTCGCGGGTGAAACGACAATCGAGGAGGTCCTCAGCGTCACCGCCACCGAGCGCAGTTTTCACGAGACAGCTCCACGCCTGACCCAGCCTCTGCATCTGGCGGCGGCCTGAAACTTTCATCTTAACTGATCCCCATGCCCACCTTTGCCTACAGCGCCCACGGACCCTCCGGTGTGATCACCGGGGAGCTTTCGGCGGCTGATCGTGCCGAGGCGATGACACTCCTTGGCAAGAAGCGCCTCCAGCCATTCAAACTCGAACAGGCAGGCGGGGCAGTGATCAAAGAAGCGCGTGCGGCAGAGTCGGCGCGTGCCGCATCGGGTCCGATCAGGCTAAAATTGGCGCAGGTGGTTTTGTTCACCGAAGAGCTGTCCGATCTACTTGGTGCGGGCATTCAATTGGAGCCTGCTTTGGCCACCATGGAAAGACGTCGTGAGCTTTCCAGTGTCAAGACACTGGCCACTGTGTTGCGTTCCAAAGTGCGTGACGGCATGCCTTTCTCCAAAGCCATTGCCGCGACGAGCCCGAGCTTTGGCAATCTCTTTTGCTCCTTGGCCGCCGCAGGAGAGGCGAGTGGTTCTCTGCCGTCCATCTTGAAACGACAGGTCGAGTATCTACGGTCATTGGCGGCATTGCGAGCCAAGGTGGCGTTTGCGCTGATCTACCCGGCCTTCCTGGTCGTTGCCGCTGTTTCGGTGACGCTGCTTTTCGTGGTGTATCTCATTCCGAAACTCACGGAATTGCTGGATTCGACCGGTGGTTCCCTTCCTCTCGGTGCGCAGATCATTTTGAAATTCAGTGATCTGTTCAAGGCCACCTGGTGGATGATCGGCATCGGCGGGTTCTTCCTGTTCGTCACGATCAAGGCTTGGCTGAAGCGTCCTGAATCCCAAATTCCATGGGCGAAGTTTTTGCTGCGCCTGCCACTCTTTGGAAATATCCTGAAAGCACGCTTTTACGTCCAGTTTCTCGAAACGATGGCCAACCTGCTGGGCAATGGGCTGCCCATGGTCCAGGCCATGCACCTCACCCATCAGGCCATCGAGAATCCTCATTATCAGCGCGAGTTCGAAGGCGTGATGAGGCATGTGGGGGAAGGTGTCAGCCTCTCGCGTGCCCTGGATCGCAGCGGTCTGTTTCCTCCCCTCATGCTGGACATGGTGAATGTAGGCGAGCAGACCGGTGACCTCTCCGCCGCCCTTTCCAAAGCAGCCGAACGCTTTGACCGTGAACTGGCCCAGAAGGTCGAAAAACTCAGTGCCCTGGTGCAACCGCTGATCGTCTGCCTGATGGCCGGTATGGTCGGCATCATGGCCTATCTGATGATCACCACGATCTTCCAGACCATCTCCGGAATGAGCCAGTGAGAACTCCCAGAATCCCCGATATGAAGATGCTAAATCCCAAATCAAAAATCCTAAACCGCAGATCCGCAGGTTTCACCCTGGTCGAAATGGTGCTCGTGCTTGGCATTGTCGCACTTTTGGTTGGCGCGGGCATTGTTTCCCTGGTTGGTGTGCTGGACTCCGGCAAGAAAACCCGGGTCAAGGCTGACCTGAATACGCTCAGTGCCGCCCTGCGCAGCTATGAGACGGACAACATGTTTCTGCCCAGCACGGAGCAGGGGATCATGGCCCTGGTCCAAAAGCCGTCATCCCGTCCTGCCCCCACGAACTACACGCCTAAGCTGAAGAAGATGCTTCTCGATCCTTGGGGCAATCCTTATCACTACCGTCGTCCGGGATCGAAGGACAAAGGTGGGTTCGATGTCTATTCAGCCGGGGCCGATGGCCTGGCGGATACGGCGGATGACATTGGAAATTGGGACCTGTGAAAATGACGAATGTCGAATGACGGAATGACGAATTTCAAAGCCAGCATGAATGACATCGCGCCGCGGTCGGAGGGAAACCTTCGTCCTCGGCCTTTCGTCATTCGTCATTCGTCATTCGGATTTACTCTGATCGAGGTCTGCGTGGCCATGGCCATCGGCGTGTTAATCCTGGGTGTGGCTACGATGAGCATGTCGGGGATGCAGGCGGAGTCACAGCTTAAAAAGATGGCGGCTCGTGTGGAGACATTGGCTCGTCAGTCCCTGCTTCAGGCGGTGATGGATCAGCGGACGGTGCAGGTGGACCTGAATGGCGGTCTCGGTGCCGAGGGGCGTTTGCAGGTAAAACGAATCGGTGACAAAACTTTTCGTTATCCTCAGAGGGGTGAAGTTTGGGAATTCAGTCCCACCGGAGTTTGTGAACCGGTGGAGGTGAGGGTCAGCAACGAGGTGGGCGTGATTGAGTTGGGCTTCGATCCCCTCACGGGATGTGCGGTTAGGAAAAGTGTCATTGTGAAGTCATGAAGATCAACCTAACAAGGAGTGAGGCCAGCTTGGCCTCGACAGTGCGGGCCGGACGTCCGCACCCCTTGGCGCATGGTTTTGCCCTGCTGGAGATTATCATGGCCCTGGGCCTGTTTTCCATTGTGGCGGTGGGTATGACCCGTGCGCTGGATCAGATCGCACAGACCTCCAGGCAGGCCCGGCAGGAGGCGCAGGTGCTGCGTGTCTTGGAGTCCGTGCTGGCCGAGGTCTCGCATCAGCCTGAATTAAAACCCACAACGGTGAGCTTTCCCAAGAGCGCCGATGGAGTGGACGCCAAGGCAAGCATTTCAAAAGTCAAACTGGTTACCAAAGACAAGACGGAACTGGATCACATCTTCTTGGTTGAGGCAGAGGCATGGCTGGAGACCGGATTCAAAAAGTCGCTGAAACGGCGCATGGAAACCTATGTTTATTCACCCACCAGTCCGTAGCACGGTCCCGCAAGGCTTTACGCTGCTGGAGGTCATCGCCGCGCTGGCGCTGATCTCGCTGATCATTGGTGGTGTCTATGGCGTGGCGGATGGGGCGCTCAAGCTGAGCACTTCGATGAACAAAGCACGCATCGGCGAGATGCGCGTGAGCAACTTCGTCAATCAATGGCGCGACTATCTGGAGAATGTACCGCCGACCATTCAGCTTTCGTCAGGCCTGGAAAAAGTAACGCGGGGAGCTGCTGGCAAACTTTTGATCGAAGGCAGCCAGGTGCCGTTTGTCTGGACGCCTGCCGTGCGGCTGGCTGACGCAGTGGAGTTCGCCACGGTCAAAGGCGATGAGAAAAAATCCCTGACGTTGATGGTGCGGCATTTGAAACGGTTGGAGAAACCGACGGCCTTGGATGATTACGAACAGATCGCCGAACTGCCGATCCTGACGGGGCTGAAGGAATTCAAAACCCAGTTTTATGATCCCGATGAGAAGCGTTGGTATTCGAGTTGGGACCCTAGGAAGAGGCCGAAACCTCCGCTGTTCATGCGCCTGCAGTTTTCCTTTTTGACCTACCCTCGCGAACATGAGTTCACCTTCTGGATCGCCAATGATCTGCAACCCTTGCAAGCCAGTGTTTCCCCGCAAACCAACTGAGTCCTGATCCCCTGCGCGTCATGCGTCTTCACCCCCTCCAACGTCCCGATCACCAAGGCTCCGCGCTCATCGCGGTGTTTTGGATGATCGCGATTTTGGGTATGGTGGTGTATGCGGGAGCCAAGGCCCTGGAAGCGGATTCAAGGTATGCCCGGCAGATGCGTGGCCGCACCTATGCCAAACGACTGGCCCAGATGGGACTGGAGATCGGACGTCATCCGGCTTTGCCTCAGCACGATCCGTTGCTGAGTTACATGAGTCCTGAAGGCGGCACTTATCAGGTCAAGATCGTGGCCGAAGAGGCAAGGCTGAACATCAATGTCCTCCTTCAAAACGACGACAAAGTGCTGCTGCCGAGGCTCTTTGCCGCCTGGGGTCTGAAGCCGGAAGTTTCAACGGCTCTTCGGGATGCCTTAAAGGACTGGGTGGATGCGGATGAAAACGTCAGCCTGAATGGAGCGGAAAAGCGTGATTATGAAAAGGCAGGTCTGGAGGGCATGCCTTTCAATCGTCCATTCAAAGAGATCGAAGAGATGCTGATGGTGCGCGGCATGGCCGGCCTGAATATTGCGCGTCCGGATTGGCGTGAATGGTTCACCGTTTATGGCGATGGTCGTGTGGATGTGAATGATGCCCGGCCTGAACTGATCGCCCTGCTGGCGAATGTGCCGGTGGAGCGGGTACAGCCTTTACTGACTTTGCGTGCCGGTCGTGACGGTGCCCAGCATACCCAGGATGATGTGAAACTGGGTTCCGTTCCTCAGGTGGCGCAGTTGCTGGGTGTTTTTCAGCCGCTGATCGTGGAGCAACTGACACGCTGGGTTCAATTCAGCGGACCGATTCGTCGTATTGAAAGCCTGGGCCAGTTCGGCGATATTCGTCGTCGTTTGGTGCTCATCACCCAAGATCAAAAAGCGCTCTGGCGCGGAGAGATTCCCACACATGGCCAAGACTCGTAAACCCACTCAAGATTTGCTGCTGCCGGGCTCGTCAGGCTGGGAACGCTGGACGGGAGTGGAGGGTGAGCCATGTACTTTGGCCGCTGAGTTTGGGCAAAGTGCGGGTGTGTTTGGCAAGGAGGCGCAACCTCGTCTGCTGGCGCTGCCGGTGAGCCATCTGTGGGTTTTGCCTGCCTGGTTGCAGGGGGAGGAGGCTCATCTGCGCGACATGGCGGCCCTGCATCTGGAGCGGCTGGGCGTGCGTGTGACCGACCTGGATCATGCTTTGCAGGTGCGACCTATTGCAGACCGCGAAGGCGCAAATCTGGTTTGCATGACGGCTCTAAAAGAAGCTCATGCACCGCTGTGGGATACGACCCGTCTGCCGGATGAAGTGGTGATCAGTGCTGACTGCCTGCCGGTGCCTGCCAATGCGATGGTGATCTTTCGCGAACTGGGAAAGCTGATGCTCGCCATCACCCACGGAGAAGCACTGGTCTATGCAAGCCCGCTTTCGTCTCATGCTCTGGATGCCAATGCCCTGGGGGAGATTAATCATCTTTGTCTTCAATTGGGCTTCCAAGGGGTACTGGGACAGGTGCAGCACATCATTCTTTGGCTGGAAGATGAAGGCGATGTGGAGCAGATCAGACGTGTCACCGGTCTGCCTGCGGTTCGTGAAGTGAAACCGGTGCCTGTCATGCCACGGTTGGGACGCAGTTCCCTGCTGCCTCCTGAAATTCAAGAAGCACGTGCCCGGCACGCACAGTCAGCCCGCACACGGCTGCTGGCTCTGAGTGCAGGTTTCGCCCTGGCTGCTGCGGTGGCTGTCCTGGTGGTCCTGATTACCTGGGCGACTCAGGAGCGGGATCTTCTACGTGAGCGTGTCGCTGATCTGACTCCGCGTGCCTCCCAGGTGCTGGATCAAAAGAAGAGCTGGCTGGAGGCTGCGCCTGCCGTGGACCCCTCGCGTTTTCCCATGCAAACCTTGTTGGACTGCATGGTTCCCTCCTCGTCCGGTGAAGTTTCCATGACTCATTTTGAATGGGTGCCGGAAAGGCTGATGCTGCGTGGCCGGACACCGTCTCCATCTGTGGCACTGCAATACGCGAAGGAGATCACGGATATGGAGGGACTGTCCCATTACACCTGGGAGACTCCCGCCCCGACCATCGCCAGTGACAACAGCGCTACCTTTGAACTGAAGGGAGGCACGCAGCCATGAAAAAGAGTGAACGTCTTTTGTTAGGCGTATTCGCCGTCCTGTTTCTCGTCATCATCGGCGGGGGGGCGTTGACGTTTGGCATCAATCATTACCGTGGCATTGTCGAGGAATCGGAAGGCCTGAGGGATCGCCTCATCGACATGAACCAAGCGATCACGGAAGGGGCGGAGTGGCAACGGCGCAGTGACTGGCTGGAGAAACAAGTTCCGAACTTCGCTTCCCGTCAGGAGGCTTCGACAAGGCTGCTGGAGGTCATCCAGCGTGAGGCGGAAAAAACCGGGCTGACGCTGGCGGGACGAGAGTTTCTGGAAGAGCGCCAGGAGACTGCTCCAGATGGTCTGCCCGAAGAGACGGAATCCGGCTATTTCGATCAGGCGACGGTGCGCGTGACCCTGACCACGGCTAAAGAACAGCCTTTTTTCACCTGGATGCACGCTTTGCAGCAGCCTGGCAGCTTCCTGGGGGTGACACGGCTTTTGATCAATCCGAGCGGGCAGGGGAAGACGGTGAATGCCGAGGTGGAGGTCACCCAGTTTTATCGTGAGAAACCGGCAGCTAAGCTGACCAACGCCAATGGAGGGAAAAAGCCATGAGAGTTTTCAGTCTTCAGTTTTCACTTTTCAGCCTTTGCGCCTGGGCGACCATCGCGGCTGCCGAGGAGCCGCCGGTGCCATTTCCAGAACTTCTGCATTACGCGGCGCTGTGGGAGCGTTCCCTTTTCACGACTCGGGACCTGCCGTCACCGGATGCGCCTGCGGGACCGATCTTTACGGACTCGCTTTCTTTGGCCGGTGTTTATGAGGTGGATGGCCAGGTGGTCGCTGTGTTGGTGGATCGCACCACGTCCTTGATCTCTGAGGCTCGGATTGGTGCGGAAAATGAAAATGGCGTCAAGATTCGCAAGGTGACCCCAGGCGCGACAATGGACAAAACTCGCGTGCAATTGCAAAAGGGCGATGTGGCAGGGTGGGTGGGTTTTACGGAAATGTCAGCAGCACCCGCGCCCTCTCCTCAGATCGAGACGAGGCCTGCGCTTCCCGTTAGGCAACCGTTGATTTCTCCGCTCTTACCTCCACCACCTCCCCCAAACCCGGCTGCCGGGGGGGCTTCAGATGTTCCTTTACCTCCTCCTTGAAGGTTGATTTTCAGGTTGCCAGCTTAGCGTGCGGGTGTGAGCTTAACAGTCATGTTCGAACTCGTGGAGTTTCCCCCGCAAAACTGGCTGACTGCGCTACAGGCGTTGTTCGCTTTGTGCATTGGCCACGCGGTGGCGGATTTTCCTTTGCAAGGGGAGTATCTGGCTACGGGGAAAAATCGCCGCTTTCTCATTCGCATTCAAGATCCTTCACGGCCTGTTCACATCTGGTTTGCATGTATGAGCGCACATTGCCTGATTCATGCAGGTGCGGTGTGGATGATCACGGGCTCATCTCTTCTCGGCTTCATTGAGTTTGTCATCCATTGGTTCATTGATGTGGTGAAGTGCGAAGGCAAAACGACCTTCAATCAAGATCAGGCTCTACACGTGCTCTGCAAGATGGCTTATGTGGGGGTGGCCTGGGCTGGCTGGCTGAGCTGATTTTCAAGCCATTATAGGGGGAAGTCGGGGTTTTGCATTTTGCAAAGACTCGAAAAAAGTTTGTTTTGGCAGAGATGACCCTTTGCCTTTCTTTATATAATTGCTATAATCAGTGGAAATTATGGAATGGGGCACGCCTGCTTTAGTTTTCTTGGCAACGACACTGGCTGTCGGTGGGGCATGTCTCGGCTTTTTGAAAAAGCGCTACCACAATACGCATCATCACTTGCTCGTTTTTGTTCTTGTCGGCTCGGTGGGGTATCTGGCACCGCTGAACATTGAAAAAGCGTCGAAAAATGTCAGCGAGAAACTGATGCAGTCATGGATGGGACTCGGGCGAACTTTTGCCCATGGTTTGGAGAGATCCCTTAGTGACATAAGCACCTTGAGTGCTGATACCATGCGTCCGATATTACAGCGCACTAAAAAGCGAATGGCGCAAGAGGCTGACCCTTGCCGGACGGCAACCGTGGTGCTAAAAGACAGCCAGGGAGAACTGGTGTTTCACTCTTTGGGGATTCACCGTGAGGCGGATCGTCCCGTCATCAAGTCGGCCTACAAAGAAAAAATTCTCAAGTGTTTTCAAGGTTTAGATGGCTGGTGTGAAGATAGATTGAAAACGGGTGATGCGACCAACCTCGTCGGATTGGTGCCGCTCCGTAATCCGACGGATAATGTGCTAGCTGTCCTCTTGATGGATTTCTCCACAAAAACATGGAATGAAGCGCAGAGGATGGAGCAATGGCGAGTCGTCGGGGAATTCAGCGGTCTGCTCATCATCTGTCTTAGCCTGGGTGGGTTTTTAGTTGTTACCACAGAGGCGAGACGGCGGCGTGAGTTGGAAAAGGCGATCCGACCACTGATGAAAGACATCGAAAGCCTCGATGGTATGGTCAATTCAGTCGAAGGCGTCGTCTGGGAAAGATCCGCCAGCGGAGGTGGTTTTACTTATCTCAGCCAACACGCGGATGGTTATTTGGGTTACGAGATTGAAAGATGGGGTGGGGAGAGTGGATTTTTGGAACAAGTGATTCATTCTTCGGACCGCGCACGCGTCAAAGAGTGCTGGCAGAAGGCCGTTAAGAACCTCGAAAAATATCACATCGAGTATCGGGTCGTGCGTCCTGACGGAGGCACTGCTTTCGTTAGTGAATATGGCCAGGCTGCCAAACTGATGTTGGACGGAAAAGTGCTGCGTGGGATCATACTGGATATCACGGCCCAACGTGAAGCTGAAGCCAGCACGCAAGACATGCACAAGATGATGGTGCAGGCTTCCCGTCAGGCGGGTATGGCGGAAATCGCCACAGGAGTCCTGCACAATGTCGGCAATGTTCTCAACAGTCTGAACGTCGGTGCCAAGCTGCTGGCGGAGAGGCTCAAAAAATCCCGAATGGATAAACTCTGTCAGGCGACTCAATTGCTGAAAGACAATCTCCCCGATAATCTGGAGTTTTTTACTCATGATAAACGTGGTCAGGTTTTGCCTGGCTACCTTGTCGATCTTTCCGGGTATCTCAGAGACGAGCAAAATCGCCTGGATGCTACGGTGAGTGATATGATCGAACGGATTGAGCACATCCGAGACATGATTATGCTACAGCAGTCTCATAGCTGCGTGCGTACCTTGTGGGAGCCCTTGGATCTGGCGACGGTGATGGAAGATGCTTTGCGACTGGAGATGGATGTTCACATCACGCATCAGCAGATTAAGGTGGAACGCTATTACTCGGACCTGCCGCCGATTTATTCTGCGAGGGGCTTGTTGTTGCAAATTTTGGTAAACTTATTGGCCAATGCCTGTCAGGCGATGGGGGACAAACCCACCGATAATCGCATCCTAACACTGAGGATCGGACCCCAAGGCGACGATAATGTTCGCATCTCCGTAGAAGACACCGGTTGCGGTATTCAGCCGCGCCATCTGACCAGTATTTTCACTCAAGGGTTCACGACCAAGGATGATGGTCATGGGTTTGGCCTTCACCATGCCTGCCTACTGGCACAAGATCTCGGAGGTTCGTTGCGTGCAGAGAGTGAGGGCCTGGGAAAAGGCGCTCGCTTCATTCTGGATATCCCTGCCCGCAAAGACTCCAAGTCAGGCCCGATGCCACTGTCCAATACAATCTCCGCCTCAACTCTACCGTGACCCCCCTCCCGAATGAAGCCTGCCTACCACACCTCCGATCCTGCATCTGATCTTGTGGCCCAAGACCCCCTGCATGTGAATCATCGCATCTTAATCGTGGATGATAACACCACGATTCATGAAGATTTTCGCAAAATTCTTTCGCCCACGGATTACGGCGAAACGGATTTGAATATGATCGAGTCGGCCGTCTTTGGAAATGAGCAGACTTCCAAATCCATGCCTGAGTTTGAGTTGGCCTTTGCTGCTCAGGGTGATGGTGCCGTGAGGTTGGTGGAAATGGGCCTTCAACAGGCGCGCCCTTTCGCTTTAGCCCTTGTCGATGTTCGTATGCCGCCGGGCATGGATGGCATCGCCACGATCAAGTCGATGTGGCGCATTCAGCCGGATCTCCAAGTAGCCATTTGCACGGCTTACGCGGATTATACCTGGGATGACATTGTCGATCACTTGGGCATTTCTCACCGGTTGGTGATCTTGAAAAAGCCTTTCGACCCCATCGAGGTCATTCAGATCGCGAATGCACTGACTTGTAAATGGGCCTTTGAGCGTGAATCTGCGCTGCGTCAGTTGGGCATGCAGACCAAGCTCTGGGACAATGCCAAGCGCATGGAGGATACCTTTGCCAGACTGCGTCAGGAGCATGATGATCGTTTGCGGCTGGAAGAGGACATCCGAAAAATGCAAAAGATGGATGCACTGGGTGGATTGGCCGCAGGCATCGCCCATGACTTCAACAATGTGCTGACAGTCATTCAAGGGCATCTGAGCATGAACTTAATGAATGGAGATCAGCCGCCTGGAATCGCGGATTCCATGGGGGAGGTGCTCCTCGCTGCCCGTCGTGCGGCAGACCTCACCAAGCAGTTGCTGAACTTCACCAGCCGTGATTACAAGGCCCCACGCCCTACCGTATTAGCCAATGAGATCGATACAGAGCTCGATCTGCTTAAACGGACTTTGGGCAGTCATATCACTCTAGACGTGAAGATTGAAAACGATCTGCCTGAGGTTATGGCAGATGCGGGTTCCCTGGGTCAAATCATTGTCAATCTGGCGGTCAATGCCCGCGATGCGATGCCCAAAGGCGGCCACCTTAGCATCGGCACACGGCAGATAAACATCGCTAGCACGGAAGAAGCACGCAAAGTGCATCCAGATGCGCGTCCAGGGGATTTTGTCGTCTTGAGTTTTAGTGACAACGGCAGTGGCATTCCTGGTGAAGTACTCCAGCAAGTCTTCGATCCTTTTTATACCACCAAGGAGCCTGGAAAAGGCACCGGTATGGGCTTAGCCATGGTTAGGGGGCTGACTCGTCACATGGGCGGATGGGTCACTCTTTCCAGCGTCGTGGGTGTGGGGACCGTCTTCGATATTTATCTCCCGGTCGTCGGGCATGGTATCGAGCAGGATACTCCGGCGATCTTCAACATGGATTTCGACGGTCTTCTCCATGATGTCTCGCCTTGTACTCTTTTGATTGTTGATGACGACACCAGTGTTTGTCACGTGATGAACTATGTTCTTCAAAATCAGGGACACACCGTCCTGGTAGCCAAAGATGCCCATGAAGCCTGGCAGATCTGGCGTGCTAACCGCCATTCGATCAACTTGGTGATCACGGACATCAACCTTCCAGGCGATGCCAGTGGGTTCGATCTTGGTCGGGCTATTCTTGGGGATGATGCGACCCTGCCGATCATCTTCACGAGTGGCTATTGCCCGGATATCCTGGGTCAGACGACCTCGCTTCAGCTAGGCATCAATTATCTGCCAAAGCCATTCGATGTCTTGGATTTGCTAAATGCGGTTGGTCAGGCACTCACTACCGGAATTACCCGTGGTTTACCGATTCCAAAAAAGAAGACGGCTGAGGTTCCAGTGCCCGAAAAAGCTGGGCGCTGATCCGGACTCAAGTTTACAAAAAAGGATTTTCCCGGCGTTCACGGCCAATGCTCGTAGCCGGGCCGTGACCGGGATAAACCTGAGTCGTATCAGGCAGTGCCCAGAGCTTTTCTTGAATGCCATTCACCAATTGTTGGAATGAGCCGCCGGGGAAATCTGTGCGCCCGAGGCTGTCCCGAAAGATCACATCACCGCTGAATAGCAGTTCATGCTCTTTTTGCCAAAAACAGACGCTATCAACAGAGTGACCAGGCACATGATAAAGCTGCCATTCACATCCACCGAGTGAAAGAGTCTGGGTTTCCGATAACAGGACATCCACGGTAAATTCAGGGACGGAAAAAGCGCTCCCTGCCATAGCTCCAAAGAATCTTTCAAGAGTCAGGTCTCGGCTGAAATCTGACCAAGCATGGATCGTGCACCCGTGCGCCACCTGAACTGCCGCCGCGTCCAACACGTGGTCAAAGTGCTGATGAGTCAAAAGCAGGGCATCCACTTTGATGTTTTTAGCTTTTAGCCAGGCGGCGACTCCTTCCGGGGCGTCCACCAGCAAAATACCTCCAGAAAGACGGATGAGATGGGCATTTGTCTCGACAATGCCTCCAGTATAGGTTTCGGGTTCCAACATTACCTGCTGCTGATGTGGGAAACCAGTGGACATTTCAAGCTGCAAACGGCAAAATCCGTGACGATTTCTCCCGCTTCCGTGCGTAATTAGAGAGCAAACCCCATGACTCGAAACCCCTTGTCCCTTGTGGCCGCCGGTATGGCGACCATCTCACTGGCGTTTACGCCTGCTCGTTCAGAGACCAATTTCGGTCAGGTGGCCATGCATGTGGCCTACATGCTGCAGAGTCAGCACTACTCTCATCAAGACTTTGATGACGAGGTGTCTGCGAAGCTGCTTCAGAACTATCTCAACCTGCTGGATTTCCGACACGTTTTTTTTACCCAGGATGATGTCGATGGATTCAAAAATAAGTATAATACGACTTTAGATGACCATGTGCTGATGCGCAACATCAGCCCCGCCATCGAGATCTACGACATCTACAAACAGCGGGTCAAAGAGCGCATTGAGTTCACCAAAAAGACGCTTCAGTCCCACGAGTTCACTTTTGATTCCAACCGAACCATTGAGTTGAAGCGGGATAAAGCACCTTACCCAAAAAACAAGGAAGAGCAGGACAAGGTCTGGCTTGATATTCTGGAAGACAACCTCTTGCAGGAAAAGCTGTCTGATGAAGCCAAGGTAGAAGACGCTAAAAAGAAGGCTGAAAAAGCTAAGAAAGCTGAGGCCGGAGCTGAAAAGAAAGCCGAACCTGAGAAGAAGGTGGCGGCAAAAGAGGAAAAGCCTCTAACGACTGAAGAGCGCGTCCTCAAGGATTATGAGCGCTTGTTGGAGAGCATCGAAGAGAATGACCAGGAGGACGTGGTGGACTTTTTCTTGTCCAGTCTTTCCGGTGCGTATGACCCGCACACGGAATACATGAGCGTCAACGAGTCTGAAAACTTCAATATTCAGATGAAGCATAAGCTGGTGGGGATTGGTGCTTTGCTTGGACTGGTGGACGATGTAGCGCAGATTCAGGGCATCGTCGTCGGTGGTCCTGCGGATAAGCAGGGCGAACTGAAACTGAACGATAAAATCACAGGTGTGGCCCAGGGGGATGCGGAGTTTGTGGAAACGAAGTACATGAAGCTGCAAAAGATTGTGGACATGATCCGTGGTAAGGATGGCAGTATCGTGAGGCTTCGAGTGAATCCTGCGGATGAACCCACTAGTACCAAGATCATCACCATTGTGCGTGGTGCTGTCGAACTGAAAGAGAAGCTGGCTAATGCAGAGCTTCTGCTCACGCCTTCAGAGATGGGGCCTCCACTAAAGATCGGCTGGATCAATCTTTCCTCATTCTATGCCGACATGGAGGAAGGCACTGTCAGCACCACGGATGACGTTCAGCGTCTTTTGACCCGCCTGATCAAAGAAACGATCGATGGTCTTGTTCTTGATCTGCGTGGCAACGGTGGCGGATCTCTTGAAGAAGCCATTCGTCTAACCGGTCTTTTTGTTCCTGCCGGTCCTGTCGTGCAGGCCAAAGATTGGCGCGGTTCCATTTCCTGGCGTGAATGTGAGACACCCAAGGCTTTTTATGATGGTCCGATGATCGTGCTGACGGATAAGACCAGTGCCTCGGCATCTGAAATTTTGGCAGCCGCTCTCCAGGACTATCGGCGTGCTTTAATCGTGGGAGACAAATCGACCTTTGGTAAAGGCACGGTTCAAACGATTTTGCCCGTTGAGCGATTCATGCCCTTTTTCAGTGACAAGACACGCGCAGGTAACCTCAAGGTGACGATTCAAAAGTTTTACCGCATCGCCGGTGGTTCGACTCAGCTCAAAGGTGTGGAGCCAGACCTCGTGCTTCCTTCCATCCGAGATGTGCTCGATATTGGAGAAGGCTCTGCGGATAACCCATTGCCCTACGATACCATTCCGGCGAGGAAATACAATCTCGTGACCGAGAAGCCTTATCCCCTGGATGAGCTGAGGAATCGTCTGACGAGCCGCATCAACAGCAACCCGGAATTCCAATACATCGTTGACGAGTCAAAGCGGCTTAAAGAACGCATTGATCGCAACACTGCGACCTTAAACTTGGCTGAACGTCAGAAAGAGACGGCAGAGGCTAAGGCTCGTCGAGAAAAGCAGGAGGATGAGCGCGCAGAGCGTGTTAAGATTCTCAACGAGAAGCTCAAGGATGAAGGATTCAAAACCTACCATCTGACTTTGGACAATGTGGATGCCGCTGAGTTGGTTCCCGAGTCTGCATTTACCCGTGAACAGAGCACAGGCATGAAAATGTCTGCCAAAGCAGATGGTGAAGATGGTGCCTCTGAAATCGCGAAATTCCCTTATGGCTTGGAGCCAACCAAGCTCGAAGCGGTGAATATCCTTCGTGACTTCCTGGAGCTGACCACCAAGCGCCCAACGACGGCGAAGGCCGAAGAGAAGGCTGCCAAATAAATTGATGGAACCTAATTTAAACTAGCAAAAAGGGCGGGACTCAAAAGAGTTCCGCCCTTTTTCTTTTATTTTGAATCGTGATTAAAGCTTCGTGTAACCGACGCTTTCACAGGGCAGATCCCATAGGGCTTTGAGTTCACTGTCCAGTTTGGTGATGCTGAAGCTTACACCGGCCATCTCCTGACAGGTCACGATGCTGTCCACGATGGTCTGATGAACCTTGATGCCGCGGGCATCCAGGATAGGACGTGCGGCACGCAACAGGATGAGCAACTCCATCATGTGGGTGCTGCCCAGGCTATTGACGAAGAACACGATTTCATCACCGGCATTTAGCTTAAGGTCGTCACCAAAGAGGAGGTCCAGCATTTTGGCTGCCAGTTCATCTGCTGTGCACATCGGGATGAGACCCACGCCCTTTTCGCCATGGATACCCATGCCAAGTCCGATCACATCATCGGCCAATTCAAAAGTGGGGGCACCCGTCGCCGGGATGGAGCCTGGTTTGGTGGAAACACCCACGGTGCGTGTGGCGTCCACTGCTTTTTGGGCAATGCGGGCCAGTTCATCCAAACTATCGACCTTGGTTGCGGCGGCACCTGCGAGTTTAACGATCGGAACCAGACCTCCCACACCGCGACGTTTATGCTTTTCGGATATCGGAGCGGAGCAGACGTCGTCGTTGATAATGACAGTCTTTATCGTGATGCCTTCTTCTTCAGCCAATTCAGCGCCGATGTCGAAATTCATGATGTCCCCGGCATAGTTGCCATAGAGGTAAAGAACACCCTTGCCACGGTTCACAGCTTGGGTGGCCTCCAGGACGATATCAGGAGGAGGTGCGGCAAAGATGTCACCGACAGCGGCACCATCACCCATGCCTTTTCCGACAAGCCCATGATAGATAGGCTCATGACCTGCACCACCACCGATCAGGAGGGCCGGTGCGTCTGGCCGCAGGTCATTCATCACGATGGACCGCTTGCCAACACGTTTCGCTTTGCCGTCATAGGCCAGCACGAGGCCTTCGAAAAGTTCGTCGGCACATTTGAGGGGATCGTTGATGATCTTCTTTGCGGAGTTCTTGCTCATAGTCGGTTGCGATGGGTTTGGGGTCGCAAGGTGTAGCGGGTAGGGTTTGCGATGTCAAAGCAGGAAGTGATCATCGTCCGCTTAGGCTGGAATCAGGCAGGCTGAAGGCATTTTCCACAAGATGCAGTCTGGGCATTTCTCCAGGCACCAGTAGTACCTCCAAAATATCGAAGCGAAAGGCGATGTTGGGTTTCCCCAGCAGGCGCAGCCAGTTCTGTGCACCGCGCTGGATCAGGCGTTGTTTATCCAGGTTCACCGCATCTGCCGGACGGCCAAAAGCCGTGCCAGTGCGGGTTTTTACCTCAATGAAGGTCAGGACATCACCCTGTCTGGCCACAATGTCCACCTCTCCCCGATTGGGGCCTCGATAGTTACGATACAAAATTTTGCGCCGTTGGCACCGCAGCCAGCGTGCGCCGAGAAGTTCCCCGCTCCGGCCAATCTCCGTGGGCGTCATGGTTTTTCCCAACAGCTTTGGATAGAAAAGCTGATCCAATGAAATCAGCCAAGGCAAGCATTGTTTCCTCACCCATTCGTTGGCAGAAAAAAGTTCCCACATGCCTCTGAGTGACCAAACATCGTGCAGCAGCTCAGCCTCGGCACTCGGCTTCATAGTTTCAAGCGTGATACGGTGATCTGTCCCGCGAAACATTCCGCGACATCGGAGCCTGGGATGTTTGGGCGCTCGGAGTATGAGGCCGTGTAATGATAATGACCGTCGTTGGTGGCGGTGTAGTGGACTTTGAGTGGCAGGCGCTCAGGATAGCAGCGCACAATTTCGGGCATCGCCATGTCTCCGGGTGGATGATGAGGAAAGTTGATGTTCCAATACTCCCCATCATGCAGGCGCTCCGCTGACAAATTGCCGACCAATTCGATGACCCATGTGGACACTCTAGGCCAATCCAGGTCCATTCCCTTGATCATGTAATGGGAAAAGGCCATGGCGGCCACCCCATGATAGGTGGCCTCACGCGCGGCAGCGACCGTGCCTGAGATGACAATGTCCTGCCCTAGATTGCCACCGGCATTGACGCCGGAGATCACCCAATCAGGCTTTAAATGAAGTGCGAATAAACCGATCCGAACACAGTCTGCCGGAGTGCCCTGGACTGCCCAGCGGTCGTTTCCTCGGGATTCCACCACCAAAGTCTCCCGGGTCGTTACGCGATGCCCGCACATGGACTGCTCGGCAGTCGGTGCCACGATGGAGACTCGTGCCCCAGGCACGGCAGAGATGGCCTCCGCTAGCGCGGCCAAGCCCGGTGCCTCGATCCCATCGTCATTGGTCAAAAGGAAATGCATGATTTCCCGACTATGTGGCATTGTGGAGGGGGTGCATCCGTAATTAGCCTGTTGGCGTGGTAATTTCCAGGATCAACGAATCATGGTGGAGACAAGGGGAGTCGAACCCCTGACCTTTTCATTGCGAACGAAACGCTCTACCAACTGAGCTATGCCCCCTTGATGCGACGATAAAATGGTCGCCATAACCAAAAGTATAGATAAAGGATCTCCCTTGTCCAGTGGTGAATTGCGCGCCTGAGATGGCCAAAGTTTGATCGTCACCAAGTGCCGCCATTTGATCCCGGTTTGATCAGGTCACTCAGCTAGCCTGATCTGAACGATGACGTCCATATCCTGCTTGCCTTTACCGCGAAAACGGCCGCTGACGGGCTTGGCATCATCGTAGTCACGACCGATGGCCAACTTAATGTAGCGACTATCGGCCTCGCGATTGTGGGTGGGGTCCCAGGCTTTCCATCCATAGCCGGGGAGGAAGACCTCCATCCAGGCATGAGAGGCCTCATTTTCATCACCCGTTTTGCCGTTGTAAAAATAGCCACTGACGTAGCGTGCAGGGATGCCCAGGCTGCGGCAGAGGGCAATGAGGACATGGGCATAGTCCTGACAGACACCCCTGCGGTCTTTCAAGGCTTCGGCTGCGTTTGTGTGGACATGGGTCCAGTCGGGATCGTATTCAAAGATGCCGTGGACATGCTGGCCCAGCATGAGGGTTGCCGCCCACATGTCAGAGACGTCTTTGCCAATGAGGTCCAAAGCTTCCTTCCAAATGACGACGTTTTGGCTGACGAATTTGGATTCGACGATGTAGTCAAAGTAGTTTTCGGTGACGCTCGGGTCATTCAACGCTTCGAGTGTCAGGCCGCTGGGGCAGGGCCCTCGGGTATCAGGTCGGGTCTGAATGAGGGAGTTGGCTTCGACCTCCAGGCGATCATGAGGGACGTGGAGTTCAAAGTGATCCACACGGTTGAGGTAGAAATCATGATGCGTATGAACGGGCACCTCAGGGTCCAGACGCAGTGTGTAGGAGGCGCAGCGCTGTAGCGGATCTGAGACAGGGCACAAGCGGGCGTCATTGTAGCTGTCAAGCACGGGACCATCGTAATGAAAGCGTGTAAGGTGACGCACACGCAGGTTCATGCCGGGCAGCGGGGCAATGGCGGGGGAGTGAAAATCCATCAGGAGGTAGGTCGGTGGTCGGTGCGGGCAAGTTTCCGGTAGTCAGATGCGCAAGCACGTCAAGGCTGCGTATGCATCATGAAATGCGCACCGAAAGAGCACGCCGGACTACCGAGATTGCTGCTGCTGTTCCTGTTGTTGCTGGAAGCGTATCTCTGCCTGCATGTCCACCGGGGGGTGATACATGTAGGTGGTGTAGAGATACCCACCGAAGTTAGCCAGCTGAATCTGAGCCGTTTCCAGAAATTGATGCAGCCCGTTGCGGAGGATGGCTTTGACTTCCGTATTGGAGAAAGTTTCAACGAATTGATTGAAGCGTGCCTGCTCAGTATGGATGCTGTCTCCCTCGACACTGCCAACAATGAGTTCAGCAAAGTCCTGCATTTGCTGGATGCAGAAGAGCAGAGAACGCGGGAAGCTATCTTCGAAAAGGAGAAACTCCACCACCTTGGGGTAAAGAATGTCCGCCACGTAAAATCGGCGATAAGGCTCCACCGCACTGGCCGAGCGTAAAACAGCCTGCCACTGGGCAGCATCCACAGCTCCGCCGACATCGGTGACCTTGGGCAGGAGGATATGATACTTCATGTCCAGCAGACGTGTGGTTTTATCCGCACGCTCGAGGTATTTGCCAAACTGAATGAACTCAAAACCCTCACTGCGGGAAAATGTAGAGACGGTGATGCCCTGAAACAGGTGAGAGTAAGTCTTGATCTGATCGTAAAAGGCGCTGGCACCGATGCTCCAGAGGTTTTCGATCGTGGACTTGGTCACGTAATGATAGGCGTCATTGAGCACTTCCCACATCTCGCTTGAGATCTGGTCACGCACTTGGCGGGCGTTTTCTCGTGCGTTGCCCAGGCAGGTAGAGAGGGAATTGGGGTTTTCTGTGCGGAAGGTCAGGAACTCCATCACGCTGTCACTATCGGCGTTTTCGTAGAGCTGGAAGAACAGGTCCTCGTCTCCGGTGGAGCGTAGGATTGGTAGCCAGTGTTCTTTGAGTATCTCTTCAGAAACTTGCCCAAAGTCCAACAAGACCTGAAGATTGACATCTACAAGGCGGGCTAAGTTTTCTGCGCGCTCCAGATAGCGGCTCATCCAATAGAGACTGCCGGCGACACGGGAGAGCATGACGTTGGTCTGCTTGTGCCGGGCGACTTCTTCTTGGGTCGGTGGGGACTTGGACATGGTCGGAAATGCGAAAAAAACAAAAAATTCTAAAAAAAGCCTAAACGCGGAAGAATAAGGATAGGTTGGGATCATTCAGGAACCGAATTCCGCAGAACCCAGGTATCTTTGGAACCGCCACCTTGGGAGCTATTGACCACAAGGGAACCTTTGCGAAGGGCTACACGGGTGAGCCCTCCGGGAGTGACGACAATTTTTTCGCCGTAGAGAATGTAGGGACGCAGGTCAATGTGACGCCCCTCAAAGCCATCTTCGGTCCAGGTGGGATGACGGCTAAGAGAGATGGGGTCTTGGGCAATGAAGTTGCGCGGATTATCAACGATCAAGCGGCGAAACTCTTCGATCTCTTCCTTGCTGGCCCAGGGTCCCATGAGCATGCCGTAACCGCCGGCTTCGTTGGCGGATTTGACAACGAGCTTATCCAAGTTGGCCAGAATGTGATCGTAATCTTTGGGTTCTGAGGCGAGGAAGGTGTCCACGTTTGGCAGGATGGGGTCCTCCCCGAGATAGTATTTGATCATGTGCGGGACGAAGTAGTACACCACCTTGTCATCCGCCACTCCGGTGCCGATGCTATTGGCAAGGCTGACATTGCCTGCGCGGTAGGCATTGACCAAACCGGGAACACCCAGCAGTGAATCCGCACGGAAAACAGAGGGATCAAGGAAGTCATCGTCAATGCGTCGGTAAATGACATCCACTTTCACCAGCCCGGCTGTGGTTCGCATATACACTTTGAAATCACGCACGACAAGATCGCGACCTTCTACGATGGGGATACCCATCTGACGGGCCAGGAAGGCGTGTTCAAAATAAGCACTGTTGAAAACACCGGGCGTCAACAGCACGCAGTTGGGCGCATCATTGCCACGAAACTGAGCCGGGGCGCAATATTGCATGACTTTCAGCAGTTCCGCCGGGTAGTTGCTGACCGGTTGCACGCCGCTGGCCTTGAAAAGTTCAGGGAAGGTGCGTTTCAGTGCGGCCCGGTTTTCCAGCATGTAACTGGCACCGGATGGGCAACGGAGGTTATCTTCGAGAACGAGATAGCGACCGTCTTTATCACGAATCAGGTCACTCCCGCAGATATGAACATAGATATCCTTGGGCACGGAGGTGTGCATGAACTCGCGGCGGAAATGCTTGGCGCTGAGCACATACTGCGGTGGGATGACACGGTCCTTGATGATCTTCTGATCATGGTAGATGTCGTGCAAAAAAAGGTTCAGCGCGGTCAGCCGCTGGATCAGGCCTCTTTCCACAAGATCCCATTCCTCCGCAGAAATGACACGCGGGACACAGTCAAAGGGGAAGATGCGCTCAGTGCCCTGAGAGTCGCTGTAAACGGTAAAGGTAACCCCACCACGCATGAAGGCCGCCTCGACGGCGGCCTGTTTGTTGCGGAAGTCTGCGGGGTCCACATCATTGAGTGCGGCTGCTACGCTGCGATAGTGAGGGCGTGTGACGCCATCGGCAGTGAACATCTCGTCGAAGAAGTTCTCCGGCTGGTAGTTGTCGAAAAGCATATGGTTGTAGCCTTATTGGTTGGCTGAAAAACTAAATTAGCAAGACTGGGGCCAAGTTTGGGTCTCGTCAGCGTACACGTTCGAGTTTGAGTAGCGGCGCAGCCGGTGAGGCAAATTGAGCAATATACAGGTTCCCCTCTGCGTCCGCTGCGACGGCGTGAGGGTGGATGAAGGTGTGTCCATCGCTTCGCATCGGCTGGAGCACGCCGTTTTCATAAACCGCCGGTGAAGCGCCGATGTTGGATACGATTTTAAAATCTCGGTCCACGATGCTGATGAAACCGGGGGATTCGCGATTTTTTGGCCACTGATCGCCGAGATGTGGAATGATCAGGTGTTCTCCCAACAGGGCGATGTCGCGCGGATTGCCACCTGGGAAGGGGATCTTGTCGATGAATTGCCCGTTTAAAGTGAAGCGTTTCACCTCCTGTTGATCGCTCATGGCGATGAGGATGTGCGGATTGTTTTCATTACGCAGATTGAGAGCACCGCCATGCGGTCCCCAGTGCATCAATTGATTGTCTCCTTCACCAAGGTTGCCACCCCAGCTTTTTAGAAGTTCCCCCTTATTGTTGTAGTGATGGATGTAGTCCTTGCCATAGCCATCCATGACCCAGAAGTCGCCATTGGGGTGATGAAGGGTTTTGGAGGGACGATACTCGCTCTCTTTAGCGTACAGGCCGCTGCCGCTTTTTTCGGGCCAGGGAAATCGGGCCACTTCTTCGCCTTCCAGAGTCAGTTTGCGCACTTCATGCAGGGCGGTGTCTGTGATGTAGAGGACTTCTTGATTTGCCTCCTTTGCCAAAGCCATGCCATGGGCACCAGGCATGCGACCGGTCCAGTGTTTCAGCAGAGCGCCTGTCTTTGGATCGAGGATAAGGACATTGTTTCGGGCTTCGTCAGTCAGAACGAAGAGTCGGCCCTGGGAGTCAAAGGCTAATCCATGACCGTTTTTGATCGGCACCTGGGCAAGTGCCTGCTGCGCCCAGTCCTTGACGAGTCGGTAGCGAAATTCCTCCTGTCCTAAAACACCCTCTGCATGAGCCATGCAGGAGATGCCAAGGGCCAGGATCAATATTCGAATCATGCTTCAGCCAATCATAAGCCGACAGGAGAGGGAAGCGCAAACATTCAACTGGTTCACAAAGATGATCAGAGCTTCAAGGTGCCGGATTCGGAACCTCCTGCCATGAGTCCGTCTTCACTGATTTGGTCGTCGCTGGTCCACATCTTTTTGTCAGGGCCTGCGGAGCGCACGGTCATGTGCCAGGCGCTTTCAGGATGGAAACGGTACGGGGTGCCGAAGCGGTCCAGCAGCTCGCCCTCCGCACTGAGGTTGGGATGTGTCTTCGGCAGCACGGCGATGCCTTTTGGATTTTCACCCTGGAGACGACGAACAATTTCATCATTCAATTCGCCGGTGGGCATGGCCCCAAAGGCACGGCGGAATTCTTCCAGGAGAGTGGTTACGGTTTGGATGTCATCAAACGTGGTTTCGTTTTTGGGCGTGGTGCTGCCGTCGATTTTTTCAGAGGTGCCTGGAGGTAGCGCCAGATGGCTGACGATCTCCATGGCTGGCAAAGGATGCACCGTTCCTTTCGGGGTGGTGGCATAAAGATGGAGCCCATATGGACTGTCCATGGGCGGAGGGGGCATGGGTGCCCGCAGGGGGCCGCAAAAGGCCGCTTCCATGGGCCCTTTGCTGCTGACTTTCAGGGGTGCCCCGTCCAAGAGGGAATCCCCGGCTCCGGCCAGCCACCATCCTGTACTCAGGATGGTGGCCAGCAGGAGGACGGCTCCCCCATGAAGGATGTGTGGTGGCAGTTTCTTCATGGGAGGGCGGGGTTAAACGGCAAAGTCCATGAACCCGAGGTTGGACGGGATGGTGCCGACGTTTTGGAAGCGGCCGAGGTTCGGGAAGACTGTGGAGATGTCGGTCCCGGTGATGCCGGGGACATAGTTGGTGCCTTCACTCATGAACCATTTGGCCGCCACGGAGGCGTATTGATCCACCGCCGTAGTGGGAATCCAGCGCCCGCGGCTGCTGTCCACATCCTGACCCGTGGCGCGGGCAAGGTCCGGGAAGCTGCCGTAGATACGCTGGCCGATGACGGGTCCGCCCATGACAATCTGGTGACCGCCCCAGCCGTGGTCGGTGCCTGCGCCGGTATCGCTGCCATTGGGCTGCAGCGTACGGGTGAAGTCCGAGTTGGTGAAGAGCATCACATCATTCCACAGGCCGGGATCAACGGCTGCCACTGCTTCTTTGAAACCCTTGAGCGACTTGTCCAGGTTACCCATGAGATTCGTGTGGTCCGTGGGCTGGTTTTGGTGGGTGTCAAAACCGGTCATGCTCACAAAGAAGATCTGGCGGTTGTTGCCCAGGGAGGAACGGCCCTGGATGAGACGCGCCACCATCTTGAGTTGGTTCGCCACATCCGGCAGGGTGGTGACACCCGGGAAGGCATTGGTGAAAGCCGTATCGATGGAGGTCGTGGCACCACTGAGGGCGGTGCCGACGATGGCTTCATTGTCACGGGCGCGTTTCATGACGTCGTTGTATCCTTCCTCGAGATGATGCTGGTAATGGCTTTCGGCCTCACCGAGCTGCATGCGAGTCAGCTTGGTGATGGTGTCCAGTGCCTTGAGCGTGCGCCCGGCGTCGTTGGGTGCATAGGCCACCGGAGTGACTCCATAATTGGCCGCATGTCCGTAAGTTCCCGGGCCGTAATAAGGCGTGGTGGCATTGTAACCGGCCAAGCCCACGACCCCAGTGGTGCTGACGGCATACTGGATGACCGAGTTGCCTACCTGATATGAATTCTGTCCGGCAATGGAGATGTTCATCGAGACATTGCTATCCGGATTCACATTGGCAGCGGTCAGCAGGTCCGCAGCACGTCCGCCCCAACCGTTCTGGAAGGGACGGTCAGGCAGGCTGCTTTGCCACTGGAGTTGCTGGTCGCTATGCGAAAAGAGCTGCGGTGGCACCGGAACAGTCCGTGGCACGGCGATGTATTGCGGTCGGGTGATCGGCTGCACCAGAGTGCCCACATTGGCGACGAATCCGAGGTCACCGCTATTGAACATGGTTTGCACATTCGGCATGCTAGGGTGTACACCAAACTGGCTGGCCGTGGTTTGTCCAAAGCCCCCCACAGGTGCTGTTAGCGGCAGTGCTGCTCCCGTGCCTGAGACCGGGATATGAATGGGATGCCCGACGGGTCGTGCAGTGTCGTAGTTGGTGCGGGCGCTGCCATCCAAGGGAATGAGCGTGTTGTTGGAGTCATTGCCTCCGTAGAGAAACAGGCAGACGATGGCCTTGTAATCGGTGGGAGCGGCCTGGGCCATCGCGCTCTGGACGAGGCGCAGATGGGCCAGGGTGTTGACAATGCCAGTGACGCCCAGGCTGGTGCAGGCGGTGCGGCAGAGAAAGTTCCGCCGTGTATCGAAGTGATCCTTGTGCTTGCGATTTTTCATAGTGTGCAAAGGTGGGTGTTGCGTTGGCGGTTACTTTTGAACGATGTACTCAGGTGAGCTGGTGATGAGGTAGAGGGCTGCACGCACACGGTTCCCGGCATTGCCGAGTGCCACAGGTGGTGCGTCCACGGCGATGGTGGCCAGTTGATCAATCATGATGCTGCGCGGGTCGGTACCTCCGGTGACATAGGGGTATTTGGCCTTTAGCGAACCGGCACACAGGATGGCATCCAGGCGGTCCACCAGATAGGTGGCGGCTGACAGTTCCGTAGCACCTGTAGTTTCGCGGACGAGTTTGTAGTCGTTCGTGAGGGTGGTCAGATCGATGCGGACGCTGTCCAGGACGGTGCTGGTGTCTCCGAGCAAGTTGTTCACACCTTGGCCACCTGGCAGGGCAGCGGCAGGGTCCACAATGGAAGAGTATTCGAGGGTGCGGTGATAGTTGATGGCCCGCACGACCAGATTCTCTGTCATGATCTGCAACTCGGGCGCGACCAAGCCTGCCGAGCTTACCCGTCCACCTGGCGTGTAATCGGTCAGATACCAGTTGAATACACTGGGCATGTTGTTCGGTGTTTGGGCCAGATCCGCGACCGTGCTGGCATAGCGCAGCCGGGTCGGAGTGGTGCCCAGGTTGTCCAACTGGGTGCCAGGGTAACCGTAGGCAGAGAGGTCGGAAACATTGAGCTGTGACTTGGCTCCGAAGGTCCGTTGCACCTGCACATAGCGGATGATGGGCTCCTTCACCTTGCCATAACCGACGTTTACCGAGGTCACACTGTTGACCGTCTGCGGGTTCGCATTCGTCATCGTGCGGGCTTCATAGTCCAGCAGGATGGCATTGATCACCGCCTTCAAGTTCCCGCGCACACCTGAACCGTCGTCGTCAAACTTTTGCGCGACACGGTAGATGTAACCGCGACTTGGATTGCTGGTGACTAGGCGCTGGATGAGGTGGTTGCTGATGTAAGGCCCTATGTTCGGATGGTTGAACAGGGTGTCGATGGTGCTGTCGAGCTCTGCTTCGGCATAGGCTTCGCGTTCTGCCGTGGTGGGCGTGGTGTCCACATACGCGGGTAGCGAGGCAGTAAGGAAGTCCTTCGTAGTTTCATCATGATAGGCGACGAAGTTCTTCATCGGGTTCTCATAGCCAGGATGAAAAAATTCCGCGCCTTCACTGCCCAGGAAGCTGCCCTGGGCGAGCGTGGGTACATAGCCATTGGCTGCGCTGTTTTGCACCCAGGCAAAGCTATAGCCCGTGAAGACCTTGGCCAGTTCTTTGATGTCATCGTTGTCATAGGTGGCGATTGGCTGACCGTTGGCGGCCAGTTTCAAGGTGCCGTCCGGGTGTGTTTCAAACAGGCCAATGGTGAAAAGCTGCATGATTTCCCGGGCGTAGTTTTCGTCGGGGGAAAGGATCTGGTTTCCTCCGGTGTCGAACTGCGCCTTCTGGTTCTTCAAATGGCTCAGGTAGCGGCCCATGATCGGACTCTTGCTGATGTCCTCCAGCAGGTGGCGCACAGTGAAGGCGGCTCCATTGGCGCTGCTATACGTGCCGTTAGGCGGTTGGATGTGGCGCACACCGTCGGCTGCATCACCGAGCATGTCGTAGTAGCGGCTGTGGCCGTAGGCGCGGGCGCTGATGGTGCCGTCACGGTCGGAGACGATGAAGAGTTGCTCCAGAGCAAAGGCGCTGCGTTGGCGCAGTTGATCATGCGCGCTGTTGGCCAGGGTCCACCAGGCACGGCGGCGGTTCTGGTTGTCCGGGTCATAGTTTTCCTTGTTCAGGCCACTTGGGATGGCCCGATAACCCGTTCCGCCCCAGCGCTGCCAGTCGGCGGGATTGTTTGGCGGTGGCAGGCCATCCGGCAGGTTGGGCTGGGCACCCCAGAGTGCCCATTCCTGAGCGTCGGCGGCAAAATTGTAGTCGAGCAGCGTGGTCTGATCCCGGCTCCACTGAGTGTTCAACCAAGTGGTGAAGGCAGCGATTCTGTTAGTGGCCGTCGTCTTTGGCGTAGCGATGCTATTGAACAAGGCTGTGACTTCGGCTTCGGTCGGACCGAAGGTGGCCTGGGTGAGGAAGCGGACGCATTCACGCTTCACTTCGTCATCATTGGCCAGGTTTTCGAGCGTAGGGTTCGCTGGCACCGGCGGTGGCGTCTGGCTGCCCGTTTGGCGGGTGAGATCGGCCCGGATTTCACCGCTGGCGTAGCGGGTGGTGTGGACGTTGATGTAGAGGTTCTCACCCGTGTTCTTGCGGTAAAGGGCGTCGATGACCTGTTGGGCCTTCAACCCCGCCGAATCCACAATCGTCCAGGGCAGGTCCACCAAGGGGCCGTTCGGCAGGCCGTCTGGATCACCATAGATGATGGTACCCGAAGCGACCGTGCCGCCACCCACATTGTTGAAGTAATGCACATGGCTGCCGTCGATGTCCGTCTGCGGCGTGGTCAGGCCATTGAAGGTGGTGGAGATGCGGGCCTTGTTGTTTGGTCCGTTGATGATCAGGGTCGCAAAGCCCGAGGCTGAAGTGACCGATGCGCCCTGCGCCAGAAACGGCCCAACAAAGAGTTTTTCATTGGCGGGGATGTCCTGGGAATCATTGATCAAGACCACTGCGTTGGTCGTCGTGCCAATGGTATAAGTGGTGCCGTTGAGCGTCGCCGTCATGCGTAGTCCTTCGACATATTCATCCACAGCATCCACGGTGGGCCGGATGTAAATATCCACGCTCTGCGCATTGGCAGGCAGGGCGATGCTGGTGGTCACCTGGGTGCCTCCCGTGGCGGCGGTCCAGGCGGTGTAATCGGCAGTGCTGGCCGGGGCACGGTTGGTGTCCGTGGTGGCGGTGCCGGCCAGAGTGAAGTTTAGCGTCAGCGGAGCAAAGCCACCGTCCCGGTTCAGGCGCAGGCGGGCGTTGGTAGTGCTGGTTGGCGTGACTGTGGTATCATTCTTTTCATAGGCATTCGTTGTGACTGTGCTGACGGTGACAACGCCGCCGGTGAAGGCGGTGTGGCTGCTGGAAGTGGTGAAATTCAGCCGGTTGTGAAATTCCTGCTGGTTGGTGAGGAGGTCGCTGTCACCATCGAGCGATCCGTCAGCCCCATTGGAGGGATTCAGGCCGACGGTGGTTTCCCAGTCGTCGGGAGCACCGTCTTCATCCAGATCTTCAGCGCCTTGCACGACCAGGAAGGCCACGGTTTCCGCCGTGTGGGTGTTGTTCACCGTGCCTTCGCCAAACTGGAGGGGATGGGCATCCTCCTGGGCGACTAGGTCCACCTTGTCGGCAAACAGGTAACGCCAGCGCAGTGTGGCCGGGTCCGTGTCATTCTTCGTCTGCATGGAGGCGAAAAGATAAGGATCGGCATGCATACGGCTAAAGGCACGCGTGCGGAAGGAACTGTCATGGTTGGTGCCGTTGCCGGCCTGGAAGCGCATGCGGCTGCTGAAAAAGTTGCTGGTGCCCTGGGTCATGGCGATCCAATGGACCGTCTCTGCGGCATGAGGGGTGGCATCGATTTCAGACTCGTCCAGTTCCACCGTGAAACCCGTGGTGCTGATGGCGCTCACACGGGACTGCACCGCCTGGGGATCATTGGTGGTGACGACCTGGGAGAAGACGGCGGGTGTATTTGGAAATCCTGTGGCCAGGGCCTGAGTGGTGCCGGCCTGGTTGACACCCGTTTTCACACCTGCTTCCCAGCGGGTGCCACCGATGGCGTGGCTGCCGGACTCCATGACGACGTAGCTGAGTTTCTCAGCGATATTATGCGTCTGGGTGGTGTGGTGGTCCCAACGGTCAACCTGGAACTGGAAATTGGTGGCGGTGACATTCCGCACACGGACAGTCATTGAGGTGCCGCTGCGATAAGACAGAGGCCCCATGACCACGACCGGCGCAGTGTAGGTATTTGCCAGCGTCACTGTCGTCCAGGTCGTGGCGCTGGACTGAGTGACGATGATGTCGCCGACTTCGATCTTGGCCGCCACTTCGCCGCTCATGTCGCCGAGCACGATATAACCGAGGTCCTCGGCCAGGTGGGTGGTTTCAGCATCAAACGAAGCTTCCTCCTGAAAGCGAAGCTGCACACCGGTGGTGCTTAGTGAAGCCATCTTCAATTCGCCTGGATTCGTTTCGTTGCTGGACTGGGCCTGGGCAATCAGCACGGGATTCGTGCGGGCTGCGGGAAAGGTGACGGTGGCCAGCGTGTTGGTCACGGCAGCAGTGGTGCGCACCGCGCTGAGGATCTTGCCGTCCAAATAGCCGGTGCCGGTGGAGACGGCGATGTATCCAATGTCTTCATTGGAGATCGTTCCAGTGTCCAACTCCTGCGTCTCCAGTTTTACCTGAAAGCTGGTGCTGGTCACACTGCTGATGCGGGTCTTCACCGCTTTCACGCCTTTACCGGCAACACCGGAAGAGTTTACCGTGGTTTCGACCTGGCCGAGCACGACTGGGGAGGCGGTGAAGCCGGTCAGCGTGACCGGCAAATTGGTGCGGTTGACCGCGCTCACACGTCCCACCTGCCAGCGCTGGGCACCAAAGACATGAGTTCCCTCGGTCAGCGCAAAGAAATGCACTGTCTCGGCCGGATGGTACCCGTTCACATAGTCCCATTCGTCGATCTGGTATTGAAAGCCTGTGGTTGTGACGTTGCGGACCCGCATCACTGCGGGTTCACCGTTGACCTGTGTCGCCGGCCCCATGACGACGACTGGAGCTGTGGCAAATGTGCGAGTGAAGGTGACTGTATTCCACTGATCTCCGTTGTTCTGCACTGGCGTCGAGAGTGTGCCAGATTCGAAATTGGCGGGTGCGGCCATAGCGGCCCCAGTGGTTAGCATGATGGCCAGCGCGATATTTCGCGCCAACTTGGAAAAGGCGCTCTGGCCCGGTTTGAGTTGAGGTGGTTGTGTTACCATAGCGCCGCGCATTTCAGCGATTGCGCGGATGAATGAGAAGAGGGCTTTTGTCCCCTTTTCGGGGGACGGCTCTTCCTAGGAGAGGATGTCTTTACTTTCTCTTTAGCAATCCCCTGTCCAGTGCCACCATCACTGCCTGGATGCGGTCTTCGGCCCCCAGTTTTTCCAGAATGCGGGCCACAAAGGTTTTGACCGTTTCCGTGGAGATGTTCATATCGGCGGCGATTAATTTGTTAGGCCATCCTTTAGCCATTCCTTGCAATACTTCGAGCTCGCGGAGCGAGAGTGTGACATGGTTTCGCCTGTCGTGTAACTTGCCAAGCACAGGCTGCGGGAAAAAACGTTTGCCGGCGGCAACGGTCCGCACTGCATTGATGAGGTCTGGGCGTGATGCTGTCTTGGGCAAGTAACCACGCACTCCAGCAGAGACGGCCCTGTGGATGTCCTCTTCTGTTTCTTCGACTGAGAAAATAAGCAGGCGTGCAGAATCAAATCGTTTCACGATTTCTCGGGCTACTTCAGTGCCGTGCATGTCAGGCAGACTTCCATCCAAGACAGCGACATCAGGACGATGTTTCATGAAAAGATCAATGGCATCTCTACCGCTGGAGGCTTCTGCAACCACTCCCATATCGGACTCCAGATTGAGAGCAGCGCTCACTCCTAAGCGAGTAAAAAAGTGATCGTCCACGATCATGATGCGGATCGTGTTTTCAGGTGCAGGGTTCATGTTTGAGCGAGATGAGAGGTAGGCTTACTGACACGCGTGTGCCTTTGCCGGGTTGGGTGAAAACATTCAATTTTGCACCGACTTTGACCGCACGTTCCTTCAGACCACAAAGGCCAAAGTGGCCGGTCTTGGGTTTTGACAGAAGTGTGGAATCAAAGCCGCGTCCGTCATCTTCAATGATGAGATCTAACTGGCTGCCGGTATTTTTGATGGTGACCCAAATATGAGCGGCGGAGGCATGTGCTAGGGCGTTGGTCACCGACTCCTGAGTAATGCGCATAAGCTGGAACGAAATTTCCTCAGGCAGCTCTGGCATCCGACCTTCATGAATGAATTCCACTTGGGTTTGACTGTCAGCATCCATCCGATGATGAAGCCAGTCTTTGAGCGATTCGGTCAGGCTGTTTCGGATCGGCATTTCGCTGCGCAGATCCCAGATGCAATGGCGTGTTTCAATTTGGCAATGCCGCAACATGGCGGTGGTGTCCTCAATCAGGCCTGGCACCATCTCCGGTGCAGCGCGCAGGGCTCCTTTGAGTGTTTCCAGATGCAGGGCCGCACTGGTGAGTTGCTGCTGCAAGGAATCATGAAACTCACGGGCAATGCGCAAGCGTTCCTCTTCGGTTGCAGCCTTGCTTTCAATTTCATGAATGTGCCTTGCCTGTCGCCAAATTTGCCAACGGAAAATGAGTGCTCCTGGCAGGGCGATGCCCAGGATGCCGAGCAGCCACCACACCGCTAACGTCAGTCTCTCCGGGGTCCACCAAGAGGGGCCGGAAAGAACGACGATATCCGTCAGGCTGCGTGGCAGGATACTGAGACGAATACCTTCTGCGCTCTCTGTGCCATCATTTAGAAGGTGGCATAGTCCGGTCAGTTGAATGCGGCTTTCATTCTCAAGGTTGCGTAATTGGTTAGCCTGCAAAAAAGTTTCCCAGGCCAGGCGGCAGCTCACGTCGTTGGGGAGGCTCAGGGTGAAGCGTGGAGAACCCTCCGGCAACGAGTGTGTCTTGAGGGTGCCAATGACCTCCACCAATTCACGTTGCATGCCGGGATGAAAGAAACCTTGTTCCAGCTTCATCGGCTGCGGTAGCTGGCCCTGGCTTAGGATGCGACATACGCCATCCTGTAGCATCAGCATACCGCCTTGATTCTGAGGCCATCCGGCCACCGACAGCCGCTGCCCTGGTACGAAGTTTTCCATCTGTCTTGTGGAGACCTCAATGCTGCCCTCTTCAGTACGCAGGCAGACCCATGCGCGTGGTTTGGCCGCAGTCACTGTGCCGGTGACGTGAACACGTTCTTTGACGGCAGACCTTGGGGTCGCTTGAATAGCGCCCACTCCTTTGACCGGCGGACGCTGAAAGACTTGCTCCATTTCCTGCATCTTCATGCTCCAATTGGCCTTGGAAGAGACCAGTAGGAGTGCATCTGCGTCTTCTGGTAACATCGGAGGCTCTGCCCTGCAGACGAGAACAGCCTTCATGGTCACAGGTGCGTTTAACCAATGATCCAACAATGCTTGTGGTTCACGCCAAGGCAATCTGGCAATGGCATAACCACTGGGCGAACTGATCTCCACCAACATCGGGGAATCCTCCTGTGGCGGGACCATGATGCGTCTTACGACACCGGAGACTCGTGTTAGCAGTCCATCGATTCGCAACTGGGATGCCTGATCCAGGTCAAAGCGAAGAGGGGATACGGAGTGCTGATTTTGAGAGATCAATTTCACCTCCGGGGCACCGAACTCGGCGCGATCTTTCAGGATCATCACCATGCCTTGCCGTCGGCGCAGGTAACCCTCCACCTCGATCAATTCTCCAGGTATTGGGAGACGTTTCGCTTTAGTGCGCGGATCAAACCCGATCCCACCGGAAGAATCCTGCATGTAAGCCAAGCCAAGCCTCTGATTGCTAAAGGTAATCACTCCCCGCACTCGCACGGGCACATGGAATTCACGTCTTGCCAAGTGTGCTTTGGCCTCGGCAATGGTCATGATTGGCTGTTCCCCCTGCAACGCAGAAAGCGGCAAAAGGGCAGCCAGGAACAGGAGGCTGTGAGCGGTTGCAGATGAGTGGTGCATCTGAGCCGCCTACTTTGCCAAATTTCCGCCCCATCAGGCAAGTGAGTTTTTTATTTTTGATTAGGCCAGCTCTTTGTGGGGTGAGTGACATTGCTTTATGCCCGCTCTTTGAGAGATCCTGGTTTAGGTGATGAGTCCGGTGCCGTATTCATGCATGAAGTATTGCTCGGTTCCTGCTTTGCATCTCTGATGCTTCCTTATGTCTCCGCTTTCCTACCTGCTCGTGGACGGTCACAGCGTCATGCACGCCTGGCCGGAGCTGCGGCGTGACCAGCGCAGCGCTAGCCGCCGCCACCTGGCCCGATTGGAGCTAATGAAGCGACTGCGCACCTACCAGGACATGAGTGGCAAGCAGGTCGTCCTTGTCTTTGATGGCACTCACAACCAACGCAGCGAAGAGCGCGAACCGTCGGGCCTTCAGGTCATCTATGCAGAGGCCACCACAACCGCCGATGCTATTCTGGAGCGTCTGGCCAATCGCTATGCCAAGCAGCATCCTATGCAGGTCGTTTCTGCTGATGGCATGGTTCGTGAAACCATTCTTGCTTGTGGCGCCGACTGGACCAGCCCGGAAATGTTGAAGACCCTGTGCGAGGATGCCGAGCGACAGTTGAGTGATCAGATCACCAAACGAAAGGGACTGTGAAAGTGTAGGGTTCCACCCCATAGATTAGATTCTAGTTTTCCGGGATGATGCGTCATGAACCCAAAATTCACTTCTCGCATTTCCATCGCCGTGCTTCTCCTTGGCTCGGTCGTTTCAGTTACTTTAACCGGTTGTGTCGATAGTCAGGGTAGGCCTCTGGCAGGACCTGGATATGGCAATACTTCTGTGCAAGTGACTTCTGGTTATTCCGGTCAGGATGACTTTATGTATTACCCTCGTTATCAGACTTATTATGGTAGTCGATCACAGCGTTATTATTACCAAGATGGTTCTTCATGGGTAACGCGTTCGGCTCCGCGTGGTGTCTCTGTCGCTGCCTTGTATGCCTCGCCCTCAGTCAGGGTGGACTTTCATGACAGTCCCCAGAGACATCATTCGATGATCTCCCGTCAGTATCCTCAGCATTGGTCATCCTCCAGTAACAGCTCAAGAGGTAATGACGGACGCAGCAGTATGCGCCCAGATAGTCGCCGTGATGATGACAGGAGCAGTAGTCGTTATGATCCTCGTCGCGACGAAAACCGCCGTGACGGAAGAGATCTTGATCGTCGTGATGATGGACGTGACGAAGCGCGCTTGTCTCCAGGTCTTACGCCTCGTGTTCTCAACTTGAGGTAATGCTTTGGACTGACGACTCATCAATAACTAAAAACGCCGATTTCATGTTATCATGAAATCGGCGTTTAAATGGGGTCGGCAGACTTACTTCAGCGGGTGGTCTTTCAGCAGTTCCTCGGTGGTGAAGAACATGACGCGCCCCGCATTGGCGTCGCGGACGGCTTTGACCTGGGTGGGCTGGATGGCATCGCCCTTGTTGCCGAAGCTGTTGCGGACAAAGGTGAGCACGGCGGCCATTTCATCGTCCTTGAGCATCCCGGCAAAGGGAGTCATCGGGACTTGGCCATCGTATTTTTTGCCGTTGATCTCCAGGGGGCCCATGAGGCCGTACATGGCGAGTTTGATGAGGCGGGTGGAATCGCCGCTGACCCAGGCGCTCTTCTCCAGTGAAGGGAAGGCGGGGTCCAGGCCCTTGCCATTGGCCTGATGGCAGGTTACGCAGTGGCCTTCGCGATGATAGATCTTTTGACCCGCCAGGAACTGCGCTTTGCCTTCGGCATTGAGATGGGCGGGTGCAGCCATCACCGCAAACTCAGGCTTCTCGACTTCGGCAATACCGGCCAGGCGGTCGGCGGCGGTCCTGGCGGCACCTTGGCTCCAGACGTCCAGGGGCTTGCCGGCGGCGATGGCGACGATCTTTTTCGCGGCAGCAGTATCATGAATCCAGGACGCAGCGACGATGGCCTCCAGGCGGACACGACCATGTTCATCGGCGGCGGCCTTTTCCAGGAGGGCTGCGTGATCGGCGATGCGATGATGATTGTAACGCAGCACGCGAACGGCAGCGGCGCGGGCGTGGAAGTCCTTGGCGGTGAGAAGCTGACGCAGCAGGGTTTCATCCGCCTCGTTCATGCCCCAGGTAGTCCAGAGGGCCTCCAGCACATGATGCTCATAATTTGCATCGTTCTTATCCAGGGCGGCGACCCACTCTTTGACGGCGGGCAGCACTTCACTGGCGGGATGGCTGCGGAACTCACGGCGGGTGCGGTAACGGGTGCGCAGTTCGGGTTCCTTCAGGTTGTTCAGCAAGGTGGCAATGGGTGCGCCTTCGACCTGGGTGGGCTTGACCAGCGGACGGCTCGGATAGGTGATGCGATAGACGCGGCCATGGACGTGGTCGCGCAGAGGATCACGGGCGTTGTGCTGCATGTGACCGACCAGGACATTGTGCCAGTCGATGACATAGAGGGAGCCATCGGGGGCGAACTCCAGGTCCACAGGGCGGAAGTTGCCGTCGCTGCTCTTGAGGAGGTCCTGGCGGTAGCTGGTCTTCCACCCGGTGCCGTCATCCACGATCTGATGCTGCTTGATGCCGAGGAAACCGATGGCGTTGCAGAGGATGATGTCGCCCTGGACTTCATCTGGGAAGTGCCGTGAGGAGACGATCTCCAGACCAGAGGTAGGGCGGACTTTATGCTCGGAGGGGATGAGGTCGGGTGTGGAAGGAGTCTTGCTGCCAAAGGCGGGCTTGACGGAAACCGGCAGCATCCAGTTCATGCTGGTGCCGGAAGTGTGCAGGAAGAAGTCCTGACCCCAGGCATCAAATGCCGTGCCCCATGGATTCGGGATGGCGAGCTGGGCCGTGCGCTCCAGCAGACCGCGCTGCGGGCTGTAGCGGAAGAAACCGCCGTCCACACAGCGGACGGGGCCATAGGGCGTCTCGACATTGGAATGCAGGAAAACGCCTTCGCACATAATGAAAGCACCGCTGGGGTCCGCCGTGTAGGCGCTGATGGCATGGTGGGTGTCATGCGTGTCAAAGCCGCCGAGGATGATCTCCGTGCTGTCGGCTTTGTCATCGCCATTGGTGTCGCGAAGCAATACAAGGTTAGGCTCCTGGGAGACATACACGCCTTCCGGCGCGAACTCGAAACCGATGGGCAAGTGCAGCTTGTCAGCGAAGACGATTTCCTTGTCGGCCTTGCCATCGCCATTCGTGTCTTCATAGATCAGGATCTTGTCATCCGGCAGCGCATCGCCGGGGCGATAATGCGGGTAGGTGGGCATGGTGGCCACCCAGAGACGGCCCTTGTCATCAAAGGAAAGCTGCATCGGGTTTGCCAGATTCGGGAACTCCTTCTCACTGGCAAACAGCTCCACTTTGTAGCCTTCAGGCACCGTCAGGGACTGCACGGCTTTCTCGCCATAAAGATACTCCGTGCTGCCGTTTTTGACGCTCGGCTGATAGTTGGTCGGCACGGGTGGCAGCACGTGAGTCTTGCTGTCATCCACCACCAGATCCGTCTTTTTCGCGGACGCCAGATCGTGGATCAAACGATCGCGGAGGGTCATCATCTCACGCGTCTTTTTGATCTCGTCCGGGTAGTTCTGCGGGCCAAAGGGGTTGTAGCGCTGGCCATGGGCATGGACGCCGTTGACGATGTTGTAGTCGTTGTTCCAGAACCAGTCCTTCTGCTTCACCGCTTCATGCACCAGGGCCGGATCGGCCTTGGATTCGCGGGATTGATGCCCATACAGCCCTGTGGCCAGGATCTCGGCGATCTGCTGATAGCCTTCATCGTTCGGCACGAAACCACCCGTGGTGAGCGGTTTCTCCGCCTTGGCATACAGCGCCTTCGTCGGCGAGAAAAGATCAATGAAGGTGAGGCCATTTTTCTTCGCCACCGTCTCGACCGCCGCCGAGTAAAGGATCAGGTTCGCGTTCTCCTTGTCGCCGGAGGGCAGATCACGCTTTGCTGACTGGTTCTCATAGGCGATAGGCGAGACCAGCACCACCCGTGGCGCAGCTTCACCGTTGTAGGCCTTGCTCAGCGTGTGCTTCACCCAGGCATCCAGTTCGGCTTCGAAGTTCGCCACCTTCGTTGGTCCGTCGAAGGATTCGTTGTAGCCAAAGAAGGCCACGATGGTGTCCGCCTTCAGATGTGTGAGCCACTGATCCGGCGTGGCGTAAAAGCCTTTGCCGCGATGGATCTGCTTATCGGGGTGAAACTTTTCCGCCCCTGGGAAAGCCCACTGCGACACTCGGGACGGATGCGGGCGGAAGCCAGGGGTGTCACCCACGTGGCCCATGTTGCGGAAGAGCAGCGCTTGATCGGGGTAACGCAGGTGCAGTTCCGTCTCGATGCGGCTGTAATACACATCCCGCTCCGCCAGGCCGTTGCCGATCAGCACAATGCGCTCACCCTTGGCCGGTGGCGTCACGTTTTGTGCCCGCTGGGTCGTGGCCGCCGGAGGTTCCTTGCGCGGTTGATGCGGGCCGCCATCGCCGCTGTTGTCCGGGCGAACGCGCTCACCGGAGGCATCCACCTTGGGCTCATTTTTCTTGGCCTGCTGAGGTGCTTGTTTTTTCTTGGTTGCAGGTGCCAGTCCAGTGGCCGGACTTTTGCCCAATGCATAGTCAGCGGGCTTACGATTCAGTTGCTTGTAGTAATCGCCGCTGTTGTTGCTGTAAAAAGTGGGTTTAAAGGCATCGACATAACCTGCGTCTGCCTTTTCAGGCACCTTCATCCCGATCAAATGATAGGACGCATTGACGATAAGACGGCGCAGATCCTCATCTGCAAAATCAACGGAAGCCCCTAAAGTTGTGCAAAAAGCCTCGCCTTTAGTGTTGCCGTTAGGAGCCGTGTATTCACGTAACCAAGCCAGCGGCATCATCGGATTGTTCTTGGGGCCTTCTAAAGCCTTCGATGCTGGATCGAGAGACTCGGTGACCGCACCACGCAGGAGGATAGTGGCTGCTTTTTCGTTCAGGTTGGCGATACCATAGACATCTGAAGTGGCAAAAATTTCGCCAACGCCGCGCAAAACTTCGTGAGTGCCGTTGGCCTGTTCCACGATGCTGCGGGTTCCTTCCACCTTGTGTTTGCCATGATGATTCACCCATTTTTCACCCAAGATGTTCAGGCCAAATTCCGCCCATTTGAAATCGCCTGTCTTGGCATCGCCTGTGAAAGCATGAGTCGCCGTGCGAAATCCGATCACCGGCTTGCCTGCATTCAGATAAGCTGCAATCGGCGCGAGTTGTGCATCCGGTAATTGCCGAAAGCGTGTGCCGATGATCAACAGGTCCGCAGAATCCAAGGCTGATGTGCCGGGGATGTTCTTCTGATAGTTTGAGTCGATGTATCCTTCCGGATGGATGGCAAAGAGAACTGTGCAGTCAAAGCCATGCTTTTGACTGAGGATCTTTGCCAGCATTGGGCAGGTCTCTTCCGTGCGATACTCTTCATCGCCGGAGATGAGAACGATTTTTTTGCCGTTCGCCGTCCCTTCTTTGGCCGGTAGATGCAGCCAGTCTGCGCCGAGCGCGGAACTGCCTAGGAGTGCGATTGTGAGGAGGATGAACTTCATGGTTGGAAATACAGAGCAGGGATGGTTATACCGTCCGATGGGATAAAACCGGACACATTTTTTTCTTTTGTGGTTTTTTTGTCTGTTCTGTTGAGCTGAGTGTCGTGTTTTCGGTGACGCTCCAATGCCTGTTTTGCTTGAAGCTGAATTTGTAGCCGACGAGGGCGGCGGCGCTCCATAAGGCAGAACTAAATAAAGAATGCCGACGAGGGCGTCGGCATTCTAGTGGGAAATCTTTGGCGGTGTGCAGCTAAACCAATATCAATAAACGCCTTCGACGATGGTCTTCTCCATGGCACCGAAGGGGCGAACGTCGGCGACGCCATCCCAGGCATAAGGGGCGCGTGGACGACGGCGTAGAGCCTCGTCACGCTCCAGGAAGCGGGGCATGAAGAATTCTTTGGTCAGTGTGGTTAGTTCCACTCGGCCCCAGCTATCGTAGTCCACGACGGTGGAGGTGTTTTTGGGATCAACGACACGGAGGACGGCGCGCGGCTGCGGTGCGTAGTAGGTGACGGAGAACTGATCTTCCGCCGTAATTGGCACGCTGGCAGCCAAGCCCATGAGGGTATTGCCGTAGGTTGGGTAAAAGCCGATGCGACCCTCCAGGACTTCTTCGACCATGAAGCGCACGTATTGCGGTGTCATGGTGGTGCCGCCGACGAAGGCACCGCGGATGCCTGCCGCGTAGAGGTCCACTTTTTCAGCCAGGGCTTCCAGAAGCTTAGGCGTGGTGAAGAGGCCGGTGACTTTGCGGTTTTTGAGGATGAGGGTGGCCTGATCAACGACATGGTCCATGTATTGGCGGGCGACATCGAACTGCTTGTTAGAGATCAGCTTCTTCACGAAACGCGGGTCCAGATCGATAAAGTAGCAGGAACTACCACGAAAGTTGGCCAAGTGCTCAATGGCGAGGCGCAGACGACGTGGGCCGGTGGGGCCGACCATGAGCCAGGCACCGCCGGGCGGGAAGTGCTCATCTTTGATTTTGCCGCTGAATTCTTCGTAGTCGGTCTTGTAATCTTTCCAGCCGATGCGCTGTTTGGGCATGCCGGTGGTGCCACCGGTTTCGAAGATGTTGTAGGGCTGGCCCTTGAAAGCGGCGGGGACCCACACATCGGGCTGAAGGTCGCGCAGGTATTCGTCCTGGAAGTGATCAAACTTGGCAATCAAGTCTGCGTAGCTATTGACGACGCCACGGGGGTCGAAGTTCTTCTTTGCCCAGTCGAGCCAGAAAGGGCAGCCGGTTTCGGGGCTGAAGTGCCACTGGATGGTTTCACGGACTTGTTGGTCGAGTTGGGCTTGGGCTTCTTCGGGTGTCATGGTAAGGAGGGTGGGAAAAGAGGGCGCGAAGGGGAGCAGTCAAACGAAAGCTAACGCGCGTCCCTTTCTACGCTTCTCGAAAGGGAATTGAATCCAAAATGCGGTAACCCCGTCTAAGAAATCGCGTTCCTTCGGATAACGAGGAACTTCCGTCCTTATCCATCCCCCCTATGAAACCCATTTTATACGCTTTGTTTTTGGCTCCAGCCTTGCTTGTTACGTGACCCTTGTGGCGGGTGGTCCGTATGGGCCGTTGCCTCCCGGGTCGCCTGTCGTGCATCCCCGCAGCCCGCTGAGTCGTGGTGCTGCCGCGTGAGGCGCGTCGGGTGAGTTATCGCGGGAGTGTCTATTACACTCACCGTGATGTGTGGTATCGGTCTTCGGGGCGCGGCTATGTGGTGGTGAGCCGTCCGTCCGGCTATCGGGATTCTTATCATGATCATGATCGCTTTTATCCGCGTGATCCCCACAGCCCCTACAGCCCGGGTGGCCGGGTAGTGCTGCCACATGAGGCGCGCCGGGTGATGTATCGCGGCAATGTGTATTACACGCACCGCAATGTCTGCTATCGTCCGTCCCGTAGTACGTATGTTATTGTATCGAGTCCTTACTGATCGGAATGGAAGGCAGTCTTGAACGGAGATTTGATTTGAAAAACGGGCTTTGAGGGAATTACCCAACGCCCGTTTTCTTTTGATCAAATTTCAAAGTTTTGGTTAGGTGGCGGTTTTGCTTGGCCAGCCTTGAGGAGGATCGATCACTTCTTTGCCAGAGCTTCTTTGATGGCGCTGATGACTGCGACATCGTCGGGCTTGGTCTTGGGCTCAAAGCGGGCCAAGATTTTGCCATCGCGACCGACGAGGAATTTGCCGAAGTTCCACTTCACATCTCCGGGGAAGGGGGACTCTGGTCCGCTGAGCTGCTGATAGAGCGGATGTTTGTCAGCACCTTTGACCGTGACTTTGTCATACATAGGAAAGGTCACTTTGTATTTGGTGGAGCAGAATTCCTTGATGTCCTCATTGCTGCCGGGTTCCTGACCGCCGAAGTCATTGCAGGGAAAGCCGAGGATGGCCAGACCTTCCTTTTCGAACTCTTTGTGTAGGGCTTGCAGCTCGGTGTATTGCTTGGTGTTGCCGCATTTGGAGGCGACATTGACGATGAGCATCACCTTGCCTTCATAAGGCTTCAGTGTGGTGTCCTTTCCCTCGATGTCTTTGAGGGGGACTTCGTAGAGTGAACCTGCGGTGGCGGAGGATATCAAGGCGGTAAAGGCCAGGAGTGTGGAGAGTGCTTTCATGGGTTGACAAGAACGCCTCTGCCCGCACGTGAGTTTCAGCGGAATGACATTCTTTCCGGCTGAAATCGGTGGCTCATATTGTGGAAAGAGATTGCCAGAAGTCAGACTTTCGTTTGAACTGACGTTTTAAAAAAACATGACCTCTAGCTACCCCTCACGCCGTCGTTTCCTCCAAATCGCATCTGCCGCTTTTGCCGCCTCAGCGACGGGCGTCCGCGCCGCAGATAAGGAACCTCTTTTCAAAATTTCATTGGCCGAGTGGTCGCTGAACAAAGGCATGTTTAAGCGTGAAGGTGCGGAGCCGCTGGAGCATCTCGACTTTTGCAAGATTGCCCGTGGTCTAGAGATCGATGGTGTGGAGTATGTGAACCAAATGTTTGCCGATAAAGCCCAGGATAAAGCCTACTTGGATGAGATGAAAAAGCGCCAGGAAGGTGAAGGCGTGAAGGGCCTGTTAATCATGGTGGATCGTGAGGGCAACCTGGGTGATCCGGATGATGCCAAGCGCGCAAAGACCGTGGAAAATCATCTCAAGTGGCTGGATGCCGCTGTGCATCTGGGCTGCCACAGCATTCGCGTGAATGCGGCCAGCGATCCCAAGCTGAGCTATGAAGAGCAGATGAAACATGCCGCTGACGGGCTGCATGCGCTGTGTGTGGAGGCTGACAAGCGCGGGCTGTTTGTCGTGGTGGAAAATCACGGTGGACTTTCCAGCAATGGCCTGTGGCTGACCGGGGTGATGAAGCTCGCCGATCATGCCCGTGTGGGCATCCTGCCGGACTTTGGCAACTTTTACACTGACCGTAACAAGGGCGAGCTGTACAACCCCTACAAAGGCCTGCGTGAGTTCATGCCCTGGGTCAAACAGGCGATGAGCGCCAAGGCCTATGACTGGGATACGGGCGCGGGTCCCTTTTACACGGAAGACCGCCGTGAAGGACGCGAGATGTCTCTGGACTATCAGCGTCTGGTCGAGATCGTGGTCAAGGCGGGTTATCGCGGCTACATCGGCATCGAATATGAAGGTGCCAAGCACACGGAGATAGAGGGGATCAAGCGCACGAAAAAGGCACTGGAGGAAGTGCGGGCGCTGCTCGGTTGATCGCTGAAGCTGGCTGAAATTCCCTCTTGCCAGACTGTAAACACCCCCTACTGTCAGCCTCCCCCATCTACCCACGAGGGTGGTGGGGGGAACCCTGCACACTCTGATGAAAGCCGAACTCGTCGAACAAGCCGCCCTCATTGTTAAAGACCCGCCGATCCTGATCAACATGGTCTCAAAGCGCGTCAAACAATTGACCTCAGGCCGCGCACCGCTTGTGGATCGTCGTCCTGGAATGCGCGAGGCCGATGTCGCCCTTCTGGAAATCATCCAGGGCAAGATCAAGGCTGAGTATTTTGTGACAGAGGCTTAACGCTTTTCCGTCGGCAGGTTTTCCCGGCCGTCATGGCACATGTCCGACGAAATCGCCACCAATCGCAAAGCGCTCCGGGATTTTCATATACTTGAGCGGTATGAGGCGGGAGTGGAACTTCGGGGAACCGAAGTCAAATCTATCCGCCTGGGCAAGCTGAATATCAGCGATGCCTTTGCCCGTGTGGAGCGTGGGGAGGTCTGGCTCTACAACATGGATGTGCAAATCTATGAAAAGGCCAGCTTTAGTCAGCATGAGCCCCGCCGCACGCGCAAGCTCCTCCTTAACAAACGGGAGATTTTAAAGCTCTTTGCCCATACGCAGCAAAAGGGCCTAGCCTTGCCTGTGCTGAGTGCTTACTGGAAAGACTCCCGTGTCAAAATCGAAATCGGTGTCGGCAAGGGCAAGACCAAGGGGGATCAGCGTGAAGACCTCAAGGAAAAAGCGGTGAAGCGCGAGACCCAGAAAGTGGTCTCCAGCTTTAACCGAAAACACGGTTGAGTTCAGGCTTTTCACGTCGCCTGAGGCATCTCAGACGTCGTTATTGGACCGGTGAAATTGAATCGCGGCGATCTTGTCCGCCATGTCATGGCTGGCGCAAAAGGCGAGTTCCGCGCTGGCGGCACGGCTGAGACGGGCACGGAAGCTCACCACCTCCCCCATGCTCAGGCCGTCCACAAAGGCTTCCACCGGGCGATGTTCCGGCTCCAGGTTGCGCATTTCCACGGTGGTATCAGTGGAAAGCAGGGCGCTGCGCCAATGGGCGGGGTCCATCACATTGGAGCCGACCAGGAGCCAGGCCGGCGTATCAGCTAGTAGCGGGCTGGCCCCCATGCTGCGCGCATAGGCCGTGGACCCGGCGGCCGTCGCCACCAGCGCCCCGTCACTGACCAGCTTTGGGATACGCTCCACACCATTCACGATGACTTTTAGCCAGGCGCTCTGACTGGTGGAACGTTCTAGCCAGGCATCGTTAAATCCATACGTCGTGTGGATGCGGCCTTCACGATCTTCCGCCTCCAGATACAGCATCGGCATCTGGCGTAAAATCACGTCCGATGGAGGGAAGGGGCAGCCCAGGGCCTGCTCCGGCGCATTCATGAGAAAGCCCAGATGCCCGGCATTGATGCCAAAAAAGGGCCGTCTTTCGCGCCAGCGCTCGCGGATGCAACGCAGCATCGCCCCGTCACCGCCCAGGACGGTGATGAAGCCCGGCTGTTCATTCGTGCCTGGGCCGATCTCTCGCAGCCAGCTCTGTGCCTTCGCGTTGTGCGGATCGGCCTGGATGGAATAGGTCTCGTCGCTCAAGCTCTGGCGTGCCCAGGTCCCGGGATTCGGCGCACGATAAAGGCCATAGCGCTGAATATAAGCCTGCGCGCACGGGGCCAGCAGCCCGGCCACGGCTTGTCCATGGCTGAGGTGATCCCGGATCAGCGTGCTGGAGCCATGTTCTTCGATCTCAAACCGCATCGACTGTGGCGGCAGATCCGCCGGGTTGATCACATATCCCGGGCGGGTTAGCACGGCAAAATGCGCCTTGGCCCACAGTGCCTCTCCTTTTTCCCAGGTCCGCTGGATTAGGGATTTGCCCGCACCTCCCCCAGCTACCAAATCCCCACCAACGACGTGCCAGACCTGCCCCTCCGCCTCATAGCGTGTTTGCAGGGCATGATTGCGGGTAAAGGTGGCCTGCTCCAGGTCAAACAAATCCACCCTGACCTTGGGCAGATCCCCAAATGTCAGGTCCGCCAGTGCGGCACGATACACCGCCGGAATGGAATCCGTCACCGGTTTATCTGGTCGCGGACCACACGGGATGATGCGCACCTGATCAAACTCCCGCGCCAGTCGTTGGGCGATGACACGGTGATGCAGGCCAGGGGGATTGAAACTGCCTCCAAAGAGGGCAATGCGCTGTGGCATAGACGAATGTTGGCCGCATAGGCAGGTCAGGGCAAGTCCTCAGTCATTCCTTTTCGATTCATCCGTCGCGGAAAAAACACGGCACTTCAGCCCTCCTTTTTTCGTTGCCTTGACTCCTGGGGCTTCCGGTCCAAATCTCCGCCCTCATGTCAGACACCCCAGCCGCACCCGCCTCTCTCGATTTCATCCGCGAAATGATCGCCGCCGATGTGGCGGATCAGCGGAATGACGGCTGGGTCATCACCCGTTTCCCGCCGGAACCGAATGGCTACCTGCACATCGGTCATGCCAAGAGCATCTGCTTAAACTTTGGTCTCAGTCTGGAAAATGCCCCGAAAGCAAAATGCCACCTGCGTTTTGACGATACCAACCCCACCAAGGAAGAGGTGGAGTATGTGGACAGCATCCAGGAAGATGTGAAGTGGCTCGGTTTTGACTGGGGCGACCATCTTTTTTACGCCAGCGACTACTTTGAAAAGCTCTATGGCTTTGCCGTGCAGCTCATCGAAAAAGGCCTCGCCTATGTGGATGACCAGACTGCTGAGGAAATGCGCGCCACCCGTGGCACCCTGACCTCCCCAGGCACCCACAGCCCCTTCCGGGACCGCAGCGTGGCGGAAAACCTGGACCTCTTTGCCCGCATGAGGGCCGGGGAGTTCAAGGAAGGGGAAAAGATCGTGCGGGCGAAGATCGACATGGCCTCGCCGAACATGAACATGCGCGATCCGGCGATCTACCGCATCCTTCATGCTCATCATCACCGCACGGGTGACGCGTGGTGCATCTACCCGATGTATGATTACGCGCATCCGCTGAGCGATGCGCTGGAGGGCATCACTCACAGCCTTTGCACCCTGGAGTTTGAGCATCACCGCCCGCTCTACGAATGGCTCATCGCCAATGTCAGCGGCCTGCCCGGTCAGCCTTATCAGCGTGAGTTCGCCCGGCTGAACCTCACCTACACTGTGATGAGCAAGCGCAAGCTGCTGCGTCTGGTCAAGGAAGGCCTCGTCCAGGGCTGGGATGATCCGCGCATGCCCACCATCAGCGGCATCCGCAGGCGCGGTTATACCCCGGCTGCGATCCGCACGTTTTGCAAAACCATCGGCCTAACCAAGTATCCGTCCCTGACCGAGCTGAATCTGCTGGAGCATTGCGTGCGTGAAGACCTGAACAAACACGCCCAGCGCGTCTATGGCGTGCTGCGCCCAATCAAGGTCGTCCTAACCAATTATCCCGAAGACCAGGTCGAGTACGTCGAGCTCGTGAACAATCCCGAAAACGAAGCCGATGGCACCCGCAAGGTCCCCCTCAGCCGCGAGCTTTACATCGAAGCCGATGACTTCATGGAAACTCCGATCCAGGGTTTCCATCGCCTGGTCCCCGGCGGTGAAGTCCGCCTCAAATACGCCTTCTGCATCATCTGCCAGGAGGTCATCAAAGACGACGCCGGAAACATCGTGGAACTGCGCTGCACTTATGACGACGCCACCCGCCATGGCGTCAAACCTGTGGGACGTCCGAAGGTCAAAGGCACCATCCACTGGGTCAGCGCCGCTCATGCGCTGGATGTCGAAGTGCGGCTCTATGACAAACTCTTCACCGTCGAACAGCCCGATGAAGAAGCCGGTGATGGCGACTTTGCCCAGTTCCTCAACCCGCAGTCCCTGGAGGTCGTCACCGCCAAGATCGAACCCTCCGTGGCCGAGGCCAAACCGGGGGCGCATTATCAGTTCGAGCGCGTTGGTTATTTCTACACCGACCCCAAGGACAGCCAGCCCGGCAAGCCTGTGTTTAACCGCACGGTGGCGCTGAAGGACGGGTTCGTGAAGGCCAAGTAAAACGAACTTCCAAGGTAACTATTCAGGTTATTTGGAAGTCTTAAATAACTGGATTGTCAGGTGTGGTGTGAGGGGGTAGTCTGTGACCATGAAGCGGGAAGACCTCCAGGCGATTCTTCAGCTCGAC
>Ga0247834_1000469_pt1 | contig 77932 bp, 52 predicted proteins | sample LaCruzMarch2015__8_FD_187118 | JGI IMG/M metagenome (GOLD analysis project Ga0247834, IMG submission 187118) | Freshwater microbial communities from meromictic Lake La Cruz, Castile-La Mancha, Spain - LaCruzMarch2015_12m | ecosystem: Environmental > Aquatic > Freshwater > Lake | place: Spain...
TGAAAAACACCGAACTTGCACCAGCACAGGTTCGGGAGTTTATAGAAATATTACCCAAAGCACTAAACAAAGCGGCGATGAGTACTTACGAGAAAATAATAGCAGAAGTAAAAACCCAATCAGACAGTCTCCTGGCTGAAGAGCGGCAGCGTACTGCCAGAGAACACCAACGTGCAGAGGAAGAACGTCAACGCGCAACAGCAGCCTTACAGCGCGAGGAAGAAGCCTTGCAACGCGAGGAAGAGGAGCACCAACGCCTCAATAGATTGATTTACTATCTCCACGATATCATGCAGCTTCCTGTATCAAACATCGCAGAAATGATGGGGGTTGAAGCGCAATATGTTCAGGAATTATTGAAGCAAGGAAATGCTGAAGGGTGATTGAGCCAACACCCTTTCGACTGGCGACTTAAACTTTTACAATGTCCCACTAGTTCAAGTCTTTTCCTTTCATTTTAAGACTTAGACTAGCTAGTCATAATTTGTTTATGCTCTGTTTTCCCATAGCACTCTGATTTTGTTCATTCTTACAAAATAAGGGATCAACAACAATATTTCGAACCTAAAAGTGAAGAATTTTGATCCATCCTCAACTATTAAGGGCAGTATTGCCATTGAAAAAATACAAATGATCATTCCTAATGTGGCGTCAATCATTGCCAAAAATACTGCCCATGTTTTCTCCAACCACAATCCAAAGGCAACTGCTCCTTTTAAGGCAAATAGTAAAATGATCCCTAACCCTAAAAATGAAATGGGGTGAAAGGTTTCTAGCCCGTAAAGGGATAACTCAAAACTAATTCCCAACAATCCGGCAATCAACCCAAGCGGCGCGATTAATCCAAATACCATAAAAATCCAGACAAAAATTTTAATCCATGTCGGCAACAATGCACGCCTTTTCTTGGGGAGAGGCTGAAATTCATTATCCAGAACATCTTGACTTGGGTTGGCCATAAAAAATTCATTTTACAATTGATTCTTCCTCATAACGAAAAATTAGGGATAAAGTCTATGTCGAGAGAGACCCGAATAAGCGGTTTATACGCGCTTCATATAGCGCTAAAATCCTATGCATTAAAGCGGTTTTTGAATCATGAGTGAGGTTTCCCTCCTGGTTTCCGTTCCAAATTCCTAAAAAACACCTACCTTTGCAGCCTTTAAACCAACAAAATTTAAAAACCATGGGAAAAGGTGATAAAAGAAGTCTTCGGGGCAAGCTTTTTATGAGTTCTTACGGCAACGTACGTCCTAAAAAAGGAAAAAAAGTCAAAGTACAGGCACCACCACCAGTACAAGAGTAGTTTTTAGGTTTGGGGTTCTGGATTGCATCCAATTTTGATCAGTTGGGCAAAATTGGGTACAATCCAGAACTTAAAACCCAAAACCAGAAACACAAAACCCTAAAACTTAAAACCCTATCGTTTTCCCAAATTTTATTTTCTCCTTCCTGCTTTTTTTCTCCAATAATATTCTATTTTTAGCACTGACGATTGTTGGAAACGCCATTGGTGGTTTCATCCCAACAAATTACGAACACGTACTCTGCCATGAAAATACTTCACGTCAGTGCAGAATGTTATCCGGCGGCCAAAGCAGGCGGTTTGGGTGATGTTGTAGGCGCACTCCCAAAATACCTGATTCACCGTGGCTGGCCATCAGCTGCCGTGATTCCTAAGTATCAACTGCCCTGGTTTCAGGCCAGACAGTTTGAATTGGTGTATACCGGAGCCTTCCGTCTCCAGAATGTATATTATCCATTCGCAGTTGAAAAAGAACAAAACGATAGTCTGGGATTTCCGCTGTATGTGATCAATTTGCCTGGCAAGTTTGATCGCCCAGGGATTTATGGCGATGCCACTGGTTGGTACAACGACAATGCCGAACGCTGGGTGTATTTTCAGCAAGCGGTATTGAACTGGGTGTTGAACATGCCCGAAAAACCTGCGGTTATTCATTGCCACGATCACCATTCGGGTTTGATCCCTTTTATGCTCCAGCACAGTTTGGAGTACCGCTCCATCAGCAACATACCTACCGTTTTTACCATCCACAATGGAGAATACCACGGCTCATTTGGTTGGGACAAACACGTACTTCTTCCTGCTTTTGAGGCCAGTGCGGCTGGAATGATCGATTGGGGCGGGGTGATTAATCCTTTGGCATCAGCGATAAAATGTGCATGGAAAGTAACCACCGTTTCTCAAACTTATTTAAAGGAGCTGATGGTTTCTTCCAACGGGCTGGAAGGCTTGCTGCGGGCAGAATCCATCAAATGCTCGGGTATCCTCAATGGCATTGACGCCGAGGTATGGGATCCGGCTATAGACAGTTACCTGCCCCATCATTTTAATGGCAATGTTGCTGAATTCAAGGCAGCCAACAAATATGCTTTGCAACAGCATTTTCAGGCAGATTTGGATCTGCCCGTGGTCACGTTTATTGGTCGATTGGTAAGAGAAAAAGGGGCAGATTTGATTCCTGATCTGATTGCCAAGGTATTGTCTGAGGGGCTGGGCGTTACCTTTCTGATTTTGGGCACCGGCGAACCCCATATACACGAGGCATTGGTCAATTTGCAATGGAAATTCAACCGGCGCTGTGCCATTATCCTGGCCTACAACGAGGGGATTGCCCATCAACTCTATGCGGGTTCCGACTTTTTGCTGATGCCTTCGCGGGTAGAGCCTTGCGGACTGAATCAAATGTATTCCATGCGCTATGGCACCATCCCAATCGTACGCTCAGTGGGTGGTTTGAGCGATACTGTAATTGATATAGCCGATCCGCATTTACCAGGCCGGGGCATCCGTTTTGACGATTTCAACCTGGACGATGCCACTGTTGCGCTGTATCGGGCACACGAATTGTACCACAACCCCTATGTGAATGAGGTGCGCCAACGCATCATGGAATTGGATTTCTCATGGGAAGGTGCTGCTGAGAATTACATCAAAATCTATAGTGAGCTGGAAGACTAAAGTGGAATTCCAACTCTCATTAAGAACAAAATATTTCGCAATAACGATTTACCGCATACTCCAACCAAAATCACATGGAAGTGAAAATGATCGCTCTTATACTCGGCGGTGGCGCTGGCTCCCGGCTCTATCCACTTACCGAGCAACGCTCCAAGCCAGCAGTACCCATTGCCGGAAAGTATCGCCTCATCGATATTCCCATCTCCAACTGCCTGAACTCAGGGGTGAGAAGGATGTTTGTGGTGACTCAATTCAACTCGGCTTCGCTCAACCAGCACATCAAGAATACCTACGCCTTTGACATGTTTACGCATGGTTTTGTAGATATTCTGGCAGCTGAGCAAACCCCGAATTCACCCAACTGGTTTCAAGGCACAGCTGATGCGGTACGTCAGTCCATGCACCACCTGGTCAATCATGATTTCGACTACATCTTGATCTTGTCTGGTGATCAGTTGTACCAGATGGATTTCAAGGCGTTTGCCTATTACCACATCGACAAAGAAGCTGACCTTACCATTGCCACCATTCCTGTAGTGGCCAAAGATGCGTCTGAGTTTGGCATCTTGAAAGTGGATGAAGGACAGTACATTCAGGACTTCGTCGAAAAGCCCAAAAAAGACGTGCTCTCTGCCTGGAGCTCTCCGCTTGAAGAAAAATACACTTCCCAAGGCAAGGAATACCTCGCGTCAATGGGTATTTATGTATTCAAACGGGATGTACTGGAACGTTTGTTTGCAGAAAATCCAGAAGCAACTGACTTTGGCAAAGAAATCATCCCTTACGCCATCAACAACAAATTCCGGGTTGCCAGCTACGCTTTCGATAGCTACTGGACGGACATTGGTACGATTGCTTCTTTCTTTGAAGCCAATATCGCATTGACCGACCCAATTCCTGACTTCAACCTTTTTGACAAAAGCGCAACGGTGTTCACCAGACCGCGTCCTTTGGCACCTACCAAAATATACGGTACCTTGTTCAACCGCAGTCTGGTAGCCGAAGGTTGCATCATTCATGCCAAGAAGATTGACAAAGCGGTGGTAGGGATTCGCTCTCGGGTCGGAGAAGGAACAGAAATTTACAACGCCATCCTGATGGGAGCAGATTATTACGAGTCTCTGGAGCAGATCGAAGCGGCTGAAATCCCGATGGGCATTGGCAAAGATTGCTACATCGAAGATGCCATCATCGATAAAAACTGCAGCATTGGCCACAACGTAATCATCAAAGGACACTCTTCTTTGGAAAATATGGAAACCAGCACTTACGTGATCCGCGATGGCATCGTGGTTCTGAAGAAAAAAGCGGTCATTCCTAATGGTACCAAGATTGGGTTGGCCTAAATACAAGTTGAAAGGTTGAAGAGTGGTGGGCAATGCAAAATTGAAGCCTGTTTTAGAGGATTTCTAATCATGCATTTCCCATAACTTTTCAACTTTTCAACTCTCTTCAACCCTCAACTTTTCAGCTCTTTCCAGCCGTTTTTTCCACTGCCTTCCATACGCGCAGCACGTTTTTCGAGCAAATTCTGGCGATGTCCTCTTCGCGGTAGCCGCGTTTCAGCAATTCAACAATCAGGTTAGGGTATTGAGATACGTCTTTGAGTCCGGTGGGCAAGGAGTCCCCTACCCCGTCGAAATCGGAACCCAAGCCGACATGATCAATGCCAATCAGCTTTACCACGTGATCGATGTGGTCAGCCACCGTTTTGACATCGGCATACAATTTTGGGTTCTTTTTTCCAAAATCATCAATGATGGTTTTCGCGGCGGGATCGCTGTCTTTCAGTCCTGCTTTTTTCAGTAGCTCATTGAGTTCATCGCGTTTTTTGTTGTTGTACTCCGGGATTTTTGAATCCAGAAAAGTCGATCCGAAATTGATTTGAATCACGCCACCGTTTTTGCCCAGGGCCAACAGTTGATCGTCATTCATGTTTCGTTGCCAGCCTGGCGTAAACTTCCGGCAGGAGGAGTGGGAAGCGATTACCGGTGCTTTGCTGAGTTTGATCACATCAAAGAAGGCGCTGTCCGAAATATGGGATACATCCACCATGATCCCCACCCGATTCATCTCCGTCACCACTTTTTCCCCGAAGGCACTCAAACCATTCCAGGTTGCGGTGGTATCATAAGAAGAATCACATATTTGATTGTCTTTGCCGTGCGTCAAGGTGATGTAGCGGATACCACGACGGTGAAAATAGGCCACATTGGCTAAATCATCCATGATCGGGGCGCCGTTTTCCATGCCCATGGGCAAAGAAATCAGTCCTTGTTTAAAATTGGCTTCGACCTCAGCAGGTGAAAGGGCCACCTTGAATTTGTCCGGGATTTCGCGACCAATCCCCGTGATCATGTCAATCAGCGAATCAGCCAACAATTTTGCTTTGCCGTTCAATTGATACGAAGATGGTACGTAAATGGACATAAAAGGGCAACTCAGGCCACCTTTTTTGGCGCGCACATAATCAAAATCACCATCTTTGGTTTCAACCGGAATGCCAATGTACTGGCGGGTAAGCTGAAAATTGGTTACCTTGAGCCGAAAAGGTAGATCGACGTGTCCATCAATGATGATGTACTTGTGGGCAATAACATCCGCAGCAGCACGCAATGCCTCATCAGATTGGTTTGACACCACTAATTTGCGTGAACAGCTAAAGCTCAGCATCAGGAGCAGCAATAGGTAGGGCAACTTCTTGAGCATAACTACAATTTTTTGGTAGAACAATTGTCCTTTTGAAAATGAATTACCGAATAAAGTTCGCACGGAAATGTAGATACTTTTGAGCGTTTTTCCGTCAAAAATCAGGTAACTTCTTTTCCAAGGAAGAATTGCTAGTATACGAAATCATAATCTTTATACCATTTTTAAAGTATGACCCATGTTTCCTAAGTTCCTACTCTCAATGTTTTGTCTATTTGCGTTGAACGCAGTAAAAAGCCAGGCACAGAGCCCTGTAAAACCCAAGCCAGTTTACTGTGACCAACTGCCCAATCCTTACGATGCCAAAGCCAAACCCAAGGCTTTACCCGTTTTTAACACCAAAACCAATTTGGAATACCGGGTACAAGTGGCCGTTTTGCGAGATACCGATCCGCGCAGTTACCATTTCCACAACAGTCTGGTTGCACGCTATCAGCCTTGTGAACAGGTTTGGATCGTTGAGTCGAAAAAGACCTTCAAGAGCCGAGCGGATGCCGAAAACCTGAAAGCCGAATTGGAAAAATTGGGCTATCCCGGAAGTTACATTACGTCTATCGTTTCTTATGAGTAAGGTTTTGGGTTCACCCAACTATAGCACATGCACTATAATTGGGTGAACCCAAAACTCAATACTTCAACAACTTTTCCATCTCTACCGCAACTTTCTCCGCAGAAAGCAACATTTCGCGTTCCAGGACTTCGCTCAATGGAATTGCGGGTAAATTAGCTGCCCCAATGGTGGTAACTGGCGCATCCAAGTGCTTAAAACACTGTTGCTGGATACGGGCAGCGATGCTTTGCGCAAAACTGCCATTGACGGGTTCTTCGGTGATGACCAGTACTTTGCCGTGCTTTTCAGCTCCGCGATAGAGGGCTTCTTCATCCAAAGGCGCGATCGTGCGCAAATCCAGGATTTCGATTTGCCCCGGAAATTGCCTGGCGGCATTCAAGGCCCAATGCACCCCCATGCCGTAAGTCACCACGAATAAGGAATTGTCTTGATCAACGTGCTCGGCAACTGCTTCAAGTACCATTCTGGCTTTTCCCAGTGGAATGATGTAATCCACATCGGGTTCAACCGTTCTGGCGGCTTCGGTACCTTTTACTTTAGACCAATATAATCCTTTGTGTTCCAGAATCACCACCGGATTGGGGTCATGGTAAGCAGCTTTCATTAGCCCCTTCATGTCGGCACCATTGCTGGGGTACACAATCTTGATGCCCCGGATATTGCTCAATACCGATTCTATGCTGGAGCTATGGTAAGGACCACCGCTGCCATAAGCCCCCACCGGCACCCGAATGATGCAGCTCACTGGCCATTTTCCATTGGAGAGGTAACAAGAGCGGCTCACTTCGGTAAACAATTGATTTAAGCCTGGCCAGATGTAATCAGCGAATTGCACTTCTACAATGGCTTTCAGGCCCAGTGCAGACATGCCTACGGTACTTCCGATGATAAACGCTTCCTGGATGGGCGTGTTGAACACCCGTTCTTTGCCAAATTTTTGCGCCAAAGTTGCTGCTTCGCGAAATACGCCCCCCAAGCGCATGCCTACATCCTGGCCATACATCAAACATTCCGGGTATTTCTGCAAAAGTTCTTCCACTGCGTGCAGGGCACAATCTACCATAACCACTTCCTGGCCATGTGCAGGTTGGCGTTGTCCTTTTTCTTCTACAACCGGGGTAGGCGCAAAATCGTGCAGGTAAAGCGAGTCTGGCGAGGGATTTTCAGCTTGCTGCGCCGCGATAAAATCGGCCTTCACTTGTGCTTGCGCCTGCGCTTCAATTTCCTGCAATTGCGCTTCGTCGGCTACTCCAGTGTCAATCAAATCCTGCCAAAACAAAGGAAACGGATCGCGAGAAAGGTGCCAATCCAGGTCGTCGCGGTACCATTCTTTGCGCACGCCAGAGGTATGGTGATTCAAAAGCGGCACTTCGGCATGCACCAAAAATGGCCTCCGTTCGCGGCGAATGGATTTGATGACCTCCTGCAAGGTATCGTAACATTCAAAAAAATCATTGCCCCGGATGCTGCGCGTTTCCAGCCCTTTGAACCCGGCGGCATATTCTGCGGCACTCTGTGCCCGCACTTCTGCGGCACTGGCGGAAATGTCCCAACCGTTGTCTTGTACAAGGTACAGAATAGGCAATTTTTTCAAAACCGCCATTTGCATGGCCTCTGATACTTCGCCTTCGGTCATCGAGGCATCGCCAAGCGAGCATACCACGATGGGCTTATCGATGGGGTACTCTTTGGTCAAAGCCCGCGATTCTTTGTACCAAAAACCCAAGGCTACTCCAGTGGCGGGGATGGCTTGCATGCCCGTGGCCGAAGATTGGTGGGGAATCTTGGGTTTGTCCGGGTCGCGCAGACTTGGATGCGCATAATACGTGCGTCCTCCGGAAAAGGGGTCATCGCGTTTGGCCAGCAATTGCAGCATCAACTCGTAGGGGCGCATGCCAATACCCAAGAGCATAGCATCGTCGCGGTAATACGGAAAAGCATAATCCTGAGGCAGCAATTGCATGCCCAAGGCCAACTGAATGGCTTCGTGTCCCCGTGATGTGGCGTGCACGTATTTGGACACTAACTTGAAATTCTCTTCGTAAAGCGTGGACATGCTTTTGGCGGTGGCCATCAATCGAAAAGCTTCAAGCAAGGTTGGTTTGGGTAAGGATAATTTGGTTTTAACAACAGTCATGGCTATAATTTGATTGCCTTTTTGGCGTATTCTGACAGCACCAGTTTGCCGCTGATGGCGGCGCGTTCTTCCAAAAATTCATCCCAGTGCTGGGTACCTTCCCAGAAAACGGTCTTCAACTCCTGCATGGCGGCGGGGCTGGATTGGGCCAGTTTTTGCGCCAGCTCTAATACAGCAGCATCTAGTTCGCTGATGCTAACATATACATAGGCGTACAAGCCTCGCTCCATTGCCCAATTTGCAGCGTACCAGGCAGTGGCATTGATGGCCATTTGTGAAAAAGCTGCCAAACCTACCTTGCGTTCAACCGCCGGGCCCACTACAAAAGGGCCAATGCCTATCGTCAGTTCACTGAGTTTGATTTCTGCGTATTGGGTAGCCAGGCAATAATCACACGCTGCGGCAATGCCTACGCCTCCACCCACAGCTTTACCTTGCACGCGCCCGATCACCAGCTTGGGATTCTTGCGCAAGGCATTGATGACTTTGGCAAAACCCGTAAAAAAACGCTTTCCTGTTTCAAAATCTTCAATTGCCGACAATTCTTCAAAACTCGCCCCGGCGCAAAACGTGCGTTCGCCCGCGCTTTTGAGAATGATCACTTTAGCCTCGGGGTCATTGCTGGCTTCCTCTATGGTTTCCGTCAGAATCTGCAGCAATTGGCTGGGCATCGAGTTGTGAACCGGATGAAAAAAACTGATCGTGCCAATTCCGTTTTCTACGTGGTAACCGACCTGGCCGGCATGAATGTTCGTTGACATAAGATTTTGCTGAAAGGTGAATTCATCAACTTAGAAACGATTCTATCTGGTACATCGTTCTGCCTTAAGTTGCAATTGGGGTATTTTTTCTTCGTTTTGAAATAACCACAAAATAGGAACGATCGTTTGTGTGGCAAAAATAAGGTTTTTTGACCCTGGACAGAATAAATTTAGGGATTCGTTGAAATGTTTGCATGCTGTAACTGTAACTTAGTGTGCCGATACAACCAGGCTCATTTTTTTCAACGCTATAAATCAAACACTACATCATGCTAAAAATCATTCAAATAGGCATCATTTTCAACCTATTGTGCCTTATGTTAAATGCGCAACTACCCAATGAACAACCCCTTTACCCAGGAGCAATTCCCAACTCCAAATCGACTGCTGCAACTGAAAAAGTAGACAACCGCAACAACGGTACGCGCTTTATTTCAGGCACCACCCAACCTACCCTCTCCGTTTTTGTACCCCAAAAACCCAATGGTCAAGGCGTGGTAATTTGCCCCGGCGGCGGTTATTGGGGTACGGCCATCGATCACGAAGGATTAGCAGTAGCCAAAGCCTTGAATGCCCTGGGCGTTGCTGCGTTTGTACTCAAATACCGCATGCCCCTGGATACTTCCTGCATCGACAAGAGCATTGCTCCACTTCAGGATGCCCAACAAGCGCTGCGGTTGGTGCGCCAAAACGCAAGCAAGTGGAAAGTAAATCCCCGCAAACTTGGCATCATGGGCTTCTCGGCTGGTGGCCACCTGGCCTCTACTGCCGCAACTCATTTTTATGAAAATGCAGATCCTACCGAAAAAGACACCACGAGTGTGCGCCCCGATTTTGCCATTTTGATCTACCCGGTCATTAGTTTCGGCAATGCATTGGTACATGGGGGGTCAAGAGACAATTTATTGGGTAAAAAACACAGCGCAGAGCAGGTGTTCAAGTTTTCCAACGAACAACAAGTGACTGCTCTCACGCCCCCTACCTTCCTGGTGCATTCGGCAGACGATGGTACAGTGAAAGTTGAAAACAGCATCGCTTTTTACACCGCTTGTTTGAAGTACAAAATCCCCGTAGAAATGCACCTCTACCCCAAAGGCGGCCACGGCTATGGCATGAACAACCCCACCACTGCGGATCGCTGGTTCGAACGTTTGGGAAATTGGTTGAAAACTTTAGACTTGTTATAACAATTTTTCTCGAACAGTAAACAACAAAACACATGAAAATCAACATCTTGATGCTCTCATTGGCCATGTTGCTGGGTTCTGAAGGTATTTTATCTGCCCAAAAAATCAGCGTCGTGTCCAAACCCGCTGAACGAAAAGTTGAGATCACGGTAGACGGAAAGCCCTTCACGTCCTACATTTATCCCAGTGATTCGGTACTCAAAAAACCAGTGCTTTTCCCCATTTTCACCGCTCAGGGCACAGCCGTAACCCGTGGCTATCCAATGGCACCCCGTGCTGGCGAGCGGGTAGATCACCCGCACCACGTCGGGGCCTGGCTCAATTACGAATCGGTGAATGGGCATGATTTTTGGAACAACTCTACGGCCATCAAAGATCGCTCCAAGTATGGCACCATCAAACACGAAACGGTCACCAAAGTTAAAAGCGGCAAAGGCAAAGGGGCCCTCAATGTCAAGGCAAGCTGGTACATGGCCGATGGCAAAGGAAAACATGTGCTTGACGAAAATACAACTTTTACTTTTTTTGCCCGTGGCCAAATCCGCATCATCGACCGCAGTACTACACTGACTGCCACCAAAGATAGTGTGTACTTCAAGGACGTTAAGGACGGTTTTTTTGCCATTCGGGTAGCCCGCGAATTGGAGCACCCCTCCAACCAGGCTGACAATTTTGTGGATGCCAATGGCATCGTCACCCGGGTTGAAAAGATGGACAATTCCAGCATCACCGGGCGCTACCGCAGCAGTGAGGGCATTGAAGGAGATGCCGTGTGGAGTACCCGTGCCCGTTGGGTCAACTTGAGTGGCAAAATTGGCACTGAGGACATTGCAGTCTGTTTGATTGACCACCCTCAAAACCCCAGGTATCCAACCTACTGGCATGCGCGGGGTTATGGCCTGTTTGCAGCAAACCCCTTGGGTGCAAAGATTTTTTCCAACGGCAAAGACGAATTGAACCTAAAACTGGCTCCCGGTCAGTCGGTTACCTTCAAATACCGCATGGTGATTGCCTCCGGGAAGCTGAGTGATGCCGAGATCAATGTATTGGCAGCGGAGTACGGGAAGCTTTAAACAACACTAAAATCAGAAGAGGAAGGTCTTTCTCTTCTGATTTTACCATTACTCTGCTCTCCAGACTGCTCCAAACTCTTCTACCAAAATATTATCGAAATGATCGGCTTGTTCGAACAGGTATTGGAACAATTTCAGGCCTGTTTCCACATTCAGGTATCGATCATGGATGATCGTGGAGAGAATAATGGCTTGCTCCTTGATGCTGAGTGAAAGCCCTTCGAGCGTATAATTTTGCCGCAGCAGAAATTCGTACAAGGGTTTGATGTTCTCCTTGGGCAAAGAGCAGAGGTAGGCATCGCCGCTGATGATGCCATTGCCTTCGTGGTAATGCACATTGATTTTGGCACTGCCTTTGTTAATCGTCCAACAATTGGGGCCTGAGCGCGACAATGCAGCCTGGTAACCCAGTTGTTCCAACATCTCTTCGAGGGTAGCAGCTACACCAATCGGATCAAATTCCTCTACACTATCTGGCAGGCTCAATTTGGCGCCACAATGCGGGCAATACACCCCTTCGATGGTGGATTTGAACACTCCATTGCTGCAAGAAGAGCAGCGCACGCCGATTTCTCCACCACCTTTTTGAAATTCGGCCAGAGCTTCCGCCAATTGCTGAACAGGCAAACTGATGCCGATACTATCACCATCCTTGATTTTGAAGGTATTCACCCCCACCACTTGCTCCTGCATATTGATTAAGGGGCCACCACTGTTGCCAGGATTGAGTGCGGCATCGTGCTGGATGTACAAAATCTGTTCGATCTCATGGCGGGTATTGGACACAATACCTTGGCTAGCCGAGTATTTGAACCCAAACGGATGCCCAACAGCTACAACCACATCTCCTTGCCGTACCGGATTGCCTATGCCCAATTGTACGGCAGGAGTTTCCACGGTTGGTGCGGCAACGAAAGCCAGATCGTGCCTTTCATCAATAAACAGCACCTTGGCCAATTGCTTGGGAAAGTGCAGCCCATTAATGACCACTTCCCGGTTGTCGCGTACGATGTGCTCGTTCGTGACAATAATTCCAGCATCGCGCAGGTAAAATCCCGTGCCAATAAAATATGGCGTGGCAATTTCTATGACGACCGAATGGTAGAGATCAATGGCTTTTTGCATGGTTAAGCGGAATCGTATTTGGAGGGGAAAGATAGGGAATGAGGCAGACAAAATCAAATGCTGCTTTTTAGAAGTCAATTATCCATGATATTTTGGTTCGAGGGGCTATCTTTGCGCTCTTAATTGTGACGCAAAAAATAATTGCATGAACGAATTGTTACATCAAATCTTTGGCCCAGACATTCAATCTGGCCTTCTTGTTGTTTTGAACCTGATCCTTATTGAAAGTTTGCTTTCTGTAGACAATGCAGCTGTTTTGGCCACAATGGTTATGGATTTGCCTGTACATCAGCGCAGTAGGGCCTTGCGTTACGGCATCATTGGTGCCTATGTATTCCGGGGCTTGTGTCTGATTTTTGCGGCCTGGCTGGTACAAATCTGGTGGCTAAAACCTGTAGGAGGCTTGTATTTGTTGTACCTGACTTATGGTTATTTTAAAGGCAAGGCTACTCCAGAAGATTCGAGCGATGATTATGTAGATAAAAAATCAAACTGGTTGTACCGGGCTACCTTGGGCTCTCTTGGGCAATTCTGGGCCACAATCGCCTTGGTAGAATTAATGGATTTGGCTTTTTCAATCGACAACGTTTTTGCAGCAGTTGCTTTCACTGATCGAATTCAATTGATTATACTAGGGGTATTCATTGGTATTTTAGCCATGCGTTTTGTTGCACAAGGGTTTGTAAATTTGATGGAGCGCTTCCCTTTTCTGGAAAGTATAGCCTTTATTGTAATTGCAATTTTGGGGTTAAAGCTGAGTTTGTCTGGCATTAGCCACTATTTTCCAGAATCAACATTGGCCATTTATACAGAAGGAGAAATGGCGGATTTGTATACTTCTATCCTGACCGTGGCGCTTTTTGTCGTTCCAATTCTCAGTGCCTATTTTTTCAATTGGCCAAAAAGAGGTGAAAAGTAAAGCCTAGCCTGGTAGACGGCCTACTCTAATAGTGGTATTTACGTCTTTTGCCACTTGTTTTTATCAGATTGTGATTATCTTTAAGTGTTTTTTTGGGCAAATCATTAATCTCATGGAGAAGTACTTACCGAAGCTGTCAAAAGCAGCTCCAGCGGCAATGTATGGATTTTTTATCCTGCTTTGTCTACCTTTCTTTTGGCAACAAATCTTGCTGAGTTCTCAGCCTGTTTCTGCTATTGAACCAAAATTCGTGCCAAAGTCTGGTATTGAAAAGCAAAATTTATTCGGTGGAATAGCCTGTCTAAACGAAGTGAGGGTTTCCCTGGGAGTCAATTGTACTTTTGAAGTAACGCCCAATCTGGTCGCGGAGTACAACAATGCAGATTGCCCAGGTGCAACTTTTGAATTGATTATCGCCGATCAAAACGCCAAAGCAATCACCAATAATATCCTCACTGGAGAGCATGCAGGTCAACGCTTGAAATATTTTCTGCGCCGGATCGGTTGCGACGAAGCTGGCTGTTGGGGTATTCTGGTGGTCGAAGACAAAAACGTGCCTCGAATTGATAGTGTTTGGTTTGATCCTACTCCCGTGATTTGCTCAAAAGTAGACTACATTCTGAACAATCCGCAAACCATTGGCAAATTAGGCCGCACCAGTAGCCCACTCCAAATTCCTGCCGGAACCATCAATTACCGCAGCGAAGTTCAAGACAAAGTGCCCAATCTCGGGTTGGTGAAATTTTCCAACTGCGACCCTGATTGCCCCGTTTCCGTAAAATGGAGCGACAAACTGGAAGTATACGGTTGTGATTCGCTTTCTAAGAATGGATTGTATGCCCGCATTTTGCGTACCTGGGTTGCCACAAACTGCGTGGGAATGCGCGCAGATACGGTTCAAGTGATCAACTTCGTTCGCCCCGCTGTAAGTGATTTTCGTTTCAATGGTGCTGGCTCAGATGAATACGATCGGGTAGTAACTTACACCTCATGTACCCCCAATAAAAAGCTAATCCGTAGCATTGATGTAACTCCTTTCACCACCAAAACGCGTGGTACGGTTACAGATACCCTTTTCCTAGATCAACAAGCCTGCAATTATTCCATGCAGATCAAGGATCAGGAATTTCCAATTTGTAACAATCGCGGTCTGAAAATTGACCGGGAAATTTCTGTATTTGACTGGTGCAAAGGGGGCATTGTATATACTTTCCACGTGTTGATCAAAATTGGCGATTTTGATGGGCCGACGTTGATTACGCCCCACCACCCCATCGAACTCTCAACCGGCCCTATGAATTGTGATGCTTCTTTCCCCGTGACCATTCGGGGCTTGAAAGAAGTGTTGGGGGTAGAAGTGACCGACAATTGCTCAGTGTTTAATGTCAGCGTGAAAGTAGAAAGCAAAAGACGCTACATAAAAGGAATTCTGATTGCAGAAAAAAACGACAACGAATCCTGGTTTGAAGAAGAATACCCTGTGGTTAATGGGGTTATGAGCGGCCTTACCTTGGGCCAGCACCGCGTAATCGTAGATGCTTTTGATGGCTGTTACAATGCCGCTAAAGATACCGTACTCATTACAGTTGTAGACAAAATTTCACCTGTAATGATCATCGACGATCAGTTGAACGTGAGCCTCAGCAATGCCAACGGGTATCTTGGTGGTTATGCCAAGGTTTGCGTCGACGATGTCAATGAAGGTTCCAGCGACAACTGCCAACTGCTTTGGATGCGCGTTCGCCGCAATGTACCTGTTGGCTGTGAAAGCAGTTTCATCAATAAAGGATACGACACCAATGGCAACGGCAAACTCGATCCATTGCCCGCCGACAACGACTGGGCCAAAGCAGATGGTTTTGACCTCAATGGCGATGGAGATCTGGACGACTTTGGCGAAACGTTTGTCCTGAAAGGCGGCAAACTCATGACGCCCCTGCAAAACTGTGCCGATTTCTTCTGCTGCGACCTAACCGCAAAAGTAACGATCGAACTCTGGGGAGAAGACATCAGCGGAAACCGCAACTTTGCCTGGGCAGAGATCCAACTCGAAGACAAGGTTATCCCAGCTTGCGTGGCGCCCTGGGATCTGACCGTGGATTGTGATGAAAAGTGCCTGGCCACCATTGACAGCAAAACTGCTTCAGTGAATTGCTTCGGCGACGTGACCATCACCAGCGGCAACGATTGTGCCCCATTGGATACGGTTTACGCTACTGAGAAATCCCTGAAATGTGGCTATGGTTATATCCTGCGCAAATGGACGCTGACCAAAAAGACCTCGAAAGGACCAATTACTATTGTTTGCACTCAAAAAATTACCATTCGTGGCATTCATGAGTACAACATTTGTTTTCCTAAAGATGCCAATCAAAAAGCCTGCAATAAACCATTGGTCGATAGCTTAATTAAGGACGAGTTGGGTTGTGACCTCCTCTCGGTAAATGTATCCGACAAACGCTACGACGCCTCTGATGATGAATGTTACAAAATCTTCCGTACTTATACGGTGTTGAACTGGTGCACTTATGATGACCGTTGCGGTGACCCAATGGCTACCGGCAACGTTTATGTAGTGGATCGGAGCACATTCAACAATTACGGGAAAGCACCAATTTACCTACTGGTGCGGGATGCTGATCGTGATTTGGATGAAGAATTTTACCTCTCCAAAGATTTATCCCCCAAGAATGCGGATGACATCAGCTTTACACCTCCAAAATGTACGTATGGCGAGTACTTCCACTCGTTTATGTATACCCAAATCATCAAGGTTTACGACGAGGAGCGGCCAGTTGTAATCGTTCCTGTTTTGGACAAAATTCCTACCCGTTCTACGGATTGCAAAGCCGATGCGATTATCAATTTCAAAGCCATCGACAACTGCACCGACAAAGTGGAGTTGGAACGAGCCCAATTGATGATTGCTCCATTCCAAACCCTGGATGCGGGCAAAATGATTCCTTACGAAATTCCACGCTGGATTGTGCGCGAAAACAAAGGCAACAGCTATCAGGTTACCATTCGCGATTTGCCAGAAGGCAAACACGATCTGATTGTAGTCGTGCGCGATGAATGTGGCAATTTGAGTGTCCCAACCCGTATTCCTTTTGAAATTCGCGATTGCAAAGGGCCTGCGCCAATCTGTATCAATGGTCTTGCTACTGACCTGATGCCCGATGGCAACGGCGGTGGCATGATGACCGTTTGGGCCAGTGATTTCATCGGCTCCAAAATTTTTGATTGCAACGGACAAGGCCCTGAAACTTATGACGGTCAAAAATTGGTCACCAAATATTCCGTCAACCGGGAAGGCGAAACCCCTAATCCGAACCAGACAAGCCTACAAGTAACCTGTGCCGATGCTGGTCTTACCATCAGTGTCGAAATACACGGCTGGGACGAACTGGGCAACCACGATTATTGCCTCTCCTATCTGCTGGTGCAAGACAACCGCAAAATTTGTCCGGCAGGATCTGCACTGGGTGGCGAAATAAATGGCCTGATTGCTACCGACGACACCGAGCCTCTTGCGGGTGTAAGTGTAGAGATCAGTGGCAATGCCAGCAAGCAACAGCCTTCTGGAGCTACAGGAAAGTATGCATTTGTCAACCTGAAAAAAGGAAGCGACTATACCATTGCCCCACAATTGGATCGCGACCACCTGAATGGAGTATCTACTTTTGACCTCGTACTCATTCAAAAACACATTCTGGGCATCCAGACTTTGAGCAATCCATACCGCATCATCGCAGCAGACGTAAACAACTCTAAATCCATCACGACCTTAGATTTGATTCAGATCCGCAAGTTGATCCTCAATATTGATCAGCGATTAATTGGAGTGCCAAGTTGGAAATTTGTGGACGGCAGTTACAAATTCCCCAATCCAGCCAATCCCTGGCAGGCAGAAATGCCCCAGGTAGTCAACATCAACAACCTGCAAGACAAAGTGAACGCCGACTTTGTGGCCATCAAAATGGGTGACGTAAATGGCAACGCCAGCACCAGTCCCGGGGTGGTAGCCAATGGCGAACTGCGCAATAACCGGGTTTTCAATATCCAGGCAGAAATCTTAAACCAGACCAAGCAAGCATTTCAGGCAGGTGAGATTTTTACCGTAGCGCTCAAGGCCAAAGACCTGAGCAATGTGCAAGGCTACCAGTTCTCCTTGAATTTCGATACACAAATACTGGATCTCGATAACATCGAATATCGCTCTCTAAAATCAGAGCATCTGGGCGTATTTGCCAACCAGGGAGACATCACGGTAAGCTGGAACAATCCAACCAGAACCAACTTGGATCCTACTCTTTTGATTTTGCAATTCAAAGTCAAAAAAACAGGTGCAATCCAGGAGGTGCTGCAACTCAATGGTCGCCGTACCCCTGCCGAAGCTTACGATTTGCAGGACGAGACAATCGCTGTTCAATTGGATTGGAGCAATCAAGGCACAAATTTGACGGAAGCTTTACTGCGCCAGAACACACCCAATCCGTTCAAAGACGAAACCCTGATCGAGTTCAGTTTGCCCAAAGCAACGCAGGCAACCCTGAGCATCCGGGATGTTGCAGGAAGATTGCTTTGGACGAATCACAGCTGGTTTGCTCAAGGTGAAAACCGCGTTCAAATTAAATCCTCGGTGTTACAGGGCAATGGAGTATTGTATTATACCCTTGATGCAGAAGGATTTACTGCTACCAAAAAAATGATTATTTTAGAATAACTCCACTATTGTTAACACTTGTTTCTTCAGGGTTAGGCGGAAAATTTTCATTTTCCGCCTAATTTTTTTACCCATTATATCAACTTAACTTCAACACTTCTAATTCGTCGGCAATTTTTCGATCATTGGATAAACGTGGCACTTTGTTTTGGCCACCCAACTTGCCCTGGCTTTTCATATAGGTTCGAAATGCATCCTTTTGCAAGGGCGCAATGACCAGTGGCCGCAGGATATTGCCCACAATTAAATCTTCGTAATAGATGTTTTGCAGGATCATCAACTCGTCGAGTCGGGCAGAAAAAGCAGGGAGATTTTCAGGCAGGCTGTCAAATTCAATCAACCATTCGTGGTAAGGAAGTCCTCCTTCGAGTGGATTCACTTGGGGAGCAACCGTAAATTCCACCACCTTCACTTTTTGCTCCCGACATACCTGGAGCATGGCTTCTTCCACTTCTTTGCCAATGACATGCTCGCCAAATGCTGAAATAAAATGCTTGACACGCCCCGTCACCAACAAACGATGGGGATTGGTAGACACAAAGGACACGGTATCACCCAGATTGTAGCCCCACAATCCGGCGTTGTTGTTGATGATGACCGCATAATTCACTCCTGGTTGTACGTCTTTCAGCCATACGCGAGTAGGGTTTTCATTGAAAATTTCTTCAACTGGAACAAACTCAAAGAAAATTCCCGACGAGGAATTCAGCAAAAGGCCGGGTTCGGCTTGGCTGTCCTGAAAAGCAATGAAGCCCTCTGAAGCAGGATAGGTTTCCACACTATCGATGCGTGCGCCAACCAGTTCTTCCAATTTGGCGCGATAGGGTTCGTAGTTTACGCCGCCATAGGCGAAGACGGAGTAATTTGGAAAAATCTCTTGGATGGTCTTTTTGCCAGAGCGCTCAATCAAGCGCTCGTAATACATTTGCACCCAGGGTGGAATTCCGCTGATGAGGCTCATGTTTTGCGAGAGTGTTTCCTCTACTATCTTGTCCAATTTAGCTTCCCAATCCTCGATGCAATTGGTGGCATAGCTGGGCATCTGATTTGTTTTCAACCAATTGGGAATCATGTGGTTGGAAATCCCCGATAGCCTCCCGGTAGGAATACCAGCTGTTTCACTCAATTCGGGACTACCTGACAGAAAAATCAATTTGCCATCCAGCCAGCGGCCGTTCCTGGTTTCAGCAAAGTAGTTGAACAAGGCATTTCTAGCTGACCCAAAATGATTGGGAATGCTGTCTTTGGTGATTGGAATGTACTTGACACCAGATGTTGTCCCCGAAGTTTTGGCAAAATAGGCAGGTTTGCCTTTCCACAACACATCTGTTTCACCTGCTTTGATGCGTTCAATATAGGGTTTAATGCCCTCATAATCGCGGATGGGAACCCGCTCGATGTAATCCTGATAGGAATTGATTTGGTCAAATCCATGCGCTTTTCCGAAAGCAGTATCCCGGCCAATGGCAATCAACTGCTTAAAAATCATTTCTTGCGACTGCAGCGCATGAGCCGACCAACGCTTGATGTCGCGCGCAATTTTGTGGGCAAAAGGTCTGATAATGGCGGAACGAAAACCCATTTTTCTTAACGAAGCATTGTGAAGAATGAAAACACGATAAACTCAGCGCACAAAATAGGCTTTAACCCCAAGACCCCAAAATCCTAGAGCCTTACTCCCTCAAATCCTCGATGTGATAGCCCGGATAACTTGCCTTATTGAAAGTAAAACTGGCGTCAGCCAAGGGCAAATTGGGGGTCAATTTGGTCATTACGAGGGTGTATCGGGAGCCATCCTTGCCAAAAGCCTTGAATTCGATGAATTCCTGGGTCTTTTTGTCCAGCGTGAGGCGCAATTTGGAATATTCGGAATACTTATCTGTGGGTTTGAATTCGATTTCCTGCACTACGCGTTTGCCCTGCGCAAATTCATTGGTGATGGCGTAGATGAAATCTTTGCGCAAGTAAATGCGGAAAATGGACTGCGGAGACATGAGGCTTTCGTCATCATTGGCATCTGCTGCATTGTTGATTTGTACTTCCTTGTTTTTGGGCAAAATCAACCAAAGGGATTTCCCATCAGAAATCATGGACTGCTCGTTGACATCAACCCGGTACTTTGCGCCTTTCTGCAACAATTTTCCCTTTTGAATTTCCTTGGGTTGCTGGGGCATTTCTATCGCAACCGAAAATTCTGCCTCGATGGTTTTGTAGCCTTCGTACTTGGCTCGCATTTTATCCAAAACCAGTTTGGTGGCTGGGTCAGAAGTTTCTTTGGGCGGGGTACTTACTTTGCCACTGGTTTGAGCAGAAATTGCCCAAGCATTTATTGCCAAGAGGCCAAACAAGAACATTTTTTTCATTGGTATCAAATTTTCAAACCTGTTTGCCACTACCCGATTTGGCAGCGTTCAAAGTTAACGACATTTAGACGACTGAAATTGATTTGAGAAACGAATTAGTATGCTTAAAGTTTTCATAAAATGAGTACAGAACCACAGTTTGCGGATTACTCAATTGAACTAATATCTTTTTTTCTTCTGTTTTTAGTTTTTGCATTTTATAACAGTCGGGTTTCTTTGGTAGTCAGGGGTAATCAACTCCTGGCTTTTTTTGTGCTTTTCATGAACCCAAATCCAATTTTTTTGTTTGCCCCGATTTGCATAGAAACATGCAGTAATCAGCAATTTTTTGGTCGAAAATTGTGAAAGTTTACAATTTGCTAACACTCCATTCAAAAATATGCCGTAACTTCGTTTAGTATTTAAACTTACTGCATGAGCAGCATCCATTTTCAACACTCAAGTCTACTGAAAAATCAAATCCACGAGGCCTTAAAAAAGCAACTAGTGGAACGGGATTACTTTTTTGTACCCCAGCTCAATCAATTCCGGCGTGTTACCCCTACGGGTTTTCAGTGCATCATGCTCAATTGGATAACTGGGGATGCTACGCATACGCTGGAAGTTTACCTGGGCGTAAGACACGATGCAGTAGAGGATTTGGCACTGCCCTTTACCAACGACTTACCCGAATTACAAAGCAACAACTTCACCTTATTCACTCCTTTGAGCAAATTGTTTGGAGATCCTGTACAACGTTTTTCGATTGGTTGCGAAGCAGATATACTTCCCGCCATTCATCAAATTCAAAAAGGAATTTTTTCTCGAGGCATCAGTTTCCTCGAACGTTATACCCGCCTCGAAAATGTAGACAACCTCTACAACTCCGATCCCGACTCTCCCGTTACTTATTTTCACAATCAACTGCACCGCTGCATGCGGGCCATTGCCATCGCCAGATTGAGCCTGCGTCCCGATTTTGAAAACCTCGCCGCATCCTACCGTGACCAACTCAAAAAAATGGGCGTCACCGAAATCGTCCTGGATCGCTATGATCGATTGTGGCGGTTTTTGAGGACGTATTCGATGAACTAGGAGGGGTGCTATCCACGTGTAAACGAAAGCATTGCGCCTAATGATTGTTACCTCGTCCCAAAACATTCCTTATCTTTGCCCCTATGAAAAAGCGTTTCAATATTACGGGTGTTTGCTTTCCCGAGCAGCATTACATGGCCGACACTACTGCCATGTATGCCCGCATTTTGGAAATGATCGAACAAGGCGACTATTTCACCATCAATCGCCCTCGACAGTATGGTAAAACCACGGCTTTGTTTCAATTGGAAGCTGCTTTGAATCAAAAGGCAGAATACCTGGTGATTCGCATGAGTTTTGAAAGCCTTGGAGAAGCTGCATTTAAGGACGAGAATAGCTTTTGCCAGGTCTTTTTGGATGAACTGCGTTTTAAAGCGGGTTTGAGTACCAATACGCATTTGACTGAAGCATTGGGTCAAGCCCAGCCCTTCGACCTGACCTTTAGAACGCTGTCGCATTATCTTACCCGAGTTATTCAATCGCTGAATAAAAAACTGGTGTTGATGATCGATGAAGTAGATAAAAGCAGTAACAATCAGCTTTTTTTGCATTTTCTTGGCATGCTTCGCGATAAATATTTGGAGCGGAGTCAGCAAGCAACCTTTCATTCGATCATCCTTACAGGCGTTCATGACGTCAAAAGTCTCAAGCTCAAACTTCGCCCAGATGAAGAGCGCAAATACAATTCTCCTTGGAACATCGCTGCCGATTTTGAGGTCGAGATGAGTTTTTCTCCGGTGGAGATTCGCCCCATGCTCGAAACCTATGCCACGGATAACCAGGTACAGGTAGACTCAGCAGCGGTTGCAGAAAGGCTTTTTTATTACACCGCTGGATATCCATTTTTGGTCAGCAAACTCTGTAAGATTGTCGCTGAAAAATTGTTGCCCGCCAAACCTGAAAAGAGTTGGGCAACTGAAGAGGTAGACCAAGCTGCTAACATGCTGGTACGGGAATCCAATGTAAATTTTGATGAATTGATCAAAAACATCCGGAACAATCCCGATTTATATCAACTCATCGAGCGCATGCTGATTGAAGGGATCGATTTTTCATTTGATCCTTATGCTGATGCCATCAATCTGGGTTTGATTTACGGCATTTTTTCCAAAGACAACTTCCGATTGGCTATTCATAACCGCATTTACCGCGAGGTCATCTACAATTACCTGAGTGCCAATGCCGAACATTACTCTCCAGTTGCTGGTCGGGACAGTGCAGATTCTTTCTTGCTTCCTGGCCACCGTTTCAACGTGCCCAAAGCTCTCCTGAAATTTCAGGAATTGATGAAAGCGGAGTACAGCAAAAAAGAGCGCGATTTTCTGGAACGCCAAGGACGCCTGGTCTTTTTGGCTTTCCTCAAACCCATCCTCAATGGCCACGGCCATGCCTTCAAAGAGCCCCAAATCTCGGAAGAAAAGCGCTTGGACATCCTCATCACTTACTATCAACACCAGTATGTAATCGAACTGAAACTTTGGCGCGGTCAACAAGCCCACGAGAATGGACTCAACCAATTGACCGATTACCTGGATCGCCTCGGACTTCAAGATGGCGCCCTGCTCATCTTTGATCACCAGGAACAAAAGCAATGGAAAGCAGAAGAACTCAGTTGGAATGGAAAGCAGATTTTTGCTGTCTGGGCCTGATCTTCCATCTTTTTTTCAATGAGATTGGAGCACCCCATTCAGGATGCCCCAATCTCTTAGTATGACGCAAAAAATTACTTGCTCTACTTCTCTTCCTTCTTGTAAAATTTCTTCCGCTGATCTTTCGGATCATCCATAGGCGTGCGGATTTTTTCCGACCACTGGTAGGTCTTCTCGTAAATCTCCATGGCCTTTTTGGCATCAAAAACTCGTTGGTCTGGAACCACTGGTTCGTAGGGGCTTAAATCCGGTTCGGGTGTGAAAAAATCTTGCAACAAGGTGGCCGTTACGTCGTATTGGTTGACATAAGGGATGTTCAGGATGTTGTAGATCGTTTTGAGGAGGGAACCAAAGTTGGCGTGGGTTTTGGATACGTGGTTGCGTTTTACGTATGGGCCAGCCATCATCAACACCGAACGGTGGGCATCGATGTGGTCTACACCTCCCTGTGGGTCATCTTCGGTGACGATCACCAGCATGTTTTTCCAGTAGGGAGTTTTGGACAAAAACTGCAGAATCCGTCCCAGCGCCAAGTCATTATCGGCCATGTAGGAATGTTCGTAAGGAAAACCTGCCTCCGGACGTACCCCAGCGCCGTGGTCGTTGGGCAATTGCATCGCTATCAAAGCTGGCATTTCTGCTTTGCCGGACAACCAGCGGTCGGTAAATTCGCGTTCAAACTGATCTACTCGAACCTGATCGGGCAAATCCATGTCAAAACCAGCATAAAAACGGGAAGTTTTATCATACACTGCTTTTTGCAGTGGAAAAATCACGGGTTGTTTGGATCCAAACGTCAGGTGATCCCATTCTTCCGATACACCAGCGTATTCGTTGCCTTCACCAAAGTTGAAGAAAGGCACTTTTTTGCGCTCAAGCGCTTCCCACAAGCCGCCAATTTCGTTGTAATCTTCGGGGTCAATTGCACCTGTAGCCTTTGGAAAACGGCGACCAGGGGCAGTTGAAAACGTCTTGAAAGCGCCGTCTGCACTGGAGTTGGCTTCTACCCACTCGTTGGGTACCACGCCCATCATCCAATGGTGACCGTGAATGGAGGCGTCCGAATCACAATAAAAATTGTCAGATACTGCCCATTGTTGGGCAATTTTGTGGTGATTGGGCATGATGTTGGCACCGCGAATGGTGTCTTTTTTGGTACTTACCGTAACGTTTGCGCCATATCGCGCCAGGCTGGGATCACCATTTACCTTGGGAAGTTGGCCAAACACTTCGTCAAAAGTGCGGTTTTCCTTGGTGATGTACACGATGTGCTTGATGGGGCTTTGGCGCAGGCCAGGGAGGGCGGGCAGTGGGTTTTGAGCATCGTCGATCACTTTTACTTCCTGAAAGGTATTGGCCAGGGTCTGAGATGTATACAGCTTTAACTGTGCCTTGTCCGGGAATGGAACCGCCTGGAAAGTAGACTGCTGAATGTCTCCAATGTAGGTGCCCCGGGCAGGTTTCACAAAACCCTTGCCCCCGTTTTGACCAGCACCCAAACCACGAATAGAGGTGATGTAAATGTTTTTTTCGTCAGGAGAAAGCAGCACCCGCGATGGTCCCCAACCAGTAGGAATCAAGCCCAGGGTCTTTTTACTCTTCACATCGATAACGGCTACGGCGTTGAAGCCCAGGAGCGCCACGTAAAGTTGCGTTTCTGCTTTGTTCAGGGTAAGTCCGAAAGGCATCAACCCGCGGTGATTGTCCAATCGCTTGTCAACTTTGATGGGAAATTCTGCTACGACCTTCAAATTTTGGAGGTCAATTACGCTGATCAAATCGTTGGTGGCATTGCTGACATAAGCAAATTGCTTGCCCATCGCAATGGAGTTTGGACTTGCACCGCCCACCACTTCGGCATCTTCCAAAAAGTGACCGATCTGGCGACCCGTTTTAAAGATGCTGGATATGCGGTTTTGCAGCAAATCGATGGCAAATACGCTCATCGCCTCAGGAGCGAGAGGGCTACCCAAACCTGGAATGATGCGGCCATCTTCCAGGGTATCCCCTACTACAGATGCTAAGGTATAAGTACCGTATGGCGGAAAATCCAGCATCATGGTATCGCGGTTGTTGGGTGTCACACCGGGTACTGCGGGGTAAGCATACAAGCCTACGTTGGCAACCATCGCGGTTTTTCCATCCTGACTGATGGCCAAACCAAAAGGTTGGCGGCCTACAGGAATGGAAGCGGTTACTTTTTGGCTGGCCAAATCGATGCGTACCAGGCGGAAATTGCCACGATCCAGTACCAACAGTTCGGATTTGTTGGGGTGCAAGGCCAGATCAGAAGTGAAGCTGTCTTCGTATTTCACGCCATTCAGTTCGCCGTTCAAGTCGATGCTGGCAATTTTTTTGCGTTGAGCGAGGTCAAACACCACCACTTTGCCTTTGTCCCCTTGGCTGAGGTAGGCCAATTTGCCATCGGCAGCAAAAACTACACCGAGGAAGGAAGCACCTTCCAATGCTCCGGTGATTTTTCCGTCGTAAGAAGGAATACGCAGCGCTTGCTGCGGCTGGGTAGGATCGATGAGGGTAATCACCCCGTCGTGCAGGGTCAGGATGCTTTTGCCATCCGGCGAAACCGCCATGCCAAAAGGATCATGGGTAATGCGTACCACTTGTCCAGCCGGAGTCACTCTTCGGCCCGAAGGCAGAATGGCTCGGTTGAGTTGGGTATCGATGTGGCAATATTCTTTTACCCCCGGAGTTTGGAACGTACGCACGGATTGACCATTGGCATACAGGGCAAGACAAAGAAATAAACCTGGAAGGAAGTTGCGCATGACTTTTTGATTTTCATGCAAATTTCCTTAAATCACAGTAAACTGGGGGTTAAGTTTTGGTGAAGAAATATGCATGCGTTTTTCTGCGTTTGTCAAGCGTTAAGTTTCCTGATAATTTGCCCAAAATTTTTCAATTTTGTAACCTGATTCATTTACCAAACCAGCGACAAACGGACAATTGGCATCCCATGCAACTCAAAAAAATTCAAGAAGTACTCGAGCAATTCAAAACACACCTGCTTTCTGAGCAAAAAGAGCAGCACCTCTACATCTATGAGTCGCAAAAGATTTTTCAGGAAAATTGGAACCTGGAAGCTTCCGACCTGGCTGAAATGTACAACCGCAGCCTCAACAATACCCAAACCCGTCGCCTTTGGAACCGCGAAAACTATGAGCCCAAGCGCATGATGCTGGAGTTTTGGCGCATGCAACCCGATTTTGTTAAGCAGATGTTTCAGGATCTTTTCAACGAAAATAAAAGCGTGGATGGCCGGGTCGGGCGCTTTGTTTTTTATTGTGATGAGCTCCTCACCGAGTACCTGGACAAACATCCCCGCAGCCGGGAAGGCAAGCATTTCCACCAGGACGGTTACCAGATCGTTTCCTTGTATCTGGCCTTTCGATACCCGGATCAGTACACGCTATACAGTTTGGATCGGTTTAAGCGTTTGTTAACAGCTTTGGGTGTGCCTGAGCTTCCGGCAACCCACGATTTCGAAAGATTTTGCAAAGTAACCCGCACAATGTGGAATTTTATGCAAAAAGATGAAGAATTGATGGCTGCACACCGCGAAAGATTGGAAGAAAATAAACATTATCAGGGTGTGAGTTTATTGCCAGTTTACGAATTGATGCAGATCATTTAATCTGCTTTAAGTCTTTAAGTCCAAGTAGTTCAGTAGTTTCGCCTCTAATTAGGTTATAATAGCTTAGGAGTCTAATATTCCCACTGCTTTAAAATAAAATCGCTGTGCCATTAAAAATACTGATCATTCGATTTTCTTCGATTGGAGACATTGTCCTAACAACTCCTGTGGTGCGCTGTTTGAAACAACAATTGAATGCTGAAATACATTTTTTGACCAAAAAAGACTTCAGAGGGATACTGGATCCCAACCCATATATAGATAAAGTCTACACCATTCAATCCAAAGTTGGAGAAATCAAGACTGAATTAAGAAAAGAGAAATACGATTGGGTCATCGATTTGCACCACAATCTACGCAGTTGGCAAGTCAAGTGGTTTTTGGACCGCCCCAGTCGATCCTTCAATAAGCTTAACCTGGCCAAATGGTTGATGGTCAATCTCAAGTGGAACCTGCTCCCCAAGACCCACATTGTACACCGTTACCTGGACACTACCAAAAAGTTGGGCATCCAATACGACGGAAAAGGCCTGGATTACTTCATCCCGGAGGGACAGCAAGTCCAGTTGCGTGACATTGATTGTGCTTCAAAATATACACCCGACCAACGCAAAGCCCTGCAACAAGGGCAGTATATTGCTTTGGTCATCGGCGCAGCCCATGCCACCAAACGCATGCCCCTTGCCAAATTGGTTGAAATTTGTAAAGGGATTCAACAGCCCATTTTGCTGCTTGGCGGCCCCGACGACCGGGCTACCGGCGATCAGATCGTACAGCTAGCGGGTACACATGTAATCAACACTTGTGGACAATACAGCTTGCATCAATCCGCTTCCCTAATCAAGCAAGCCACACAAGTCATTACTCACGATACGGGTTTGATGCACATTGCAGCAGCACTGCGCAAACCAATCGTTTCCATTTGGGGCAGTACCGTCCCAGAATTTAGCATGACGCCTTTTTATCCCGAAGGAATGGATGAGAATAAAACCTTTGAAGTGGCCAATTTATCCTGCCGTCCCTGCACCAAGATTGGATACGATGTTTGTCCCAAAGGACATTTTCAATGTATGAACAACATTGATGTGGATAAAATTTATGCACTTATTGAGCTGCCCATAGTTGAAAAGATTAACTGATGGAAGACAGAAAATAAAAAAAAACGGTAAAACCGCTCAATACAATCCATAATTACAGCGAATCTGCGTTTATTTGTTTGTGCGGTCGTTTATTACCGCTAACTTACCGTTTAAATACCAGCGTATGAGAATTTTCTACCGGCTGAGCTTCCTTTTTTTGCTTTGCACTGCGGCCCAACTTGGCGCCCAAGACATCCATTTTTCCCAGTACAACATGTCACCCCTTACCTTAAACCCTGCCCAAACGGGTGCTTTTTTTGGTACAGCTCGGATCGGTGGTATTTATCGCGACCAGTGGCTGTTTTTACCCAAAGATTACTCCACCCGTTCTTTTTTCGTTGATGCCCCGGTTGTAAAGGGTTTCCGCAAAAAGCGCAACGACTGGGTAGGTGCCGGTTTTTTGTTTTACGGTGACCGTGCGGGTACTTCTCGTTTGGGTTCAGCGGTACAAGGCGCTATAAGTGGTTCCTACCATTTTGCTCTGGACAAAAAAGGAATGCAACACCTTACCCTAGGGTTGTCAATGGGGGGCAGCAAGTATACAATTCGCACAGACACTTCTAGTTTGCGCTTCGAGGAAGACATCCTGAACAATTCCGGGCAGTTGACCAGTTCCGATCGTCAGCGGTTTGGACAGGCCAACCCCAAAGATCCATTTTACCAATCAGATGTTACTTCCCGGTCTTATTCGGTGGGATTGATGTACCGTTCCAAAAGCAAGAACGGAGAACTCGTGGAATTCGGCGTTTCTGCCGCCCACATCAATCAACCTGAATACGGTTTCAGCTTAGGCAGCCTCGACACTACTGCTACTGGTAAAAAAGCCAACAAAGTAAAACGCCCGGCAAGATTGGTAGCGCATGGTTTGGTTACTAGAAACCTGACTGAAACCATCAGTATTTCGCCTTCCATCCTGATTCAATCAACCGCAAGTTTTGTTGAAATTGTACCCCAAGTCATGGGCGGCTACAAATGGAACAAAGACATAAAATTTAACGCCGGCCTGGGTTATCGGGTAGGCGATGCAGCCATCATTTTGGCGGGTGTCGACTACAAAGACTTCCGCTTCGGCGCTTCCTGGGACATGCGCTTGGGGCAATTGTCAAGTGATCGGGGCATCAAAGGAGGATTTGAGTTGGCAGCCAACTACATCATCAAAATTTACAAACAACCCAATGTATCACCTGCTCTTTTGTGTCCAAGACTTTAGGCCATACTTGCAAACAAACTGTAGATACACCATACTTAGAAGCCAAATATCCCGCGTTGATATGAAAAGTTATTTTTCAATTTTGTTTTTGCTTCTTTTTGCTTGTGTTGCACTTCGTGCACAGCCCTTGCGTAAATCATCTCGCGAGGCCAATATGGAGGCTGCTGAGGCTGCAATGAAGGAAAAGAATTACTATCAGGCAGTTACGCTGCTTGAAAAGGCCTTCGAGGAAGTTGAAGATGAGTCTTTACTCCCCTTATTGGCAGACATGAACTACCAATTGCGTGATTACACCAAGGCTGCCCGTTACTACAGCCGTTTGTTGCGCAAAGACAAGCAGAACACTTACATCGATTTGCGGTTCAAGTATGGTCGTGCCCTCAAAATGAACGGCAATTGTGAAGAGGCAGTAGATGAGTTTCAAAAATTCATTGGTGCGACCAAAGATGAAAAGCTCAAAGAACTGGCCCAGTACGAAGTGACGGGTTGTGAAATGGCCATGTCCAAAACCAAGGCCAAGGTAACGCCCAAAGCACTGGATAAAAACGTAAGCACTGGCTTTTCGGAATATTCTCCTTCGCTTTACCGCGATGGCAGCCTTTATTTGGTCAGCTTTGATACCGACGAAGTGGTCATCGCTTCAGATACTGCTGACGAAAAAAGTGCCAAAATCTACAAAACCACCAAAGGTGAAAAGGCCTGGAACAAGCCAGAAGCGCTGGATCAAAAGATCAACCGCGAAGGCACCCAAACCACCTTTGTGTCTTTTTCTGCTGATGGCAGCCGCATGTATTTCACCCGTGCTGTGATGAAAGGCAACGAAGTTGGGGAAAGCAAAATCTTTTACAGCCAGGGCGGCGGCGATAGCTGGGGCGCTGCACAAGAATGCACCGGAGTGAATGGCGAATATTTGTCCCTTCACCCCGTAGTTGGTGAATTGTTTGGCAAAGAAGTGCTCTTTTTTACATCCAATATGGAGGGAGGCCAGGGAGGACTAGATCTGTTTTACGCTACGTACAAAGGCGAAGGCGTATACGGCGACCCCGTCAACCTGGGACCAAAAATCAATACACCGGGCGATGAAATCACGCCATTCTACTTTGATGGAAAGCTATATTTCAGCTCCAATGGTCATCCTGGCTACGGCGGAGAGGACATCTTTTTCACGGCCTGGAACGGCCAGATGTGGAGCGAACCCCGCAATCTGGGCAATGGCTATAATTCTTCTACCGATGACCAATATTTTTCGCTGGATCGCGAAGGGTACAAAGGTTTCTTTACCTCCAACCGCCCCGGTACCAATAAATCGGTAAGATCAAAGACCTGTTGCGACGACATTTACGAGTTTGAAGTACCCCGCATCAAGGTGGACTTGGTGGTGGGTGTTTTTGATGCTGGCAAAAAGCCACTCAAAGGTGCGTCTACCGATTTGAGTCAGGTGGTCACTGCTCAGCAAATCACCCCCGTAGAATTCAAAACCAATACGGGCGGAAATCGTTTTGATTTCCCGCTTACCCTCGATAAAGCTTACAAAATTCGGGTCACTGCTCAAGGGTATTATCCCGACAGTGCCCAGCTTTCTACCCTGGGCATCAAGGAAACCAAAGTGCTGGAAAAGCGTTTTTTCTTGCGCCCACTCCCTGAAACCAAGGTAAAAGAAGAACCCGAATACGATACCATTACCACTGAGCAGCCCATCTTGCTGGACAACATTGTGTATGGTTACGACGATGACAAGATCACGCCTGAATCTGAACCAGACCTCACCTTGGTGTTTGACCTGATGAAGAAATACCCCGAAATGGTCATCGAGCTCAGTTCTCATACCGATTACCGGGGCAAAGACACTTACAACCAGGATCTTTCCCAGCGTCGGGCAGAATCGGCGCGCAAGTGGTTGATTCAAAAAGGCATTGGTTCTACCCGCATTCAGGCCAAAGGCTATGGCGAGTCGCTGCCCAAAGTTGTGAATGAAAAAATGGCGGCGCAGAACCTGATCATGAAGGTGAATGACACCCTCAATCAGGAGTTCATCGACAACCTGGCTACGAAGGAAGAGCAAGAAATTGCGCACCAACTGAATCGTCGTACCGAGTTCAAAATCGTAAAAGGGCCAACCAAGATCGTGATGAAACGGGCGGAATTGCGCAAAAAACCTGCGACTACCACCAAACCAGCCCCCAATCGCAATCGCCTGATACACGATACATTGCCTGCAACGCCCAAACCAGCCCAGGACACGATCCACCGTTTTTCAACTTTGTATTATTTCAAAGACCCGAAAGGCGTGCCGATCATGCAGTTCAACCGCCGGGAATTGGATTTGGGAAAGGTAAAAAAGGGCGAAAAACGCGAGTTCACTTTTGAATTCACCAACAAAGGGGATGCCGACCTGAAAATTGCCATCATCTCTGCCTGTGATTGTACCACTACGGATTATTCAACTGATCCGGTAAAACCAGGAGAATCCGGTAAAATTAAAGTGACTTTCGATAGTACAGACAAAACGGAAAGCGAAACCATCGATGTAGACATCATCCTGGAGAATACCATGCCAGGCAAGGAAAGTCCGATCATTGAGCGCTTGCAGTATAAGTTTGAGTTGATTATGTAAAATAAACCAAAAGAGAGGAAGCAGAACCTAGCTTTCTCTCTTTTGGGTCTTCATTTTGGCTATTTGCCCGCTATCGTCCTTGCCCGATCTTTCAGTGCTTGATAGCCCATTTCCCAGGTAAACGAAAAGAGGTGAAAGCCCTCCAGGTTCAAAACATCATTGTCCAAATCTTCCATTACCCGGTTGAGTACCCTCAACATCTCCTCTCGTTTGATATCCAGATTTTTTCGATCCTCCACTTCTTTTAAACTATTGACAATTGCCATTACTTCCATCGCGTATTGATCCGCCGTATTCTTTTGTCGATCTACGCGGTTGGCGTACCATCCAAAAACACCAGACAGGAAAGGCAACATAATGGAGATCAGGACACCAAACAATTCAATATTTTCTGAGAAAAAATTGGGCTTTTCTCGCTCGTAAAAGGCTTTTGCTCCTGGATGTAGGGGAATAAAAGTTCCCTGTTGGCCATCCGGTTGTTCAATGGATCCTGCTAGATGTTGGTATTCATGTCCCAGGGCTTTTGTCAAATCATTGCGGCGCTCAAAGAGCAATTGAGTGATCAAGCGCACTGCTTCTTTGTCCGTTTTGTCTCTTGCCACCAATAAACGCGGTACTGCTATGGTAGAAACAGCATTTGCCGGGATGTATGGATTGCCGCCATAAGCGCCTCTAGGGATACTGCCAGCAGCCAAAGAAGGTCGATCAATGCGAAAGGCATCGATGTCCTCAATCTGAATCAGCTCAACATTTCCTGAGCGCAACAAATCCTTGATGAAATGATTGCCCAGGGCGCGTACGGCAAAGGTGGCATCCAGCGAATCCGAAACCATGCGCTGGCTGATTTCAGCACTGGATAAATAATAAGCCTGAATGTCTTTTTCCTGAATTCCATAATAATGCGCCAAAGCCCAAAAGGAAGAGTATTGACCACTCCCCTTCTCAGGCAGGGCTACTTTTTTACCTTTGAGGTCTTGCATCTGTTTGATGCCACTGCCTTTGCGCACCACCAACTGGAAAAGATCGGCATACAAAATCGCTACAATCCCGCCATTGTCTGGAAAATGCTCCACATCGGCTTGCAAAAGGGCAAAATCAGCTTTTGAGTTGACGATAGAGTCGGAATTGGCCTCTGATCCGGGGGTTTCAACTACCTCAAGATTGCTCACTTTGTAAGCATAATGGTCAGTAACCACTTTTTTGATGGCACTTGCAAATTGGTATCCTTCCCCGTTTTGCCTGCCCGCGCAAATGCGGAGGTTAACCTGGCGGTACAGTTGGAAATAAAATGAAACCGCAAACCAGGTCAATAACACCAGCATGACAACACTGCTAATGACCAAAATGCGTTTTAGGAACTGTGGGTTCATGGCGTAGTGATTCAGTAGTGATGGAATCCTCAGTGGTTTTTGAAATTTAGCTTAAAAATACACACCTATGAAACGAGTTGTACTCCTAGCGGTATTTTTTACCCTGTTTTTTTCCACAATCGCCGAGGCCCAACCTTTTAAATTTGCCCACATCAGTGATACGCACATCGGAGCCAGTACTACCGCCTCCGAGGATCTGGAGCGCACGGTAAACGACATCAATGCACAGGAAGACATCGCGTTTGTGATCCACTCTGGAGATGTTACTGAATTTGGCTCCGACGCAGAATTGCAGGAAGCCAAAAACATTTTGAGTAAGCTCAACAAGCCCTGGTACATCGTACCGGGCAATCACGATACCAAATGGTCGGAGAGTGGCTGCAATAGTTTCCGCACTATTTTTGGTGCCGAGCGTTTTTTATTCGACCATGCAGGGGTACGGTTTATTGGTTGCAGCAGTGGGCCCAACATGCGCATGGCTCCCGGCCTGGTTCCCAGAGAAGATTTGGTGTGGTTAGATTCCATCGTCAATGCAACACCAGCCAATCAAGCCATCATTTTTGTCAACCACTACCCGCTCGATGCGGGTTTGGCCAATTGGGATCAGGTGATTGAGATTTTGAAAAAAAAGAACACCCAGGTTGCCCTTTGTGGACATGGCCACCGCAACAAACACCTGGATGCAGAAGGTATTCCCAATGTAATGGGCCGTTCGAATTTGCGGGCCAAAGATCCTGTCGGTGGTTACAATCTGGTGCGGATGGTTTTTGATACCCTATATTATGCCGAGCGCCGGCCACTCAAAACAGTGGCCAATGATGGCATTCAGGTAATGGAACCCCAAGGGGAAACCTTGCCAGATTGGGGCAAAGTTTACCTTTACAAGCACCCTTACGCTGCTCAAAGCAAGGAAACGGCTGAACATCCTTCGTATGCAGTCAATGCCCAATATCCTGCAGTAAAAACCGTCTGGAAGTTTCAGGACAAAAGTGATGTCGGTGCAGGAATTGTAGCCAATACAACCCAGGCTTTTTATGCCAACAGCGCCGGGCAATTGGTCGCCATTGATTTGAAAACTGGCCAAAAACAATGGAGCTATACTACCCAAGGAAAAATATTTTCTACTCCAGCTTTGTCCAAAGAGCAGGTAGTGGTAGCATCCACCGATGGTTCAGTTTATTGTCTGCTCCTGAAAACCGGGAAATTGTTGTGGAAAGTAAAAACAGAGAAATCCATAGTAGCCTCTCCCTTAATTGAAGGCGAAGTAATCTACCTGGGTTCTTCGGAAGGAAAATTCCGGGCGCTTAACCTGAAAGACGGCAAAATCCTTTGGTCATTCAATGGGGTGGTTGGTTTTATAGAAAGCCCCCCTTGTACCGACGCAGAACGGGTATATTTTGGAGATTGGGGAACCTTCTTTTATGCACTCGACAAAAAAACAGGCAGGTTCATCTGGCGTTGGAGCAATGGGCAAAGTTCTCGTTTGTATTCGCCCGCAGCGTGTTATCCAGTAGTTACAGAAGGAAAAGTTTTTATTGCATCTCCTGATCGTTACGTTACTGCGCTGGATGCCCTTACTGGAAAAGAAATTTGGCGCAGCAATTATGCCAAAGGCCGCGAATCTTTGGGTATTTCTGAAGATAGAGGGGTAATTTACATCAAAGCCATGCAGGATTCCTTAGTGGCATTCAATACCAATTTGCAAAAACTGTGGAGCTTAAATCTTGGTTTTGGATACGAAATCGGCCCAACGCCTACCGTAGAACGGGATGGCGTGATTTACCTCTCCACAGACAAAGGGGTGATTTATGGCGTTGATGCAAAAAAGCACCAATTGGTCTGGGCGCACAAATTGTCCAATGCCTTGGTCAATACTGTCTTTCCAATTGGCAATGGCCAGGTGCTGACCACAACCATGGATGGATGGGTAGCCAGGTTGGAGTACAAAGAATAATGCTTCGATGCCCAATTAATGACTCACACAACGCAACATCTAAACCTTCGATTAACCTGAAATATTGATAGCAATGCGAAAAAGGCCTTATTGAAATCCCGATTTTGCGGAAGTGGAGGCGGGTTAAGCGAAAAACTGTTTGAGTTCCGACGCAGGAGGGACGAGTTTTTTTCGCGCCGCCGGAGCTTTCGCAAAATCGTAGGATTTCAATACAGCCTTGATTTTTTTGGTTACTTTTTGCATCAAGGCAAAAAGTAACAAATATTCAAAATTATTTACCAAACAGACACTTTCGTAGAAATTTGTTATGCAAAACAACCTAAATATGGTGTTTGCTGCGTAATGTGAGTTATTGAAAAAGTCTGATTCCCTACGGTGCCGGATCAGGAATAGCCGCATGCACCATTTCAATCTCTTTCAACACTTCTTCAGTCAACTTAACATCGATACTCCCGATGTTTTCTTTCAATTGCGCCATGGTGGTGGCACCAATGATGTTGCTGGTCAAAAAAGGCCGGCTGTTGACGTAAGCCAAAGCCAGATGCGCCAGACTTAAGCCATGCGTTTCCGCAATTTTGAGGTAGGCTTCCACCGCTTCCAGGCATTGAGGGCTGTTGTAACGGGCATATTGTTTGTACAGCGTAATGCGGGCTTTGCTCAAATCTTCTCCCGGGCGATTGAACTTGCCCGACAAGCGGCCAAACGCCAAGGGGGAATACGCCAACAAACCAACTTTTTCGCGCAGCGCTACCTCGGCCAAACCCACTTCAAATAGGCGGTTCAACAAACTGTAAGGGTTTTGGATGCTCACTACCCGGGGCAAATCGTGTTTGTCTGATTCTTGCAAAAAACGCATCAAGCCCCAGGGTGCTTCATTTGAAACCCCGATATGGCGGATTTTTCCCTCCTTGATCAAGCCATCCAGGGTATGAAGTACTTCGTTGAAGTTGTCTTCCCATGCATCGTTGGGGTCGTAGGTAAATCCGCGCTTTCCAAACATGTTCATCTTGCGCTCTGGCCAGTGCAATTGGTACAGGTCGATGTGGTCGGTTTGCAAGCGGCTCAAACTCTCTTCCAAAGCTTCGTGGATTTGTGCTTTTGAAAAATTCAGATTGCCGCGCGGATGCTCATAGGCACCGAAAGGACCAGAAACTTTAGAGGCCAGCACAATCTTATCGCGATTGCCCGTTTTTTTGAACCAGGTGCCAATGATGCGTTCGGTACTTCCTCGGGTTTCCTTCTTTGCAGGAACAGAGTACATTTCAGCGGTATCAAAAAAATTGACGCCCTGCTCCAGGGCATAATCCATTTGCTCGTGGCCATCTGCTTCAGAGTTTTGCTCTCCGAAAGTCATGGTACCCAAACAAATGACACTTACGTTGAGGTCGGTTTTTCCAAGTTGACGGTATTCCATGGTAATTTTAGTGAATGGTTTGGCGGCTAAATTAGGACTAAAAAACCCAATTCAAACGCCATGAAAAGAAAAAAGGATTAATTTAGGACATCTTTTTTGATGAAAACACTTTAGCTAAATTTCGAACATCAATCAACACCTAAGCCTATGTCCTTCCAATTGAATTGCATCTCCTGCGGTACTCCAATTTTAGCCGAGGATGTGAATTTGCAAAACATGGTGGCCAAATGCAGGCAATGCAACGCCATTTTTTCCTTTATGCCTCCACAAGCCAATTCTGGAAACCGGAATGATGCGCCGTTGGAATTCAAAGATCCAATGGATAACCAACCAGGGTTTGATTTTCTTCAAAGACCAAGCGATGGAAATTTAGTAGAAATGCCTAGCGGTGTAATCGCAGAACGCGATTTTGGAGAATTGCGTTTCATTATTCCCTGGTACAAAACGCGCCGATGGGGCTTTTTTCTCCTATTTACAATTCTATGGAATGCCATTCTATCTCCTTTCGTCATCATTGCTATATCCACTGGCAGTTGGCAAATATTATTGTTTACCAGTGTACACATCATTGTTGGGGTTTCTGTTTTGATCTACACGCTGGGCTTACTGCTCAACAAAACCAGCATCATAGTAACCAGTCAGGGCATTGACATCAAAAATGCGCCCATTCCGATCCCCTTCAATCCGAATCGATTCATGGCGGTGCGCGATATCGAACAGTTGTTTGTCGAAGAATATGTCCCCAGCCGCACCAATGGTCAGCCCGATTATACCTATGCCGTGACCGCACTCACCAAAAGTGCCGAGCGCCAGCGTTTGGTGGGAGGATTTTCGCAGCCAGGGTATGCATTGTACCTGGAACAGGAGATTGAGATTTTTTTGGGGATAAAAAATAAACCAGTACTCAACTAATCCACTTTCAGTCGATGGAAGTACTTCAATTGTCGATGCTTATTTTGGAATACCCTCGCTTTTCTTTTACCTTTAGGAGCGATAAAAAAATAAGTGTTTCATTTTGCCAAAGGATTAGATAAGTAAACGGTTCATTTCAAGTTTCTTATCTAATCCTTTGGCAAAATGAAAATGAAACACTTATTTTTGCCCCACTACTCAGCATGTTGTTCCCAATTTTTTTAGAACCTCAAAAATCCAAACTGCCATGGGATTTTTCAATGAAATCAAAAAAGTGTTGTTCGGTGCTCAATCTTTAGGCAAATCAGCTGCGAATAAAGCGGTAGAAACTGCCAAAGAGGCCGGTCAAGAAATAAAAGAACGCTCTGGAGAATTGGCCAGCAAAGCCGAGGATTTCCTAAACAGCGCCTTGAATAGAGTAGAAGACCTCGGAGCTGTAGTAATCGACAAAGCTCAGGATGTCATGGGCACCAAAAAAGAAACGGAAGCACCAGTCGTACCCCCAATTACGACCAGTTCCACAACCCCAGAAGCTGCCATCAATGACCTATTTGAAGAAACAGAAAAACAGCAACCCGTGGCCAGTATACCTCCATCCGCCAAGCCCATTACCGACGAAGACCATTCCCTGAATTTTGATGCATTGGACAGCACCGATCCAACTGAGCCGAGGGAAAAATCAAGAGCTGAAAAGATTGGCTCAAAAGTGTTGGATACAACCATCGAAGCAGGCAAAAAGGTAGAAGAAGTAGCGGCGAAAGCTGGCGAGAAACTGCTGGACGTAGGCAGTTCAGTATTCGAAACCATGAAAGGAGTAGCCGGATCAGTTGGCGAAAAAGTACTGGAGAAAGGCGGCGAGTTTTGGGACAAAGTAAAAGAAGCCCAAGGCCAGGTGATCACCAAAACCGACGAACTCTACGAAAAAGCCAAAGAAGAAGCCTCCTCGGAAAAACACCAAAACCAATTGGACGACCTCATCCAGAAAGCCAAAGAAATGGGCGACAAAATTGAGGAAAAAGCCAAGGACAAAGACCGCACCTTCATGGACGTGATGGACGATGCCAAACAGAACGACCTCAGCAAACACGACGACTTTTTTGAAAAAGCCAAGCGTTGGGCGGACGGCGACAGTGGCGCATTTTCTACGGAAACACGCATCAGCAAAGATCCTGATTTCAAATCCGAAAAGGGCAATAGCACCCACGGTTTCGAAGATGGCGACAAAGATGGCAACGACCTGATCGATGATGCGATCATCGATGATACCAAACCGGAGTAAGTCAGGCTCGATTGGTTCTAGTTTTAAACAATTTTGGATTGGGCTGCGCCCAATCGTTTTCATAACCGCGACGACACGACGACGCGACGATTCATTTGGCTGCGCCAAATGCGCGACGTAAAACGACGAAAAAGTGTGCGAAGCGCTCTTTTCGTCGCGCCGTCGCGTCGTCGCGGTTATAAAAAACAAGCAGCGAAGCTGCTTCAATGAATAAAAATCAGAACCAATCGATCCTTGGAGTAAGGGTGATAAAAAATAAATGTTCATTTTGCCCCACTACTAGTGCTTTAGGTTACAACCAAAACAAATAACATGTCTTCCTGGAAAGTTCAACATTCCGAGCCTGGCCCCGACCTCAGTCTCTTCAAAACGCGCTTTGATCACCTGACCAATCCGCGCAATGGGATTACCCAAAGAATGATCATTCTCGACTCACCCGATGCGGCCAATGTGGTAGCCGTCACCCCCAACCAGGAGCTGGTGCTGGTGCGCCAGTACCGGGTAGGAATCGGTTTTGAAACCCTGGAGTTGCCCGGAGGCATTGTAGACGAAGGCGAAGAACACCACTTTGCCGCCCAACGCGAATTGCGCGAAGAAACCGGCTACGCCAGCAGCAATTGGAATTTTCTGGGCAGCATCCCCTCCAATCCCGTCTTTATGGATTCCTACATCCACCATTGGTTGGCCACAGATTGTGTACCGACCCATGCCCTGGATTTAGATTCAGGTGAAGCCGTTGACATCGAATTGATGCCCCTTGAAGAAGCCTTTCAGTGCTGGAAATCAGGCTTTTTTCAACACCCTCATACAGTAAATGCGCTATTGTTGTATTTTCGTGATAGGTTATAACGTAAATTTAGCGTTAACTTAGGCAGCGCTTTTTGTGTATGTCGGCTCTATTCATCAGACCTGTTAAACTTGTGACGGAAAAAGAAATCATCGAAGGTTGTTTGCGGCAGAAACGAGAATGCCAACAGGAACTTTTCCGACGTTACGCCGGAAAGATGTTGGTGGTCTGTATGCGGTATGCCCGGCATCAAATGGAAGCAGAAGATGTTGTTCAGGATGCTTTCATCAAAGTCTTCGATCATTTGAATCAATTTCAGAACAAAGGCTCCTTTGAGGGCTGGATTCGCCGCATTGTGGTGAATACCGCACTTAAAACCTTTGACCGCAAAAGTTTTACACATGAGCAGTATGGACTGGATGTACGCGAGGATTACTCCGCAGCAGAACCCAGTGTATACGCCCAGCTCAGCGAAGAAGAACTATTGGGCCTCATCGCCCAACTCCCTGATGGTTACCGCATCGTGTTCAACCTGTACGCCATCGAAGGCTACAGCCACGCCGAAGTCGCGGAAATGCTCGGGGTACAAGAAAGTACTTCGCGGTCGCAATTGGTAAAAGCCCGCAAAATGCTGCAGGCAATGGTCATGGATTTACAAAAAGTTGCCGTATGAGTGAGGGAAATCCCATTGACGCAATTTTTCGGGATCGACTGCACGACCACAGCATGGAATCGCCCATGCACTTGTGGGGTGCTTTGGAAGCCCGCAGAGCTGCGCAGGTAAAACAAGAGAATCGTCGAAAATTAGGATTTTGGTTACTGTCCGCCGCACTATTGCTGTGTATCAGCGGAGCTGTGTTGATTTGGCTCACTCAAAAACCAACTGATTCAACAGGAAATACAACTCCCGCACCAACCCAAGCGGATGCACCAGTTGCCCAAATTCAAAAATCATCGAGCAATGGTGTGGAGCGTATTGCAGATCTTAAAGAGGTTGAGACATCGAGCACAGCAAAACTTTCTGTGAAAAATCCAGTTTCAAAGGAGGAGTTGCTTGCTGATCAGGAAATCGCCCTCGCTAAAAATAAGGTTGTAGGGACTGGACGCAACGCATCTGGTTCTCAGCCGAGATCCAAGTCTGGCCATACACCAGCACCCAACTCAATTTTAGCGCTGGAACAAGCAGCGGCTTCATTGGTTTCGGACAAAACAGCGGCTTCAACCTACGCTGACCAAAGTACAGCCAATCAGGTGGTGTCTTCAGAAACGAATGAGATGATAAGCCCTGATGTCACGGAAGCCACCGAACATCTAACTGACTTTTCTTCGATTGATTCCAAAACATACGCGATCGTTTATGAGCCTTCTTTAGGTTTGGATGGCGGTCGGCCATTGACTTTGCCACTGCCAAAAGGCTGGAGGGTTTACGGAGAATTGTTTGGTGCAGTAGATGTACCTACCCGCACACTAAAAGCCCGTGAGCCAGAATTTGAATCTTACCGCCAGGCGCGCGAACAATCTGAAATGGTGCAAACTGGGCAACGAATGGCCCTGCGTTTTTCCATGATCTCCATTGATGGCATCGCCATACGCAGTGGCTTGAGCTATGGCATCCACCGCGAAACGTTCAACTACCAACAAGTAAAGCAAAACAACCGCTTCCAAACCATCGATATTCCGGTCGTTTTGGGTTATGAGCGCAACAACGTAGGCAAGTTTACCCTTTCCGCCAATGCGGGGGTTTATGTAAATATGGCTTTCAACCAACACGGTAGCTTCCTCTCGCCAGACTTGAACAAAGTGCTGGAATTTTCGAGCAATAAGCCCGATGCTTATCCGGCCTTTCGCAACCACTTGGGACTGTCCTGGTATGGCAGCGTAGCCGCCAGTTACCCTATCACTCCCCGCTTGCGTCTGGTGATTGAGCCTTACGTACTGCGCAATTCCGGCTCTTTTACCGCCAATGATTATGCCATTGATCAGCGTTACCAAAACTGGGGCATCAACATTGGCATCCGCAAAAAAATCAACAAGTACATTTATTTTGTCAAACCTTAAAAAGGTATAGTAGTGGGGCAAAAATAAGTGATCATTTTTCCTGAGCCAGAAGATTAGATAAGACACTTGAAATGAAACGGTTGCTTATCTAATCCTCTGGCAAAATGATCACTTATTTTTTTATCGCCCCATAGACCCAGGCAGCAATTTAGCAAACACCTGGGTCTATACTTTTGAAATGACCACCACCCACGAATGGATTTGTGGGTTCTTAATGATCTGACACGAGTTTTTTCTTCTTCTTTATGCAGCATGGCCGCCGATTTAGGGAACTGAATCGGCGGCCTTTTTTTGAATTATAAAGCCTCCCCCTCAACCCAAACCATCTCAATCTGCCGTCTCTGCAAGTTCGTACTTGCAATTCGGACAAAAATCTCCTGGCCCATGGTGTATTCTTTTTTGCTGTGAGCCCCTCGAATCCGCAAGCGGCTCGGGTCGATCTCAAACGGTTCGTTCATGGTTTCGTAACTCACCATGCCTTCGCAGCGGTTGCCACGTAGCTCGATGAAGATGCCCCGATCCCCGATGCCAGAGATGAAACCAGGGAATACATCCCCCAGGTGTTTGGACATGAATTCGACCTGTTTGTATTTGATCGATTCGCGTTCGGCGTCCGCTGCTCGGCGTTCCTGTTTGGAAACGTGCTTGCACATTTCCTCCAGTTTTTCCTTGTTGACGCGATGGATGACTTTGAGGTTGTCAAACAAAATCCGGTGCGCCAGTACATCCGAATAACGCCGGATGGGCGAGGTAAAATGGCTGTAAAAATCAAACGCCAAACCGTAGTGGCCAATGTTGTCGCTGGAGTATTCCGCTTTGGCCATGGTGCGGATAGCTATCGGCCCCAGGATGCTCAAAGCTTCATTCTCTTCAGCAAGTTGCGCCAGTTTATTAAAGGATCGCGCTATGTCTTTTGGGGTGGTCACGTTCATTTCTACCCCCATTTGGCGGGCAAAACGCGCCAATTCCTCTACCTTATCCGTATTGGGTTCGTCGTGGACGCGGTATACAAATGGAATCTCGGCATCATCCTGAGTGCCTTTGTTGGACACAAAAGTGGCCACTTCTTTATTGGCCAGCAACATGAAATCTTCGATCAGCATGTGCGCATCTTTCCGCTCTTTGGTGAACACCTCGATCGGCACACCATTTTCATCCAGTCGGAAGCGAACTTCTTCTGATTCAAAATTGATGGCGCCTCTTTTGAAACGCTCTTTGCGCAACTTATGGGCCAGGTTATTGAGGACTTTCAGCTCCTGGGCAAAATCTCCTTCGCCAGTATCCAGACCTTCCTGCGCTTCTTCGTAAGAAAAACGTCGATTGGAGTGGATGACCGTTTTGCCAAACCAGCGCTCAACAATTTTATCTTCCTTGTCGAAGGTAAAAACCGCCGAGAAAGTCAGTTTGTCTTCGTGTGGGCGCAAGGAACACAACTCGTTAGACAGCTTTTCGGGCAACATGGGACATACCCGATCCACCAGGTAAACAGAAGTCGACCGCGCCAGTGCTTCTTTGTCCAGGGCAGTGTTTTCGTGCACGTAATGCGTCACGTCGGCAATGTGTACCCCAACTTCGAGGTTGCCATTCGGCAAATACACAAAGGAAAGTGCATCGTCAAAGTCGCGGGCATTTTCGGGGTCAATCGTAAAAGTCGGCGTTTCGCGCATGTCGCGGCGAATGGAGATCTCTACCTCGGGTATTTCTACACCGAGTGATTCGGATTCTTCCAATACTTCTGGTGGAAACTCCAGGTTGAAGCCATTGTTGATGAGGATGCCCTTCATCTCTATATCGTGCGATCCCGCTTTGCCCAGCACATAAGTCAGTGCACCGATTGGTTGGCGTTGTTGGCCAGTAGTCCAGCTTTCGATTTTCACCACCACTCGATCCTCGTCTTTTCCACCCATGGTTTTGGTGGGGTCAACCAGAATTTCCAGCGAAGATGGCGGATCGGTAACCACCAAGGCATAGCGGGGATAGATCCAAAGCGTACCGACAAAATGCTCGCGGGCGCGTTCCAGTACTTCTACCACTTCCCCTTCGGGCTTGTTGCGGCCACGTGGAACCCAGGCTTTAATCTGCACCTTGTCCCCGTGCAGAGCGGTATTCATGTTTTTGGCCGCCACGAAAATGTCATTTTCCTGGCCTTCCACGCTGACGTAGCCTGCACCCGAGCGGGTCATGTCCATGACGCCAACCAGTACCTTTCGGTTTTGTCCAAGGCTAGAACTGCTGCCGGGGCTGCGCAGTTTGAATTTGTACTCTTCCAGTTCAACCAGGTAGCCCAGTTTTACCAATTCCTGACAAGCGTGTTGGATGGAATCTTTGTTGTTGTCGATGCCCAGTTTTTTGACGATCTGCTTGGGATTCAGTCGCTTTTTGGGATCTTTTTTAAAAAGGAGCAAAACATCAGTTTGCAATTGTTTTGAGGTCAGCTTGCGGGTGTAACTCCCTCTTCCGGGACTTTTCTTTTTAGTCATTTTGGTTAATGGGTTATAATCTGCCCTTCCGGCAGCAATTCAAGTTTTTGTGTGCGGGTACCGGAAGCGTCGTAAAGCGTGTCAGATGAAGTTTGTCCTGACATGATCACCATTCCCCAATCTTCATCGATGGTGGCAATCGACGTTGTCAACGTTTTTCCATCGTAGAAGGTTCCTCCCAACACTTTTTTATCAATCAATGCACCATCTTTGGTAAAGGTAACCATGACGTATTGATAATTCATCAATTGAGCGACCCAATACACCACTGCATGAAAATCAAACGTATCAGGAATGCGAAAACAAGGCACAAATTCCGTAAATTCGTCAATCTCATCTTGCCCTTCCAATGGAATCAGGTATTGCTCAATCATGCGTTGAGGAAAAGGTTCATTGGTCTGACTGAACACCCGTTGGGATTCATCTGTAAGCGTAATGGGCAATTTCACTTCCGGAAACTGCGCCAAAAACTCTTTTAGAGAAATATTTAATTCTGCTGCCATTTTAAAAACGAAGAATTGTTGATCAAAACAGGAAATAAAACGATTTAACAATCTATATACAAGCTCTTAATTTTGAACGATTCTAAATAAAAGCCTGAACTGCAACTTGGTTAGAACACTTTTGTGCATCTAGCCTTGAATATATAGCTTTGTAGACGGTTAAACGCACAACACTTGAAAAAAGTCAATGGTTGTTGTTGCTGCAAAAATAAACAAAACACAAAACGAAAACACATGAGTTGGCTTACAAACACGCTTTCTCCAGTTGGATTGGGCTGGTTCGGCGGGTTCTTGACTTCTTCCATCGGTAAAAAGGTACTGATGGCGATCACCGGAATCTTTCTAATCACTTTTTTGCCTGTTCACCTGCTTGGCAACTTGCAAATGCTGAATGATGATGGGGGCGAAAGTTTCAATCTTTATGCTCAATTCATGACGCATAACGAAATCATCAAAATCGTTTCCTACACGCTTTATTTGTCCATCGTGTTGCACGCTATTCAAGGGCTTTTGTTGTGGAGACAAAATGCCAGTGCACGCGGACAAAACTACGCGGTGAAAGTTACCCGTGCGGTAGCGACCAATGCACGTGCAGCAACCCGTATGGGCTGGTTGGGTACCATTTTGCTGATTTTCATTTTGCTGCACATGTACCAGTTTTGGTTGCAAATGAAATTGGGCAATGTGCCCATGGCATCTTACGGTGGTGAAGTGGTGAAGGACTTGTATACTCCAGTAATGGTAGCTTTTGCAGATCCAATTTTCGTGATCATCTATGTAATTTCCATGGTTGCGATTGCTTTCCACCTCTGGCATGGTTTCCAAAGTGCTTTCCAGACCCTGGGTCTGAATCACAGCAAATACATGACTTTTGTACGCGCATTGGGTAAATTTTACGCAGTAATCGTTCCTTTCGGTTTTGCGCTTATCCCCGTGTATGTATATGGCGATGCCATGGGATGGTGGTAGGGACAACCCTCGCGGTTGTCCCGGTCGACCGAAAAAAGGCGACCGTAAAAGGGTGAGCGACAGTAAAGGGTCGCCCCGACAGATAGTAGATTTTTTTTCAAAATAAATTGAATCAACATGGCTCTTAATGGCAAAGTTCCAGCGGGTAATTTGACGGAAAAGTGGACAAAATACCGCGCTTCCATGCCGCTGGTAGCTCCCAACAATAAAAGACGCCTTGACATTATCGTAGTCGGATCCGGTTTGGCTGGAGCAGCAGCAGCAGCTTCACTGGGCGAATTGGGCTACAACGTCAAGTGCTTTACCTTTCACGATAGTCCACGCCGGGCGCACTCCATTGCTGCTCAGGGCGGGATCAACGCGGCAAAAAACTACCGCAACGACGGCGATAGCACTTATCGCCTTTTTTATGACACCATCAAAGGCGGAGATTACCGTGCCCGCGAAGCCAACGTTTACCGTTTGGCCGAAGTAAGTGCCAGCATCATCGACCAGGCTGTATCTCAGGGTGTACCTTTTGCCCGCGAATACGGCGGCTTGTTGGACAACCGCTCTTTCGGTGGGGTGCAAGTAAGTCGTACCTTTTATGCCCGCGGTCAGACTGGACAACAGTTGTTGATTGGTGCCTATCAGTCACTGTCCCGCCAGATTTCACTGGGAACTGTACAAATGTACAACCGCCACGAGATGCTGGATGTAGTACTGGTAGACGGCAAAGCGCGCGGCATCATTGCCCGCAATTTGCTGACGGGCGAACTCGAGCGCCACGCTGCTCACGCAGTAGTATTGGCAACGGGTGGTTACGGCAACGTATTTTACCTGTCTACCAACGCCATGATGTGCAACGTAAGTGCAGCTTGGCGTTCAGTACGCCGTGGCGCGTTGATGGCCAACCCATGCTTTACCCAAATTCACCCAACTTGCATCCCTGTAAGTGGTGATTACCAATCCAAGTTGACCCTGATGTCGGAGTCATTGCGGAACGACGGTCGGGTATGGGTGCCCAAAAAGCAAGAAGACGCAGCGGCAATCCGCTCTGGACACAAAACCGCTTTGGACATCTCTGAAGAAGACCGCGATTACTTCCTGGAGCGCCGTTACCCTGCTTTTGGCAACCTGGTACCGCGTGACGTTGCTTCTCGCGCTGCTAAAATAGCTTGTGATGAAGGTTTGGGCGTAGCCCCGACTGGGCTTGCAGTATTTCTTGACTTCTCAGCAGCCGTTGAACGTTACGGACGTTCCAAGGCAAACATGCAAGGCAACCACAATCCAAGTGAAAAAGAAGTAGTGGACCTGGGTGAAAACGTAGTGGAAGAAAAGTACGGCAACCTCTTTGCCATGTACGAAAAAATCACTGGCGAGAATCCTTACAAAATGCCGATGAAGATTTACCCAGCAGTACACTATACCATGGGTGGCTTGTGGGTAGATTATAATCTTGAAACCAATATTCCTGGCTTGTTTGCAGCTGGTGAGTGCAACTTCTCTGACCACGGCGCCAACCGCCTGGGTGCTTCTGCACTGATGCAAGGTTTGGCCGATGGCTATTTTGTATTGCCTTACACCATTGGCAATTTCCTTTCCAATGACATCCGTACGCCAAAGTTTGATGCCAACTCCGCTGAGTTTGTGCAAGCAGAAGCAGATGTAAAAGGCCGCATCGACAAATTGATGGGTGCACAAGGCAATCAATCGGTGGAAAGCTTCCACCGCCGCCTGGGTAAGATCATGTGGGAAAAATGCGGGATGGCCCGCAACGCCGAAGGTCTTACCCAAGCACGTCGCTTGATTCAGGAATTGCGCGAAGAGTTTTACAAAGACGTATTTGTACCCGGCAGCGCTACTGGTGAGTACAACCCTGAGCTTGAAAAAGCACTGCGGGTTGCCGACTTCATGGAAATGGGCGAATTGATGGTGATTGATGCCCTCAACCGCGAAGAATCTTGTGGAGGTCACTTCCGCGAAGAATTCCAAACCGAAGAAGGCGAAGCCCTGCGCGACGATGCCAACTATGCCTACGTAGCCGCATGGGAATACAACGGCTGGGATACCGACCCGGTATTGCACAAAGAAGAACTGGTATTCGAAAACGTTGAACTCAAGAGCAGAAGCTATAAATAAACTCGGCCAACCCACGACTTCAGTCGTGGGAGGCTACATCCAGCCCCACCCCACGAATTTATTCGTGGGAGGGCTAAACTGAGCTTCTCATTAATTTATTCGTGGAAAGCTAAACCAAGCTTTCCTTGAATTTATCCCTAGGAAGCTTGGAACAAAATAGATCCAATGGAAAACATGCATTTAAAACTCAAAATATGGCGTCAGGGTGGCAAATTTTCCCCAAAGGGGCAATTCGTCACTTATGAGCTAGACAACGTCAGCGAGCACATGTCTTTTTTGGAAATGTTGGACGTGCTCAACGACAAATTGATCTCCCAACGCGAAGACCCCGTTGCTTTTGAGCACGATTGTCGCGAGGGCATTTGTGGTACTTGCTCCATGGTGATCAATGGCCATCCACACGGCCCTAACACCGGAACTACGACTTGTCAATTGCACATGCGTTTCTTCAAAGAAGGCGATACCGTTACGGTTGAGCCATTCCGCGCCAAATCTTTTCCAGTGATCAAAGACCTGGTGGTTGACCGCTCGGCTTTTGACCGCATCATTCAGGCGGGAGGTTTCATCTCCGTAAACACCGGCCAGGCTCAGGATGCCAACGCCATTCCAGTTTCCAAGGAATCAGCTACTGCGTCATTTGATGCTGCTGCATGTATCGGCTGTGGTGCCTGCGTTGCGGCCTGCCCCAATGCGTCGGCAATGCTGTTTGTGAGTGCTAAGGTGTCTCACCTGGCTTTGTTGCCACAGGGTAAGGTAGAAGCCAAGCGTCGTGCCCTCAGCATGGTCAAGCAAATGGACTTGGAAGGATTTGGCAATTGCTCCAACGTAACCGCGTGCGAAGCCGAGTGTCCAAAAGAAATTTCTGTTGAAAACATCGCCCGCCTCAACCGGGAATACATCTCTTCTGCCTTTACTTATGAAGAAAAAGCAGACAAAGGGGGTGGTGCGGGATAAAAACAGGCGCAAAAGGCAGTTGGGTTGACCGAGTATAAATTAAAACGTACCGTTTACCTGAAAAAAACTACCGTTTTCTTTCAAAGAAAATTGCTTTTAAAAAAATTAGGGTGTACATTTGTACTTTACAGTTGCCCTTCAGATATACGAATATCTGGTTTTGCCCGGAGTTATCCCCTCCGGGCATTTTTTTTTGTATTGCCCTACCTTCATTTCTCTCCTCACGTTAACCCAACATTACCCAAAAATCAATTTTTTCCCGAAATTACTCCCCTACCCCAAAACACTTTAGCTTTGGTTTTGAAAAACCATTCAGCATTATGATCAAGCACCGCCTACTCCTTGCCTATCTGGCAATCGCCCTAATTTTAGCCGCCTGTACCCGCCAATCCCCCTGGGTTGCTCAAGCACCTGCCACAGCGCAGTACTGTCAAATCGACAAAAACGGCGAAAGCATTATTCCCAATGGCCGCATCATCAAGCCAGCGGGCAAAAGCATCGTTACTGCTCCACACCCTTACGGTTTGGTACTTTCGCCAGATGGCAAAGTAGCCGTGACCGCCAACTCTGGCAACGCCCCTTTTTCCATCACGGTCATTCGCAATTTTGATGGCAATGGAGAACCGCAAGTGAAGCAAATTCCAGAAGGCGCCAACAATCAGGAAGGCATTCTGGAGTCGGTTTTCATGGGCTTGGCCATTACACCCGACAACCGTTTTGTATTCGTAGCGGGCGGTCAATCCAACAAAATCTTCAAGTTTGACCTCAACTCTGGAAAAAAAGTGGACTCCCTGCGTTGCGGTGTCAAAGATGGTGACCGTGATTACAGCCACGGATACATCGGTGATATGATCCTCTCCCGGGATGGTGCACGTTTGTACGCTGTGGATCAAATTGGTTTCCGCTTATTGGTAATCGATGCCCAAAACCTGAAATTGTTGCACAACATTCCCACCGGGCGCTATCCATTTGGCATCACCCTTTCACCGGATGGCAAAAGCCTATATGTAGCCAATGTGGGCATCTTTGAATACAAACCGCTGAAAAACCTCGACCTCAAGAACCTCAAAGGCACTGCTGCGGAGTATCCTACTTCTGGATTCAATACCCCAGAAATGAAGGAGGGCTACAAAAATGACAAACTGGACGTACCAGGCCTGGGTGATCCAAACACTCCCGAAGGCTTTTCGGTATGGAAATACAACCTGGGTGAGCAACCCAAAGTGAGCAAGAAAATCAAAACCGGCTTCCTGGTTGGCGATCTCGTAGAGGGCATTCCTGCCGTAGGCGGTGCTAGTCCCAATTCACTGGTCGCTACCGATCGCTACGTATTTGTATCCAATGGCAACAACGATTGCATTTCGGCAATTGATTTTGTGAAGGATACCGTGGTTAAAAACATTTTCCTCAAGCCCGATGCCCGTTTGGGCGGTTTCCGGGGCGTGATTCCTTTCGGACTGGCGCTTTCACCCGATCGCAAAAACTTGTTTGTAGCTGAATCTGGCGTCAATGCGGTAGGAGTTATCGATGTGGAGAAGCTGGAAGTGCTTGGCCATATCCCTACGGGCTGGTTTCCTTCAAAAGTGGCGGTTACGCCTGATGGCAAAAAACTGCTGGTCACTTCAGCGAAAGGCTATGGCAGCGGCCCTAATGGGGGCAAAAACTGGAAAGACGGCCCCGAAGGTCACTATGTCGGCGGATTGATGAAAGGTCTGGTGAGTGTAATCGATGTACCGAATGCGGAGCAATTGAAAACACATACTGCCGAAGTAATTCGCCAAAACTACGCTTTTGCACCTGCAAATGATGCACAGTTCAACTGGCGGTCAAAAAATCCAGTGCCCCTTTTCCCTGGCCAAAAAGAAAGTCCGATCAAGTACATCGTGTTCATTTCCAAAGAAAACCGTACGTTTGACGAAGTTTTTGGACAAGTAAAAACCGCCAAAGGCGATGCCTCTCTTGCCCGGTACGGGGCCAATCAAAAAGTAGTCAATCGCCGTCACACCGATAGCGTCCTGAATGCAACGGTAATGGTGAATCACTTGGCCTTGGCCGAGCGTTTTTCCATCAGCGACAATTTCTATGTCGACTCCGACCACTCTGCCGATGGCCACCGTTGGTTGGTCAATACTTATCCAAACGAATGGGTAGAAACGGGAACCACCGCAGCTTATGGCGGCAAACGTGGCATGCGCGCCAACAGCAAAGCACCCGGTAACCTGCTCCTTTACGGTGCATCTGGTGCCATTTATCCCGAAGATTACAACGAAGCAGGTTCGATGTGGGATCATTTGGAGCGCAACAAAAAAGAGTTCTTCAACTTTGGTTTTGGCCTTGAACTCGCTGCGGGAATTGATGATTCAACCATGAAGTATACTGGTTTGAAGTACCTCGTTAACTACCCCATCCCCGGGCCATTGTACAACCGCTCTTCGCACAAATACGCCACTTACAATATGGCCATCCCGGATCAATTCCGCTTGAAAACCTTCATGGATGAATTCAATGAAAAATATACGGGTGCTGGCAAAACGCTGCCGCAAGTACTTACTGTAATTTTGCCCAACGACCACGGTGCTGGCGAACGCCCACAAGCTGGCTATCCCTACCGCGCCAGCTACATGGCCGACAATGACCTGGCCCTGGGCCGTATCGTTGAATTTTTATCCAGTACCCCTTACTGGAAAAACATGGCCATCGTGATTACCGAAGATGACGCCCAAGATGGACAAGACCACGTAGACGCCCACCGCAGCGTATTGATGGTGATTTCTCCTTATGCCCGCAAAAACCATGTCGGACATCAGCACTACAGCTTTGGCAGTATTTTTAAAACCTTCTGGAATATCCTAGGCATTCCTTACCTTAACCAGTACGATGCCGCCGCTACGGATATGGCAGATTTGTTCAGCGATACGCCAGACTTTACTCCCTACAAAGCCTTTCCGGTAAACCCAAAGGTTTTTGACCCACAGAAGGCATTGACGCCAATGGACGCCAAGTTTGATTGGAAAGCCGTAATTGAATCCCCAAAATTGGACAACGTAGAAGATTTTATCAAAAAGCAGTAACAACCTAGCTTATGAAAAAATTGATCCTCTTCCTATGGTTTATTTTGTTGCAAGCTCCCTTATGGGCACAACAAATACAGGGCGTGTTGGTAGATGCCAGCAATAATGAGCCATTGCCAGGCGCCAATTTGTGGTTCAAAACCACCCAACGCGGTACCGCAAGCAACTCTAACGGCGGGTTCATCATTAATGCGCCGGCTGCTCAAGGCACTTATACGCTTTTGGTATCGATGCTTGGATACCGCGAATTAGAGCTTGTAATTAACTTGACGAGTAATGATCAAGCTTTAGATACCTTGAGGTTGACCGCAGAGCCTACCCTGATCCAAAGCGATTTGGTGATCACTGCTCAACGTAGCCTGAATCAGGCTTTTGCAACTTCAGAGGCGGTAAGTGTACTCAAGGCCACTGACATCCTGCACAATGGGGCGCGCAGTACGCCCGAAGCCTTGATGGGATTGACGGGAGTATTTGTTCAAAAGACCAATCACGGGGGCGGGTCGCCTTTCATCCGTGGGCTAACGGGCAATCAAACACTTTTGCTCATGGACGGATTGCGCCTCAACAACTCCATTTACCGTTTTGGTCCCAACCAATATTTCAACACCATTGATGTATTTAGCGTGCAACAGATTGAGGTGGTTCGTGGTGCTGGTTCCGTACTCTACGGCAGCGATGCGATGGGGGGAGCTATTCAGGTATTTACGTCTACCCCACAGTTTTCCGCCGAAGGCTGGCAATTTGGAGGACGGCTTTTGGGGCGTTACCTGGATCGCGACATGGAAAAGACCGTACATGCCGAATTGAAAGCAGCCAATGAAAACATAGCTTTTCGAGCAGGGGTGAGCGTCCGCAATTTTGGAGACCTCTATGCCGGAAAAGGCAAAGGTCAAGAAGGCCCTTCCAACTACCGGGAGCGTGCTGCCGATGCCAAGGCCATTTTCAGACTCAGCCGCCATGCTCAATTTACGATGGCCTACAATGGACTATTTCAGTCTGATGTAAATCGATACGATCAATACGTCACTGGTTTTGCCCTGTCAAAGTTTGAACCCCAAACCCGTCAGATGGCTTACGCCCGTTTGGCCTGGGAAGGTCAATCGCCTTGGTTGCAAAAAATCACCTTGACCGGTTCCTGGCAGTTTGCAGAAGAAGGCCGCATCTTTCAACGGGTCAACAACGTGACCCGCAGCAAAGAAAAAGACGAAATCCGCACCTTGGGATACGTCTTGGAATGGCATGCGCAGCCCTTTTCTTTTTGGAAAATCACCTCCGGGCTGGAGGCTTACTTTGATAAAGTGACCAGTGGGGGCACCAACCTCAACACCGAAACCGGGGTAGAAACAGTGCGCAGAGGGCTTTATCCTGCCGGAACCAACGCCAGCAATCTGGCTGCATTTACGGCACACAACCTGAATTGGAAACAATGGTCGCTCAATCTGGGTTTGCGGTACAACCAGGTTAGACTCGAAATTCAGGATGCCACATTTGGCAATACCGAAATCACCCCTGATGCCTTGGTGGCGCATGCGATGCTTCGCTACCAACTTGGCACGCAGCACGCAATTTCCGCAGGAACATATTCCGGGTTTCGGGCACCGAACATCAACGACATGACCAGTTTTGGCCGTTTTGACTTCGGGATTGAGGTACCCAGCTACAATCTTTCTCCAGAAAAATCTACTACCTACGAGCTGACCTATAAGTACAGCTCCGCAAAATTGCAGGCCAACATCTCGGGTTTCTATACGGCATTGTCAGATTTGGTAACCCGGGTACGCAGCACTTTTGAAGGGCAACCCAAATACGAAGGCAGTGATGTGTACAAAAAAGAGAATGCAGCCACTTCTTTCATCCGGGGAACGGAAGTTGATTTTGCCTGGTCAATCAGCCAAAAATTCAACCTGCAAGGCAGTCTGACTTATGCTTTTGGTCAAAATACTACGGCGCATGAGCCAATGCGCCGCATCCCACCACTCAATGGTCGGATCGGATTGCAGTATCAACCCGTCAAAAACTGGTTCAACCGCGTCGATTTCCTGTATGCCAGCAAACAGGATCGTTTGGCCAGTGGCGATAAGTCTGATCCCCGAATTCCCAAAGGAGGTACGCCGGGCTGGAAAGTGTTGAACCTGCGCAGTGCGTATCAATTCAAGCAAGTGGAGCTACAGGCCGGTTTGAATAACCTGTTCAACGAAGCTTACCGCACCCATGGTTCAGGGATTGATGGGGTTGGAAGAAGTGTCTGGATTGGATTGGATTGGAAGTTTTAAACCTGAAAAAATTAGCTTGGAGAGATGGAATGCATTCCGTCTCTTCAAGCTGAATTAAGCCGTAACCCCGGCATGAACATCCAGGGTGTGCATTCCCCCATACTGTTCTCCATTTTTATCGGTAATGCGCACTTCAATTTGATGCATTCCATTTTCGAGTCCCTTCGGTAGAAAGCCTCTCCACAAATGCCGGTTCACCTTGGCGGCCATCCATACATCGTATTTGTCCAGGTGTTTCTTTAAAAACTCCTCCACATAAGGGTCGGTTCCTTCAAATTGGGTCAAGGTTTGAAATTCGCCACCGTCCCAACGCACCTCAACCTGGGCATCTGGGTGGGTAGCAAAGGCATTTACAATCACCTGAGGCTGGGCAGATCGGTCTGCTTTGGGAAAGCGCAAGACATAGCGCGAGCGGCTTTCTGGCACCCCTAAAGGCTTGAACTGATAGCTGAATTCAACGCCATTGAAATTGAACACAAAATAGCCATTGGGTACCCCATCCATGGCCATCCGAATGGGCAGGCCATCTTCCAACAAGGGGCCTTGCCACCAGGCTCCACAAACGGCACCTGCAATCAAACTATGGAAAGGGTTTTTTCGCGTCCAACCGCCTTCACTGAGGTTCACATGCTCGATGGTGTGTGTATGCGCAGAAACCGAAAAGAGGTGTGGATGCTTTTTGAGTAATGCGTATAAGGCCTGCCGATTGACAATATTGCGGTAAGGATTTTTTGCTGCTGTTTTGGTATAAACAGGAATATGCGAAAGTAAAAATACCAATTTGTCTTTGGGCACCAGCGCCAGATCATTGGCCAACCACTTCAATTGCCGATCATCGAGTCGTCCTTCGGTGATGCCTTGTTCTTCGCGCTTTTTGTTCCAGCCTGAATAACCAATGTCATCCAGCACGACAAAATGCACCTGTCCATAATCGAACGAGTAGTATGTTGGACCAAAATAGGATTGGTAAGTCTCGCGGGCATAACGGCCCTGGGTGGCACGAACGTTGATGTCGTGGTTGCCCATCACTGGAAACCAGGGTTTGCCCACACTTCCGATGGCGTCGCGCACTGCGGGGTGGACTTCCAATTCGTCCCAGGCCAAGTCGCCCAAGGGAACCATAAATTCGGCTGATTCACGTTGCAAGGCAGGGACTCCCAATTGTTCGAAATACCCTACTTCCAGGCTGGTCTCTGGCTGAATGTCTCCCATCAGCACCGCCCTAAACTCCGTTTTTACCTCCGTTTTGATCAAGTAAAAATTCAACGGATTGGGCACTTCGCCAGTTGGCAAAATACCAGGGTAAGGAGCAACTTCCGTTTCTGGTGAGCCGCTTGGCCGATACTGGTAGTAAAATTGTGGTTGATGCAACGCATTGACTGGCAGTACATACCCAGCAGGTTTGCTGATAAAGACACTGCAATCTTCTTCCAGAGGCAATTCGTAGTATCCGTTTTCATCGGTCAGTACCACTTGATGTTGGTTGCTGACCATTACGCCAGGGATGCCGCTGGCGCTTTTTTGATCCAAGACATAGCCGCTGGCCGTCATTATTTTTCAGGGTTTTTGGGTTTTCAGTTCCGGCGCTTCGGCTACTCCGGCGCTTCGGCTACGCTCAGCGACCGGAGTAGTCGAAGCTCCAAGAAAACCATTTAAATCATATCCTCTGGCCGTACCCACTCATCAAACTGCTCGGGGGTCAGTAAGCCCAATTCTACTGCGGCTTGCTTCAGGGTTGTATTTTCGGCGTGGGCTTTTTTGGCAATTGTAGCGGCGTTGTCGTAGCCGATTTTGGTATTGAGCGCAGTCACCAGCATCAAGGAGTTGTTGAGTTGCTCGGTGATGCGGGCGTAGTTGGGCTCGATGCCTTCTGCGCAATGTTCGTTGAAGCTTACACAAGCATCGCCGATCAGGCGGGCAGAAGTCAAGAAGTTGAAGATGATCACCGGTTTGAACACGTTCAGCTCAAAGTGGCCGTTCATACCGCCAATGTTGATGGTCACGTCATTGCCGATGACCTGAGCCATGGCCATGGTCATGGCTTCCGATTGGGTTGGGTTGACCTTACCCGGCATGATCGAAGAACCCGGCTCATTGGAAGGAATAATCAATTCGCCAATCCCTGAGCGAGGGCCAGACGCGAGCAACCGGATATCGTTGGCAATTTTTGACAAGGAAACCGCTACCGTTTTCAGTGCACCGTGTGCTTCCACCAGGGCATCGTGCGTAGCCAGTGCCTCAAATTTATTGGGGGCGGTTACGAATGGCAAGCCACTCAACTGGGCGATGTGCCGGGCTACATTTTCAGAATATCCAGGAGGGGTATTCAATCCGGTGCCTACTGCTGTACCTCCCAGCGCCAATTCAGCAACGTGAGGCAAGGTATGTTTGATGGCGCGAATACCGTAATCCAACTGGGCAGCATAACCAGACAGTTCCTGGCCAACCGTAATCGGAGTCGCATCCATCAAGTGGGTACGACCAATTTTAACTACCCCCATATAGGCTTCAGACTTGGCCTTAAGGGTATCCCGCAGTGCTTCAATACCTGGGATGGTGGTTTCTACCAGCATTTTGTAAGCAGCAATGTGCATTGCTGTGGGGAAAGTATCGTTGGAAGATTGCGACTTGTTGACGTCGTCGTTCGGGTGTAGTACTTTTTTGGCGTCGTCCAGTTTACCCCCGGCAATGACATGTGCGCGGTTGGCAATCACCTCATTGACATTCATGTTGGATTGGGTGCCTGAGCCGGTTTGCCAAACCACCAAGGGGAATTGGTCGTCGAGTTGGCCAGCTGAGATTTCATCGCATACCTGGGCGATCATATCGGTTTTTTCCTTGGACAATTCACCCGCTTCGAGGTTGGTAAAGGCGGCGGCCTTTTTGAGGATGGCAAAGGAGCGGATGATCTCGATTGGCATCAAATGCCCGCCAATTTTAAAGTTGTCTTTGGAACGTTGGGTTTGTGCGGCCCAATACTTGTCAGCGGGTACATCTACGTAGCCCAAACTGTCTTTTTCTTTGCGGAAAGCCATGGTGTGGTCTCTAATGTTTAGGTAAAAAAAGCGCCTCAAAGATAGCAAACTTAAAGTAGGACAAAGGAGGAAAAGCGCTGAGAATTCTCAAAGAAGGGCATTCTCGTGTTACTTTTTCGGTCATCAAGCTTTAAGAAATCATGAACGATGAAAAGCAATTAAAAACTCTTTACCATTAAACGCGTTTTTAAAGTAACTTTCGGACGCAATTTTTAACCCATCATAAAATAAAGCAATCATGGCTTTTGAACTTCCAGCGTTGCCTTACGCATTTGACGCACTTGAACCCAACATTGATGCCCGCACCATGGAAATCCACCACGGTAAGCACCATGCCGCCTATACCAACAACCTCAACGCAGCATTGGCTGGTACGGAAAATGAAGGCAAGTCAATCGAAGCTATTTTGGCACATGTCTCTACTTTATCTCCAGCTATTCGCAACAACGGTGGCGGTTTTTACAACCACAACCTGTTTTGGACAATCATGTCTCCAGATGGAACGGCTACTCCTGCTGAAGGCACTGAAATCCACGCTGCGATTACTGCTGATTTGGGTGGTTTCGACAATTTCAAAAAAGAATTTGCCGCTGCTGGAGCTACCCGTTTTGGATCAGGCTGGGCTTGGTTGAGTGTGGATGCAGATGGCAAGCTTTTCGTTAGTTCTTCTCCAAACCAGGACAATCCACTGATGGATGTTGCGGAGAAAAAAGGAACCCCGATTTTGGGAATGGATGTTTGGGAACACGCTTATTACCTGAACTACCAAAACCGCCGTCCCGACTACATCGAGGCATTTTTCAATGTCATCAACTGGGGAGAAGTGAACCGTCGCTACCTCGCCGCAAAATAATTTATTGCACAGTTTCTGCTGTTTTCTGATTGAAGGGGGCAAAATTTATCCATTGTTTGCCCTCTTCATACACTATTTTTTTTCTCTCCTGCGTTTCCTCCCCTACATACTTGCGTCTTAAGTATGGATTCGATGCTTTCTGCAACACATTGAATCTTACCGTTTGTACATACACCGATCAACACTACTGCATTTTCCAGCTTTCACACTTTTTTAATAACCCAAAACCGCATACCCATGATCATTGCAGCGTTTTGTCTCGTGTTGTTTCTAATTTTTGGTTCCAAATTATTGGAAAAAACCTAAGGGGCGATAATTTTGCCCACTACTAATGGTTTAAATTGAGCCAAAGAGCCGCGTTCCAGTGCTGATGTCACGAAACGCGGCTTTTTTTATTTGGTTTTCATTCGCCTTTATCACTTCAAAATAATCGCATATGAAATTGTTTTACGTTCTCTATTTGACTCTTGGCTTGGGGCTTTTCAATTGGTTATTTCCTTTTACAAAAGAGGAAAAAAGTCTCGAAGGTGCTTGGAACACTGGGCGAGGAATAGCGATAATCACCCCCAACTATTTGGCTTGTGCCAATTTTTCGGCCAGTGACAAAAAATTCAACGAAACCTGGGGAGGAACCTACACTTGGAAAAAAGACAGTTTAATTGTAAACGTTGAATTTTCAAGTAAGGATAAAGCAGCGGTTGGGAAGAAATTAGTATTCATCGCAAAGTTAAAAAAAGACCTAAATATTTGGTTTTCAGGAGGAGAAAAACCAGAAGCCTGGAAAGCCATTGCCGAACCTGAACCAAGTTCCCTGACCGGCTTATGGCAAATTACAGGAAGGATGAACAATGGGCAGTTTAATGCAATGCCCAAAGCTGCACGCAAAACCATCAAAATATTCAGCCGCACCCGCTTTCAGTGGGCAGCCATCAATACCCAAACCGGAGATTTTTCGGGCACTGGAGGAGGAACCTACACGCTCAAAGATGGCAAGTATACGGAGACCCTGGATTTTTTCTCCCGCGACAGTTCTCGTGTAGGCATGTCCCTAAGTTTTGACGCGCTGGTTGAAGGCAACAAATGGACGCACAGTGGGAAAAGCTCTACGGGAAACCCGGTAAACGAAATTTGGGAAAAGCAGTAGTTGCTGTTTTGGGTTTTGGGTGCACACAATTCGTACATTTTTGGTAAGAATGGGTGCAACCCAAAACCTATAGCCCCTTCGCTTTGCTGACCCACTTATTGCCGGCAATGCTGAACCGCCAGGGCAAAAATGCAGATTCTTCGGCGTAAGCAACACCAACTCTGGTTCCCGATTGAATTTGGAAAGGTTCGGAAACGACAGGCGTTTCAATCCAAATCATAGCGGTATCATCGGTCAATGAAAGTCCAGAAGATGCGGTGGTCAATCCCAGTGCCTGACTACAAGTGCCCGGGCCAGCGCTTAAATTCGTTTTGAGTTGGGGCATATTTCTGCGTTGGAGCATGGTTTCAATGCCCCAAACAGGCTCAATGGCACGAATCAACACCGCGTGGGCAATACCATCCGAGGCGGTGACAACATTGAACAAATGGTGGATGCCATAGCACAAGTAGATGTAGCAATGGCCACCGGGTTCAAACATGACTTTGGTACGAGGCGTCAGGCGATTGCCGTAGGCGTGACTGGCCTTGTCTTCGGGAGCGCGGTAGGCTTCAGTTTCTACTATTTTGCCTACTGTGAGTTGTCCATCAAAGTTGGTCACCAAATGTTTGCCCAATAGCTCTTGGCTGATTTGCACTACATCTTCGCGCAAATAGAAAGCCTTATTTAGCCTCGTACCGATTTGGTCAAGCGGTCTATGCAAAACCTAGGGGAGTTGAGTCAGTTTGAATTTTTTCCAGCGCACTCTGATGCCACCACCATCGTGGATTTGTAGCGCGATGAAGCCTTCTCCTTTGCCAATTTTATCGTCTTTGAGGTAAATCATCTGTTGGCCGTTCAGCCAAGTGGTTACTTCGTCTCCTTTTACCAGGATTTTCAGTTTGTTCCATTCGTCAACTTTCAAGGCTTTTTCTGCCTCAGCACTTGGTTGAACGAGCCAGCCCCGACCATAAGATTCATAAACTCCACCTGTGTGGTTGTTCAAAGGAGCTACTTCTACCTGCCAGCCACTGATTTTTACGCCTTCAATGCCTGAGCGAAAAAATACGCCACTGTTGCCATTGGCTTCTTGTTTGAACTGTAAGGTAAGCTCAAAATTCTTATACTTGTTGGCCGTAGATAGGTAACCATAAGCTTTGTCTGGACCGCTTTCGCAGATGAGTTCTCCGTTTTCTACAAACCATTTTTCGGTGCCGTGGATGTTCCACCCCGTCAGGTCTTTGCCATTAAACAGGGATACTTTTTGCGCAGCAACAAAAAATGGCATACAAGCGATGCATGCGATCAGATAAGAAATTTTCATGGATATAAGGTTGTGTTTGATGAAAATGTTACAGTGAAGATAAACTATACTGGTGAATAAATTGGTGATTGCGGCAAGTCTATTGAAGTTTTTCTCCCACAATCTGTCCGTCACTCATTTCAATAATCCGATCGCTCCCCGCAGCAAAATCCGAATCGTGGGTCACGGTGATGATGGTTTGGCGGTTTTGATGCGCCAATTCCTGAAAAATCCCCCCCTGCGAACTACACAATCTTTTGAGCTAAAACAGGTGAGAAAAATCAAGACGCGAATTCAAGTTTGTAGGCTTACATGAATATTTTATTTCACGACCAAAAAAATGTAATCCATCTGACAAATTTCCATACAACCCCGGATAGCCTTTGCTCCATCTTTAGCCCCAAACGCCCCAATCCACATCAAGCTCAATGTTGACGAAGATTTAATTCGTCTAACCCTCTCCTGACATTTTTGGACATGCATGGCAGCACCTGGTCGGCAATGATTTGCCTATACCCTGTCTTGCCATGCATTTTCATCAACTGAGTGTACTGATCATACACTTGGAAAGCTAGAGGTATGCATTGTATCAATCACTAAGTATGACGCAAAAAATCAGGAAGTTGATTTTTTGCGTTGCTAAAAACCATTGAATGTGAGAAACTTATCCGACTTAATGCTCTTTTTATTGCTGGCTATTGTGGCTGCAGCTTGCCAGCAGAGTACGGTGTTGGGAGAAGACCTGATTGACGAAGACAATACGCAGGTGCAAGATATTGACACGCTCAAAGTGCTTACGTCTACGCTGTTACTCGATTCCATTTACACCACCAATGCGAGTAGGTTGTTGGCTGGAGGTTTTGATGATCCCCTATTTGGGACAGGTTAACGCCCAGTGTTTTTTCAACCTGGACAGCGTAGATGTTTTTTCCATCGACGATGATGACAACCTGATTTTTGATTCGCTCAGCATGTCGCTGCGGTATGACTATGCTTACCCGAATACGGATCATTTGCAAAACCTGGCTGTATTTACCCTTTCGGAAAAACTGGATGACGAAACGTACTATTTCAACAATTCAACAATGTATATTCAACCGACTTTAACCCGCTCTTCTTGGAGCACTCTTTTGCTTTTGATGCTCTCACTAGGTCTTGCGATGATTTTTGGTTGCAATACTGATGATGACGAAGATGACCCACTGGGTGATTGGGAACAGATCAAATCAGGATTTCCTGGCGTTGCCAGAAATGCCTCGGTCAGCTTCACCATCGACAACATCACCTATGTAGGCCTGGGATTTGATGGCGATGGCGAACGCCTTGGTGATTTTTGGGCATACAGCCCTGAAAAAGGCTATTGGGACAACCTGGGTCGCTTAAACACCGACGAAAATGCCCGATTCCCTGGTTCCAAGCGCAACAGCGCGGTGGCTTTTGCCCTGAATGGCAAGGGCTACGTTGGCCTGGGTGACGATGACCATGATTACAAAGCTGATTTTTATGAATTCAATCCAGCTACCCGTTCCTGGCGCAAACTGAAAGATTTCCCTGGAGGTGCACGCAGAGGTGCGGTAGCTTTTGTGATTGGCGACAAAGCCTATGTCGGCACCGGGTACGATGACAACTACCTGGTAGATTTCTGGAGTTACGATGCAAAAACCGACACCTGGACTCCCGCCAGAGATTTTGGCGGATCCAAACGCGAAGGTGCTACGGCCATTGCCTTCAACGGCAAAGCCTATGTTGGTTTTGGCAGCAGCAATGGGATTACCCAAAAAAACTTGTACGTTTTTGATGCCCAACTGGACACATGGACAGAAATAGAAAGTCTTGGGGATGATGATCAGGATGATTTCGAAGCGCGTTCAAACGCCAGCGCTTTTGTCATTGATCAACGGATTTTCTTTTTTGGCGGCAGCGCTGGAGGGTATTACCAAGGCGACATTTGGGCATATGATCCCGCCTTGGATACCTGGACAGAACATACTGCACTGTCAGATGATTGTGGTGCAGCTAGAGCAACCGCGGCCACTTTCGCTTACAATGGCTTGGGCTATGTGTCCACGGGCAATGGTGGTGCGGGGCGATTTGATGACTTGTGGTTTTTTGCGCCAGATAAGGAACAAGAAGATTGCGATTAATAAATTTTTGGGGAATTGTAGATGGCATCGCAAGGGAGCGATGCCATCGTTTTTTTAATCAATTCTCCGTCCTTCAGCGGTGCGGCTGTTGCGATCCTGTCGATCGATGCGCCGCAAATCCACCATCAATCCAGCGAAAGCTGCTCCAAAATTGACGTCGTATTCTTTGCCGTCGTAGGTAACCGTTCCGGTTGAACGTTCCCAGTCTTTGGCCAACAAGACGTAGCGCTCACCAGCTTTGGGGCTGGGGCCAAACATTAGAAAACGAGAATCAGAGCCATTTTCAAAAGCTACCGCAAAGCGGTTGGCCTTGGGGCTGAACATGAATACGCCCGGCGTGCTGCGGGGAATGAAAATCTCCTCCACTTTTTGTCCATTCACCATGCGGACCTTACCTTCCACTATTTCAGATGAATTTTCGCCCAGCTTACGGCGCAGGTATACATCATCCGAAAGATAAAATTGAATTTTCTTCAATTCTGATTCACTCCAGCGGTTGCGGTCGTACAACTCTTGGGTGAAATACGACAAGCGAGAACTACAACTGCTCAACACTGCCAAAAACAGCAGAAACATTAGGGTATTTTTCATCATCACGTATTTTCTTTATGAGATGGGAAAATTACAGCAAGTCACTCATGCACAAAAGTGGTTTATGAAAAGTTTAACAAGGGTTAAGGTTTATTAAAACTTAAAACCCTAAGACTTTGTAAGGTTAATGACAATCCCTTTCATCCAAAAATTGTTACATTAGCACGTGGTGTATTAAACGACCAAGACATGAAGGGTTTTACCAATGTTTTTTCTATGAGAATACTATACTTCAGCCTGCTGTTTAGCCTGATGGCCTTGCCTTTGGCAATGGCAACACACAACCGCGCTGGTGAGATCACCGTAGAGCAAGTGGGCAACTGCGTGACCAGTTTGACCGTTAAGGCAACCATCGTAACCTATACCAAGGCCAGTAGTTTCATGGTAGACCGTGATTCCTTGACCATTTTTTGGGGAGATGAATCTCCAGGATCCAAAGGTTTTCAGGTAGTCAGGGTCAATGGTCCGGTCGGATCAAATGGCATCGGCAAAGGAGAATTGCTAGAAAACGATACGCGGAAGAATATTTACGTCGCTTTCCATACTTTTCCATCGCGGGGTACCTATGTCATTTCGATGAATGACCCCAACCGCAACGGGGGGATTTTGAACCTCAACTTTCCCAACTCGGAGCAAATTAAATTCCACATCCAAACCACCTTTACCTTTCCCAACCCACAGGTGGATGGCTGCAACAACACACCGATTCTGCTTCAGCCCCCCATCGACATTGGTTGCGTAGGAAAGCCTTTTATACACAACCCCAACGCCTATGATGCGGATGGAGACAGTTTGGCTTACAAATTGATTGTTCCCTTTTCGGATCGTGGGGTGCAAGTACCCAATTACTTGTTTCCCAATATGATTAACCCTGGCCCAAAAAACAACCTCCGCATCAATGAGAAAACAGGGGAAATCGTCTGGGATGCCCCCCAACGTGCCGGGGAATACAACCTGGCCATGATCATTGTGGAATTTCGGGATGGCAATCCCTTGGATACCATCGTGCGCGATATCCAGATTTTGATTCAAAGCTGCGACAACCAGCCCCCTAAAATTGAGCTTCCCTTCACTGAAATTTGTGTGGTAGCGGGACAGGTCGTTCAATTCAAAGTATCGGCTACGGCTCCGATTGAAGAAACCCGCCAAAAAGTGAAATTGGGTGCATTGGGTGGCCCTTTTGAAGTAAAAATCAGCCCAGCTACCTTTACCCCAAATATCAATTCGTATCAAAATGATCCGTTTGTCAAAACGTTCCGCTGGGAAACCCGCTGCGAGCACATTTCAGATCAATTTTACTCGGTCGTCTTTCGAGCGGTAGATGATTTTTATCCGCGAGACTCCACTGGTTTATCCGTGCTAAAAACCGTGCGGATCAAAGTAGTCGGGCCGCCTCCCGAAGGAGTCAGGGCTTCGCCAGGTAACGGATTCATTGACGTCACCTGGAATAAACCTTACGTGTGCGACAAAGCCGCCGAAAATTATTTCCAGGGCTTCACCGTTTGGCGAAGAATTGGCAGCAACGCTTTTGAACCGGATACCTGCCAATCAGGTCTGGCTGGGCGTGGTTATGTGAAACTGACCGAATTTGCCATCAAAGACAGCTTGAGCGGACGTTATCATTTCCGCGACAACAATGTCGAGCCAGGACGGACCTACTGTTACCGGATTTTGGCAGAATTTGCCAAAACCACTCCAGGTGGCCGTTACGCCTACAACCTGATCGAGAGTTTGCCTTCCAAAGAAGCCTGTGTACAGCTGAACCGCAACCTCCCCTTGATCATCAAAGCGGATGTGGTCACCACCAGCAGTACAACTGGCAGGGTACAGGTTTGCTGGACGAAACCCAAGCCAAACGACCTTGATACCTTGGTCAATCCGGGGCCTTATGCCTATGAATTGGTGCGGGCAGTTGGTTTAACCCCTGCTGATGCAGACTTCAGGCCCGTAACGCGTTTCAACAGTGCAACTTTTAAAGGGGCCAATGATACCTGCTTTTTGGATCAAAACCTCAATACCTCTGGAACGCCCTACAGTTATAAGATCCGATTTTATACCGGACGCTCAACTACTGTTCCACTGGGATCGACACCAATGGCATCAACGGTATTTCTAAAAATCAGCCCATCGGATAAATTGCTGCAATTGAGCTGGGATGAAACCACGCCCTGGGACAATTACGCTTATGTGGTGCTGCGCAAAAATGCCGCTGGAGGGTTCGACTCTTTGGCAACTGTATCAACAAGTACTTATAGCGACCGCAATCTGGTCAATGGTACCGAATATTGTTACAAAATCCGGGCTTTGGGTACCTATGGTATCGAAGGCATCACCAGACCCTTGATCAACTTTTCGCAAGAAGTTTGCGCAAAGCCTCAGGATAACGTGCCACCTTGCCCGCCTACCATCAAAGTTGGCACCATCTGCGACAAGCCAACGGATTGCTCCAACCGCGACTTGCAGGTGAATACCATTTCCTGGAATCGACCAACCAGCACTTGTCCGGAAGCTACGGATTTGGCGGGATACAAGGTGTATTTCAACAGTGGGGATACGGTAGGGATATATACCCTGGTTGGCACCATCACTTCTCCAAATACCTTGCAATTTGGGCACCGCCCCGAATTTGGCATCGCTGGTTGCTATACAGTAACTTCCGTTGATCAATTGGGCAATGAAAGTGCGCGCAGCAACCTCATTTGTGTTGACAATTGTCCGCGCTACACCTTGCCGAATACTTTCACGCCCAATGGCGACAATCAGAACGATTTGTTCACCCCATTCCCCTTCTGCTTTATTGCCAATGTCGACTTCCAGGTGTTCAATCGCTGGGGGCAATTGGTTTTCAAAACCGTTGATCCAAACCTGAATTGGGATGGCAAAAACCTGCAAGGGGAAGCACTTCCTGCCGGTGTGTACTACTACAAGTGCAAGGTTTTTGAAGAAAGAGTGAATGGCGTGGTGCCGGTGGAGAAACCACTGGAAGGGTATATACAGTTGGTGAAGTAAGCAGCGGTCAGCGGTCAGCAATCAGCTATCAGCAAATTTGAGCTGATGGCTGATAGCTGATGGCCGTTTTTAGAATTGTACCGATTGATCTGCCCCAAAAGTCCATTAGACAATCTAAGGTTAGTTATTGATCAAGCAATTGATAAAAAACAGGTTTAAGCAAGTTTATGATTTTTTACTAAACTTACAGTATATAATGTAAGCAATTTGTCTTTTTATCGATATAAAATAAGATCTTCTCCTCAAAAGATAAAATAACCTTGAACTTCTTTGATTTTTTTAAAAAAGAATACTAAGTTTGTTAAAATGTTTCTTTTAACCGACTTGATTGTAGAATGTCACTCAAAAAAGACCAAAATAAATTGGGGGTCATCAAAGAGCTTTATTTTTCCCGCATGCTGTCTTGTACAGACTTGTGCGAACGGAGGGATAAGAGCTTGCCTTTAATTACAAAATTGGTCAATGAGTTGCAAGAAGATGAAGTGATTACAGAAAGCGGCTTTGCGCCCTCCACCGGCGGCCGCCGCCGGCTCATGTACTCCATTCGTCCTGATTTTCAATACATTATTGCGGTATCGATGGATCAGTTGATTACCCGGATTGCTTTGATGGATTTGCACAACAACTACATTGGTGACATCGAAAAAGTGGACTTACCCCTCATGGCAAATGATCACGCTTTATTCGACTTGACCACCGCGATAGATTCCTTTTTACAAAACAGCCCAATTGGACAGGATAAAATTATTGGCATAGGAATTGCTATGCCGGGTTTCATCAATCCAGGCAAAGGCATTAATTATTCCTTTTTAAAGGCTGAGGATAACATCGTTGCACACCTTGAACATACCCTGAACATACCCGTTTTCATCGACAATGATTCCAGCCTCATCGCCTTGGCCGAGTTGCGTTTCGGTGCTGCCGTACAAGAAAAAAATGCCATGGTCATCAATATGGGCTGGGGAGTGGGCTTGGGCATGATCCTCGATGGAGCCCTCTATCGGGGTGAGATCGGTTTTGCTGGGGAGTTCAGTCACATCCCACTTTTCAACAACAAAAAACAGTGTAGTTGTGGCAAATACGGCTGTCTGGAAACTGAAACCTCTCTTTTGGTCTTAGTCGAAAATGCACGTAAAGGCATTGAACAAGGGCGCTCTACTACGCTGGATGCCCAAGTTTTTGGTGATCCAGAAGAGGCCAATCACGCCATCGTTAGGGCTGCTTTGAATGGCGACAAATTTGCAGTGGAATTACTCTCAGAAATTGGCTTAAAAATCGGACTTGGGGTCTCGATTTTGATCCATTTGCTCAATCCAAAACTCATAGTACTCAGCGGACGTGGTGCTATGGCTGGAAAAATCTGGCAAGCACCCATACAACAGGCATTGAACGAATATTGCATTCCCAGGTTAGCGGACAACACCGTGATCAAAGTATCCGAACTCGGTTACCAGGCCGAAATGATTGGTGCAGCAGCTTTAGTTATGGAGAATTTAGAGCAGCTTCATCTGTCCAAGTTTAGTGCGACACCTTACGAACAAGCTTTTTAACGTAATGACAATGTGCATTACTCACCACTAGTGGAATATTAAACTAATTTTTATGAACAACTTAAACTCAAATCTAAAATGATCAGAAGTATACGATCGCAGATCAGGATCTGCTTAATGCTGATCCTGGGGCTCTGCGGGGCAGGCGCCTTTGCTCAGGGAACAGTGAGAGGTACGGTTACCTCAAAAACAGATGGAATGCCGCTCCCAGGTGTGAATGTACTAGTCAAGGGGAGAACTGTCGGTACTGTTACGGAAGTAGACGGCCGTTTTTCGCTTCAGGTTAGTCCTGGTGAAACACTTACCCTCTCCTACACTGGATTCGCTACGCAGGAAGTGCAGGTGACTAACCAGACTGAGTTGAACATTGTCCTTGTAGAGGATGTACTCACTATGCAGGAAGCCGTGGTAACGGCACTCGGCATCAGTAAAGAAAGTAGAAAACTTGGGTATGCCGTTTCTACTATTAATGGCGATCAATTGAATAAGGCTAGAGAAACCAACGTAGCTTTATCCCTACAGGGCACCGCTCCAGGTGTAACCGTGAGAGGTACCAATGGTGGCCCCGGCGGAACAGCTCAAGTGCTGCTGCGTGGAATGCCAAGCATGAACAGCGGTGGTTCACCACTCTATGTTATCAACGGTATTCCCATGGACAACACGCAGCGCGGTAGTGCTGGCGAGTGGGGTGGCGGAGACAATGGAGACGGCATAGGTAACCTTAACCCGGATGACATTGAGAGTTTGACCATTCTAAAAGGTCAGTCAGCTTCTGCCTTGTATGGAGCTCGCGCTTCAAACGGTGTAATCTTAATTACCACCAAAAAGGGTAAGAAAAACGATTTTTCCGTTGAGTACAACACGAATTACATGACCGACAATGCCCTGAATCTTACTGATTTTCAGTACGAGTATGGACAAGGTCTTTTGGGGGTTAAACCAGTGGATGCCAACTCCGCGCTCTCATCAACTCGCATGAGTTGGGGGCCTAAGCTAGATGGCAGCTCTACCCCTCAATTTGATGGCAAGTCCTATCCTTACAGTGCACAAAAGGACAACATCAAGAACTTCTACAGAACTGGTTCCTCCTTTACAAACACCGTTTCAGTTTCAAAAGGAAATGAGTCAGGCTCTTTCAGATTGTCGGCCTCAAACCTTTCCAATCAATCTATGGTGCCCAACAGTGGCCTCGAAAGAAAAACGTTTAACTTTAGCTTAGATCAAAAAATCACTAAAAAGCTTTCGGTTACTGCTGTTGCAAACTACGTAGATGAAAAGGCAGACAACAGGTCATACCTGAGTGATGGGCCATTGAACGCGAATAATATCTTGTTTCTGGCAACCAATGTAAATGAGAATATTTTAGCTCCTGGGTTTGATGCGTCAAAGAATGGAGCTGAAGTTCGGTGGAGTGACGATGAGTACGTATCCAACCCTTACTTTGTAACCAGTCAATTTGAAAATGACCACAGCCGCAGGCGTATGATTTCATCGTTGATGGCACGTTACGATCTAACCAGCTGGTTGTACGCACAGGCTCGGGTGGGCTATGATTTAAGCAACGACAAGTCTTTTACCGTAACTCCTTGGGGGACTGCCTACTTAACCAGACCTGATGGAAGTGGATCTTTAGGCCAGTCTCAAAACCAGCGTTCTGAGTTGAACATCGAAGGGATTCTTGGTGCGAGTAAGAAGATTACCGATGATCTGTCGTTTGATGCCTTGATTGGAGGCAACATCCGGAAGAATGAATCAGAATACGTAGGGGTTGGCGGCGCGTTTTTTACACTTCCCTATGTATATACATTGTCAAACTTGTCACAACGAGGTGGGGGTGATTATGGATTTTCGAAGCAAGGTGTTCATTCAGGGTTCTACTCAGTGGACTTTTCCTACAAGAATTTCCTGACCGTAAACACAACTGGCCGGTACGATGACTATTCCACGCTTTATTCTTTGATCAATCCGGAAAAGCAGACGGGAATCTTTACGCCATCGGTCTCCACCAGTTTCTTGTTCAGTGAATTGGGCAATTTTGGGAAATTGAGCTTTGGGAAAATACGTGCTTCCTTCGCTCAAACCAGTGGTGAGCTAGGTGACCCTTACCAAACATCATTGTACTATAACCTGGATCGTTCATTCAATGGTCGGCCCGTGGGTTCATTCCCTGGAACTGCGCCCAACTCTACTTTGAATCCCTTTACCCTTACCGAAATTGAAATCGGTACCGAACTTAAGTTCTTCAATAATCGGTTGGGATTGGATTTGGCCTGGTTCAACCGTACGACCAAAAATGAAATCATGCGTGCTAACTTTAGCCCAGCAGCTGGATTTACCGGTGGTTTTGTAGGCACAGGGTCAACAGAAAACACGGGTATTGAGCTTCAAGTTAAAGGGGTAATTGTTCGGACTGCAGATTTTGAATGGAACGCAACGCTGAATTACACGAACGTAAGCAACAAGATCATCTCCACGGATCTAAACAATACCAATCTGCAATTGGGCTCCAATCGCGCCACCTTGGGCAATGCCATTACCGCTTTTGTACCAGGCCTGGCTGGTCCGCAGATCATGGCGTATGACTACAAAAGAAGCAATGGTCAAATTGTAGTGGACGCAAGTGGAATTCCAGTGAGGGGTGCTTTAATCCCAATGGGAAGTGTTTTGCCTAACCAATATGGCGGCTTAATGAATCAACTGACCTATAAAGGTTTCAATCTTGCATTTCTCATTGACTATAGCTTCGGGAATAAAGTACTTTCTGCAACCGAGCACTATTCCATTGCCCGTGGTTTGAACAAAATCACCCTGGAAGGCCGTGATGGAATCACAACTGGTGTAATTGAGTCAGGAACACCCAATACGGTGAAAGCCCCAGCTCAATTGTACTACCGAGCTGTAGCACAACAGATTACCTCAAGTAGCGTAGTTGATGGTGATTTCATTAAATTCCGTCAGCTTACCTTAGGCTACCAGATTCAAGGCACAAAACTTGGAAAGCTTCCTTTCCAGTCTATTCAATTGTCCTTGGTGGGACGTAATCTCGCCATCTTAATGCGTAAAGCGAAGAACATCGATCCTGAATCTTCATTTGGATCTAATCTCCGCTACTATGGCATTGAGGGAACAGGTTTACCTTCTGCCCGTTCAATCGGACTCAACCTTAACTTTAAATTCAAATAGCCAGAACCATGAAAATACAATATAAGAATATCCTTCAACAAGGAAGACTTGCCTACTTAGTGTTGGTACTGACTTTCTTTACCTTCTCCTGCGATGATTTGGCCGAGTTGAACGTAGACCCGACCAGGTCTTCACCCGAAAACTTTGACGCGAATTTCTTCTTGTCTTCTAGCCAGGCGAATTATTTGGGTGCAACTACGGGTTATAATGGCCCTATTCTATTTCAGAGCGGATGGGTACAAATTTTGTCCAGTACCTCTACCTTAGGTGCCAACTACTACTCCAATATGGACAAGTATGTTCCATCTACCAACACTGCGAATTATCAACAAGGAGGCTGGAACAATGGTTATCGCTCAGCTACACTGGCCAATCAAATCTTGTTTGATACCGACGGCAAAACCGGGTTTGAAAATTTGAGGGCGGTGGCCAAAATCATGATCATCCTGAATATGCAGCACATTAGCGATGTTTATGGAGACATACCATACACGCAAGCATTGCAGGCTGCTGCTGGGCTCACTCAGCCAGTTTATGACACACAGGAGGCTCTTTACCAGGCTCTGCTTAAAGACTTGGATGCTGCGACAAGCAGTTTAGATGTGTCCAAAAAAGGCCCAACTGCGGATTTGATGTACAATGGGGATGTTGCCAAATGGAAAAAATTTGGTTACTCCCTCATGTTGCGCATGGCTATGCGATTGGTAAAAATAAGTCCAGCCACTGCCAAGACTTATGCTGAGAAAGCAGCAGCGGGCGGCACATTTGCCAGTGCAGCTGATGACGCTGTTATCAAGTATGACAATGCCAATGGCTATACGAACGGCAATGCAGGACCTTTGAATACTGCTTCTGATTTTTATGAGGTTCGCTGGAGCAAAACCATCATTGATTATTTGAAAAGCAAAAATGATCCTCGTCTGGGATTAATTGCTGAAGTTCCACAAGATGGCTTTGCGGCTAACAACAACGCTGCACTGAGTGGCAATTCTACTCCTGCAAACCAGCTTGGTTTGCCAAACGGATTTGATATAGCTGGAGGAGCTACCGACATCAGTAAATCTCCTGGCTTTCCAGGCGCAACAGGCTCTGGCGCAGATGCTACCAAAATCGGGAAGTACTCACGTCCAACAGCTATCTACCGCAATGTAAATGCCCCCGCATTTATTCTGACTTACGCTGAGAGTGAATTACTCTTGGCAGAGGCAGTTGTAAGGGGCTTTACGGTATCGGGAACTGCGGCTAGTCACTACAGCAACGCGCTTCGCGGTGCCTTGGCTGGCATGGCGCCATATGGCGCCAGCGCAGCTATTGATGCGGCTACGGTAAACGCATTTGTTACTGCAAACCCGCTTGACGTTTCTTCCCAAGCCAATTCTCTGAAGATGATCAATGAGCAGTATTGGGCAACCACTGGCCTTTTGTTCAACTTTGTAGAGGCATGGAACAACTGGAAACGTTCGGGCCATCCAGTGCTAACACCTGTTAAATTTACTGGTAATTTCTCGAATGGAGCAATTCCTCGCAGACAACCTTATCCAACTGGAGAAGCGGGCCAGAATGGTGATGCCTACACCAAGGCAGTCACCAGACTTCCAGGCGGTGATCAGTGGACATCACGCGTTTGGTGGGACGCGAATTAAGTTGAAAATCACTTAGAAAAGTAAAAGGCTGGACTTCCAATCCGGCCTTTTATTTTTTTATAACTTGCTGTTGATAAGGGGCGATAAAAAATAAGTGATCATTTTGCCCCACTTCTAATTGCGTTTGAAAGTGACGAAATCCTCTGCATCAATGAAAAAGGTATTTACACTCGCCATCTCTTTAATCGCCTTTATATCTAATCAGGCCCAAAGTTTATTTGAGCCAGTTAATTCCTCACGCTCAGGTGTATCATTCAAAAATACCATTGTTGAAAATGCGACTCAAAACGCATTGACTTACGAAAACTTATTCAATGGCGGGGGGATTGCCGTGGGGGACATCAACAACGATGGCCTCGAAGACATCTACTTTATTTCGAACATGCAGCTCAATAAGTTGTACCTCAATCAAGGCAACTTCAAATTCAAAGACATTACTCAAGCTGCGGGAGTAGCTGGCCGAGTGGGATGGAAAAGTGGCACATCCATGGTAGACATCAACGGCGATGGGCTGCTCGATATCTACGTGTGTTACTCCGGCAAAACAGATGCAGAAAAAAGGCGCAATCAGTTTTTCATCAACCAAGGAAACCTCACTTTCATCGATAAGGCCCAAGAAATGGGGCTTGACGATCCATCATACACCACCCAAGTCTCCTTCTTTGACTACGATCGGGACGGTGATTTGGATGCTTTTTTACTCGCTACCAATGTAAAAGTGATTCGCGACTTGGAGTTTTCGCAGGCCCGTAAATCCAAACACCCTTACGCCGGCGATAAGTTGTTTCGCAACGACAATGGTCGATTTTCCGAAGTAACGGAGCAAGCTGGTATTCTTTCTAATGCACTCGGCTTTGGCTTGGGCGTAACGGTATCGGATGTGAACAAAGATGGCTGGCTGGATATCTATGTCTCCAACGACTATGCAGAACCAGACTACCTCTACATCAACAATCGCGATGGAACCTTCACCAATAAACTGGATGTGTCGCTCCAACACATTTCGCAATTCTCGATGGGTTCTGATATAGCCGATATCAACAATGACCTGTTGCCTGATATTTTCACAGCCGACATGTTGCCTGAAGACAATAAAAGGCAGAAGCTATTGTATGGACCGGATAACTACGAGCAATTCGCGCTCATGGTGAGCGAGGGTTACCATTACCAGTTCATGCGCAATATGCTTCACCTCAACAATGGCAACGGGACATTTTCGGAAGTGGGGCAACTGGCGGGCGTATCCAACACCGACTGGAGTTGGGCTCCATTGTTTGCCGATTACGACAACGATGGCTGGAAAGATCTATTTGTCACCAACGGGTATTTCCGGGACTATACCAACCGCGATTTTCTCAAATACAAAGGGGATTACTATTTTCAGAAAGTTCTGGCGCACGAAAAAGCCGATACCTTGGAGTTGGCCAAGTCCATGCCTTCAACCCCGGTGCACAATTATATTTTTAAAAACATGGGCAATGCCCGGTTTGAGGATCAAAGCAAGGCCTGGGGGTTTTCAACGCCTACTTTTTCAAATGGAGCTGCTTATGCTGATCTGGACAATGATGGTGATCTTGATTTGATGGTCAACAATCAAGACGCTGAGGCATCACTTTACCGGAATCTCGCACGCCAACAAAACGCATCGCGCCACTACATCGCTTTGCAGCTTAAAGGTGCTGGACTGAATACACAGGCTATTGGTAGCACTATAACGATTTACACTGAACAGGGTAAACAGTTTTTTGAAATGATGCCGGTGCGTGGTTATCAGTCCTCTGTTTCTAGCAGAATTCATGTTGGCTTGGCTGACCAAACACAGATCGATTCAATCGTGGTAGTTTGGCCGACTGGCAAAAAAAGTAAAATTGCCAACGCAATGGCCGACCAGTTGCTCGTGTTGGAAGAAGTAAACTCGACACCAACTGATTATGAAACTCCCCCTCAAACAACTACCCTTTTCAAAAGTGAAAAATCCCCCCTTACCTATCGCCACACGGAATATGGGGCAAATGATTTTAAAAGACAACCACTGCTCAACACCATGCTATCACCTTGTGGTCCCGTGATGGCGAGTGCCGATGTCAATAAGGATGGTACGTTGGATATTTTTGTTGGGGGCACCAAAGAAAATCCCGGTCGTTTGTTCGTGCAGTTGAGCAACGGCATCTTCCGGATGATGGGTAATTTTGATTTCAAAGAAGATGCCGATTGTGCCGATGCGGATGCCCACTTTTTCGACGCCGACGGTGATGGTGATCAAGATTTATACGTAGTGAGTGGCGGTTATCACGAATACCAGCCAGATGAAGAAGTCTTGCAGGATCGCTTGTACCTCAATGATGGTAAGGGAAATTTCAGCAAAGCGCTAGGCGCAATACCGCACATGTCTCCAGCCAAATCCTGTGTGCGGCCAATCGATCTTGATCACGATGGCGATCTTGATTTATTCGTGGGTGGCAGGGTGATGCCGGGCTCCTATCCACAATCTCCACCAAGTTATCTATTGCTCAATAATGGTTCAGGACGGTTTACCAATGCCACTGAAAGTCTATTGCCTTTGTTGAAAAACCTGGGCATGGTTACCGATGCGGCCTGGTTTGATGTAAACGAAGATACTTTTGCTGACCTGATCGTACTGGGTGAGTTCATGCCAATCAGCGTATTTATCAACAAACAAGGGCAACGTTTTGAGGAAGCCACCAATCAATATTTCAAAAATGTGGAATCTGGTTGGTGGAGTAAACTGGCCGTGGCCGATTTTGACCAGGATGGTGATGACGATCTGATTGCCGGCAATTTCGGTTTGAATGCCCAATTCAAAGCAAGTGAATCGGAACCCATCAGTATGGTCTATTCAGACTTTGACAGCAATGGTAGCATCGATCCCATTCTGGTTTCGTATGTACAACACAAACCTTACCCCTTTGCTGGTCGTGATGAACTATTGGATCAGCTTTTTCCCTTGCGCAAGAAGTTCACGACCTATGCACCCTATTCTGAAGCCACACTAAGTGATCTGTTCACTCCTGCGGAGCTTTCGCAAGCGAAAAGATTGGCTGCGACTGAACTGCGAAGCGTTTACTTCGAAAATCAGGGCAAGCAGTTTGTCAAACACATTTTGCCAACTGAGGCCCAGTATGCCCCGGTTTATAGTATTGAAGTATTTGATTACAATCATGATGGTCATCTCGATTTTATCCTTGCTGGCAACCAGAGCGCGATACGCATCCGCTTGGGCAGTATTGATGCAAACTTTGGGCAGCTCTATGAAGGCACCGGCAAAGGAAATTTCAGGTACGTACCCCAGGCGGAATCTGGATTTTCTTTTACAGGCGATGTAAAATCAATGAAGTGGATAAAAACTCCTGCCGGGGAATTTTTGCTCGCAGGGATCAATAACCTAGGCATTGTTGCGTACAAAGCAGTAGGGCAAAAATAAATGAATCAACCTCGAAATAAATTATACTCTGATGAAGTATTTTTTCAGCATAAGCTTCTTTTTGATGGTAGCGACACGTCTCTTTGCGCAGACGGATGAGCAGGCGACTGCCCAGTTCATCAAATCAGCTTTTCATCTTTCGGAAGTTATGCTGCACGATGTGGCCAATCCGCCAGCTGCAGCCCGCTTCTACGCTTATGCCATGTTAAGTACCTACGAAGTGTTGCAGCGTAATCAATCGGATATGCCTGCATTGAGTAAAAACTTTCATGTTGTTCCCGAATTTGTTCAGTTACCCGTTCCATCAAATTTTAATCCAGCATTTTGCGCTACTTATGCCATGCTTGAAACAGGCAGGTTGATTCTGCCTTCCGGTTATATGCTGGAAGAGAAGCAAGGTGAATTGATCGCCATTTTCCGAAAGAGCTACAAACTGAATGCAAAGCACCTTGAGGCCAACAGGCAATACGCCAATCAGGTGGCAGCGCAGGTGCTGGCTTACGCAAAAAAAGACGGCTACTTTTCATTGAGCGTACTGCCACGCTATAAACCCAATACCAAAGAAGCGGGGAGATGGTATCCAACACCCCCTGAATACATGAGCGCGATAGAGCCGCAATGGAAAACCATTCGTACCTTCTTTCTGGATTCAGCCGATCAATTTTTACCAGACGATCCGGCGCCTTTCAGTACCGAAAGGGGAAGCAGCTTTTTTAATCAGTTAGAAGAAGTGGTTACCATATCCAAGAATCTTACTACAGAACAAAAAGCCATCGCTGGATTTTGGGATTGCAATCCATTTGCGGTTACTTACTCAGGTCATGCTGCCATGGGCGTGAAAAAAATTTCACCGGGCGGCCATTGGATCGGTATCACCGGCATTGTTTGTCGCAAGGCAAATGCCTCACTGCAAAAGACAATTACCGCACACACACTCATCGCGCTGTCGTTGCACGATGCCTTTGTAGGCTGCTGGTATGAGAAATACCACAGCGACCGGATTCGTCCAGAGTCTGCCATCAACAAATATGTAGATGAAGCGTGGCGGCCCCTGTTGCAAACTCCGCCATTCCCGGAATACACCAGCGGCCATAGTGTAATCTCCACCGCCAGTGCCGAGGTACTGAGTTACCTCTTCGGAGAAAACTTTGCATACGTGGACACCTCAGAGGAATATTTTGGATTGCCGGCCAGGTCGTTCAAGTCATTTAAAGCGGCATCGCAAGAAGCTGCCATCTCTCGCCTTTATGGTGGCATCCATTTTCGTGATGCTATCGAGGCGGGTCAACGTCAGGGTGAAGCCATCGGAAAATACATTGTTGAAAAAGTCAAAAACGGGAATACCCGTTGACCATCATGAAGATAATAATTTTCACTTTATCGCTTTCACTGAGCATTACGCTTCATGCCTTACAGGTCCAAACGGCGCCACAATGGCAGGAAGTTTACCTGGGCATATGGAGAACCGCCGTTGGCAAACCCGAAAAAACAAGCTTGCTCAGTACAGCGGCCATCCAGCCTGATCGCGGGGCGTTGGCGAAGTTGCCGAAAGTGACCTTCCCTTTGGAAAAGGCCGACATCAGCACACAGGTCATCGGCGGAATCAGGTCCTGGGAATCGGGAGCGTACCACGAGCAAGGGGGTCTGGTGGATGCGATCATTGCCTTGCCTGTTCTGTGTGACATGGAGAAACCCGCAAATGTGATGCGCATTGTAAATGGCGCGATGATTGAACAGCATGAAGCCTACCTCCCTAAGAGCTGGATTTTGCACCCACAATCGATCACTTGTTCCGTTTCAGAGGACGGAGTGCAGTATCGCATGATTGATACCCAAAAGATTGAGGGCGATCAGAAAAAAGAAGACATTACGAAAAATTTTGTTTTTGAGCAAAATTTGGGCGCGTTCAGATATGTGAAATTTGTAACTATCCAGCCGCCTTTGGCGGCTGCGGGATATTGACAATGGCATTAATGGCGTCAAATACGGATTGGCCATTTTTGATTGCAGAATCAATCA
>Ga0247834_1000472_pt1 | contig 77471 bp, 68 predicted proteins | sample LaCruzMarch2015__8_FD_187118 | JGI IMG/M metagenome (GOLD analysis project Ga0247834, IMG submission 187118) | Freshwater microbial communities from meromictic Lake La Cruz, Castile-La Mancha, Spain - LaCruzMarch2015_12m | ecosystem: Environmental > Aquatic > Freshwater > Lake | place: Spain...
TAAGAGAAAATCTATCCTTGATTTCTATTTACGCAACAAAGCCATCTCCCTTGGGTTTCGTGTCGCGTCTTTCGTATCGATGAAGGAAACAGATCCTATTTTCAAGTGATAAAATCAGAAGAATATCTGATAACGGATATCACTATCGAAGAATCCATTGGCACATTTGATTCATTTGAATACGCAGCACAAGCTGCTGAATATATTGCTTATTCTTATCGAGAAAAAAACCGCTGGCCTAAGGTCAATAGAATAATCCAATAATCTACTCTTTTTTTAGCTGTCCTTCTCTCTTCTTCGATGATCTTCTCTGGAAGAGAGAAGGGAGGCTGCAAGTGATTAAGGGGCTAGGACTTAACCGCTTCTTTAAGCTCTTTGCCAGCTTTAAAGGTTGGACGATTGCTAGCTGCAATCGTAATTTCTTTACCCGTGCGAGGGTTTCGCCCTTTTCGAGCAGCGGTTTTTTGCACCTTAAAGCTACCGAAACCAACAAATTTGGCTTCTTTGTTTGCTTTTAAACCAGAAATAATTCCATTAAATACAGCGTCTACTGCTTGATTAGCATCTTTTTTTGTGAGTTTGGTTTCATTAGCAACAAAGTCAATTAAATCCTGTTTGTTCATAGTCTTTCTCCTAAAGTTAAATGTTTATATGGGGCCAATACGTACTAATGTGATTACCTATAGCAAATTATATACAAGGATGAACAGCTTATATGTGGATAGGTGATCATATTTCCTTATTAATTGGGGGAGGTGCAAACGTGCATATTAGCATGTTGTTAGATACCTTTTTGCAAAGGGTTATTTGCCCTAAGAACATTTTAATTTTAGCTAAGTTCGGTGAGTCTAAGATTTAGAGAGGACCAGCGTTTTTGTTCTGCTCGATGTTTAACAGCGATAGCTAAGGCTTTTTTTTCACCAATGACAATGACGAGCTTTTTCCCACGGGTGATGCCGGTATAGATTAGATTACGTCTTAACATGGTATAATGCTGCATCATTAAGGGAATAACCACAGCTGGATATTCTGATCCTTGCGATTTATGAATTGTAGTTGCATAAGCCAAGACAATTTCATCACATTCTCCAAAGTCATAAACAACCAATCGATCATCAAAAGCAATGGTGACTTCTGCTTCTTCATGGGAGATGGCATGAATGATGCCAATGTCTCCATTGTAGACATTTTTGTCATAATTGTTTTCAATTTGCATGACTTTATCGCCAACACTATAGGTCCAGCCAAATCGGTTAATACTCTGAGTTGTTGGCGGATTCAAAACATTTTGCAGTTCAACATTGAGGTTTTTAGTACCAACAATGCCTCTCCCCATAGGACAAAGCACTTGAATATCTGCTAAAGGGGAGAGTCCAAACTTGGAAGGAATACGTTCTTTAACAACCTTAATGATTTTATCCAACGCATCTTCTGGAGTGCTTGCTTGGATAAAGTAAAAGTCTGAGTCAGTTTCATTACTGATACTGAGATTAGGAATATGTCCCTGATTAATAGCATGAGCTGCCGTGATGATTTGACTGGTAGCAGCTTGCCTAAAAACTTCTGTTAAGCGAATAACCGGAATAACAGCTGAATGAATCAAGTCACTCAACACTTGCCCCGGACCAACAGAAGGCAACTGATCAATGTCACCAACAAGAAAAAGCGCAGCAGAAGAGGCAGGGCTTTTAAAACGGCATGCATTAAGGGAACATCAACCATGGAGACTTCATCAATAATTAGTAAGTCACAATCCAGGGGCGACTCTTCATTTTTTGAAAACCCTCCTTTAACAGAATTTGTTTCTAAGAGCCGATGTAGGGTTTTGGCTTCCATACCTGTGCAATCAAAGAGTCGTTTCGCCGCTCTTCCGGTGGGTGCGGCAAGAGCAATTCTTAGTTTCTTTGCCTTAAGGATTTTAAGCAGGGAATTTACCAACGTGGTTTTACCAACCCCAGGTCCACCGGTAATCACCAGAACTTTTGAAGTAAGTGCTACCTCAATGGCTTGTTGTTGTGTAGGAGAGAAACAAATCGAGGATTGTGCTTCAACCCACTTAAGAGCTGCAGCTGTATCAAGTGAAGGCCAGGGTAGGGGACTTTGCATTAAATTCCCTAGCTTTTTAGCAATCATTCTCTCCGCATGAAATAATCCACTCAAAAAAATACAACCCGTTTGATCAATAACTTCTTTAACAACGTTTTCTTCAGCAAGTTCTAAAGCTAGTGCTTGGACAACAAGTTCTTGAGAAATATCAAGCAATTCTTGGGTTGAGACTAACAACATCTCTTCAGGCAGACCACAGTGACTATCATCCATGGCTTTCGTGAGCGCATAAGAGATACCGGCTCGGGCGCGAAGTAAAGACGTCTTCTCAATTCCCACTTGCTGCGCAATGGTGTCTGCACTGACAAAGCCAATACCGCGAATATCTCGAGCAAGCCTGTAAGGGTCTTCGGTGATGACTTCAATAGCCCGTTCTCCGTACGTTTTATAAATTCGCACCGCTCGCGCTGTACTAATTTTATGCGTATGCAAAAACAACATAATATCACGAATAATACGCTGATCTGCCCACCCTTTGGTAATTTGCTGAGCGCGATGTTGACCAACGCCAGAGACTTCTCTAAGTCGATGAGGACTATCTTCAATAATTTGAAAGACATCTTCACCAAAAACACTTACAAGCTTTTTGGCATAGACTGGGCCAATGCCTTTGATCATTCCTGATCCAAGGTATTTCTCAATTCCTTCTAAGGATGTTGGAGGCGTAGACCTTAAAAACTGTGCTTTAAACTGATTCCCGTGTTGACGATCATGAAACCAAATCCCTGAAGCTTGTACATACTCTCCAGCAGAAATAACGGAAAGATTGCCTACAACAGTAACAAAATCCTTATGGCCCTTGACGTTAACTTGCAGAACACAAAAGCCATTTTCGGCATTATGAAAGGTGACACGTTCAACAAGACCAGCAATGCTTTCTACAGGTGCTAAAGCGGACATGAAAACTGTTCAACCAAACAAAAATACAAAACTATCCGGAGCATAAAAGGTTTATAAGTCTTAAGTCACGGAATTTTTTAAGACTAAAGACAAAACGCCTAAGCTTATTGAGGAAAAATTGCTAACATGACGCAACTTAGACGATCCACCCTAAATATCTAGGAGTAAGGGTGTTGTTCCTCATGCTTGAAGGAAAGAGAAGGTAAATATTTTTCTAACTCTTTATTCTGTTGTTCTTTTTCTTCTTGAGCATCTAGGCAATAGGCGGTGTAAGGGGCTGCAATGAGCCTTTTTACGCCTATAGGTTTACCTGTGACAACGCAGTATCCATAATTACCGCAAGCTAAACGTCTCAAAGCAAGTTCAACTTGACGACATAACATCTTCTCATGCTCATGAAACGCATGATGATTGAGGCGTAAATTCTCTGTTGTGCTTTGATCTATAGAATCCGGTTGTAGACGGACATCTTCAAAGGCTATAGCAGAACTAGAATGCTCTTGAGCTGTTAGTTTCTGCAATTCATCATAAAGTAGACATTGAAAGAACTGTTTCATTTGAGGTGACATGTACACAGGGTCGTTTAAGGGGTGATAAGATGCTTCTTTGCGATAGCTAGTCATAAAAATTTCTATACCTAAAATTGATGGAAGCATCTTAATCTTAATACTAATAATAATCTTATCAAGCTGTAGAATTATACAGGTTTTTCTTGAAATATTTTTAAGTAGAAGTTCTCAAATTAAAATCCTAGGGGTCCCAGAAAATAGATATTAAGCGACTTGAGAAAAGGAAACAGATACGAAAGTTTAAAGGAGTTGAGCCAACGCAACTCTTTTCAAAGAGATGTATTCTTAATCTTTTCAAAGAAGGTATAGCATTTCTTTACAAGCAAAAAAGAACGAACCTTCCTAATTGATAGGTGTACCTATATAAAGCACCAGTACAAAAAAAATACGAAGTATTATAGCTTACGGCTAGCAACTTGAGCGAAAGCAAAAATTAGGATGTTAGCTCAAAAAATAGAGGAAGCGCTAGAAGAGATCAATGAAGTGATAAGAGTTGATGGGGATGTTTTTAAAATCTTAGAAAAAATTTGCCGTAATTTTAGTGCTAGATATTTTTCTTTGGCTATTTTTTATGGGGAAAAAAGTATTTCAGAGTCGTTTTTTATTTACAGTACGTATTCAGAAAAATGGGAACAACAGTACATAAAGAATAAGTACTATGTATGTGATCCAATCTTTAAGTCTTTGCAAAAAATAGCATTTCCTTTTGAGTGGGAGATAAAAAACTTTAAAGATCTTACTCCCCAACAGAGAAATTTTGCTAAAGAAGCCTACAATTTTGGTATAAGGTCAGGTCTTACGATCCCTTTGTCTCCTCAGCCTAATTTTCATGGATTTTTCACAATATTTAATCAGACATCATTACACCCAGATATATTGTATGCACTTTCCTTAATAGCAAATGCTTGCACTTGCAGGATTATGGAGGAGAAAGAAGGTGAATTTTTATCGTGTTTAACAAAGCGTGAAAGAGAAGTCCTTTTTCAAAAAGTGCAAGCTTTAAGCGTAAGAGATGTTAGTATCAAATTAAAAATCTCTTATTCTACTACCGCATTTCACTTAACGAATATTCGTAAGAAATTGGGTGTGCAAACCTCTGAACAAGCCGTTTCAAAATTCTTTATGCACTCCAATCATTTCATAAGACTTCAAGCCTCAGGTGAGGCTCATCTTCATGAGTAGGTATGAGTACTATTACTAAGCTAATAGTATTTTACAGGAATTGTTACGCCTTTTTACATAATATCAGAGTAATTTTATTTGATGCTATTGAACATGTTGTAATTTTTGAATCTATCTTTATTAAGAAAAATAGGAAAGAGAGAGGAAAGAGATGAATAAATAGTATTGATTTTAGAACGATATTTTTTAGTTAGCTTGCAGATGCCATTTATTGACTTTTAGTCATAAAGAATTTATACAGCAGGTAGAAAAGACGCACGAAAAAGACAGAAATGGCTATTTTTGCTTCCCTAGGTCGTCAACAAAAAGAAGCCATTGGCCTGCTTCAAATTGGCTCTTTTTTAGAATATTTCGATTTACTGCTCTATGTGCATATGGCGGTTTTGTTAAATGAGTTGTTTTTTCCTAAAACTGATCCTCATACGGCGGCCCTTTTGGCTGCCTTTGCTTTTTGTTCAACCTATGTCCTGAGACCTTTTGGAGCTTTGCTGTTTGGATGGATTGGCGACAATATGGGTCGTAAATCAACGGTGATTATTACCAGTATGATGATGGCTTTATCTTGTCTTGTCATGGCTATCTTACCAACCTATGAACAAATTGGAATCTTATCGGCATGGATTGTAACGGTTTGCAGAGTCGTACAAGGATTATCTTCCATGGGAGAAATTATAGGAGCTGAAATTTATGTGACAGAAATTACTAAACCACCAGTACAATATGTTGCCGTAAGCTTGATTGATTTGGCTGCCTATGTGGGTGGAGCTTTTGCTGTTGGTGTTGCGGCATTAGTTACTATCAAGGGATTTGATTGGCGTGATGCCTTTTGGATTGGTGCATGTATTGCGGTGGTTGGATCTGTTGCGCGCACAAGGCTTAGAGAAACACCAGAATTCCTTCAAAAGAAGCTCAAGGCTACGTTTAACAAGAAAGAGGCAACCAAAAGCAAAACTTTTAAAATGTTTTTAAGCCAGGAAAAAGTTGGCAAGAAGGTCATGATTGCTTTTTTTGCGACGTATTGTGGATGGCCGCTTTCTTTTTATCTGATTTTTATGTACTTTAATCCCTTTTTAAAAAGTATGGGAAAATCTGCACAAGATATTATCATGCATAATTTTTTTCTCTCTATAGTGCTGTGTGTGGCTTTTTTATGTTGGGGATTGTTAAGTTATAAAGTTCATCCCTTAAAAATTTCTAAGCTAAAAGGTATCGGGTTTTTAGCGTTTAGCCTCTTACTTCCTGCGTGGCTTTTTCACGTTAAAACCTCAGCCGATCTTTTTTTCACACAAACAATATTGATTATTTTTGCTCTCTCTGCTTTACCGTCAAATTCTATTTTTATTAGGCATTTTCCTATTTTAAAGCGATTTACGGTAACAAGCTTTTTGTATGCATTAACACGAGCGCTGATGTACATTTTTACTTCATTTGGTTTGGTGTATTTTACAGAGTGGTTAGGGCACTGGGGTACTTGGTTAATAACTTTACCGGTAGGAATAAGTTTTTACTGGGGGGTGTGTTATTTTGAAAAGCTAGAACGAAAGGCTGAAGAGGCAGACACGAAGGTGATGCCACAAAAATCACTTTTGCTTGTTTAATATGGTTATGAACATATCCAAAAATGTTACTACAGGTTCTGGCATATTAGGTAGCCTTGCTTGGAGAGTAATATGATAAAAAAAATAAAAATCCAAAATCTTCTAAGCCTGGATTTAAGATATCTGTCAAAGCTTAGAAAAATCTATATTTTTTTAGTTTTTGTCTTTTTCTATAGTCTTTTTTCCGCAGTTTTTGGCACAGGAGAAAGTCCAGAAGTCATTGAAGAAATCAGAAAATCTCTTCACATAAAATTTGAAAAAGCTACAAACAAAAGCACATTTGCTAAACAAGTAGGTATTTCAGAAGATCCTCTCAAAAAATTTTTGGGAATTAAGGAAGGAAATCTCAGAGCCAATTCTATAAATACAATTATAGAAGGATTTAAAAGAGAATTTTACTCGGAATATGAAACAATTTTGAAGTCTCTTTCTTCCGCAAGACTTATCGATCCTGTTTTATCTTCTAAGACTGAATCTATAAAAGCGTATCCTTGTTTAGATATTGCTTCTCTTCCATTTCATTCCTCTTATCCTGATACGTATTCCTTATTAATGGTGAATTCTTCCCTTATTCCTTATGCCACCCAAACGGATTGGGATCAACATCCTACATTCAAAGATTTAGGATTACGTTTTTTGAGGCCAAGTTTAGCAACAGATAGAGACATAAGTTTTGCAGTAACTGAACAAGAAATACAAGAACAGAAGCATTGGATTTTAAAAGATGAAAAAACGATTTTAATCCCAAACGAGGGAGAGAAAACCTATTATATCCTTCAGTTGTTTAAAAAACGCGAAGAGTTAAGATCTGTAGCGTTACTAAAGACCTTAACTGAGCGCCGTATTGGACCTTATAATGGGTTTGATTTTCAAGCTGCCCTTATTATTTTCCCCTTTTCTACACACAAAGCAATGGTTTATGGACTTGGAAAATGGGGTAGCTTACTGAACCCAGATTGTATTATTCCTCAATGGGGATTGCGTTTGGTAACATCTGGGCAGATCTGTAACCCCGATCAAATTAAAGAATTTCATGCAGCTCATTATAGAATTTCTAATCCTTCTTCAACACGAAAAAAAGTAGCGGTGCCACAACCAATAGAGGTTTATGGTTTGGAAGTTGGCTCTGAAGAGTTAAAAACAATTACTTTGCTGCCCAATAAATCTGTAAAAACTCATCATGTTATAGAAGGAACAGATCATTTAAAGTTTACGGTTAATTCATCAGATCAGGCAACTTCTGAACAGACTTTGCAGTCTCTTAGTAAGATTGCCATGTATTTTTTTACTTTAACAAATGATCTCAACTTTCATATCCATAGTCGCATGAGAGAATTTATAGATGATGAAATTAAAGAGTCAGATACAATAGCAGCGCTCAATCAACAGTTACAAAGATTGCTCAAAATTCCTGAAGGAAAAGAGTTAATATTTGTTCATCATACTTTATGGAAGGAAATGAAGAGTAAAAAGCTTCAATTTGGAGAAAGCAAAGCGCATTCTATTTTTGATGTATTTGTACAATTAGCTCCTGAATCTTCTTTCCCCGAAACAATTCAAGTTTGGAAGCCAAGACTTAAATTTCCAAGAGAGTTTGTTGTGCGGCAAATTTTTTACTCTTTACCTTTAGAATACAACGGAAATTTCTATAGATTTGATCGAAATCATTGGTATCAAGTGGATGCATCACGTTTTGAAGGGATAAAAAGAATATTGCGCCAAGTAAAGAAGCCAAGTGTTTCATTACACCTACCAGACTATTCTCTTGAAGATACTAATAGGTCAACAGAGGAAAAAAAAGCGGATTATAAAGAAGCAAAATATAATTTAAGAGCAGTACAAGAGATTAATAAGAAAGATGGGTGGGGAGCAATTCTTTTAGACAGAATAAATGTTTCTTTAGGAGACGCAGGTAACAAATTTGAATTTGCTGATATTTTGGTTAACCATAATAACATTTTCTATATTGTTCATGTGAAAAGGGATGGTGCGTCTGCTTTAAGTCATCATCGTGAACAAGTGGAACGTTCTGCTGACTTCTTAGCGACAGAATTAACAAAAAAGAACGCAGATACTCTTTTTCTTCAAGGAATAATTAACGGGTTATACGAAAGAAAAGGGTTACCTATAAAAAAAGAAAAGGCACAAGGCAGCAGGATAACGAAAGGTCATGTATTTTTAGACTATTATACCTCGAGACCTCAAGATTTCTTTTCAAACTTAGCGCCAATAGCATTAATTAATATACATTTTTCTAATTTTCTACAGGGTGTTTGGTCATTTGTTGATGTAAATTTTTTCAGAAACTATCCATCTGAGCTGGTTTCTGCTCTTGATGCTCTTCTTGATTGTTCATCACATGCGTACCCTTCAAGTACAGAGATAAATGAATTTTTAGAAGCTGTAAAACAAGGAATCAATGCTCGTCAGCTTTTATTTCCAAAAGGTATTATTAAGAAGTCAGATCTTGAGAAAATAAGAATTGTCTTGGCTGTGATTGATGATCATTCTGTTGAAGCTACTTTGAAAGATACAAAAGTAAATCCTCATAGGATTATTTTTAAAAATCAGGATTTATGGGGATTGGATCGAACACGTACTGTTGTTGAAAAGACAGGATTAGGATTTGATTTGATGGTCATCAACGAAAGTTTAACAGGAGCTTGGGATGCTTTTGGTCCTATTATCAAAAAAGAAAAAAAAGAAAATTTTATAAGTAAATCAGGTGACGAACCAGAATTATCCTTTGGGCTCTATGTACCAAAAGCAGAACCTTTTAGAGATCCAGCGCAATCCTTTAAGAAGGATTTAAAAGTGATGTTTCAATCAACAAATGTCCATGCCGTTCGTCTTGATGTCGACGCAATTCAAAAATTGCAGTATTTCTGGGTACACAATCAGACTACTATCGTTTATGGATATTTCACTTGTCCTACCATTGGCGATGGAGATTGCTTTTTTCATGCTGCTTTCACGGAACCCGGAGATTTTTCTCAAGCTGTTCAAAGTAAAGCTGCACAAATGAGAGAGGAGTTATGTGATGCTGTTCAAAATGGTCAGCACATTGATGACTTTAGAAATCTTCTTTATGAACATTATATAGAAATATTAGCTGACGATGAAAATACCCCTTATGTTCCAGAAGATATAAGGCAATTTATGAAAGAAAAAAATCAATATGCTTCAATGTTTAATAGCATGCAGCATTTTGGTATTTCTCTCGAAGGAATTCAAAATGTAGAAGCTAAGTTTCCAGTTGATAGGGTTAAAGCTTTAATTTTAGAAAACCACGTAAAAGAATACGCTGAGCGATTACGTACTGTGGGAGGACCTGAAACATATATCCCATTCCGTGAGGGCATGAGGTGTCCTGCAGATTTAATAGCTGCTATTGGGAAAAGGAAAATTAATATATTTACTTTTAATGCTGAGAATCAAAGACTGCATTTTCACAAAACGGCAGGTACAGAAGGACAAATTATCAATGTTTTACATGCGGGAAAACATTTTACAAGGCTTTATCTTCCGGTTGAAGGGGATGCTTCTTTTCATCAATGTGAACAGATATGGACAAATTATTCATCATAAATAATATTGCGCTAGAGGTCTCTGAAATTAATATGGCCTTTCTATATCTATATCTCAAAATGAGCAACCAGTTACTTGTTTGTTGAGTGAAAAAAATAAATCTTTCAGCTGATTATGACTGCTATAGATGACTTAATTCATGTATTTTGGGAAAAACTCACAATGAGGGGAAGGCTTTTTTATTTTTTGTTGATTGTTATTCATTTTAGTTCTCAAGCAGAAGGAGCGTTTTTTGAACAATCAGCGATTAAAACTGCTCGGTTTGTGGCAAAATCAAGTACGTTTTATCGTAGTATTAATCAGTCTGGAGAGTATATCCAAACTTTTTCTAAAAGAGTGCTGACTACGACAAAAGAAATTTCTAGCAGTGCACCTGCTCTTCAGACGTTATTTGCTGGTAGTTATCAAAGCGACAAAAAAAAACATCATTTTGGTTTGTATTTGTTGATAGGAGCAAGTGCAGCTACGCTGCTTAGTGATAAAGCATATGCAGAGGAAGAACTCCAATCATCTCCAAGTCATGCTACCTGTGCCAAACTTGCATTGGAATCATACACAAAAGGAGGTGGACAGTGTCTTCCTGATGGATGGAAGTTTGTTGGTGGTTATTATCCTGAAAGAAGATGGGGTCTTGGGATTGCTGCTTATATTAATCCAGAAACGCGTGATTTAGTCGTTTCTTATCGTGGGACAACTGACATCTGGAATATTATTACAGATATTGGTTTATGGAGAGGACAATTACCTCCACACCAAGATCACGCGGAAGCATGGACAACTGAAAAGCTAGACGATCCTGATGCTCGATCTTTGATAGCAGTAAACTCTTTGATACGTCATTTTGGACATAAATATATTGATTCTACGAGCATTTTAGAATCTCTTTTAAGGCATATTGTATTATATGTACAAGTTGCTGCTGGAAATGGGTTGAAAGATTTTTTAGTTGCTGCTGGTGTACCTGATTCTACTGCAGAAGCTGTAGATCATTTCTTTATGAAACAATTAAGAGATGAGTTGCATGAATTAGACAAATCGACAGTTGATATTATTTCTGAGACTGGTAAAGCTTTTCAAGAAAGCAAAATAAGATCCATTACTGTAGTAGGTCATTCGCTGGGCGGTTTTATGGCTCAGCTTACTGCGTGTAGATTAAAATCAGCATCGGATGTATCTATACCTGTCTCCGCTGTTGTGTTTGAGAGTCCAGGGATTTATGAAATTGTAAAAGATACCCAAGAATATAAACAAGATGATTATAGTTTTATCACCAACTATCTTTCAGCGCCTAATATCATCAATACTTGTCATACGCATCCTGGCAACGTTCGGCGTATTTTTATTGAGCATACACCAAATGGATGGGAATGGAGCCATTTTGCTTCATGTCTAGGTCATTCTGCTTTAAGGATTGCTGCTCCGCTAGCAATTGTTGCTTTCCCTGTATCTTCTTCTTTGCTTTCTCTTGCTGGAGTAGCCACTGTGCAGTTATTAGCTTCTGATAAACCGTGGCTTGAGCGTCAACATAGTATAGATAATATAATTAAATGTTTTAATACGGATGGACTTCCAAGTGTGTATGCTGAAATGCATTGTTGGCCGACCGGATCTGACATATTTAAAGAATATTTGTCTTTTAAGAAGGCTCTTCCTTTACGAAAAGATTCTCCTGGATTACGGGTGATGTTTAATGAAAACTGGATGAGGGAGAATCAAGTGCTTGGAATTTCTCAATATAAAGTTAAAGCTTACGTTGGTAAAAAGCCAGATTGGGTGGATGTAGGGTAAATATTTGGATATAAAGATGTCAAAAAATAGAAACAAATCAGTGTTGCAAGAAAGCAAAGCAGAGATTAGCCTTTTTAATTATGTAATTTCTATAGAAGACAGATTGAAGTCTGATTTCAAAGTATCAAAGAGCTTTGGTCATTCTATGAATCAAGGATCCATACGAGAACACTTTATTAGAGAATTTTTGAATGAGCATTTTAGTGAAAAATTTGCGTTTGGAGTGGGAGAAATTATAAACGCGTATTCAAAATGTGGTGAAATTCGTAATCAGTTTGATATCGTTATGTATGAGAAAAATTACCCAAAGCTTCGTATTGGTGGAATAACTGCTTTTTTGGCCGAATCCGTTATTGCAACACTTGAAATAAAATCTTCCTTGACTAAAAAAAGATTAGAACAAGCGATTGAATCATCAAGAAAAGTAAAAGATCTTCAAATGAATTTTATTGAGATTTCACAATGTGGGCATACTCCACCTAAGATTTTAAATTATTTGTTAGCATACGAATGTCGATCTTCAATGAGTACACTTTTTAAGTGGATCAGAGAAATCTACCAGACAAAAGGGATAGCAGATATAATAGATCCATTAGACAGCTCAAAAGGATCAAACGCTTTTACTAAAATACCTTCAAGGTCACTAGATGGAATATTTATTTTAAATAAAGGGTTTATTATATTTGGAAACGTTCCGATTCATTTGTTGGATGAAGAAACAATTGAAAGAGAAGGCTTTTGAATAGAAAGTGAAAATACAAATGGAAATTTGTTATTATTATTTCAGCTTCTTTTGGCAGCCGTATCAAATATACAGGGGAGGTTTTTAGATCCAAATCCATATTTTCAACAGTTTCAACCAGAAATAAAATATAAAAAGATATAAACTGGATTTTGCACCAAGACACTTTGTTAAAGATTTATTTAATGAGTTTTTTTAATTTTGACATTTCCTCAGGGCTTAGTTTTTCAAGTTCTTTGGCTAGAGCTTTTACGGTCATTTTCCCCGATAACCTGGAATATTCATCATGATCCAATCTAGAAAGTGCTCCTTGAGATTTTCCGCTAAGATTTGTGCGATGCGCAAACTTAACGACAGATTCGGGATTATCAAGTATAAAATCTTCGACAAAATCCATACTTCTCTTAATATTGCCGCCTTTACTAATTCCTCTTTGTATTCGTTGGTATATGTAGCTTTCTGATAGCTCTTTCTCCATTGTTTTTACGGCAGTTTCACTCTTACTCCAGCATTTTGATTGAGTAATAAGACACTCTGGTTCGTTACTTCTGTCAACAAATACTCCATCTAGACCATGATTACCTTCATATTTTGAACAAAGCTGATCATAACCAAATGACAGCACCGTTAATTCAGTAATAGTTTCTCCAACGATTCCTAAATAATCATTCCCAACATTTTCTAGTGTACGAACCACCTTAGACGTATCAGGAAATCTAGTGACGGGAAAAGCATCATTTGAAGACAGGTTGCCTGATGAATTTAAAAGCTTGCATACATTCTTCGCTCTAGTAATCTCTTCTGTCCTGTATAAATGCTTATATCTTCTATCATATTTACCCCGGTGATGCCTGATATCGAATAAACGAAACTTTTTATGATCATCATCAATTTCATCACTACCTATTGTACCGGTAGTTCTTATGAGCATTTGTGATGGCTCAAAATCTTCTTGTAAGGTAACATCGCCATCTGTACTTATTTCAATATCTTCAAGATAAACATTACGAAGTTTTTTTTCTAAAACTTCATCCGAGTCACTTGTAAAATCATAGATGCCAAGAAGCTTCTGCTTTTTTATACTATAATGAAGAATGCGGAGGCTTTTTTCGCCATCTGTTTCATTGAAGCAAATATCTAAACCTTCTTTTGCGCCCCAATCACTTGCTCCAAAGATCGGAGAACAAATTATTAACGAGTAAAGAAATGAAAGTATTTTATTCTGCATAGTACATACCATTTTGTATAGAATGGTAAACCTAAAGATCTTTGCTCTTTTTGTCTTTATAATTTTTTAAAAATATTTCTCAGGAAATGATATACGCGGCTTAAAATACACTATAAGACCTTGACCCAGCATTCTTTAGCAATAATTTTGTCCAGCGGAAACGTCCAGTGTACAACATCACGTTTTTCCAAGGTCCAATCACGATGAGTTAGCATCCATTCACACGCTTCTCGGTGTGTCTCAAAATGCATCTCTAGGTTTGAATACTTATCTTTAGCTCTAAAGAGAGCAGAGGAAGAAGCGGCGGAGGGGTAGGGCGTTTTATTCATAAGATATCTCCGTTCGTAACATTCGTTTTTTCGTTTGATTAAGTGCGGGCTTTACGGATTTCATGGGTTTTCATCATTTGAATACCCCGTTGCTTGAACCCATCTAAGATACCTGTATTGGCTTCAAAGAGGTGAGGTTGTTCAAGAAGCTTTTCATTAAGATGCACCAGCATGCCAAGTAAGGTGGCAGCTTTATCATGGTTGAGAGGATCTGTTTGTAGATCATCGCCTTCATGAATGCCACAAAGTTGAGGTAAACCAATCATATTTAGTAGACCGCCCATTTGAATCAAGGTTCGAGTACGAGATCGGCGATCCATAGTGTTAAAAGCTTTTTGCTGATTTTCAAGTTGGGCTTTGCGGGCTTGTAGACGGTTAAGTTTAGTCATTAGGGTTCTCCATTGCTGTTGGTGATGTTGAAACTGCAGGGATATTTTTTGAAGAGGTGATTTTGGGTTGTTGCTTTGTTCTCTTACGCAGAAATTTCTCCCCGGTCATATTCCAGGCCTCCGCTTGATTAGAATTGGCTTTTGCTTGCTCCATCACTTCCATCAGTCCACCCATAAGAGTAGGGCAGGGGAGTAAAAACCCCTGATGGCTTTTTAAAGCACGATACAGCTGCTGTACCATTTTGGTTTCAAGTGTTTGCTGTTTTTCTTTAAGCTGTTGAATTTTATTGTCGAGATGACTAGAGGTCTTTTGAGATTTTTTAGAGGAGGAGGTCATGCAGCGATACTTTCATAAATCAATTAACGAATGTATCCCCTTAAACCGAACAAAAAATATGTTAAAGGAAGAAGGAAAGGGGATACTAACCCTCAACCCCTAACACATCTTTGTTCAACTACACTAAACCATAAGACGAAAGTCTTTTCAAGAGTCATTTTGCATGTTTTGCTAAATGCGCACTGATGCGCTGTTGCACTTTAGTGCCTAACGGCGTTATACTAATGTCAGCAAACAGACAGTTTATAAAGCTTATTTCGTGGCTATTTATCACCTTAGTCATGGCATGGTTAGCAGAAGCACAGGACGAAGTTCGGTGCAGAGTGCTGCATACATTACAGGTGAAAAACTTCATGAGTCCCGTCGTGACCTAGAGGTGAATTATCAAAACCGTCACAGTGATATTGCCTTTACGGCGACCTTAGCGCCTGAACATGCACCGGATAATTTTAAAGATATTGGTGTTTGGGATTTGTTGGAAACTTTCGAAGACGAGTATGGAAATAAGCGGTATAAAACGGATGAGACGCGAGCTGCTTATCTCAATTCTGCACAAACAGCACAAACCATTGTTGTAGCCTTGCCGCGTGAGCTAGATGTAAAAGTTGCTAAAGAACTGGTTGAAGAATTTGCGTTAAATAGGTTTGTCAGCAGAGACTTAATTGTGACTTATGCGATTCATGATGATGAGGGAAATCCTCATGCACATTTGCAGATTTCAAGACGTAGTGTTAATGAAAACGGTGAAATCTCCTGGGCAAAAGATCGTGCTATTTGTTCACTGAAAGAAGTGCGTGTTACCCGCAAGCTTTGGGCTGATCTCACTAATCAGTATTTGGAGAGAGAAGGGCATGAAGCTCGTATCACAGAAAAGAGCTTTGCGGATTTAGGCATTCAATTAGAACCCACCCAACATCGTGGTTGGGTGGCAGATAAGCTGGACGCCATGGGAATTAAGTCACGCATTGTCGTAGAGAATGCTGAAGCTTTTGAAAGTAATCGCGAAACTCTTCTAGAAAACCCAGCAACGATTCTGCCTGAACTTACTCAAAACAATGCGACATTTACTCAATTTCAGTTGATAAAGGGGATTCAAAAAAGGGTAGGCGATGATGCTCCATTGGTGGCCCAAGTCTTTGAAGCTGCTTTGCAGGCATCCATTGTAGTGGGAGAGGGGATCGATGAACACATTCGTTATACCTCACCAACCTATAAGGCTTTAGAAGAGAATGCGGTTGGTATGGTTTCAGCGCTATCCGCTACAACGTTTGAACAACCTCACTTAACAAAGATGACTACAGAAACGTACCTCTCTACACATTTCGCTCATCTATCCCCAGAACAACAAGCAGCGGTGATGGGCCTAACTCAGGAACAATCCTTGGCAGTCTTAGTGGGTAGAGCAGGGTCAGGGAAAACGACAACTCTTAAAGCAGTCAGTGATATTTATAAAGATGCAGGTCATCCCGTCATTGGTGCGTCACTCTCAGCAATGGCAGCTGATAACCTTGGACGTGAAGCAGGCATCCAATCAACCACACTCCATAGTTGGATCTATCAATGGGAACGCTATCAGGCGGCTCAAGAAAAGTTTCTCTCGTTCGATAGTGTAATGGAGGAGGGGGTATTTAAACAGCTGGATTGGTATCAAGATTTAAAACGCTTTGAAAAAATAGCTCTTACTAAAGATACTGTCCTGATTGTGGATGAAGCCGGGATGGTTGGAACCCGTTTGTGGGGAGAACTGTTGACCCATGTGAACAGGGCAGGGGCGAAACTGATTGCTGTGGGAGATGATAATCAATTTAAGGCGATTGAAGCCGGAGACTTCTTTAGAGAGATCCAAACTCACGCTCAAAACTATTCCTTAAATACCATCTATCGTCAAAAACAAGAGTGGATGAAAGACGCCAGTATGAATTTGGCGAATCTTGAAGTTGGAGAAGCATTAAGTGCCTACGAGCAACGAGGTCATGTTCATCAAACATCGAAAGAAAATCTAGCCCATGAGATTGCGACTGCTTATGTTGCAGTATACCAAAGGGAGAAGAACGAGCAAACAAGCGTTGTGCTGGCGTTTACTAATGCTCAAACTCATGAAATCAATCAAGCTATTCGAGAGCAGTTAAAACAGGAAGGTCTGATAGCCAAGCAAGACATTATCACGATGAATGATAACCACTTTGCGATTGGCGACAGAATTGTCTTTTTAGAGAATGATAAAACTCGCCTTGTGATTACGGATGAAGATGGTGTCGTTCAAAAAGGAACTCATATTAAAAACGGCACTCAAGGACGTATTCAGGGAGTGAATAAACTAGGAGATATCCAGATTCAGCTTGGTGGCAAACTGATGACAACGATTAGATGTCTTGAAACCACAACTGCAAAGGTGGCATTAGGTCAACAAGAACCAGAACCTACTAGAACATATGCCTATAGTAATGTCACCCATGGCTATGCAGTCACTACCCATAAGGCTCAGGGACAAACCGTTGATAATGTCTTTGTAGCAGCTGCAAAGAATATGGATGCTAAGGGAATTTACGTAGCAATGACGCGTCATCGTCATAATGTTCAACTGTTTTATGCAAAAGAAGACTTTTCAACTTTCAAGGCGCTTTCTTCTCATCTTAGTCGATTTGAGCATAAGGATTTGGTCAAGGACTATACGATTCGTCCTGAAAACGAAGATGCGTGGCAGCGAGTTCAGGAATACCGTTTGTGTGTGTTGGATGGTGCTGCGGTCCTTAAAGAACAGGGTAAAAATAATCAAAACCCAGGACAAGTGGATTGGGAAGCATACCGTCAGATCAAACAAGACCAGATTAGCATTGGTCGTGAAATTCTCGAAGATTTTGATGCCCATAAGCTCTACATCAATCAAGCTGGCCTAACCAATGAAATGCTGCAGATCACAACAGGGCTAAAAGCACGTCCTCTATCGAATGCAGAAGAGAAAGCCAAGCTTACGGTGGAATTGTATGGGGAAACAGCGCAGGTGGCGAGAGACCTATGGCGCGACATCAGAAAGACGCATCCAGGAAACCAGTGCTATTCCCATCCAAAATATGATCAATTTAAGGAATTGCGTGATGAGCGTAACTCTTTGGCCCACACTATAGGAGAGAACTACGGGTTACACCGAGAGTTTGTGAGTGAGTTCGCCCGTGTCTATGGAATCAACAAGCGTGCTGTAGAAGCACAGAGCAATCAGTTTGTAGAACAGAAACGAGAACAGCAACAGGCAGTGCATAGCACAGAACACAATATAGTTGAAAAACAAGATAAGTTGTGGTATAATGATGGATTGGATAATCTATCTTATGGAAAATATTCATCAAGTACTATAAACAATACACAAGAGTATTCAAAAAATTCTCTTGATCCAGCTTTGATAAAGCAGGAACTGAATAGTCGCATTAAAGATCTAGCGCACCAGTTCTTAGGACAACCTCAACAACAAAGAGCTACTGAATGGCGCTACGGAAGCAAAGGATCAATTAGCATTCATGTAGCAGGATCAAAGCAAGGCTTATACAGTAACTTTGAGTCTGGTGAATCAGGTAATGCGCTGAAGTTCATTCAAGATCAATTGGAATGTGACCATAAGGAAGCCTTTAAGTGGGGAGCTGAGTGGTTAGGTCAGGATCGGTTGGGAACACTCACTAGAACATCAATGGGTAAAGACCTTCCGCAGCCACAAACAAAACAGGAATGGACACCTCTATTCCCTGCCCCTGCAACGTCTGTTGATCTAAGAGCAGAAAAAAGCCTCAGCTATATGCTTAAAGGAAAAATTGAGGTTGCTCGATATGCCTACAAAGATGCAGATAGCAATGTCTTAGGGTATGTGGTGCGGTTAGAGGATAAGAGCGGTCATAAAATCACCCCTACCCTTACATACTGTCAAAATGACAAAGGTGAAAAGCAATGGCGTTGGCAAGGATTTGGGAATGATCGACCTTTATATGGGTTGGATCAGCTTAAAGCTCAGCCGAATGCACCTGTGCTGATCGTTGAGGGTGAAAAAACCTGCGAAGCAGCAAGAGAGCTATTTAAAGACCATGCAGTAGTGACGTGGTCTGGTGGAAGTGGTGCTGTTCAAAAATCTGATTGGAGCACCTTAAAAGACCGATCTGTTACTATCTGGCCAGATCATGATCAGCCTGGGCTTAATGCAGCCACCAAGATTACAACTTTCTTGGAAAATCAGGGTAATCAAGAAGGTAAAACTGTAGAGGTTAAAATCGTTAATTTGCCATCCACCCTGCCCCATAAATGGGATTTAGCAGACAAGGCGCCTGATGGAATAGATGTTCGAGACATCCTAGACCGTGCAGTAACCAAAGAGCCCTCTCCTTTTGTTTATAGCAAAGCTGGGTCTGGTGTTGATCAATCAACTGTTGAGAAAAATGAAAGCATCCTCACTTACTTAAGTGCTGAGTTAACCTTGGATAGAAACTTCTGGCTTGATGAAAAGCAAATCGATTATTTTACAAAGCTTGCTCAAGAAAATCCTCAGAATGCTCTACAAAAGTGGCAATATGTCAGTGAAGACGACAGTTTTAGGCCTTTAACCCGACAAGAAACTGAAAACATGGAGTTGCAAGCAAATCAGTACTTAGCAGCAGCAAAAGAAGTACTTAGCTCAGATGCTTATCAACGGTTACAAATGGCTTTACCAAGCCATGCTGAAGGTATTGTTGATAAATGCCAAGAGGTTATGTATACCAATACGCAAATGCAACGAGATTTAGACATCTCTACGTTCAAAAGTCTGTGTCAGAAATACGGTGAGGTTTGTGAGCGCAGCGGAGATGCTGAAACAAAGCAATTGATTGAAAAAGACCTGAAAGAACTCGTATCGCATTATGAAAACGATGCGAAATTTATGAAAACTATTGAGCGTAGTGACAACAAAAATATTCAAAATGTTGTTGAGCTCTTTAAAAATGAAGACTGTTCAAAAGAAGAGCTTGAACCTTCACGAGGGTTTGAACGCTAAAATTTACAAGCTAATGAATAACTGTCAACAGTGATGACATAAATGGGTTCATACATTTTTGATGACCATTGATAATTTATCTAAAATTTTACCTTGTGTGTTCTTTAAAGTGGGACTATAAAGTCACCAAGAGGATGAATTTAATATTGCATTGAATATAGCTCGTCCGAATTGATGAAAGGTTGTGTAGCTTTTCGGTCGACAACATTAGGAGAAGTAGCCATGGAGTCAGATTTAATCAAATTTCTTTACCTCATTGGACTCTCTGCGTTTCTGTTGTTGTCCTCTTCCTTATTTCGAAGACAAAAAAGAAAAAATAAAACCAAAAAATATTCTTCAGAAAGATATAGGGCTAACATTCAAACAAGCCACTAGCTGAAAAGCGCTATCTTATCTAATTATTTAGTTTAAAAACGATCTTTAATGGAGTAACTAAGAAGACGTATGCAGATTGTGACAGTTCTTTTTTATGAAAAAACACAAAGTACGTAAGCATAGCATTCCTTCTCAAAAGGGAGCTTTAATCAAACGAATAAGCAAAAGAAATTTTGCAGACACAAAATCTCTAACACTAATTCAAATCGGTGCTTTCTTAGAGTATTTTGATCTTTATCTTTATGTGCATATGGCAGTTGTATTAAATGAGATCTTTTTCCCCAAAACAGATCCGTACACCGCTTCTCTAATTGCTGCCTTTACTTTTTCATCTACCTACATTCTTCGTCCTATTGGAGCGTTATTTTTTGGTTATTTGGGCGATATCTTCGGACGAAAATCCACGATCATTATGACAACGTCAATAATGGCTTTTTGTTCTTTCACGATTGCTTCTCTACCTTCTTACCAAGCCATTGGGATTACAGCTCCGATTATTATGATAGTTTGTAGAATGCTTCAGGGATTTTCATCGATTGGTGAATTTGTTGGAGCGATGACTTATGTGACGGAAACAACTGCTCCTTCAAGAACCTATTTTATCACGACACTCGTTGCATTTTTTACCAATCTTGGTAGCACTTTTGCTCTGGCCATTGGTGCTTTCTTTATGTTCATTAATGCTGAAAATGGCTGGCGTACTGCTTTCTACTTTGGATCTGCTATTGCTGTTATTGGGTCTGTTGCTAGGTCTCAATTGCGAGAAACGCCTGAATTTAGTCATGAATATCTTCGCGGAAACACTAAAAATAAAACGCTAAAAGATTTATTGCCTTCTTATAAAACGAGGCGCAATTTTTTATGCTATTTAGGTGTTGAGTGCCTTAGACCTTTTTATTTTTACCTGAGTTTTATCTATATTGCAGCCATTTTAAGAAGTTCATACGGCTACACAACTTCAGAGGTCATCTCGCATAATTTATGCGTCTCTTTTGTCGAATCTTTAGCCATGTTAGCGTATGGACGTTTAGGGCTTCACTACTACCCTATGAAGATTTTAAAAATTCGTGGTTCTCTCTTTTTAGGGTTTTCGTTTTTCTTACCCTTTTTGTTAGGATCAGCAAGTAACCCATATCATATTTTCTTTATTCAATGTGCTCTGCTTATTTTAGGTGAAGGAGCTTGTCCTGCTCACGCACTCTTTATTCGCGCCTTTCCAGCAATTGGTCGTTATACGCAAGCCTCACTTGCTTATGCCCTATCACGAATTGTGATGACATTAACAACTGCATATGGTTGTACGTTAGTCGGAGAGTATTTTGGCTTTTTAGGAATAACAGCGCTTTTAATCGTATTTATAGGAATTTATCTCTTTTCCGTGTTTTTGTTCTCTCCTAGTCCTAATAAACTAGAAGGTGTAAATAAAAACTTTCCTGCAGAACCACCTCTTCAAGCATCCAATGCAATTTCTTAAAGAAAGACTCAGAAAATTCTAAATTGTTTGTACCCATTTTATGCTACAGTGGCCCATGATAATTTCGATAGAAAGTTAGATAAATGGCCGTTTTAGTTGGTAAGAAAGCTCCTAATTTTAAGAGCACAGCAGTTTTTAAAGATGCGTTTAAAGAAATCAGTTTAGAAGACTATTTTGGTAAATATGTCATCCTGTTTTTTTATCCTCTTGATTTTACATTTGTATGTCCTACCGAATTACATGCCTTCCAAGAAAGACTATCCGAGTTTGAAAACTTAGGAGCTGTCATTTTAGGGTGTAGTGTTGATAGTCACTTCTCCCATAGAGCTTGGCTAGCTACTCCTAAAGAAAAAGGCGGAATACAGGGTGTCGAATACGGCCTGATTGCTGATATTGGTGGGAAAATCGCTAAAGACTACGATGTTTTAAGCGATGAGAACATTGCGTACCGTGGATTATTTTTAATCGACCAAAAAGGTGTGGTTCGTCACCAATTGGTAAACGATTTACCATTAGGACGAAGTGTTTGCGAAGCTCTTCGTATGCTTGAGGCATTGCAGCATGTAGAAAACTGTGGAGAAGTGTGCCCAGCAGATTGGAATACTAGTAAATCTGCAATTAATCCTACTTTAGAGAGCGTTTCTCAGTACCTTGGTGCAAGGTAATTAAGCTGAATTAGGCTTGGAAAAGCCTTTATTACAAACCCAACTTGGTGATAGCTTTATGACGCAGCAAAATATGAACTCTTTTGAATTGGACTTAGTGCTCGAGTGGCTTAAATCTCAGGACTATAGAGTCACACGTCCTTTCACGTCTCGCGCATTTTATTGCGATGAAACGCCTCCAGCCAAGCTTCTTAAAGCTGCAATCCTCGATACCGAGACCACGGGCATCAATCTTGCGACTGACAAACTCATTGAGCTTGGGGTCGTTATCGTTGAATACTGTCCAGACACAGGCCAGGTTTATCGTGTCCTTGAAACCTATAACGAATTAGAAGACCCTGGCATGCCTATCCCGCCTGAGTCGACCAAAATCCATGGCATTACTGATGACATGGTGATCGGTAAAAAAATCATCGATGCTGAGGTAGAGGCACTAATGAGAGATATCTCATTAGTCATTGCGCATAACGCTGCATTTGATCGAGGTGTTGTTGAAGCAAGATTTCCATTTTTTCAGGAGAAAGCTTGGGGGTGCTCTTTTGCGCAAATGCCTTGGAAGAGTGAAGGAATTAGTTCTGCAGCCTTAGAGTTTATTGCTTACAGACTTGGTTTTCACTTTAGTGGGCATCGTGCATCGGCTGATTGTCATGCTCTACTCGAGGTCCTGCAATCTGATCTCCCTATATCAGGCCTTAAAGCATTTAAAATTTTACTAGATGCCGCACGCACACCGAATTTAAAGCTATGGGCTCTCCTTACTCCTTTTGATACAAAAGACATACTGAGAGAACGTGGGTACCGTTGGGATAGTGAACGTAGAACCTGGTATAGAATCATCTCAAATGAGGATTTAGCTAAAGAAGTAGAATGGCTCCGGTCAGAGGTTTATGAGCATCGTACTTTCCAGCTAAAGCAAGAAACGCTAGATGCTTATAATAGATTTTCGGTGAGGCATGGTCTGTCTGAGATCGTGAATTATTAACCAGCACCTGTTTTTAATTTGTTAGGTAATTATTTATATATGTCTCATATACTGGATTACAGAAATATGAGCATTATATGCTAGCGAGTAAAAAGAGATTATCGACGTGATAAAGAATACTTCATTAATGAAGATCTTGTTTTGTATTTGCTTCTGTTTAAAAATTTCTCTAGGACTTGTAGTTTCTTTAGCAGCATCACAAATAGAATATGAGACAGGTCTAAGAGCAGCCCTTGCAGGTCAAAGACCCTTTTTTACTATTTCTGTGTCTAGGGCAACTAAAAGCAACACAGAAATGGATTATCTGCCTTTAACGGCTACTGAACGTTTTTTTGTAAGGTCAGTGCTTGAAATGATTCTAAGTGGAGGTCAGTTAAAAGCAACATTTGCAGGTCAATTAGAAGCTGCGTTTGCCCAAGATCTTACGGAACATGGTGATTTGCAAGAAAAATTACGCACAGTAAGAAGTCGTCTTGACTCTGGCGAGTTTGATGCAGAGCTTATTCAAGAATTAAAGCAAGATTGGCTTGGAAAATTCCCCAAGGAAAAACAAAATGTGATTTGGAATGAAATTTTACAGGAAGGGAAAGTTAATCTTACTCCACAAGAAATTGGTATAGACCCTGGTCAACAGGATATTGAAAAAAATCTGCAGAGAGCCGTAAAAAATCTATTGTCTAAAAAATCCTGTTTAGGTCAAGAAATTGAAAAAAAAAGAAATGAAAGAGCAGCAAAGAGTCTTACCAAATTAGAGGAGAAATTTAACACATTTTGGGAAAAGTATCGCCTCGAGCGGGCTAAAGAATCGCGACCAGATATGAGATCGCAATGTAATGAATTATATCAACGTATATATTCTAAAATGATCATTCATCAAGTTCTTTTTGCTAGAATAGATTTTATTCGATCTTATGGTCTTGTCGTCTTTAATGAAATGTTTTTTGGTAAAAATACTCCTTTTCCTCTAGGTATGCTTGAGCATGAAATCAAGCAACTGTCGTCAGAGTACCCCACCAAAGTCTTGCATACGAATTTTCTTGTAAATGGAGTTTTTCCTGATAATTACCGTGAGTTTGCAGACTTCCATGGTTTTTTAAATCAATATAAGGGTAGCAAAGGAAAATTTGAAGTCACTAATACTTATACATGGCGAGATAGATCCTACGATGCCTATTTTGGATCATTTTTTGAGATGAGTTTTCCCATAAGGACTTTGGAAAATATTTCCAAAACGTATTTTTGCGGACAGGAGATTTCCAATTATCGGAAGAGCACCTACAAAGGAGAAAATGATGAGTTTTTAGAAAGTGGAGCTTTTTACATGTTTGGTAATGGAAGAGACGAGAAAGCAAGAGATACGTCTGAGGCTACCGCCTCTATTTTACTGGAAAACTTGGCTACTGAAATTTGCTATGATCTAAATTTAGGTGTTAGAAGACAAATAGACTCTTATCCACCAAATTTGAAAATCTTCGATGTTCCATCCAACACTTTAGGATTTACTCATGAGAGTATGGTAAAGCTGCCAGAATCTCATAGATCAAAGGTAGTTTTTCATGTTGATCCTACAGAACAGGCCGTTTTGACAAGTGTTCCTACCGTCTCTACTTTATCAACATACAATGAACTCACTCAATATGCTGATCTTGCTTGGCAAAAAAAGCAAACACCATTGCTGATTTTGCAATTTGAACTAGAAAACAGTCTCTATCAAATAAAGCTTTGGGATATTACGCAACACCTTCTTTAGTATTCTTTATCATCTTCTGCATCTTTAACAACCAAAATAAAATGAGAACCTTTCATCTTTTTTAGAACAACTTTTGCATCAGCATCTGATAATCTTAAGGCCTCTGCGAAGGGGCACATATCTTCCCAGGTAATTTGGAAAGGTTTGTTATCTAACGTAAGATATATTCCATCTCTTTCAAGGGTATTCATTCTTATTTGATCAAAAAAATCCAAAAAGCTTAGTGATATCACTGAAAAATGAACACTTGCTTTTTTGCCCGGTGCTATTACGTTATCTAATAAATCAAAGTCTTCTACAGGTATTTTAGAGTAATGATCAGTAAAATGATCAACATGTACAGGACGGCTTGTTTCGTTTTTTATCACGATTTCTGTTTGGGTTGCTGCGCTTGCAAAATTTATCAAGGAAAAAGCTAATAACATCATTAGTGATCGCATTTTAACCTCCTATCAAGTGAACTTCCCTTAGTGGAATTCTACACTAAAGAATTGAAAAGTCCAGGAAAATATAATATTTGTCAATACAAATTGTTGAGTTGATTTTTACTACAAGATTTCTTGTCAAATTTCTCGCTTTTTCTGTGGGATTGCCGTATGCAGTACTCAGAGGAAGTTTTTAAAGAAGGAGAATTAAAATGATGATTAAACTAGTTGAAGTTGTGATGATAACTCTTCTTACTACGGCAGGATTTGCTTCTTGTAATGACAAACTTCTTGATTTAGCAAGTGATGGGTTTCGTACAAAAATACTATCTGATATGTCAATAACTAAGCCCATGATTCAAGAAAAATTAGGATTTTTATATAATACTGAAGAGATTGAAGAAAAATATAAGAAATCTGAAAACTTCAATGCTTTGCATGAAAAAAGTCTTTCTTTAGAAAAAGCGACACCAGAATTTTTAGAATTTTCCCAAAATTGTAACGAACTTTACGAAAATCCAGCTTTGGGGTTGAGAGAAAGGGCTGCAATTCATATGCTTTTCGAAAAGGTACTTGAAAAATATCAAACCATACTAGAAAAATCAAAAAAGCATCGGGCTTCTATGCACTCAAATGTTGAAAAAGAAACAAATTATCCTTGGGGTGGCTCCACATATGGAGATGCAGATAGATTTTTTGACCAGTTTTCTTCACCTTCTACGGCTATACATTAATAGCGCAAAGCTATTTCTTCAGCACTAACACAGTTAGTGGATATAATGTGCTCAATGTCTGAGTATCATTTTACTGGCTTGCCCTCTAATTGTTTTATATCGATCTCAATCGCATCTACCAATAGCTTTTGAGCGTCTTGTTTAAGTTTCTTAAAATTACTCAAAAGAGATTTTCCAAGCAGCATCTGTTTGGCTTGTTCTGCTGTCATTTCATAACGCACATACTGGTGTTGTGGAAAAAAATAGAACAAGCATGATGCCGTGACAATACAAGAAAAACAGGATGCCGCTACTAATGCTAATCCCTGATACGCGTTCCCTTTTCTGTTTTTATTGCTTAACGTTTGAATAGACGACGATACTAGATCTGCTTCTCTTTGAGTTCTTTGCAGCAACTCAACATTTGTTTTGAGTGAGTCCGTCATTTGCAAGTGTATCAAGCTTTTTAAGTCTTGAGTGAGTTTCGGGGTTAATCTTCCAAATTCTTGGCTCAAGGTTTGTTGCAGATCTGATTTTATGGATTCTCGAGTTGCTTTTAATTCTTCGTTTTCTATACATAGCGCTTCAGTTTGAGCTGTATATTTTTGAACCGTTCTCTGTAGTTTTTCAACCATGTCATCAATAATTTTTCCTCGGCGCTTTGTCCTCAACAAATCTTCTTCTGAAGTTTCTATAGAACCAGAAATATGACTAGACATCTTTTGTAGAACTTCGGTCATTAAATGGCCTCGCTTAGCTGTTGAATATTGATTTTATTAGGGACGAAAATAGGATTGGTGTTTTTAAGGTCTAGATAGTCAAAAGAAACTTTTGATGTTGGAAAATCTCCCGGAAACTTTAAAAAGGCTTCAAGGTCTTTAAGCATCATGATCTGACTAGCAGTTACCACTGACTTCGTTTGCTTAACATGGCTCAGATTAACTCCATCTCGCATTTGATGAGCACCAAACGAAATACTTTCCGTTGCTTCTTGCTTTTCCTGTTCGCCTAGATAACTAGCTATTCTTTTAGCAACGTCAGCATCAATATTTCTGAACAGGACTTTGGTGCCCGTTAAGTTTGAGAGGGTTTTGGTGTTAGAGGGACCGTAGATTTCTTCTAACTGGTTCAAATCTTGAAAACCAAGCATAAAGCAGCCACCGTATTTACGAATTTCCGCCAATCCTAACATAAGCGAGGGAAGTCGGTTTAAGGATGCAAGCTCGTCAATAATAATCCAGGTTCTTGAATTACCTTGTTCTGATCGACGCATCATTCCTTTGATAGCTAGTGAAATCCAGGCAGAAAACAAGGGTTTAACAAATTCTCGTTGATCTGGTTGGCAACTTAGAAATAACCAGGTCTTTTGGTCATCTTTTGCAAAATTTAAGAGAGAAAGACCAGAATCTGGTTTTGCCTCCTCTAAGGCTTCTAGTGACCTCAAATTACTTGCAAGTGAAGCGCGTACACTTAGGGCGGTCTTATCAATTGCAGGATCAACAATGGCTGAGACGCTGGTCCCTTGAAGTCGTCTACTTAAGTCTTTAAGGGGCATTTTAAGAGTCATATCCAACAGCTCTTTGTAGGAACGTTGGTTATTTTTACAAAGATACCGTATTGATTCACATAAAAGCTGACGAGAGCTTTGCGTCCAGAATGTATCAAAAGAGCGTGTTTCTGGAATCATCGATTCCGCAATGTCTTCAAGTACGTAATCATTGATGATTTCATCCCAGAGATTCCAGTTACGAGACCGTGCATCTAAAGGGTTGAGTAAGATGTCCTTCTCTTCATCATAAAACCTAGAAAATATACCACCCGTTGTATCTACAACTATCGCCTGATCACCTTGAGCTCTAATTTGGCTTAGCAGATGATGAATAAGATTAGACTTACCTGAACCTGTTGTTCCTGTAATCATCATATGTTGATATTCTACATTCTTTGGGATAGGAACGTCTGCGATATCGTAAGGAGATGCTCCAGACTTAAGTACCCGTTTTCTTAAAATCTTGGAGTCAACCAGTTCAAATCCACTGAGAATTTTTGTTTCATGTTTTTTTCTGCCCATGACTATCCAAAAACACGACACAAACGCAGACCCTATGACACTTATCAACAATGCATGTCCTATTTTTTTGATAAAAGAGGATAAGAGCGTCTGAACCATAAAACTGACATGGCCATCTGTCAGCAAAAAATTGTTGCTAACCAAGTGCTTTGATCCATCTCGATTAAGAATGCTGGCAGATGGAGATAGATCAGCAATGAAAGAAGGACACAAATTCAAGAACCATGCTTTTGTGTAAGATCCCAAGAACAAAAAGTCGCATAATGCGTGCTCCAGGCAGACCAATACAATAAAACTTACTAGAAAAACCCAAAAGGATATTCTGACAGTTGCTCCAACAACTTGCTTTATCATATGGAGCTTATGAAGTTGAGTCTGTCCTCCTTGCGTGAAGCTATCACTAAACGACATCGTAAATCCTCTTTCCAATTTTGATCATGCTTACTACTCTCTCGAAAATCTTATAAGGTTTGTGTAATCCCCTTGATCTGCACTTTTTAGCGCTGAAATGTATGCTTTTCTCATATCGTTTAAAGAGCTTAAGTCATTATGATTATAGGTCTTTGATCCCCAAGAAAAATACGCGTTTCCTAATTTCTGGATCAATAGTTCACAAGCTAAGCGCGCATGGCGACCGTTTCCATTCACAAATGCATGAATAAAGACTAATCGATGATGAAAACGAATTGCGATTTCATCAGCATCAAATGACTGATTTTGAATCTGATATTCCGTATCGCCACAGAGTTGATGAAGTTCTGACTCTATACGATACGCATCTATCCCAATATTTTTTTGCGATTTGCGAAATTGCCCAGCCCACTTCCATGTTTGACCAAACATATGTTTGTGAAGCGCCCTTAAAAAACTTATCGTCAACACGTTTTGTTGTTTATAAGCCCAAGGAAGGGACTGAGTAATGTTGAGATTTTCAAACGCATTTAATTCTTCTTGGTCTTGAAGATGTTTGGGGATAAGGGAAAGCCTTTCATCCTCATCAATAGGTGTAGCTCCCTCAATAAATATAAACTTCATATACTTCTCCAAACCTGCTTTAAGGACTTACTTTTTAGATCATCTAGGAGTAAAGCTTTTTGATCTTTTAAGTCTTGCTGATTCAATCCTTGATTTTCTAGAGACATCGTTAAATGTGTTTGTTGAATGGCTTTATCAACTAAATCATTTCTCTTCTGATCAACAAAGTCTTCTAGACTGCTTTTGGGAACAAAAGCGTATACAAGGTCGCACCCCAGCGCGTTAGCGTTCTTTTCGAGTGTTTCAAGGGTGATTGTTTTATCTTGTTCTCTTTTCTCCATTGCAGAAGCAGAAGGTTGAGTAATCTTCATTAGTTTTGCTAACTGTGCTGTCGGCATGGAAAGAGCACTCCTTATATGAGCAATCCACCCCTCCCTAGGTTGATAAGCCCTAAGTTGTTGCAATACCTTCAGTTTTTTATCAACTTGTCTTATTGATAATAGTTCGTAGACTTTCTTCATGACATATAACCATAGTTTATAGACTTGTTTAATTTATCATAATAATAGCCTATAGACAATTTGTTTGTTTGTCTTTCAATCTTCTTTGTGCTATATTTTACATAGTTGAGGATTGCTAAATAAGTAATACAGTACGTTAAGCGTTCCTCTTTTTTTCGCAGATATACATTACTTTTTAAGAATTTAGTGGGTACACTTGAGGCATGAAGAAAGAAGACAAATATACGATGCAGATTTCTACCATCCATAAATTCCAAAAAGTTCTTGATGGTATTTTGAAAGTCATTAAGTTTATTTGGCGTCATACATTTGCATTGATTGTTTTGGGAATGATGCTTAGCACCGTAAGTATAGAGACTGCCAACTGGAAAAATATCTTTCTTACAATTTCTGTCGCTGTTCTTGTTGATTTTTTCAAGCTTAAAATCAAGATTTCTAGATCCCAAAGCGGTTTTAATAACACTCATAAACAAATATTTGAATATGCACGCAGAAACAGAGACTCTAGTGCTGACCAAATGAGAACTGGCCTTACCTCCTGGAGCACGGACGCCTATTCTTACGGATCTTCTGCATATAATATTAGACAAGATAGAATGAATTCTTACTAATTTCATTTCTGCTGAGGCTCTCCTGCCCCATTCCACATTTTTTTACCTAGTTCTAGCGTATCATCTGTAATAGCTCTAACCTCTTGAGTTCCTTTAGCACTCAATCGTCTAACCACACCTTTATTTTGTTCTGTTTGTACATTTTTCTTAAGATCTGCTCCTTTATCTAGCGTGCTACTAGAACCACTCATAATAGATTGTCCTTGTTGTGATTGAGCCACCTCAACTGCGTCTCGTGTTGAACTATTCACGTTCGTCAAATCACTTGCTTGATTACGCACATTTTGTAAGCTATCTCTAGTAACTGCATGTACTTGATGGCCTTGGTCTTGATCATAGCTGCTTCTTGAAGTTGATTCTGACGATACCGTATTGGTTGGAGATAGTCCTTTTTCAGCCATATATCTTTGAGCATACATCATCGTTTCTTGCGGATTTGCTGCAATTATATGGGAAGCACCACGCGCTCCAATTGTTCCTCCATTCGTATTATCTGCTGGTTGTGCAGCTAACCATTCACCAAACTGTTGGTTGTGATTTGCGTTTATCGTAGCGCTGTTCGCTGATGTGAAGTTTGCTTGACTACTATAGTCCTCAGCTTGTCTATAGCTTTTGGAGGCTTCACTACGTTGACTCATTCCCGTTTCATAAGAACCAGATACGTCTTCGCTTAACCGTCTTGCCGACTCATCGGTTAGACTATGAGAGATCTGTTTTGATGCCTGTGCAGCTTCTCTCATCGCTTCTTGGTAATTGTGATCTTCCACAAATCTTTGAGCATTTGCGTATATCTCTTGTTCTTTAGCGTTTATATCTCCTCCCATCCCTACAGAGCCACCAAAAAGTCCTGCACCTTTTCCAATACCAAAGCTCGCACTCGCTAACATCTGAGCTGCTTTTCCTTCGTCAACTTGGTTTTGTTGTGAAAACTCGGTCACCAGATTTGCACCATGGTGAATTGCCTTACTTTGTTCTGTACTAATACCAAGCGAAGCGCTGTCTCCAGAGCTTTCTAATCTTGAGAGGTTCTCACTTAGACTAACAGCTGAACGCGCTGAATTACTCAAGTTCTGCGCTGAACTTTCACTTAAATTCATTGCTTTTTGCGTGCTCTGACTTGCCATTTGACTAAGCTGAGCACTCTGAGATTCTGCGACGTTTAAACTGACTGGTAAATTTGAGCTGCCAACATTAAGCACTTGTGATCCATCCGCCATCGTCGTGATTTCACTACGACCATCTTGAATATGAGCTGATGAGCCCTTATAACTCGCTGCATTCGAATGATTAAGCATGCTTGAATTTGAGATTTGACTGTTACCTTGTGAAACATTCCCAAAACTTAAGTTCCCTGAGGTGACTTCATTCGCTGCCATGCTTGCTGCACCCTGACTCACATTTCCTAAGTGAGATGCCATATGTACAAACGAGCCAACGCCTTTGACCAAAGCAAGACTTAAAAAGGGAATACTCATCGCTAAATATCCCGCCATCGCTGTAATGTCCGCGTTCATATTGGCAAGACCAATACTCGATGCGATCGTCACCCCCGCCTCATTCGATATAGAAAGCGCATCAAGGGTTTTAGATCTCGCTGCCATGGTCATAATGTAGTTAAGAACTGCATAAAGCGGTGCCCACATTTGAAGCCATAACAGACTCTGTCCCCAGGTCATTAAATACTTATAACCAGAGGGCAACAAACTTAAAGGAATAACGAATAAGAAAAACGAATAGACAATTGCCTCTAAAACCGCCTTCATAATCGGCAGGGTTTCTCCGGCCATTGCCCCTAAGGTTTCATAGGTAGTGCGCTGTTGTAAGTAAGCGCGTCTTGCTGCAAAGTTTGGGGCATTACCCAAAGCCGTTGAGTTACTCTCTACTCCCTCAACCACCGCATAAATCATCATCTGTTGTTTGATAATCTCTGAGGCATCTTTAGCAATATTTCCAAGCTGGGCATACGCTATCGGTAAATACTTTAATAGTTCAGCCTTGGGGTTAACTAAGCCATTTTTTCCAAAGATTTTTTTGCCAAACAAATTAGCAGATCGGTCAAGTTCAAGTGCCCAGAGGTGGTTGATTTTCGCCACTCCTTCTGCACAGCTAATAATATCAGGCCTGCCCCTTGGCGCATCACCTTCTTTTGGATCTCTCCACAAAAACGAACGCACAGGTGAAGGGTTTTCACTGATCAGCCCCCAGATGTCATCGGTGTTCCGTAAATCATCAATCGTGTATTTTCGTCCTAACATTGCGTCATACAGCACACACTGCCCCACAAAACTTCGCATATTTTCTTCCAGATCTGCATTGGTAATATGAAAAGACTTGGCTTTTTGCATAATGTTGCTTGCAAACAAAGAACCAGATTTTTGGTAACGCAAATCATCCGGTAATGTAAAAACCTTCTCGACTTCTTCCGTGATGTGATAGCCAATTTTACTTGTATAGCTTGCAAAGGCGGCAAGTCCATGGGGAACGTTATCAACTTTTTGATGATAATGAGTGATCGGATCGTGAATCCACACGCTGGTGGTGGGCACAAACAAGACATTCATAAAAATAGCCATTGGCACAATCCAATGAGTCAGCACCTTGGCTTGATCACCGCCCAAAGCAGAAACAGCAGCCCAAAATGTCCCGAGGATGAGTGCCATCCTCTTTAATGGCTCAAATAATGTGCCAGTATCGCCATTCATACACATCGCAATCGAGTTAAACACGCCACTCAGCACTTCACCATTTCCAAAGGTATAAATCTCGTAAGCCATCATTGTTTCCTTGTGTTATTATGTAATGACATCGTTATCACATTGTTAGTAGGCTCAAACCCAGTTGTACTCATTCGCTACACTGCCCATCATCACGTGCAGTTGTTTTTCAATAACTTGTGTTGATTGAATCATTGATAAGGTGCTGTCCATCTGTTGGTAGGCAGATTTTCTTTTTTCTGTGATACGTTCTCGGGCATGACGTAGTTGACCTAAAAACCTATCCATATGCGCATCATCGACTTGCACTGATTTAAGCTGAGCCACACTGTCATGGACGATATCGATTACCTCGATGACATATTTGAATAGGATGTCGATGGCAATTAATTCAGCGTATTGGTGAATATCTAAAGGCGCATATCCTTTGCGAAACGCGGTAATCACATTGAGCATTTTATATACAGGCAACTTTGTAGAATTGAGAAAGTCTTTTTCTTCTTGAGTCGGCATACCGTCTGTATAGATTTTATCGATTAAGCTTTCTAGAACCATGTCTGTTCTTTTAAATAAAGCACTGCTATCCGGTAAAACGATTCGCTCTAATCTTGGATTAAGACATTTTCCTTCTTCGTCACACGCATAAATAGGGGTATCACCGCCATTGAGCAAGCCATTTAAAACATCATCACGATCTGCATGGCCAGGTAACATAAGGGTTTCATAGGATTCTCCATTTTTACGGGAAATGATTGATCCCACTAACGTTAAGAAGAGCCTAGCAAGCTGCTTATCAGCACTTAAAAAAGCATTTGCTTGGATCGCTTTCCAAGCCAAATTAAACTCACCCACTAGCATATCTTTGTATTTAGGATCAGCCCCTGCCCTATTTAAAACACTCTCGCGATCTCCTTTTGCACCACAACCCTGCCGCGCCGCCGACCAGTCAGAAAATGCTCCGAGATTACTGCCCATTGCTTGGCACAAATGCTTACTTGATTGATCTGATTTTGGCCATATTCCACCCAGCATCGTTGCTGCTGCTTCGCAACTGTTGATGTTGGTCTGGTTAATTTGGTTAGCCAGCGCATTGAGCTCATTCATAATGTTATAGATCTGAGGGCTTACGGTTTGAACCGCCAACATAAAGGCATAGGACGCTGCAGAGGAGCCAATGTTACGCAACATCGCCACCAACGCTTCAGAACTTATATGAGAAAACCCACCGGACCAAGCATCAATACCACCGCACCCTGCCCTAAATCCTGGCATCTGCACCGTAGCCAATTGTGCGTTACGAGCGCCAGTTCGGGCCATCACACTCCCACCTGTGTAGTATCCGCCAGTTTGATCTTTGTATGAACCCGGGGACGTGACATTACTCGCCATGCCCGCACTTTTAAAAAATGTCATCAAATCAGCAGCAATACCAGGAGCCTGAAGAGAAGACGAAAATAAACAAAGCACTAGAGAGGCAACAATACCTTTAAGGGTTTTCATAAAGAACCTTCCATTTTTACGAGGCTCATAATTCTTGTTTCCATCTGGTCGATGCTGGTCATACCTAAAGCGATTGGTATAACGTGACCGGTGTTGGGATTCACGGCATACAGGGCAGGCATCACCTGTCCTTGTCCTTGCCCACCTTGTTGCCACTGTTCAAATAATCCATTGTCAGGTTGCGCGTTGGGAAAAAGCTCAAGTTGACCTCCATCTAGAGAAATGGGCAGGACTTGCCAGCCATATTGATCGCTAAAGTGTTTAACAATCGGCGCAAACCGATGACAAAATTCACATTCCCCACTGAAGAAGAAAAACAGACCATATTCCTTAGCCAGATTCTTAATCGTCTCAACAACCTGTTTCTTTTGCAGATCAAGCTGTACATGGCGTGCTTGTTGATTGACTGGATTGGCAATCGTGTTATCTAGCTCAGGATTTAAAAAAACATTTTTCATCCATCCTTCACTAAAGGTTTTTGAGCGCTCTACCATGTCCTGTTGCATTTCTTGGTAGGCTTTGATTTTATGAGGGCTTGGATGCATCCAAGCATCTGCCAACCGATTTTCTAGTTCTTCTCGATAACTCGCAACTATTTCTTTGGGAGATTTACGTTTGGTTTCTTCTTTTTTATCTGAATCAGTTGATAAGACCTCAACGGCCGGTTCAGGCTTTTCTTCCACTTCTTGAATTTCATACCAATGCCAACCCTTTTCATGGTTTTGGTAGTATTGAGGTTCCGCTTGTACCGAACACAGTAAAGCCGTTACCCCGATCAACAATTGATTAAGAATGATATTTGATTTCATAAGGAAGTTCCTTCGTTGTGAGTGGAGGAGATTGAAACAGACCCTTCAGCTGGAGGTAACCTTACCCTTCTTGTCATCTGAGCCATATTTTCTCTAATGCGCTCTAGCTCTGCTCCCTGAGCCGTATGTGCTTTTGGCTTAAAGTTTGCTTGTACATCTTCATAGAGTTCAGATAAGTTCATCTGTGACATATCAATACGGCTTAATTCTTCCGTACTTAAGCCTCGACAATCAGGCTCCTCCGCATCACCAAATCCTATACCTAATTGTCGACGTCCTTGATCGTTTAAAAGTCTTGAGAGCTTATTACCAAAACAACAAAAACTAGATTTTTTACGCGTACAGACTCCTAGGATTTTTTCTGCACAATAGGTTCCAACGAATACACACCGCTTTTTAGCTCTCCATTCAGCCAGCTCTTTTTCTTCTCCACTACAAGAAGAGAGATTCAAACTTACTCCCCAGCCCTTACCAGTTGTGCAGCAATCCCTAAACCCCACACAGTTTTTAGAACACTTTCGGATTTGACCCTTAAAAATTTCAACATTTGCTCGAATATCATTTTGTGCTTCTTTTAAAATCGCCATTTGCGACATCGCATTGAGCATTTCCCCGTTAGCCTCATAATCACTATTGGTGCAATCACCCGTTAAACAAAATGGAGTCTTCTCTCCAACCGCTCGGTAGCGCCTTACCTTTCGTTTGTTGGAAGGACATTTAAAAATCTGTTTCCACGCAACACAGACGCCTCCTATTGTCTCCGCGCACTCAGAGTCTATTTGCAAACAACCCTTAGAGCGCAATGCATCGCATGTTCCATCAACTTGTTTTAAACAGGAATAGGTATAGGTTTTCTCCCAAGAATCTCGAGTAATTGGTTCACTATCCGTTGTTGTTGGTGAACCAACAACAGGACCCGTAACCCTTCTGGTTTCTCTACCTCCAATAGCTTCAGCTTCATAGCGGCACAACCCTTCATCACTTTGCGCCTCTAATGCCCCACAACTATCAACCCACTCCTCTGAGAGAATTTCAACTTTACGAGGAATTGTTACATAAATAGGTGTGTCTGGTGGACAGTTACCCCCATGCCTAGCACACCACATTCCTTCTCGGTCACTTCTAATCCAACAGTCCCCAGCATTACTTTCATAATGAGAGAACACTGTTTTTGCTGGAGTCACTTGAATCTTAACCACCAACCGTTTATGGCACGTTTGCTGATATTCATCTCCTCCTTCCATACACTCATGAATTTCGTCTTCATCCGCAGGCCCCGCCGGCGTTTCCATGACCATTTCTTCCATCGTGCTCTCTGGATTGGCATAGGCACGATTCGCATTGATCATCATCGGATCAGTATTGGGATCAATGACAAACTTCTTGCGTGTTCCCGATTGCTCGGAAATCATAGTGGCCGCTGCGTTTTCTATCGTCGCTGCCATCGTTGCGCCGCCTATGGATCCATCATCAAGAGATGCTTCTTTTGGATTTCCAGTGACAAAGCCCGGAACTGTTGATGGGGAAGTTCCCGTAGCTGCTGCTTTTGCTCCTCCTAGCAAGGCTGATGCTGCAGCAGATCCTGCTTGATGACCCTGGGTCATATTTCCACAAAGAATGGAAATACAACTCATCAAGACAATGCTCATCACCACGCGTTTCATGACTGTTCTTTCAGTTTTTTAGCTGCAAAACTCAAAGAAACATTTCCAGAAAGGCGAGATACTTCTTTTGGGTCCTTACCCTGTGTCGTTTTGACGAGCACGAATACCGGAACTTGTTTGATTTGGTAGGTTTCAAAAGCTTCTGGGTTAATCTCAATGCCTGATTCCACTTCCTTGCCTAAGTCCCCAAATGCTGCTTGTGTTGCTTTGAAAGAATCATCTTTTAGCCCGCGCATCACTAAAACTGCCCCATGGTTCTTTGCCTCTTTTGATAGAGCCACTAAACTTTGTTTGGGCATAGAAAACGACACAAACACTAAGATTTTCTCTTCGGGCTCGCTGACATCTTGTTTGTCTGATGTCACCTGATCTAAAACCGAACTCATGTCTTTTTGAGCGTTCTTTTTACAGCCTGGGGATATTTCCAAAACTTCTTGTTTCTTTGCTCCATGGCAAACACCAATCCCTGAAGTATCTTGTAATGCTTTTGCATCAGGCATGTCTTCTAGTTTTGTTTTGCTCCAAGTCAACGCATCGTTGTAAACCTTTTGCAAATCAGGTTTTGTTGCAGGTTTTGAAGCTGATTGTGCCTCAAGTGAGGTCAGACCAAAGAGAAGTATTAAAGCAAACAACATGATCTTTTCCTCCAAACTAAATAGCCAAAATCTTCCCCCTGATACGGAAACTCCTTACCACTGCCCCATAGCACTTCTGACCGTCCTAACGGATGACATTGCTTTGACCCTGTTGAGGGAATGGGATAAACCATCTGGGTTTTATACTGCGTCTTTTTAATGATTGGCATAGGATAACGATCACACCAGGCATTCGCTCCAACGGTCCCCCAAAGAAGACCTTCTCGATGGAGTTTTGCGATCATGCGTTGTAAGGCTAAAAGACTCGCCTGCACACCGCCCACATGGGCTGGAATTGATCCACTAAAAGGATAAATACTGCCCAGACATCCTGCACACCAAAATAAGGAATCCTGCCCAAAACCTGCACTTGAAAGCCCACAATCAACAGCACATGCTGCTTGGGCAATCGGATTTCCAAACAACGCCGCCTCAGGATTTAAAATAAACGCTGTCTCATCATCATTCCAAAGGGGATCAAGTTCAGTTAAACAGGCAAGGTCAAAGTCACCCTTTTCCATACACACAAAATCCACCAAAAGCTCTAACCAAAACAACGCCGGATACATGTACCAATGCACTTGATAGAAAGAATCGCGCATTCTCGTCCTGTTACCCGTTTGATGTCCGTTTTCAACAGACCCAGCCCCTTGAATGCCTCTATTCATCATCTGCAAGCCACCCATATTTACTAAGCAATACGGTGTCCGCGTCACATCAACCAATCGTGCTGGTTCCCAAAAGGAAATAGGCACCCCAATTCTTGGAACAGGTTTCGTGCACGTACAAATCAGCTGTCTTGGATTGGGGGTATCTTCACCACTTGCAGAGACTCTCATCCCTCCAATCGTGATCGGAAATATACAGCTCCAACAAATATCAGAAATCGGGTTAACAAACCTGCCAACGCATTTACTAAAGGCTTCGTTTGACGTGACAAACACCATCAGAAGAATGTAATAAATCCGCAAACTCTTGTTCATGCTGCCTGCTTTTTACTGCGTTGTTCGTGCGTCTCTTGAAGACGCATTTCCACAAGCAGATCTGCATCTGCTTTGACTTCCTCAATTTTCAAATGCTTTTCTTCTTGAATCACAATCGCTGGAACTTGGGTAATGCCGAGTTTTTTGGTGATTTTTCCATGCTGATCAAAGAAGACTGTTAGACCAATTTCTTTCATAATCTTCATCGGTGCGCCCTTCACAAAAATGATTTTTGCTAACGGATGGATTTTAAGCATGCGAAATGCCCAGGTTAGTTGAATGGATTCGTCTCCATCGATAAATAACAATGGTTTGGTCATAGAACGATACTCCAGGGGGTTAACCCGCTCTCCTTTATGATGAAACACGGTGCCATGGGAGTCCTTGAGATCAGTCGTCACCGTAATCGATGGGTCATAGGTAAATGTTCTAGGCGTTATGGTGTGAACAATTCCAGCCACTGGTGTTGGTCGTTCAATCTGACTTTTTACCTTGGCTTGTACTTGTTGATTGTAGCTCTCAAGCTTCCCATCAGCCTGTAGTTTTAAAAGCTTGGCTTGAATGACCTCGACAAGATTTTTTTCTTGGATAGGAAAGACTTCTCCTACAATCCCATAATCCAGAAATTCTCTTTCTTCACTCCCTTTTTCATCACTTTCTTCACCCAAAAGAGAAGCAAACAGCACCGTCATCAACGCTAGCCTTAAGGGTAAAAAATGATTGGAGGAAGCCTTTTCCCGATGAGCTTTAAACAATAGCAATGACAAGTCCTTCAAGATCCTCAACGGGCACCAAACCCACTTCAAGGTAGCGTGAATCAAAGCTTTTTGGATGAGGGGAATATAAAAAGACCTGACCCTCTGGAATCACTTGATCCTTGGTTCGGTTGAGCTTCTTGCCCTCCCCTGTTTGAGGATAAACCTTACCTACTAATTTATGCCCGACCCAAAGATCACCTACAGCATCCGTAGTAATATGATCACCCGCTTGACCAATGATTTTTTTGATTAAACGACCGCCATAAAATTGGTTGTGTACTATCGTTAAATCCCCTTTTGTAGGGCTGGACTTAGTTAATTGCAGAAAATAATGCTCAGGTAAGGAATCGGTGAAGCTTTTGATGAAGTGGACCTGTTCACTGATAAAACCAAAGAACACAAACCCTATCCCAAAGCTTATCAGTCCCTTTTTGATGGATTTTTTCCCCATACAGCGCTTCAACCGAACGCGCAGATCGTTGATAAATACATTGTTCATTCGCTCCTCCGAGAGATAGTTTTTTGAGAGATTTGCGTGCTTTCATTGAGAATTTCCTGGGTGTAATCAGGCAGTTCCCCACTCAACACAGCTCCTTTGGCCAATAGGGTGATTTTTTGATCTTGCCCATAGTCCTGAATAACCGTTTTGATGTCTTCCACAATCTGTTGCATGACACCAGGAGGCACCTGACCATTCGGGTAGGTTTTGGCTAATTGTTGCGATTGAGCGCTCAACAAGAGTTGCATATCAACAAGTCCAAGGGGTTTTGAGCGAGCATTACTTACGCCCAACCAAAACGCTGCAATGCTTAAACCAAACGCTGCCATAAGACCAAAGAGGTTCAAACGCTGAGAGGTGATTTCCATATGTGAGTCTCCCTACTCTGCTACCGGAAAAGGAAATATCGTCTCGATAAAATCATCCGTGACATCATCAACACCGCATTCTTTACTGAAATGAACCACCCTGACATTTTTAGCGCGCTCATACTTTTCTATAGCTTGGCGAAGACGATCCGATAATTCTTGGACTGTCTCTCTTATTGTCAGGCTGGTAATATCCGCGGCATTAGCATCTAGAATCGATGCCATTTGAATGGCAATTCGCCGCATACATACACCAACCTCGTTACCGGATAGTTTAAGAGCCGCTGATTGTTTCAGAATTGTTTGAATTTCCGCCGCTGTTGGCGTGGGTGCATTTTGTTGACTCGCATCAACTCGCGACCAGAGGCTAAGTATTGTAAAACTGAGAATGAGATAACCCTTAATCATATTTTTCCTATCTGTTTATTGTTTTGCTAATAAAAGTTGTTTGGGCATCGTAAGGATATCAATGGCCTCTCCAATCCCTTTTCCTAATTGCCTCTGCTGGGCAATGGCTGCGTAATCTTCCGCCTTTGTTGAAAACAAGAGGTTAGAGAATGAGTCTAAAAGGAAGCGGGCAATTGCATAGCCATGCGGCGTAATAATCATTACTTCCGCATATAGTCCTTGTTTGGTCTTTATTGATTTGAGCTGTTGCTCCTTTTGAGCAGACATTGCTATGCGATCAGACTTTTTAAGTTGGGCGATAGATTCTTCTTTTTGACTCAGCATGCACATCGAGTCACTATTATCGAATGCGGCTTGAGCTCCGGGGCTTTGAAAGAAATCATTTACACTTTGCGTTCCTACAACCAGAGACCCTCTGTATTTACGCAGTCTTCGAGCAAGTGTTTCAATGAAAACCCCAGATTGCTCGTCCCGAAGCATGTCCCAGGCTTCATCAATAACAATATTGAATGGGGTTTTACGGTCCCCTAAAAACATCAGGTTGGTAATGTTGACAATCACCATCTGCACAACCACAGCTTGCAGATCTTTGCGTTCTTTCAACTCTTCAAGTTCAATAACAATTAACGCGTTATCAAGGTTAATCGTGCTTAGCCCATTGAAAAAACGTCCATAGGTTCCATTTGTTGTGTAGGAATAGAGCATTTGGGCCAAGCCTTTAGCGCGTTGGTCTTCTTTCTCATCCCCTCTTTTGGTTAACCAGTCCGCTATATTACTAATCGTAGACAGGGTCTTGTATGACCCCCACGTCTCCATCATCGCTTGTTCTAACAATGCCGCCCCCTGATCATCCAGTCCATGCTTGGGAGCTGCCATCAGAATCAGTACAGATTTGAGCATCGCCAGCGCATCGGAGGAGACTTCCTCATTGTCTGTGGGGATTGTTGTGAAAGGATTCAAACAAATATCTGAGGTTGAGCTAAATTCAATTAACTGACCTTCTAACAAGGCACACATATTTTGATAGGAACGTCCCACATCCAAAATGAATACTCGACCCCCTATCGCTCGGGTGGTTGTCACCAATTCTTGCATAAACACTGATTTTCCCGAACCAGAGCGCCCCACTACACACACGTTGTAGTTCCCTGCATTGTTATCAAAGGGAGACCAGGTAAATACTTGTCCTCGCCGTCCAGCGAGCAACATGCCAGGGGTTGATGTTCCTTTCCATTCGCCTTGTATGGGCAAAAGATTCGCAGATTCCGTAGAAAGAGTGGTTTTGAGTTTTTGTAAATGAAGAAGGGATTGAACCTGGCCCTCTCCCCACATCATCGGCAAGCTTGTTAAGAACATGGGCAAATGAAGATAACGATTAGCTTCAAGTTTCCATTCCTTAGCAGTAAAGAGGTTTAGCAAGATCTGTTCGGCATTATCCATTTCTTCTGGTTTACTCATCAGAATCACCCCAAACTGGGCTTGAACAATGCGCTCTCCTTTATTCAAAGCTTCACGGACAAAAGCCAATTCTTCTGCTTCTGCCATAATATTGGGAAGGTATTTTCCAATCGGTGAAAATGCTTGTTTTTCTACATACGAGGCTTTCGCCAACAATTTGTTTTTAGGCTTATCTTGTTTGGGAATCGTCACCCCATAGTGAATCATAAAGGGACAAGGAATTTGGGCTTGGTCACGTTCTAAATCACCTATCAACTCACCCATTGCATGCAAGGACCAGTGTTGCGGATAAGAACGCACACCGTAGGTACGAACCTTTAAAGCACGGTTATTTAAATATAGGGCATCTTCCTCCACCTGAAGATTCGTGTTCCCGGAACTCAGTTGTGATGCCAAGGATTGCAATGGATTCCACTGCACTACAGGTGCGTACACTTGCGTTGGTTTACTGCTTAAAATGCTCTCGGTGGTTGATAAGAGATCAGACGCATCCCATATTTTAAAGGGCAACCCTAACATCTCTAAAGTCGTGACAACTTGGTTTTTAAGCTTTTCACACAACTCTTGATCTGCACGGATACTACTGTCGCGTTTTTTAGAAAAACTAAAAAAGCATCTGTAGTTACGCATACAATAAGGCTTAAAAGGAGAATCGTAAGCGAACGTTTTAAAATAATCAGCACGACGTTTAGCCATGTGCTGCAGGGTTTCTGATTGCCCTGCACGCGCTGCTTGGTAAATATCTAGCTGATCCCCAATGTGCGGGTCCGCCCACAATAAGACCTGCAATGAACTTTCTTCTGGTAAGGCCAATGCAAACAAGTTAGAGACTTCTTTTTGCATTTCAGAAGAAGCACCAACTAAAGGGGCTGTCTCAATAACAAACCCCAGACTCTCCTGGTTATAAAATATCTTCGTTTTAGGATCATAGGCATCGTAAGGAAACAGGTCACAAATTTTGTAGAAATTGGCCATATCCTTGAACGCTTGAATGAATTGCGAACCATGAACAGGTTTTTGATCCTCACCAGATTGAGACTTACCTGATCCAGAAAATAGTTTTTTGCCAAGTTTTGCTAACACGTAGACACCTTCCTAATGAATCGTATTCACTTGCCAAAAGCTTGGACGTTGCAACGTATGAATCACGGATGCCTCATGAAAATTGCCGTTAGCATCTTGAAAAGGTGCCATCCAAATACGCATATGCTGTTCTGGTTGGCGGTGAATAACCGAATGATCTGACAGGACAATTGTTTCTTGATTGAAGGTTGGTATCGGTGTTTGTACCAATACGGGAGCAATAACCTTGTCACTTTCGTTATCGCCTTTGATACCTTCAATTTGACCCTTATCGATCATCGCATTAACTTGGGATATTGATTTAGAACCAACCCCTTGAGTAGCCTGACTATCAAAACTCTCCAAAGCTGTAGAACAACCAGTGAGCGTTAAGCTCAACACAACAAGGAATTGGCTTATTCTTTTTTTGTTAAAATTCTTATTGATGAATGGTTTCATGCTCATTTTCCATGCTCCGACAAAGGTGTTTGATTAGGAACCCAAGCTTCTACAGGTTTTGAAGCCGTATCGCTTGAGTTGTGTATTTGACTTAAACGGTGCTGATCATTGACTCTGATCATATCTGCGCGTGCTGCTGAATTCTCAAAGGCAACCCCTTGGGTAAAGACAATATCGACCTTTCTCCCCGCTTGGACCTGAATCACTGGTTGCATCTGTTCCGCGCGCTTAATGTAAAATTCCGCGTATTTATCCAGGGCTCCACTAGCGCCCTTAGCAGCCCCAAACTTCAACATGTCAGGATTCGTCATTGGATTGGTCTGCGCCAACCCATTAGCCGGAGAAAACGTTACGGGGCTATGAGATTGACTTAAGAAGTTCCCCATTCCTGACAGAAATCCGCCAATAGCCGCATTACGCATACTCTCACCAGCCCGGTCGACAACAATGCCTCTAAGCCCGGCCCGGCCATCTTCTCCAGCGACATATCCATTCACAGCCATTTCCACAATTTCTCCGGTTTTACGTTCAGTGCACGTCAACTTTTCTAGGCGCATATACACACGCTCTGAGGAAATGTCTCCATAACAAGCAGCCAACACATGGCAACCACATAAATCACTTTTAAATTTTCGAGGCAGCGTGCCAGGATCTGTTACCCTCAATAAGACAGGTCGAGGATCATTGCTCGCTTGAATACTCGTGCTCGCATCCACGCCACCTACCATCACAGCGCCAGCAAACGCGCCGGCCGGCACCGTATTATCTGCTGTTTTTAAATTTTTATTGCTCTTAGAATTTGCGAGCATCAACGAGGTGCGCTGAATCCCCTTTGATCTAAATCTTGGCGCCTTTTCCTGTTTGAGTGGTGCGCCGGTTCCTTTTGCATGAGGATTTGTTTGGTTGGAAGAACCTGTAATAAAATCTTGTGATGGACTTCCCTCATCTCCCAAAACTGCTTGAAGATCGCCTCTCACATCAGCCACTGGTTGTCCGGTCAGTGATGTATGCTGAAATTTAGGATCTAAACCAGATGGCGACAAAGAAGGAGATGACTGTTGCGGATGCTGAGGATACCCTGGCATGATCATCGTTTGCTCTATGCGCTGAGGGACTTTACCCGCTCCATCATTGATTTTAATCAACGTCTCCAACATTTTTTCCACGGCATCTAAGCGTTTGCCTTGGATCTCATGGTCTGTTGTGAGTTTTTCTACATAAAGCTCTTTAGGGTCCATTCGAGAAGATCCACTGGTAATGGGCGCCTTATAACTCTTTGGTTGAGGTTTTCTAATCGTTGATGATCCTGCAACCAGTGCCGCTGTCAGAGCCAAAATGACAATGGTCATTCCAGCCATTAAACTATACAGCAATAGATTTTGTGACTTTCTGATTTTAGAAACCGAAGAGACCAGCTTTTGCATACCCATGTGCTATCCCCTGGTCACAACGTACATAATCGTTGAAGTCTTAGGACTTAACACTCTGTTTTCAACATAAAACGCTAGATCACCCGCTCGGTAGAAATCTTTTTCTTGGATATCCATCGGCACATCCCCAGCATTTTTAACGTCTAATTTGAAGCCTTTAAAATTCCCCAGATGAAAGGCCTCAATCAGCCCAATCTCAATTCCCTTTGGGCCTTTTCGATCAAAATTATCAATACCAAGTGTTGGTGCAGATCCTGAAACCAGATACTTCATCGCTGCAATTACCTGATCTTGAAAACCAAGTGCTGGACCAAACCCAGGTGCATGTTGACCAAGTCCTTGCGCCATCATTCCCTGGTCCATCCCGTGAGAAAACGAGAGATGATGCATGGGTTTTGCCGGATCATTTCCTGTTCCTGAAAATGTGCCAGCATTTTTTAAGATTACTGTTGCTGCGTCCCGCTCTACCGGCTCTAAGGTCATGTCTTGGGTCAGACCATTTTCGGTTATTAAAGTAATTGCGAGGGGTTTTTTGCCGTTCTCAAGGGTAGGCTTTAAAAAGAGTTGGCCTGTGCTTTCCTCTGTTTGAACCTCATAGGCTTCTTGATCTCCAAAGATTTGGGTAATTCGGTCATTAGCCACCGCCAAGCGATTCATTGAATCTGCAGAGATGATCGCCTTTAAGCGCTTGTCTGGATTCGTTGCAATCGTTTGACTTGTCGCATCAAGCGGCACATTCAATAGGTTAAGTGCAAGGAAGAACAGTAAGCTTTTCATGGTTTTGCCTCAATTTTTGGTGAATCAGTTGTTGAAGAGTCAGTAGACGAAGATTCAAACTTTGTTGGTTCAAATTCCTCTGGTTCCGGGATTTTTTGATCGGTGTTTATCACCGTCATTGCCTTTAGAAACAAGCGTCCTTTAATACTCGCAAATTCCAAACGGTAGGTTTCTCGGTGGGTACTAACTTTTTTATGGGCAACATATCCATTAAGATCTCCCGTAATCTCAACGGTTAGGTCTTCTGGAAACACCTCACATTCAACCGCCGTAAAGTTTAAAGAGAGATTATCGCGTTTTAGCCGCTGCTCTTCTTTAAACAACCTCGTTTTAAAGACACCATGATGTTTTGTATCGACGTAGCGCAGGAGGATTTCACCTTGAGCTAAAATATTGGAGGGGCTGACATCCAAGAGCAGGTGCGCAAAATACATGCCCTGCTCTTCTAAGTACATTGGTGAAAAACGATTACCTTCCACCCAAAAACTCTGCTTGGTCTCCGGAGGTAAGATGATGGTTTTAGTGGATGTAAAACACAACATGATGGTTTGTAATAGAACAACCACCAATAGGATGGCGCTTAGACCCCCCAACATATTACGTTGGGCTACAGCGTCTTCAAGAGAATCCAGTTTAAATGCATAATTCATACATATTCCCTAACTGACGAATCATAAAAATCCTTGAGTTTTTCTAAATAAGGCAGATACCAATACCGAACTGCTTGTAACAAACCCTTACCAAAATGTTTTTTAAAAGAGCTAATGCCCCAAGAGTTCAGTGCTCCCACCATCACCCCCAAAACAAAAGCATCAAGGAAAATCCCTAGGAAAAAAGGCCCCAAGATCAATAACAACTCTCCCTTGGTCCAAAAAAGAATTTTTACTGAACTATCCGTGTAAAGCATAAGTTTATTGGGGTTTTTTGAGGACATCGTTTCTTAGAACCCAATCAACGCTGCAGAGCCATCTCCAAGAACACCATCAAAGAATTGGATGCCAGCTGCAATTCCTGCTCCAATACCAAATGGTGTTAAAGTTTGTTTTGCAAGCGACATCACTCCTCCCACGATCGCTGCAGCCATTTTAATCGGAAACATGTAACTCCACATTTCTGTTTTTAGAGCTGTCATAGGAGCACGCAACGAGTCTAGTGGAACCGCCTGTAAGCTATCGATGTTAAAGACCACTAACGCTGCCAAACATAGAGACACCATCAAAGAGTTTGAGAATTCAACGTGAGCTGCTTGATAAGGGAGTATTGAATAAGATGACGTAGGTTTATATGTTTCAAATTTAGATCTAGTGAGACACTCTCTTAGTGCATAGGCATCATCACATTTTTTAATTAAGGTCCATGTTTTTGGTTTTGTTAGATTCATAACTGTTTGTTCCGTTCTAAATTTAAGTGTTGTGAGAGAATTTTTGGGAAGTTTTGAACATCCTCCACAAAAATGCATATTGTAACTGGAGAGTCCTGCAGCAGTTGTAAACTTCCTAAAATGACCTGGACAATAAATCTTGATAATCATTAACTCTCCCTGTTTAGTTAGGTTTGCACGCTTACTTGTCTTGTCGCATGTGCATCTACGAACAGTTTAGGAAATTTTTCAAAACCATACAATAGACGATTTTAAAATATTTTTATAATCGTCTATTTTTAATAGCTAACTTAATCAGTTGCCTGACTTAAAAAGGTTTTGTAGTGTTTGGATAGGAAGTGAATATGCCAGAACTCATGAAGGATTTTGAAGAAATTGGGCGACGCATTAGGCATTGCAGAAGGCTTACTGGGCTAACCAGGATAGAGTTTTGTGAGCGTCATGGCGTTGGTTCGTCTACTTATTCCCTTTGGGAACAAGGAAAGACGGCAGTCAATGAAAAGAATATATTTTTTTGTACCCAAGCTTTTTTAGCCGAAGGAATCATTTGTTCTTCTCAATGGTTGCTCCATGAACAAGGTGAAGCGCCTATTGTGGTTAATAGCAATAACCGACATCTACCAGAAAAGTTCTTTGAAAGAGCATTTGAAAACATTTCTCCTGAAATAAGCGCTTTTCTAGATGTCCAATCTTACCAAAGAAATAACCCTGGTTCTGTTGTGCATCAAGTAAAAAACAAAGCAATGTTACCCTTCATCCGGGTTGGAGATTTTGTTGGGGGTGTGCCACTTGAAAAAAACAAGCTTCATTTTGCTCATCGAGAAATTTGTATTCTTGAAATGGAACCAAAAAAATACATTGTACGCATTTTTCACAAACAAAGGGACCGCTACATTCTTGTTGCAGCTAACACCTCGGCCGCTGTGATCAATCCTTTGATCATACAAGAGCCTCCCCTTACTGTTATTCCAGTTGAGTTTATTCGAAAATCAGCTATTTCAAATCTTGATAGACTCGATGATGGTGAAGGCGAATAGGCATAATTTTTTCTTGAACAAGTTCAAGCTTTTCGCCATCTAGCTTGTCCACGTCAAATTTATTCCAAGCAACGGTAAAGTTTTCTAAAAGTCCGTTCTTATGTTGATAAGAAAAAGCAACGCCATCTTCCACCTTGCACATATTTTTTCTCGTCAGCATGCACTGACTTGCAATATCAGAGACTTTCCATATTGAAAAAGTAACGCCATTCGCTTTAGCATTTTTGTGGATCTTTCTCTCTATTGGATCTTTATCCCAAAATTCTGACCAATACACATCAAGCCAATCCTCGTGACTATTAAAAGAACTAACAAAATGGTTGGGCTGATAATAGTTTTCAATGAATTGATGTGAAAAATACGTAGCGCCTGTTAGTTCAAGAACCTCTTCGAGATCCTTACGTAAAACGTCATAGAAATCCTTTCGGAGAGCCACTTTAATTCTTGAGTTTTCAATAACTTCAGGATTTTTCATCAGACCAGATTTCCTTTTTTAAATACCGATTAACACCCAAGAAAAGCAATGATAACCCAGATAGATATAATCCGGGAAGCATTGTAACCTGTGTTTTATTCAACAGAAATAAACCTATAGTTGGAAAAAATCCTCCCACCAAACCAGATGCTAAATTACTGACCAAAGCTGATCCACTATATCGGTTAGAATGTTTAAATTGAAGAGCAATAAAATAGGGAGCCGCACCACACAATAGGCCTGTAAAAAATGCAACACAGAAAAGAGCTGTTATAATTTGGACAACCCCTCCACTATTTAATAAGAGCATCGTAAAAGGCGCCATGATCAGAGAAGACCAGGAGCCGAATCGAATGACTACATCTAGCGTGTGAGGAAATCTTTTCAAAAATAAACCCGTGCCCCCTACTCCACCCATGGCTAATAGAGTACCAACACATGCAAAAGCTAAAGCTGTGGTTTTCTGGCAGCCAGCAAAAGTGCTGAGATAGACATTCACGAACGTAAATCCAAATTGAGTTACAGACGAGATCAGGGCAAAATAGAAAAATGCTCTGATACACCCTGATTTATTATCTTTAAATGACGATACAATAGGATTCGAGAGACTTTTTTTTGTAGAGTATTTTACAAATATAGGTGTTTCAGGAACGTGCCTTCGAATAAAGAACCCAATCCAACCAACAAGCGCACCAAAGATAAATGGATATCGCCAGATATGCACATCATCTGAATTTAAGGTTAAGAAAACTAAAGAGACAGCCGTAGCAAGCAAAGCTCCTAAACCATTTGAAGTTGCAAAAAAGGCTCCATAGGAAGCAGGCGAGCGATGCCAAAAATGTTCAACAATAAAGGTTGATCCACCCTGAGCTTCTCCCCCGATGCACGCTCCTTGTAATATTCTTAAAGTGAAAAAAAGAATGGATGAAGAAATTCCTATAGTTTGATAGCCAGGCAAAAGACCACACCCAGCCGTGCAAATTGACATGCCCAAAAGCGAATAAAAAAGGGCAGTTTTTCTGCCCTTTAAATCCCCTATATACCCAAAAATAATTGCCCCTAAGGGCCTAGACACAAATCCTACTCCGTATGCAACAAACATAAGCAACAAAGAAGCGACTTCATTATCCGATGGGAAAAAAACTTGCGACATTTTTTGCGCGAGAATGCCGCACAAAACAAAGTCGTAGGTCTCTAACGTGTTTCCTAGATAAGAGGAAAAGAAAATACGCTTAAAATCTGTTTTTTGTGGCAAATCTCATTTTCCTTGCAACCATCTTTTAAAAAGGTCAAAAATCATTTCATTAGTCTAGAATGAATTCTTTTAGGAAAACAAAACAAATCTTTTTAGTAAAATTTTATATAATGTCTCTCTTAGAAAACATCAGATATTTCGCACGCCTCCGTTTTAATTTCACTTGATGTATCCCCTTATTATTTGCTTTAACATCTCTTTGTAAGGTAGATCCAATGAAGGATTGATATCTTTGGTTTTGAGAGCAAAAAAAGGTAGGAGTAATTTGACCTGTTAACCACAAAAAGACTTTTTCACAAACTCCAAACATAAAATCAACCTTGATGTCTTTCCTTTTTTACCCAAGAAAATTGCGTTTCCCAAACCTGTTCTACGAATGAATTGGGAGCCACAAGTTGAATTTCTCCATCCCTACTCACAAAATCAGCCTGATGGAACCATGAATGGTACGCGGCAGCTCCAACAGCTTGAGCTATTTGAAGCCTCGTTTCTTTAGCTTGCATAGGTTCATACAACGCTTCAATCATCTGCTTAATTTGATTTTCAGTAACGGCAGAGTTATCCCCCTGCCCTCTTCCATTGCTTGTAATATCTGGTTTTACCCCAAGCTCCCCTGCCCTAATTCGATCAACCGTTGAAAATTTTAATCCCCAAAAAATCGACAACTGGAAGTATTCTCCCATCAGGTAGGGGCTCGTCTTGACCAGCTCGCAATACGTTTTCCACTGATCTAGATTTTGTTCAAATTTCTTCTGAAAGGCACTTACCAACAATGGTGCCAGGTCTTTGCTCATTGAAGCCTGGGATTTTTCACCAAGAATCTCATTCCAAACTGCTAGCATGTCTTGAGTTGTTGTGTTTTTTTTCTTTAGTTCGATAGCTTTCGTGTATAAGTTTTCTGTAACCAAAGAGGTTTCAGAGTTAACAACTATTACCGTTTCCTCTTTTTTTTCCTTATTTTTAGAAATCATCATGTTGACTTGTTTGACTGGATCGACTTGTTTAGCTTTTGCTCTCTCCTGCCCCACCTGCTCGTTTGGTAAACCATCAGATTTATTAATATCTTTGTTAGTAGTTTTTGTTTCTATATAGATAGGGACACTTTGTCCTGATGATGAGGACATTATGTCCTCATGAACAAAACTGCGGGTTTCAGAAGGTAATGATGAAGATGAAGAATTTTTTGCAAGAACCTCATTCAAAAGTTCATAGTTGATAGAGAAGTAATTTGTGCGGTTAGATTTATGAGGGTTGAGCTTTTGTACAAAGATAATGCCTTTGTCAGTAAGATTGGAAACATGTCTTCGAAATTGACGAGCAGATAATTTCAACTGGTTGGCCCAGGAGTTTTCTGTATTGTATATCCACTTTTGTCCCATGTGTTGTTGTCCACACTGAGAATGTTCAAGCCAATAATGTAACTGACTTAAGAACTGAGCCCCTGCCCTACCGAAATGTTCAATAAGCAAAGGTTGTGAGAGCAAGACGGAATCCTGCTCTAGTAATTTGTATGTTTGCATAAAATGCAACTCCCCTTTTGAAAGTCGTTTTTATGCACACGCAACAAGACAAGTTTGTTGACACTAAGGTACAAATATCCTAGAGTCAAGATGTGTAGAAAACATCTTTCTTATCTTAAGATGTGCATTATAAAAGCGTCTGTTGAAGCAGATGCTTTTATTTTTATCAGAGAAAAATCAGTAAAAAATCACGTTTAAGTTCTCCTTACTTTTATTGTTACAACTTAAACATCAAAAAAACAAGTGAAAATTTTAAAACAAATTATAATACATTTATTTAGTATGTAATATATATTGAGTTCATATAGCAAACGGATTATATATAACTGCAAACCAAATTATGTAGATATATCAATCAAATGCTATATATATATCAAACAAATATCATCCATATAACAGACAAACGACATATATATGTTATACAAACACATTCCAAACGTAAATATTTTGATGCGCTGTATCATGTGAATCGGTCTATAGTGTTCAAATATATTAAGAATATTAAGTAGTAGGTAATGGATATACAGCATATATATGTAGGTCATAAGGTATATGTATATCGTTTATATATTATTCATATATAATACATATGTGTTTTCTTTATATTTATGGTTGTCTGTGCGGAGGTATTTTTTCTAAATGGTCTTGAAAAAGCGCTCGTTTAAGTTCTATCATTAAAACAGAAGATTATTTAATAGACGGATTGTATTGTGGATGACATTATTGGCGCGAAAATGACTGCAACAGAAGCAGCAAATTTTATGGGATCAACAGTTCAGCATATACATAAGCAATTAAAACAAAAACAACTGCGTTCTTTTAAAAACCAAAACAGAGTATATTTTGGATATGAAACATCTAAAGAGCTATTTAAAATAAATTTTTCTCCCAGAACTATTGCTATGCAAATTGTGAAGGGAGGTACTGGAAAAACATCTTTAACACATGCCTTTGCTTTACGCGCTAATTTATACGGCGCGAGAGTGTTGTGCGTTGATTTAGACCAGCAGGGTAATTTATCACAGGCCTTTAATATTAATCCAAAAGAAACACCTGTAATGATAGATGTTTTAACGGGAAATCTACCAATTGAGGATTCAATCGTTAATGTTTCTCCGGGGCTTGATATCATTCCTAGTCGAATAGAGAATGCCGTTCTTGATAATTACTTAATGCTTAATAAGCAACCATTGGATAGAGTATATGCTCAGCCGCTTAGCAAACTCCATGATAAGTATGATCTCATTCTTATTGATTGTCCTCCTGCCTTAGGACAATCTGTGGCTGCTGCTACACTTGCTTCTGATACCGTTATTGCTCCTGTAACACCAGAGCAATTTAGTTTATCTGGGTTGCGTGTTTCATACGAAGAAATAAAGTCCATAGGTATAAAATTTGAAAAAAAAATAGCTTTAAAAATTGTTTTGAACAAGTTTGACACACGAACAGCTCTTTCCACAGAAGTGTTAACTACAATTTTAAATCATGAAGTTTTTAAAAATTTGTTATGTCAGACTTTCATAAGAAGCTGTCAGGAATTTCCTAACACAATCTATTCAGGATCAAATATATTTACGACTCTTAAGAATACATCTGCTAAAGAAGATATAGACTTGTTTGCTAGGGAAATATTAAACATAAATTCTTTATCACACGAAACTCAAAGTGCAGCGTAGGTAATCATTATGCCCTTGATCAAAGATATTCTAAAAGAACCTGAACGAAAAAAAAAGTTTCAAAAGAAAGCCTACCGTCCCTGGGACGACGAGATATCTCTGCAAACTGAAAATTCGCAAGATGAAGTGTATCACTCCAACAGTGATAAGAATTTAATTGTTGAAGCTCTTTCTTTGGTTAGTGAAGACAAGATTTCTAATCTTGTTTCTTCTCCATTAAGCACACAAAGTGATACTAAACTTTCTGCGGAAGATATTGATATGGAGAAGTGTCTGAGAGATCTTTATGGTGCGCAAAGAATTGTTTTTAAATTCTTAATAAATCTTCAAATACAAGAATTAAACGGTATTTTCATCACGCAGCCAATTGCAGCGAATGAAATAGTTTTAGCTACTAAGCTGCCAATTAATACGGTTACTACAGTTATAGGGAGACTGAAACTTAAAAAACTTATTCAGACATATGAAAGCAAACCTGGTAGGGGAGGGTATGGCAGATATAGTTTTGCTGAAAATATCTATAGATTTTTCTCCAAAAGATTTTTAGAAGCCTAACTTTTATAATTATGAACATACATATATCATACACATATTGTACAATTATAACTCAACGACTGTTGGTCGTACTTTAAACGGTTTTAATTCATTTCGCTTCTTTAGAGTACTAGTCCTATTTTCTCTGATCAAAATCCTTTCCACAGATGCATATCAAATAATAGTCTATTTTTTATGAAAAGAGCTTTAGATAAAGCAGCTTATATATCGTCTATATAGCATACATATATCATACGTATGCAAATTGTAATTTTAATCCAGACGTTTGCTTCGCGTGGTCAATTAGTCCCCAAGCCTTACCCAGCACTCTTGTGCAACAGTTTGTTCTAAAGGAAAAGTCCAATTTATTGTTTCACGTTTCTTTAGTATCCAGTTTCTATGTGTAAGCATCCACTCATAAGCATCTTGAGGACTATCAAAGTAAACTTCTTGGTTTGAATTTATGTCTTGTGCTTTAAATAGGGCAGGGCAGGGGGATTCGATCATCTTTACTCTCTTTCTTTGTAAGTTGGGCATAACGATAAAGGGTTGATTTACTAATCCCAAACATTTCTTGTAGTTCTTTGGGAGAAAAAGCAGGGTCCTTAATCAGAAGTTTGAGTTTTTCTTCTTGAGTCGTGGTGATCAGTCGAGTTCTTCCTCCTTGGCGACCACGAGCTCGAGCAGCTTGAAGTCCTGCTTTAGTGCGTTCGCGAATTAGCCCACGTTCAAATTCTGATAAAGCACCAAAAATGTGAAAAACTAAACGTCCATTGAGGGAGTTGGTATCAATATTCTCAGTTAGACTGAAAAGATGAATATCTTCTTTTTCAAGTTCTGTTACTAGAGAGATAAGGTCTTTCAAAGATCGAGCCAAGCGATCCAGTCGCCATACTACTAGCGTGTCATTTTCGCGTAAAAACTCTAAAGCCTGTAGCAAACCTGGACGTTCTTTTGTTGCGCCAGAAAGTTTATCTACAAAAATCTTTTCACATCCAGCTGCTTTGAGGGCGTCCTCTTGCAGATGGAGGTTTTGATCTTGCGTTGAAATACGTGCATAACCAATTTTCATGTTTTTAATTTAACAGAACTGTCCTAAAACTCAACAACAATGTTTAATAATAGGACTTTGTTATTGGGATGAGTTTAAAGACTTTCCTGAGACCAAGTTTATAAAATATTTTTCATTCGCAGAAGACCTCTTTACAAAGTTCAGATCTGGTCTTCAACGAATTTAATTTAGGATCATTTTATGCTTTTGCCAAAATCACAAAAAGACACATTTTCTTGGTGCTATAAACCCTCGTTTATGGGAGAGGATTATAAAGTATATTTTGGTTAAGAGATATTTCACCATTACGTAGTGAATATTTCGCCATTATGTGGTAGAATGTTCAAAATAGGCTGAAAGAGTTTTATGTATCAACGTTTTCTTGAAGAAAAAATTAAATCTACGCAATTGCCCGTGGTGTTTGTTAATGGAGCACGCCAAGTAGGTAAAAGCACTTTGGTGAAAAAATTATTTTCTCATACTCATGATTATTTAACCTTGGATGATCCTCAAATATTATCCTCAGCAAAAAAAGATTCTTTAAATTTTATTCGGTATGCAAAAGGCCCGCTAATTATTGATGAGGTGCAGCGTTGCCCAGAGTTATTGCTCGCGATTAAAATCATTGTCGATGAAAAAAGATTGCCTCAACAATTCATACTAACAGGTTCAGTTAATGTTTTGCGACTTGGTAATGTAAAAGATTCTTTGGCAGGACGCATGGCAGTATATACTCTATGGCCATTGTCACAAGAAGAAATTCTTAATAACAAATCTGCTTTTTTAGAAAATCTTTTAACAGGTCAAATTGAAAAAAAATCACTGATAAATATTGATTTGATTGAAAATATGAAGATGGGTGGTTATCCGTTGGCAATTTTGGCGGGAGATAAATATCACCGTCAAGAGTGGTTAGGTTCATATTTAACGCAAATTTTAGAAAAAGATATTAGGGACCTTTCCAATATTGAAGGTTTGAGCGAGATACCTAATATTATAGGTTTACTAGCAAGTAGGGTAGGATCTTTATTAAATGTTAGTGAGCTTGGTAGATCATTACAGATACCCCATACAACTTTAAAAAGATATCTGATCCTGTTGGAAATGGCGTATTTATTTTGCCCAATGCAGCCATGGTTTAAAAATCTAGGAAAAAGATTAATCAAGTCTGAAAAATCATTTTTAATCGATACTGCATTGCTAGAGTGTGTTTTCAATAAAGATTTGGAATCTGACCCACTAATGTTTGGTCATATTTTAGAAAATTATGTAGCGATGGAATTGGTGAAGCAATTATCATATAAATTTTTACAATTGCAACTGTTTCATTATCGAACTATATCTGGCGAGGAGGTTGATTTTATTTTAGAAGCCACAGATGGCAGCATTATTGGTATTGAGGTTAAGAGTTCATCGCAGTTTTCGGAAAAAAGTGTTAAAGGCTTGAGCCAATTAAAAGAGCAATTTAAAGATAAATTCAAAATTGGGGTAGTGCTTTATCAAGGCACACAAGTTTTGCCGATTGAGCCTGATATTTATGCAGTGCCATTAGGATATTTATGGTCATAAAAATTAATAGGGCTAATTTTGATCCCATAAACTCACTTTTTAAAGACCGTTATGATGTTTGAAGTAAATGTAACAAATTAGTATTTGATATACTAATTTGCATGTATAATGAATCATGAGAAGAAAAAACCTAGAAACATTACACAAATCAAATGTCATCAAGTTCTTGAAGAAATTCAATTTGCGTTTAAAGTAACACCAGTTTGTGGGTTGGTTGGTCCGCGTCAATGTGGAAAACGACAACTGCAAACGAGCTTTTGTGGGATTCACTAAAAAGGGTTTTTTTCATTTTGACAATAATGCCATGAGACGTGTCATGATGTTGAGGGTGGAGTATTATTTTTCTGGGATTGCGTCGCCAATATCTGCCTTACATTTTTTGCGCTAATGCCCAATAATTCAGCAATCTCTTGTAGTGTGATATCAGCTCGTTCTATAAGCAAGTCCTCGACAGCCCATGTTAAAGAGCCGTCCAAGTCTGAGAAACTCCACTTAATCCCAGAATCACGAGCCGTTCTTAAAAGCTCTTCGTAAGTTTGACAATACAACGGCCACGCATTATTGGTAATGATTGCCGCTTTTTCTGCGTAAGTAAGGCGTTTGAAGCAGTGTACATCAGATACGCTGGTCCTCGCTCACTAACCACGGCTGGCCGCAAGTAAGACATTTATATAACGCAAGCCAATAACGCTTTTCGCCATAGTCTTTGATCTTTACGAGTATAGTCTTTGATCTTTACGAGTCTGGAAAAGATTGTTTCTTCCTCGTCACTACCCATCACAGTAAAAGTAGAATCTGCCATTGCAAGGCAGCCACACTGCAAGTGACGTTGCACATGTTCTCGCAATTTATCCCTTAAATTATCAATATCATTTGTAGAATTAGTCGGAAACAGTATAAATTCTTGATAAAAATCGCTATCTATCTGATCTTCTGAAAAATTTTGCGAATAAAACCAAGCATCAAACTCTTTAAAACTTAAGTCTCCACGAATGAACTTCCAAATATTGTCTATGTTCTCCACTCTGAGATCTCCAAAAAATTTTGGGTACTATGATGCACAATAAACCTCTAATAAAAGTTAGTATATGGCTTGAGCAGACACTGCGGCGCGTAAGGAAACTGCAACGTCGTAGTAAGGAGAAAGATGCACTGCAAACAGCCTCATACAAATAGTCTCCCAGAAACGACCGTTGTTGGGAGTAAGAAACTGTATCCTTTTGAAATTACATGCTTCCAGTACTGTACAACTAGAGCTTTTGACTTGGTAACCACATGGATTTCCAGCTCTTGAATTCAGACGGTCGAATTTGATAACGAGCAAAATTGCCCTCATGCAAAGAAAGCAATTCTGTCTCTACGGATTCTGTAAATTTTTCTTGATCCTGGGTTGGTAATTTCATAGCTCTTGATTTGATCATTATTGATGCTTCTTTTGATTTGCAACCTTGAGAGATAATGTTTGCAATCAATTCTTTGATGTCTTCACGGTATTTAAGACGAAACGTATCTGGCTCACCAAGAGACTGTCGTAAAGCAGCATAGCGCGCAGCTGATCGTTCATAGGCCCATAGAAAAACATCTTTAAGCAATTCCACACGATTAAGTTCATATACTCCAATCATGCCTTGAATATAAATATCATCAGGAACATCAATAAAGGACAATGGCGAAAGGTTATGGTGAGCAAATGGGATATTAGCAGCTAATCGTGATACCCGTTTGTTAACATCATCAAAAGGTTGTAGATAGGGTAAATGTACCATCGTAAAAAAGGCTTGCTCAAACGGATTTTTAATTTGCTTTGTTTTTTCAAGAATTACGTCAAATAATTCAGATATCAACTGCGGAACAGCCAATGGTACGAAGACAGACTTATATATTCCCACATCAAAAGTACGCAGTCGCCCAGATGCACCTGGATCAGGTAAAAGGTTGTTAGATAGCAAAGCATGTAAGTTCAATATAGTATAACGGTTAAAACCTACTTCTTCTTCTGATTGCGTAAGAAACTCAATTGCGTCTTTATGATTTAAAATCATTTGCGCTTCCCTGGCAGATTTATCATCTGCCATTTCACCGAAGGAAATGAGACGTTGTGTATCAAGCAAAGAATATGTATTTCCTTCTAGACGACTAGAATTCCATGAAAGATCGATTAACAAACGGCTTAAAATTTCTTTAGCATATGTGCCGGCTGGTTGATTGGGTGTGGCTGTTTTTCCGATTTTTTCCAACTTCTCCATTTCTGCTGATGTGAGATAAGCGCTTACATTGGCCTGATACCTGTCTAGAAAATCACGATTGTAGCCCACCGGTTTACGCTGTTGTAAAGATTGTTTAACCATCTGGAGTATCTCTTTTCCTTCTTTTGAAAGAGGAATACCCTCATTAGCTATTGTTGCTACGTATACTGGAGCTTCTTGTTCACCCTTAAGAAAATATTTAGTTGCACTGGTTTTTCCTTCAATATATAAATCTCCTGCGTTCTGAAGGGCTAACAAGCGTCGCTGAAGAGTTCGTCGGGGAATTTTTAACTCGATTTGCTGTTCAATATCTTCAATAAAGGCACCCGCAGGATAATGTTCTAGGGCTTTTTTAATATTTTTCAGCTCTTCTATTGTCGTTACTTTATCAGACATAAATTACGTCATATTCTCATCTACTATGTCATATTATCTCATATTATGACGCAATAGCAAGAATTACGACAAAAACACACAAAATATGTCGCAACTAAACAATAGAGAATCTCTCGTTTAAATATCAAGTCGTTACTCCCAGAAACGGCCGTTTATAAGACTGGTGATTTAGAGAAAATCCTTTACTAATTTAAATTCCAATTTCTTTAAGATCACTTAACGACATCAACCGAAGAAGATACTTTGTCTTTCTTCTCTCTTTGGTGAGACCAATCCTTTTTCAGTTAAGTACTTGAGAGATCAATAAGGTAGTTGTCACAGCTGCTAGAGCACATCTCAGATATAGATTTCACATGAACTTGTTTATTCTTTTTATTATGTAATTTTACTAGATGTGTTTTCTGAAAGTATTAAATAGTAATTATACGTTTTTTTATTTGACTTAGGGGGTGCTTTGATGTATAGGTAAGCCAGGTTTAAGGTAATTAATTTAGGAGGATACGATGAAAATTTCAATGGTCTTAGCAACGCTTTTAATAGCGTTGGGAACAGCTCACGGGTCTTCAAAATTAGAAACACCTATATTTGGTGATGGTGACACGCTTGGTTGGTTTGCTGGCAAAAATTGTTCCGTCATTGTGGAAATAAAGATAACCCCATCAGGTGGCGGTGTTCCAGATATTTCTTCACAAGAAACATTAAATTCTACACATATTCCAAATACACTAAATGAATTCTATATAGTTTTTCCACAGCTTAGAGAAACGATTAATGCGATATATGCGCATAAAGACGATTATTACTTAATGATTTCAGAAATATTATCAGAACCTGGTTGTAAAGAAAAAATTAGCAGCTTTATTGGGGTGTATGCTCGAGACATAAAGTAGGTATTTTTCAATGCGGAAGGTATCATTTTTTCTTTTAGTATTCTTGTGCGTACTAGCCTTCTCCCATATATATGGTTCCGTTCGTTCTCCTCATGAATTTGCGGATAAGGTACATGTTTGCTGTTCTCAGAATAAATTTGATGAATTTTTAAGGTGGTTGAAAGAATCCGATATACCTAATACTAATCGTCGTTTGAAAGAGGAAGGGAGGATTGCTTTCGCTGCAGGAACAGATCCAGGCTTTTACAGAAATTGGAAAGAAGAATACTACGCATATTTTGGTACTACTAATCAAACCAAGCCCTTTCTTTTTGCAGGGGAGATTTATCCTTTTATTCACATTCTTCAATCAACGGTTCTTTCTTTCTATGAGTTATCACCGGTTGCGCGAATTTGTGTTTTATTATCCGGAAAGCTAGGGAATCCTGTTGCTGGTGATATTTTGCATTTTGAAGATGTAGATGGCAGTGAGTCAGCAATAGAAGGAATTTTGGCTAGCGCATCAGCGGATGAGGGACATTTAGTACGGCTACTTCAAACCCCTTTTGCTTGGAATAATATTAAGATAGCAGCTTTCTTAAAAGATAGAGCTAAAGAACCTAGATTTATTGAGATAGTAAAACAAAGTCATCATCCTTTTATCTTACTTAATGGGTATTTCGCAGATAGTGAGACAGGATCTAGTCCTCATGCTATTGGGTGGCTTAATGAAGCAATGCATTTGGGTAGTGCTCTTGCCAGCATAAGATTACAACGAATAGGGAATCCCTTTAATGATGTGATACCGACAGTAAAAGCAAACTTATTAATGCAAAGATCTTCTGGCTATAGATACTCTACCCTAGAGAGAAGAAAAGCAAATGAGGATTATCTTGCCGCTTTGGAATTGATTCCTCATGACCCCCTTTTACACATGGAAATAGCTGGTTTTTATAAAGACCTATGGCTTGCTGAAGCATCTGGTGAAATAATGACTGATCAAAAAACGTTGATTCAAGGAACTTTTTATCATTATAAAGAAGCACATGAAAAAGGAGATGGAGAAGCAGCTTTAGAAGCAATTAGATTTCTTAAACTTTTGCAGAAAGAGAAAGTAGCTCTGTTGCCTGATTTCTCTGCTGGTTGGGGGTTGCCAAGTGATAATATACTAGAAAGTTTAACTCTACTATACGAAGCTGCATACAAGAGGAGGGACGAACCTGTCTTTTTAGATCGTATTAAAGAGCTGAATCAAAGAAATCCTGCTTATCTCGAATCTCTTTTGCGCAATACACTGCTTGCAGCTAACTTCCGAACAAGTATTTTCAGGTTAGGGATTTAAGGGGGTATCGTGATTTTTAAGGATTTCTGTGCAAGAGCTTATGTAATAGTTTCTTTTTTCGTGTGGACTATAAACGAAATAACCTCAGCAGATCTTGGTATAGAAAGTGATATTTTTGAATCTGGGCAGGCTAGCAGTGGAGTCATTCGCGATAAGCATAAGGGGAGCGCTTTCATTGTTGATGCCGGTCATAGTGGGTCAAATGAAGATACAGTTCCTTTATTAAGAAGATTCAACAATGCTATTTTTGGAAAGGTTGGAGGTCATACGAGACTAGTGGGTGTATTATTATCTCATTCTGATGGTGATCACGTAAAACTATTGACGCGTGTATTAAACTCTAATAGTCGTGCATTAAAAGACCAGAATTCTATCTTAGGTCAGGAGCTCACCGCATATTTAGGTTCTCCTTTTTTGGGATATTGTGCAGGCTGTGGTAAACCATGCTTAGATGCTTTAATTGCGGTCAATGCTCATATTAAGCCATTGTCACATGTGATGACGAGCAAAGAAGCTTATGAAGAATCCCAAAAAAAAACAATGATAGGGATTAAGCCTCGTCCTTATTTTATGAATGTGCTTATTCCTGAATTTTCTGATCCTGCTCGACAATTGGCTTTGATTATTATGGTAGCAAATTCATTGTACGGAGGTGGATCAAAATTCTTAGGGACTACTTTTGCTCCTGGTGTTTTAGAAAACGCAACGCCTATAGAAGGCGCTACAGTTGAAGAAAGTACGGTTTTTCGTGAAGGTACAAATAATAATGGGGCTGTAGTTAAATTAACTTACAAAGGGAAAAGGATCATTTTTCCTGGCGATATTAATGGTGATCATTGTACGGATAGATTACTTGTGAGTGTGCCTCGTTTAGACATTGCTTTTTTAAAAACGGATGTATTGATTGCTGCCCATCATGGTGCAGATCGAGAACGGACAAATAATGCAGCATGGTTGTTAATGAGTGATGCTGCCTATATCATCGTTAGCGCAGGCGCATTGGAAGGAAATTATATTCATCCTCGTTTTAATAGCTTATTAACTATGGCAACAATTTTGAAATGTAATAAATTCTATGTAGCTCCACATATTATTCAATGCGGAGATCCAACAGGTTTAGCAATTATGGGATGTGAAAAATTGATGGAACTTTTTTGCTTAAAAGCAGGTTCAAAAGTTATAGAAAGGGGAGGGAGGTGGATGCAGATGAATACTCGCTTACCCCTATATACTACTCGTACGAGTAGTGATGTGCGAATTATTATAACGTCAACAGGTATTCTGACTGTTGAAGAAAGTTAATCTTGTTTTTATGTAGATCGCATTTACTGCACTATAAAGTCAAATATTTTTAGTCTTAAAAATTGCCGTTTGTAAGACTATTGAATAGTGTTATCTATCTAGGTTAAAAAAACACCTATTTTAACCCTATAAAAATTATCAATAAAAAGGTGACCTATCAAACGTAGCTCTAAAAATAATATCAAACGATATGATGCTTATTATCAATATAATTCTATGCTTGTTTTTTTTAATCCTACCGATCTGTGCTGTTGAGCAGTTAGATCATGAGAAAAGTATTGGAACTGTATCAGCAAGTCGTTTTTTAGACGTTGAGTCCCTTTTGAAAAAATGCACAAAACGTTTGGGAGTATATGATAGCGCTTATCAAGATCCTTTATGATTTCCTCCTTTAGGTTGCGACAAGAATTCCTTTGTTACCGTAGGTTTGCATGGTGAAAATAGAAATATTGACTGGTATGAAGTTTATGACTCACATCATGAACTGATGAATGGACATGAATTTACTCCTGCGGACAAGGCTAGTGGAGGGACTCGTGTTGTTGGCTTTTATTCACTTGAGGGGCAAAGACGATTGTGTTTTAAGCAATGGCCAGAAGCACCAGGTCACGAAATTGCGGTATATGAGCTATATAAAGAACTTTTCCCAGAAGACGAAGGAGATTTTCCTTTGCCTGCTTCTGACGTTATTTTGATGAATGGTCAGGTTTTTTTGGTGTCAGAATTTATGGAGGGAGAACCTTTAGATAAAATTCTGGAAAAAGTCAGAACAGATCCTGAGTACGGACGCGAATGGATTTTTAACACAGAAAAATTCCAAAAACTGGCGATCTTTTCTTTACTTATTCAACCAGAAGACGGGCGTCCACAAAATTATCTTGTCCGAAAAATTAAAGATATCGATGAATATCAGCTTATTTTAATTGATAATGAACGTATTCTCGAAGTAGGACTTCTTGAACATGAAGGGTTCATTGAACATGAAGATCCCGATAAGGGATATGTAAAAACACGAATGCATTGTGCTTTACTTTGTTTTCATGAACTTCTCGAGGAAAAAATAGCTAAAGATTTTTTAAAGGGGCATAACGAAAAATTCAATATTGATGAAGAAGCTATTGAAAAATTAATTAATGAGTATTTAGAAAGGCACGTTAGCGATCCCGATATTAATGAAATATGTGATAGAGGTTTAATAGATCTCGAAGAAGACCATGAGATTACTGAAGAAGAATATGAAGCAGAAGAAGATGAAAAATCGGATGTTGAAGATGACCCTGATTTTAACTGGACCTTTACTTGTTTTTCTAGAAATAGTGAGTTAACTGATTGCTAGTTTTGGATTTGAAAAAAGCTAGAGAAAATAAGGGTTTGATCTGCTAAAAAGAAAAGATGATATTCAAAAAAATTGAACTTTTTATGCCTATGCTCAAGCGTTTCCACCGTATTCCAACACAATTAACCTTATCTGAGTTTAATGAATTTATCTTTGGGCATCTTCCAAAACCAAAACGTGGACCCTCTTGCAAAATCACTTTTTTTAAAATTTTCAACTATATTTTGACGCTGCTCTACACGGGTTGCCAATGGATTTCTTTGCCTATTTCCATTGATCCTCAAACCGGCAAACCAGAAATTCATTACACACGAATTTTTAAAATCTTTAAACGCTGGGTCAAAAAAGGAGTTTTTGAAAAGATTTTTGAACATTCTGTTGTGTGGTTACATGATAGAAATTTATTGGATCTCTCAATTTTACACGGCGATGGAACATTAACCATCGCAAAAAAAGGAGGAGATTGTCTTGGCTTTAGCGGACATAAACATTTCAAGGGAGAGAAGACTGTTGCTTTTGTCGATAGAAATTGTAATGTGATTTCTCCTTTCACCAAAGCACCTGGAAATCAACATGAGAGCAGTCTTTTTCCAGATGCATTTGGTTACTTAAAAAAGATATTGAAAAGAATAGGTCAAGATTTTTGTGAGATTATTGCAAGCTTGGACTCAGCGTATGATAGCAAACGCAATAAAAAAATGATTTTCAACGCGGGAATGACGCCCAACATCAAAGAAAATCCGCGCAATAGAAAGAAGATCAAGCGAGGCAGGAAAAGAATTTACGATGACGCAATTTTTCAAGAAAGATTTAAAACAGTAGAAAGAGCCTTTGCTTGGGAAGATAAATTCAAAAGGCTATTGATACGATTTGAAAGGATTAGTCTGCATCATTTCGGGCTAAAACTGATGGCGTACACCATGATTAACCTCAGGCATTTTTGTTGCTGAAGTAACATAGGAATCATACATTTTTGAGCTGATTTTAAAAAATCAGGAGATTCTACATGCTTAAAAGTAGTTCTTTTTCTTAAAAGCTCATTTTTTGTTCAAAAATTAAGGTCTTAAAAAATATTTTGAAGAAATTTTCAAAACTGACGACAAATACACTTCTAAAAATTCTTAAAACTAGCAACCAGTTAATAAAAAGTTCAATTTTTTTGAATATCATCTTTTCTTTTTAGCAGATCAAACCCTTATTTTCTCTAGCTTTTTTCAAATCCAAAACTAGCAATCAGTTACAGAAATGATACAAACAAGCCTGCTGTAAATTGAAAAAAGAAAAAGTTGATGCTTAAATTGGTTAGTTCGTTTTTTATAAGCAAAACGATTAACAATTTGTGCTGATAAAACAGGTGAGGGTTGCTGAAACTAGTAACCAGTAAATTTCAGATAGATTTATATCAAGGTTAAAAAATTATCTATTTTAACCTTGGAAAACTATCAATAAAAAGATGACCTAACTAAACCAGTTGTAAAAAAAAGGTGCAACGTGACTTTTATTATCAATATAACGCTATGTTTTTTTTTAATCTTATCTCTCTGTGCTACGGAGCAAGTGGATTTTGATCAAAGCAATAAAACTGTGCCAGGAGCTCCCTTTGATACTGGATCTTTTTTAAAAAAATGTGCAGATCGCTTGAGTATTTATAATTTCCAAGAGGTGCAACTATCCCCTCTACCTGAAAAATATGACGAGAAGGACATTATTACTGTTCACTGGAAAGGGAGAGATGGAAACGTTGAAACTGTTCAAGTGTATGACCCACTACATGAACTCATGGATGATCAAAAATTTGATCCTCAAGATAAAGCTTCTGGTGGTACACGGACGGTAGGTTTTTACTCAATTGATGGAAAAAAAAGGTTGTGTTTTAAACAATGGCCAGAAGCACCATGGACTGAAAGAGCAACGGACTTACTCTATCAAAAATTATTCCCGAACACGCCTTCCTTACCCAAATCAGAAGTTATTCTGATGAAAGGTCAGGTTTTTCTGATTTTTGAATATATAGAGGGAGAGCCCTTAGAGAGTTTTCTCGAAAAAGCACACGGTAACCCTACGGCTTTTTCTCTCAATATGGAAAGTTTTCAAAGATTAGCGATATTTTGTCTTTTAACTAATCCGGAAGACTGTCGTCTGCAAAATTGCCTTGTTAGGAAAATGGGTAATAGTCAGGAATATCAGATCGTGCTTATCGATAATGAACGAAATTTTGGTCAAACTTTTATTGAAGAAGTTCTATGTGGTAGGGCTTTTTTCGATAAAAGTATTCTTGGAAAAGATCTAGACAGAATCATTCCCCAGGGAGTCGGTCGTTTTGCAGGAATAAAAGTAGGTACACGAGCACACTGCGTATTATTTTGTTTTCATGAAATGTTGAAGGAACAATTAGGTTCGAGTGTTTTAGAGGAAATTGGAAGAAGTACAGTTGACGTTATATTAGCGAGACAGTTTGATGCAGAAGATAAGTATCAAAAGAACTTAAAAGGATTTATCGACCCCAGATATGTTTCTAGGCTAACAGACGGAGCAGGAAAAACTCGAGAAACAATTGGAGTAGAATTTCGAGAAACAATTTTAGGAAATCGTCTAGGTAGTTGGTTCTTAGAAAGAGTTTTTTATGGCTGGCCAAGAATTATAGAGACCGTACAAGCAGGAAAAAGTTGTGAGCACGTTTTCATAGAAGTACAACCAAGACTTACTGAACTTTATGGTATTCAAACAACAACGGCTCAAACGGTTAAATCTTCTAGTACTAATACTGGTTTAGAGCACGTGTTAGAGCGTATTAAGTTAATAGATGCTGGAAGGAATGGGCCAAAAACTCCTCCTAGTGCATGGCTTCCGATGCGAAGATATTTTAGATCTTCAATACTACCTTATCGGATGGCTTATCCATTACCAAGCAACTTATCAATCCCTATACCAATGTATCATCTACCCCAAGTTATTGATCCAGAAAATTGGATAGGAGTTGTTGCAAGGGCGAAAGAGCTTTTTACTGAATCCATGGATGAAGGTGATCGTGCCCAGATTATAGAATCAGCTGCTGATATATCTCCAGAAAACTGGCAACACATTAAAGCAATAGTAGACACCATAATTACCAAAGAAATGAACGGGTATGATTATGCTGAAATTATACAAACGGTTAAGAGTATTGATAGAGAGCAAAAAATTTTGAAAGACTTCCTTGTAAGGGTAAGAATATTACAGCCAGAAGTGAAGGATATAAATGCTCAACTTATGGAAGCAATGATGAACGTGGCACTCATTAAATCTATGTGCAGAAATTGGGAATTTACTGAAGAAGATAAAAATGAGATTTTAGAAATATCGGGATTTAAAGATATCGCTATGAGAGCAGTAGAGCATTTCCCTCGATACCTGGAAGTAAGTAATTATATTAAGGAAGGAGTTAAAAATATTGAACCACACGACCCGTGGGTGCAAGAAAATCTGACAGGTATTATTGAAAGAACCGCAATTACAGATATATCTCCAGATGATTGGGAAAGGGAAAGTTGGATAGGGATGATTACAAGAACAAAAGAGCTTCTTTCAGATAAATCGATGAATGGATTTGGTTATGCTCAGATTTTAGAGGCTGTTAAAGATATATCCCCAGAAGATTGGCCAGCTACTAGAACAAGGATTGAAGAAGTAGTTCCTGAAGGAATGAGCGGAGGAGATTATGCTGAGATTATCGAAGCGGTTAAACGTGCAGATATTGAGCAAGAAAAATGGATAGAAATAATTGAACAATATAAGGAATCAATAAAATCTTACAGAGCAGATCAGATAGCAACCCTTATTGCTCTAACATCTAAAGAATTTTTTGTATTTCGACGACCTATTAATACCGAGAAAAGTCATACTTATTAATTTTTAACATGCTGAAGAAACTGCTGAGTTCAAGTGTTTTTGACAAGTCTCAAGATTAATCTTGAAAACTCAAGCATAAAGAGACTTGATATTAGTAAGCTTCTTTAGGAAGCCTCTATCTTCAATCGGATTGCCACTTAATAAAGAGTTGTGAGCTTAGCAAGCTTACTTAAAGCTTTTATGTTGATGATCTGATTTCTGAATAAACTAAGAGACGTAAGATTTACAAGCAAGCCTAGAGTGTTAATATCCGTGATAAAATTAACACCTAGCTCAAGAGACGTCAGTTTGATGAGCTGACCTAGAGCACTTATGTTTATGATTCTGTTATTCCATAAATCAAGGAAAGTGAGATTAATAAGCTGACCTAGAGTACTTATGTCCTCTACTTGGTTTCTTCCCAAATTAAGATAAATAAGTCTAATAAGCCGACCTAGGGCACTTATGTTCTCAATTTGGTTCCCTCTTAAATTGAGATGCTTAAGTTTAATAAGTTGGCCTAGAGTATTTACGTTTGTGATCTGTCGGCTATCATTATTACTCAAATCAAGGAAAGTGAGGTTTGTCATTCCACCTATAGCTTTGACTCCTATGTCTGTGATCGGATTACCACTTAAATTGAGAGAAGTGAGGTTGAAAAGTCTGCTTATTGCTTTAACACTCACGTCTGTCTTCCAGCTATTATGCAAATCAAGAGTAGTGCGGCTAATAAGACTTTGATTATCCATTAAGTCAAAAGTAGTAAGACTATCTTCATGATCTCTATCATCTGTGTATTCAGAAAGACGATATACTAAATCTGACGTGAAGGGACTGCAAAAGCTTATGTTTGAGTATGCGTAGGCGCTAGGAGGTGCTGTTGAAGCCATACGTCCTCTATCTATTTCACGAATACGCTCAAGGATAAGAGAGAAATTAACAGTAATAGCTTGTTTACACGGAATTCTATTTCTATCCCCTTTGTGAAATTTTGTTGGTTTATCTGTAGGAGTTTCTTCAGAAACCTCCTTAGGAATTTTGTAAATTTCTGCAAGCTTAGGGCTTATTTCCCAAAAAAGGTTACCAAGACTATTTCCTTCTTGATGATCTTTCTTATACAGATCGGATTGCTGATTTTTCTTATATGGTCGGATTTTTCTCCACTTTTTATAGGTATCTGCTATAAATTCTTCACTATACCAAAGGCATAATTTTGCTTCCCTCAGTCCCCTTTCTTTAAAATGTTCGTATAAAGCATACTGATATAGTTGCTCTTCTTCATACTGCTGCCAATTAGCAAGTGCATACTCGTTTATTTCTATTTTGAATGGTTTCATGAGTAGTTCATGAAAGCAAAATAAGAAGCAGTGAGGCCTGGTTTCTACCTTTTCTCTTTGAGGATCGTCATATACGATAAATTCTTCTGCAAGGCTACGTTCATTATCAATAAGGACAAACTCATACTCATTACTTCCTTTTTTTCTGACAATACAATTTTGAGGTCGACAATCTTCTGGATTGGTTAGAAGAGAAAATAGCACTAATTTTTGAAATTTTTCTAGATTAAAGTTCCATTGATTGCCGTAACTTGAGTTTATGTCTGCTTTCCTCAGAACCTGCTCTAGATTTTCGCCTTCAATAAACTCAGATACTAAGAAAATTTGATCATTCATCAGAATAACCTCTGATGCAGGTAAGGGAAGGTCATTTCTATCTTCTGGGAAAAGGAATTTATAAAGATAACGCACGGCAATCTCGTGTCCTGGCGCTTCCGGCCACTGCTTAAAACACAGCCACTTCCTTCCACTAATTGAGTAAAAACCAACAGTACGAGTACCATCAGAAGCTTTGTCTTGAGGAACAAATTCTTGCCCCTTCATTAGTTGGCGTTTGAATATTTGTGTGCCTTCTGAATCAAACACTGGCACTGGTGGATCGTAGACTTTATACATTTTAATACTGCCACTTTCACCTTTAGAATATACAGTGATAACAGCATCTTTATGATGAATCTCTGATAGAGAGAGGGGATGTGATTCTGGCTCATAAGTAATACCTAAACGATGTGCATGCATTCTTAAAAAAGACTCAACGTTATAGTAATTTACTGATTCTAACGCACTACTACCCATGGAAGTTGTAGCTGTAGAGGAGAAAGAAGTAAGGTCTACACCCGAACCAAAATCTGATTTTTCAGGGCTTTGAGAGACACTTAAAAATTCACCAAAATTAAGCTCTTTACCAACGCTTTTTAACTGCGCTCTTTGTCTATCACGCAAGCAGAAAACGTCACGGTAGGATAATTTCTTCCGGGACAACTCTTTCCGTATCATTATATCCCTAATATTTTCTATGACGATGGGACCACATGCCTTATTATCTTTTTGTGTGCGCGCAATTCTTATTTCTATGGGAGAAACTTTCCTGGAAATAAAATAAGCTTCCAGGAAGCTTATTAAAGGAGTTAATGACCTACACACCTCTTCTGTTCTTGCTTTATTAATCTCAGCATGTTCGCTAAGAAGGGAATCAATATAATTAATATAAATTTTCTCACTTACTCTAATACGCAGTATTGCCCAGTGTCCCCCAGGATTATAAGGAATAACGATTTCTTCGGGTCGTATATTAACAAAGGAGGATTGAAGAAAACTATCCAAGCACGGAATAAGTGAATGAAAAGAATGTGGAGGGAGAATATATAAGCTTCCCAAGCGATAAATAACATTTTGCAAGGTGTCAATCATAGCTTGATCATTTTCACCTAGCCAGAAGCGATGTATTGAAGTACTGGTGGGAAGACTACATCCGATGAGATTGGCTATGTCTTCGGCAGTGTATTCGTACGTCATCATTTCTACTGCGTCTGGTTCTTCGTCTTTTCTTTCATCTTGTTTTGTAGATGACTTTGCTGAAGACAAATGATCGCCTTTTTCTTGTCCTCTCTCAGCGTCCATAGCCATGATAATGCTAGGACAAGAAAATATTTGAATGATAAGTATAAGAGTGATAGGTTTTCTTAGGAGATTAATTACACTTTCTATTTTTTCATGTATATTTTCTAATTTAAAAAAAATTAAAGTGTTACGTTTCATTTTAGAAGGGCCCTGTATTAAACATCAAAAACAGATCTTCCTTTCAAACCGTTAATGATCTCAGGTAAATTTTTCATTGTGGAAAAAACTTGTAAAGCACCTGCTTCTAACAGTTCTTGCTTGATTTCTGAAGAAGGGCTCTTAGCGTTTATAAAGCCTAAAACATTCATACCTGCTTGATGTGCTGCTTTTATGCCTGTTGCACTATCTTCAATCACTAAACATTCTTCAACAGGCACCAGTAATTTCTTTGCTGTATACAGATAAAGATCAGGTGCAGGTTTAGGCTTTTTGACCATGTCAGCGCTATATATATGGCCATCAAAAAAGTGAATGAGGTTTTTTAATGTAAGTAACGTTGATAAACGGCTAAAAGGGCTATTGGAAGCAACCGCCTTACAAATATTAATCTTTTTGAGAATTTCATGAACATAAGGAATAACTTCTATTCTTTGTTCTCGTGCGTTAACAATTTTTTCTTCTACATACCTGATAAACTGTGCAGGAATACAGATTCTATACTCACGTGCAATGACGTTAAATGTATTTTCAATTGGCACTCCAGCAAACTGTTTCTGGTACTCTTGATTATCTATGTCGATGTTTAGGGTTTTCAACTCCTCTATTTCAATAGAATTATTACTCTCCAGCGAGTCAAGCAAAACTCTATCACATTCAAAAATTATCAACCGTATTGGTTGTCTGGAAAGGAGCTGAGATCTAAACATTTGGCAACTTCAAGAAGTAAGACTTGATGAAGGAAAGTATGATAAAAACTCTTGACCTTAAACATGTAAAAAAGATAATTTTCACGTTGATTTCATCAATAGAGAATAAAGAATTCTAAAATTCTTGAGGATATGTGGACAAAGTTAACCCTTTAACTTACATACCCACAGTCCCAACCACTCCCACAACAATAACAGATGTGAAAGACTCTCTTATTTTATAGCGTTATTGGTCTAACAAACGGGTACTAGGCCACACACTCACATGCCGCGATGAGTATGACCTTCCTGAGAAGTTTACTCTTATTCTTAAACTAAAATAAGGAGATAAAGCAACTAACCTACAAGCTCACAGGAGAGAATTGCCGAAGACCAACAGGAAAAGAAACTGAGCAAGAGCACGGAGTTCAAACTCTGAGAAGAAGCAGAACACAAAAATAACAAAAACCAGGAGCACGATAAAATGATCTACAGCACCAAAAAAATATACTTTTTTACGTATTGATCAGCAGTGGATTAAGCACAGCAGCTTGGTCGGTGAATCAAGGTCCTGATGATTTAGATGGGCAATCTTTAGGAAGCCTTGGGATTTCTGATTCAGCTTCATCGGTAGGGGGAGGAGGGATACCAGAAATAGCGCGAGGCTATGAGGCAATCTATCAACAATTCCTGAGTGGAAAATTGATTTATAAGCCAGACCCCAATAGCGATGCAGGGAGGGTTGAACTGCGGATAGCGGACTTAAGAAATCCGTTAGAGGGAACGTTTGATTTATCTCGTTGTGGAGATGCGAGCAAGCGTTTGAGTATATCAACAGGTTATCGTAAGAGAATAAACCCAGAAAATGCTAGAAAAGTGGAGGCCTGGTTAACGCCTCGGTTTGTGGTGGAGAAGGATGTAACAGGCACAGCGCCAGCTAGTCACTACCGCGGTATAATGAAGGATTGGACAGCTCCGATTGAGATATTTTGAGATTGGGGAGGAGATGATTTGAAATATTATGATTATTTAATTACACAATCACCTAAAAAGATATCTGATAATGATTTATATTACTTATACTATGAGTGCGAAACGCTCGTTGCCGAGCCATCACTGGGTGAGGGGGATCACATCGCAGCATTTCATGTTCGTTTTTTAAACTAAAATAATGTAACAAAGCAATACCCCTTGAGTTTATGGAGGTTACGACATGGATTAAGCATAGACAAAGAGGTGATAGGCGGTTGAATCGATTGAGCTCCGTTAACTGGTATTATAGAATGGCTGATGAAGGGCGCTTTATCTTAAGAAAGCCAGTGATACAAAAATCTGTCGGCACATGAAAATTATGGCTTGTGCGACACCTTTTGATTCGGCTTACAAAGATTACTTTGTCAAAAGTGAAAAGGAAAGCAAAAGACGCAGCTCACTCCAGAATAACGCAGAGCCACCCGGACAGAAAATCATTTAGCCTTATTAGTGATTGAGCCTGGTGCGTTGAAAGGCGTTCGCAGTGGTTCTTATAGGCCCTAGTAATGTGGTCTGCTTAATCTCTTTGACAGGAAAGTGTAAGAATGATACAAAAAGGATAAATCGCAGGACAAACGAAAAACCGATAATCGTTTCGAAACTTTGCAAATTTGATGGTGGCTTAGTATGCCTAGAATTTTGAAATTTCTGGAAAATCTCTCACCTCAAACAAATGCAACAGAGCCAGAATGTTATGGACTAAACCAATGGGCTTAAAAGTTGAGCAAAGCAGCATTCAGCACGCCTCATCTCTAAATACTTTATCATCCGTCAGTGAGGAGCACTTGCACGTTATACGTGGTGTTGCTTTTGCACCAAGAGAGATAAAAATACTAGCATGCTTAACTGTAAAACAAAAAATAAACAAGCAGATTGCCTTTATTTTATCCATCCCTGAAGAAGCAATACAATTTCACATTGAAAATATCCTCAAAAAAATACAATGTCACTCTAAAAATCAGATTATTGAGTGGGTAGAACAGGCTGATGAACACCAAGAACTGATAGATTTATACAACAGCGTTTTATTTCCTGAAGCAACTGTCACAACCAAACAAAAAAAGTATTTCCTACCGAAAGGCGTTGTACTCAGGATAGATAAGAAAAAAGCATCACCCTGGTATATGGATCTGCTTAGGCAGGGAAAAAGCCAATTAACAGTTAGTCTTTTCCTATGTGTAACATCTATATTATCACTCTACCTGACCTTTAAGGGGCATGAAAAAAGTTCCCTGTCAGATCCCAAAGAGCTAATCGAATCAACACAAATAATTCGTTCTCTCCTTGCCATTCCCGTTGAAAGTACGTTGCTTCTTCGTCCTAAAATAGTTAAGCAAATTGAGAACAAATTAGAGGAGAGAAGCGAAATTTCTGCCGAAGCTTCTATCCCCACTGTAGCTTTGGTCGGACTTATAGGAGTGGGGGGAGTAGGAAAAACCACGTTAGCTCGCTATTACGCTCGATCTCATAATTATCCTCTGATCTGGGAGATCAATGCGGAAACGAAGGAAAGTTTAATAAATTCTTATAAGGATTTAGCCTCTTCTATAGTTAAAACTAAAAAACAAAAGGAAGAATTGGAGTGTATCGAATGTATTGAATCCTCAGACCAAAAAGAAAAAGAGCTTTTGAAATTTATAAAAATGCTCTTAAAATCTTATGCTAGTTGGCTACTAATCTACGATAACGTTGAGAATTATATAAACATTAAAACCTATTTACCTGATGATCCTAGAGTTTGGGGAAATGGTAAAGTTATTATCACCACTCGAGATGCTAACATCATCAACACTTGTTATATAAAATCAGAAAATGTAATAGAGCTAAGTGAATTAAATGATGAAGAAGTTTTAGTACTTTTTTGTAAGATTCTATATGGTAAGCAGCCCGATAAATTGACCAAGGAACAAAAAGATAGGACAAAAGAATTTTTAAAAAAAATCCCACCATTTCCTCTCGATGTATCTACGGCTGCTTATTATATTAAAAACAATGGCTTGAGCTATTCAGACTACCTCAAAAGAATAGCTCAGTTTAATCAAAATGTTGAAAGCTCGCAGCAAGCGCTTTTAAAAGAAGTAAGCGCCTATGAAAAAACAAGATATGGTATCATCACCTCTTCTTTAGCAAAGATCATGGAAAGTAATCCTGAGTTTTGGGAACTTTTACTGTTTATCAGCCTACTAGATTCTCAAAATATTCCCAAAAACTTGCTAGAGTTTCACAAGGATTCTCTTGTGGTGGATGCGTTTATCCACGAATTAAAAAGATATTCCCTTATCAGTGCCGACTCTGGGCATTTAAGTTCTCCGATTCATAGTTTTTCCATTCATCGGAATACTAAAAGCGTCATCTTGGATTACCTGACAAAAGAAGTAAATTTAGGAAAAATCCAAGAATTAGTACGGCAGCTTAGCATCGTTTTTGGGAACTATGTCAATACTCAAATAGAACAAGAAGGGGGGTTTTCGTTGAAATTTCTTGCACCTCATGCTGACGCCTTTCTGAATCGTGGAGATTTAATTCCTGCGGATGCTAAGGTGCTTCTAACGGGGCATTTAGGTGGAATTTTTTTCTACTTGAGAGAGTATACAAGAGCCAGGAAACTGCTGGAAGAAAGCCTTGGCATCCTTGAGCAATCCGATCTAAGAAGTCACCCTCAGGTCTGTCAATTTTTGGCCTATCTGGCAAATATTTATATGGAAGAAGGCCTTAATCAAAAAGCCAAGGAGATGATGGATCAGGCTTTGCTTCTATATAAGGATTATTTGTCGAAAAACCAACTTGACGGAGCACGGACTTTGGCCTCGATGGGATATGTTTACATGTATATAGGTGAATACGGTCAAGCCGAAAAGGTTCTTGACCAAAGTATCAGGATTTACGAAAAATTTTCTGATAACCAAAGTCTAGCGCGTGCACAAGCTTTTAGAGGGAGCCTTGACGTCTTCTTGGGGAAATATGAACAAGCAAAAATGAGACTTGAAAAGAGCCTTCTTTTTTACCAACAACATTTTCCAGATAGACCGTTAGATCTTGTTGCTTGTTCTTGTGTGCTTTTAGGGAACGCTTATATGGGGCTAGGCTCTTATGAAAAAGCTAAGAATTTTCTTCAACAAGGGTTGGAGATTTATCAAGAAAATTTGCCAGATCCCCATGCTGACACAGCCTGGGCGATGTTATTTTTAGCGGATGCCTACATATGTTTAAAAGATTATAAAAAAGCTGAAGAAATAACCAAAAAAAGCGTGGCAATGCATGAGCAACTGTTTGAGCAAGATAATATTAGGATGGCAGAAGCTCAATTGCATCAAGGAAACATTTATCGATACTTAAAAGACTTTCAAAAAGCCAAAATTTTTCTTGAAAAGAGTTTGGCAACTTGTGAAAGGGTTTTTGGAAAAAACCACATCGAACCAGCTAGAGTTTTAAGAGATTTAGGGTTGGTTTATCTTTGCGAAGACAAATTGAAAGAAGCAGAAGACTTTCTATCAAGAGCCTTTAGCGCGCAGCAAAAACATCCTGATACGTATTTGTTTTCTGAAAGTATGTCGGATCTGTTTTTGAGAAAGTCGATTGTGGAGAAGAATAAAAATTTTAAAGAACAAGCCATCAACTACTTAAAGCAGGCTATGGAACAGGTGCAAGAGAATTTTCCTAAGGATTCGCCCCATCTTAAAAGACTCAAAACTAAGCTGGATAACCTGCTTACATAAAACTTCTTTTACTTGTGGCTTACTGCGAGTGGTTTCACGCCTCCAGCGTCTTTAGAAACAAACAGCTGTCTTGTGACCAAACCCCATTCGGGGTCATTGACCCTTTCTTCTACATATTGGTTTTGGGTGTATTGAGATATAACCCTTCTCCAGAATTTTACCGCTTGATCAGCTCCCTGAATTTGACGAACCTGCCACTGACCAGGATAGGTCGAGAAAATAGCTTGAGCAAATAGGTACCCGAGGTTTTTGCGTCGCATCACCGGCACAATGTAATACTCCGATATGTCCTTCGGATTAGATTCTGGATTTAGGATACAAAATCCTATAGGAATACCGTCGTAGTAAAAAATGTAGCCTACATATGGCTTGAACGGCATTGTATCAAACTTAAATATACCGTCGTCACCTGGCATTTTACCAGTAAGAGACGAAAACTCTGCTTCATAAGCTTGTGCCAGATTTAACAGAGAGCCCAGATTTTTCTGATTTACCACAGCTATTTCAGGTTTAAATGCATCACCTGAGGAAGATGAAAATCCTCGGAAGGAAAACACGGGGCATGCACTTACAGTGCTTCTCATTGGAGTAAGGTCGTGCATAAAAGTGCCTGAAAAAGGCAATTTACTTGCAGTAGAAGTTCTTAATGATTGATTAAGGACTGCTGTAGTCAAATATCTGATGTGCGGTACAGGGATGATTGTGCGAGGGATTATTGTAAGAGCTTGATCAAAAAGTCGATGTTTTATTTGGGTATTTCTCCATATGGGTGCTACTACTCTTGCGCCTATGATTGCCACTTCATTAGAAAATAATGAAGAGGCTTTGATATCTGATAGAATGGCTGGTATGATTAAGAGGGTAAGGTATGTTTTCATTTTTCCTCCTGTTTAAAGTGATGTAGAAAAATATTGAGCTCAGTTAAGCAGGTATAATAATTATGCGCCCTTGTAAAGAGTTTTTAATGTGTAAGAGCAAAAGTGTGGGTACTAAGCGCTAACCGCTGGAAATTCCGAGTATGATTTGTGTAAAAATGCAAATTCTACTGCTTATCTTGAAGTGATATTCTCTTGTCTTCATACTCTTTCAAGGATTCGCCCCATCTTAAAAGACTCAAAACTAAGCTGGATAACCTGCTTACATAAAACTTCTTTTACTTGTGGCTTACTGCGAGTGGTTTCACGCCTCCAGCGTCTTTAGAAACAAACAGCTGTC
>Ga0247834_1000475_pt1 | contig 77167 bp, 52 predicted proteins | sample LaCruzMarch2015__8_FD_187118 | JGI IMG/M metagenome (GOLD analysis project Ga0247834, IMG submission 187118) | Freshwater microbial communities from meromictic Lake La Cruz, Castile-La Mancha, Spain - LaCruzMarch2015_12m | ecosystem: Environmental > Aquatic > Freshwater > Lake | place: Spain...
ACCTTTGCCTTGAATTTTGCCGGAAAATTCCGTCTGCCTTTCTTCATTATTTTTGCGCTTTTAATGGTGTAAAATTAACCATCTTTACCGCTTAATTAGTTGTCCAGTTTTTGGGGGTAGGCTCAATTAAACCCTCACGTTTTGCTCACATCAGGTGCAAATAGGTGCTTGGTAAGTGATTTGGAACGAAATAGTTATTCCTTAATTCCTAAATTATTAGGAGATATATTATCTCAAAGTAGAAATGGTTTTATTATCCAGGAAATTGTTTATAAATATGCTAAAGATGATAAAAAGGATCAAAAAATAGTTATAAGTTATTTTAAACGATTATACAAACTTGACTTATTGATTTTTACTGATTTTCCTGAATATTACATGCCTATCAATATGGAATGGGATTACCCCGGAATAATTTCTAACTCAATTATTGATATAAATACTGATACCGAGCATATTGAAAGTTATTTTGAACAAATAAATTCAATAAGATGTCGTTATATACAAATAAGATACTTTCAACTATTTTTTATTGATAATTTGGTACAAATTTTAAATAAATTAGAAACTTCTATTGTTGAATCCATAGAGATATTATTACCATTTGAATCTGAATTACAGATTGGCGGTTTGATTGATTTAATGAAAAAATATTATCGCCTCAGAAATATTACTTTGTATGGCGCTCCAGAAAATTTGATAAAATATTGTCGCCCTTTGGGTTTTGGTCAGATTGTAACAGTAGAAAGTAATATAATAAATAGCATTTCTTGTGGATATATTATTCATGATTATTTTAGTAATAATATTTCAACAATTTCCGAATCCCAACACCACAATTCCTGCCTCAACCGCAAAATCTCCATCGACGCAGACGGCAACATCAAAAACTGCCCCTCAATGGCCCAATCTTTTGGAAACATCAAAGATACCACGCTTCAGGAGGCTTTGGATCACCCGGAATTCAAAAAGTATTGGAACGTGACCAAAGACCAGGTTGCCGTATGCAAGGATTGTGAGTTTCGGTACATCTGCACGGACTGTCGGGCCTACATTGAAAACCCGGAGGATATGTACTCCAAACCGTTGAAGTGCGGCTATAATCCATATACTTGTGAATGGGAGGAATGGAGCACAAACCCGCTCAAGCAAAAAGCCATTGATTATTACGGCATGCGCGAGATCCTCCCTGAATTCAAAAAAACCATATCCGATGCCGGAGATAATGCCCCCAACCCTTCAGTCGAATGAGTTTCCTCAACTGAACGAACACCAACAACTCGAATACCTGCTGGGCAACCCGCCCAGTTGGATGATGCGCTTTGGCATCACTGTATTTGCATTGGTATTTGTATTCTTATTGGCCCTGTCCTGGTTTATTCACTACCCCGATGTTGTTGACGCCAAGGCCGTGATTACTACTTCACCGCCCCCCATCCGCATCATAGCCCCGTCTGGGGGGCGCATTGCGGTGTTGCTGGTGTCCAACAATGCTTTTGTGCATCAGCGTCAGGTACTTGCAGTACTCGATAATCCGGCCGATTGGCACGATGTATTGCAATTAGAGACTTGGCTTGCCCGTCAACCCGAGTTGCCAATTGGTCAATTGCCCGATTCCTTGCAATTAGGCGCTTTGCAACCTGAGTTTTCCACTTACAGCCAGCATTGGAAAGACTTGCAATTTTTCCTACGCCACCACGGTGCCGAGGAGCGAATTGGTTATTTGAAGTCACAAATGGTTCATCTGCTGGCACTGCACAGCAATCTGCTAGCCCAACAACACATACAAGAACAAGAGTTTGCTTTAATCGAACGCGATTACCACCGTCAGCAAAGCCTGTTGAATGATCGGGTTATTGCCCAAAAAGAATTGGAGCAGTCCGAAACCGTATACCTGCAACACAAACGGACTTTAGAAACCACCAAAGCGTCCATCCTGCAACATGCTATGCAAGCCAAACAATTAGAAAGCCAGATCGGCGAATTAACGCTCTCCAAAGGCGAACAGGCGCAGGATAAAACCTTATCGTTGGCTGAAGACCGACACAGATTGCTCAGCGCCATAGCAGCGTGGAAACAAACCTTTTTGATCACTGCGCCCATCGATGGTCAAGTGTCCTTCACCAAAATATGGAGTGTGCAACAACACATTGGCGCAGGGGAAGAAGTGATGGCTGTTGTACCAGGCGCATCTGCCGTGTCGGTTCGTCAAGTGGTGGTCGGAAAGGCCAGCCTGTCTGCTGCTGCTGCTGCTAAAGTGAAGGAAGGGCATCGCGCACTTATATGGATAGAAGGTTACCCGGCCCAGGAATTCGGCGCATTAGAGGCTGTTGTCGCCAATTTATCCCTTGTGCCAAACGAAGAGACCTACCAATTTGACCTGTTGTTTGAACAAGACTCCCTTGTTTCTACTTATGGCAAAACCCCTTCACTGCGACAAGAGATACCCGCTCAAGTGCGCATCATCACCGAGGACCGCCGCGTCATGGAGCGTATTTTCGACCGGTTGGGCCGTTTGTTGCAATTATAGTAAGGGAATATGTTAAATGTCGGCATTCGGCTAAACTTGGGTAGTTTAGAAGGCGCTACATTGTGGAAAGGTGTTTATATTTGTCGCAACCAAACCATTCGGCACCTCATTTAATAATCTACCCCCCTAAATTGCCGTGCTTTCATCTTTTCCTTTTTACAGACAACGCGATGCCATGGACTGCGGGCCTGCATGCCTGATGATGGCTGCTGCTGCGCATAAAAGGGGGCCTGCAAATAAGTTTAGATTTTTGGGGCCCACTGCCAATTTTTGGCAGTGGGCCCCAGACCTTTGTAATGCTTTCCAGCCGATGCGCGCGGGTCGGGGAGCCGGGTAAGCTGAAAACCGATATAAGAGTAGGCTCAAATACTTAACAACAAAACAATGAAACACTTTTTGGTTGTATTAGCATTTTTGTGTGCAAGTAACCTGACGTTTGCAAGCTCAGGTATTGATTTATTGGGGGATCCCGCCACTACAAAGTTAGTGAATATGTGTCCTACACACACTCCGATTGAAACAGAACCGGATTTACTCGTCCTTGTTTTCAGAGATGGGAGTGGTAACATTACTGGAATTACTTACGGTGATGATGGACGAGATTGTATTACCTATCTTGAATACATAGGTAGTAGTGTTTATCCATCTAGTGGATGGACTGATTGCCCATAAATTTACAAGGAAGCGGCTGCATGTTGAAAAAAACATGCAGCCGTGTAAAAAAATATAAAAAATGAAAAAAAATAATTTTTTTGTATTTCTTCTTATTTTGTTTCATGCTAACTGCCTGATTGCTCAGCAAAATTTGAACCTGATTATTGATTATGTAAAAACTTCTCATGTTCCTTCGGAATTAAAAAACATGATGCCAGAATTAACAAAACTTCAACCAGTACTTTTTCGGTATGAATATGCTGGCGGCAAATCCGTCTACCGCTTTATTGAAGGTATTGGAGAAAGCCGATTTAAACCAATTGGGAAGGTTAATATTTACAAAAATTTAGAAAATAAAATACTGTATATCAGCTTGGTAGATGACGCCAAGTCGGTTTTTAAAGACACTCTTATATGCGAAAACTGGAAATTGCACTCCGGTGAAGAAAGAGAAATTGCAGGATTTCTCTGTCATAAGGCTTCTTCTGACCATGAATTTGTAGTATGGTATTGCGAAAACATACCTGTGTCTGACGGGCCACTTGAACAAACTTGCGGTCTTCCCGGTATGATTCTTGCCGTGAAATGGGGAGATACAATTATTGAAGCGACACGTGTAGAATTATCAAACAGCAACGGCGCAGTGGAAATTCCTTTAGCAGAAAAATACCTCTCCGCTGATGAGTTCCGCCAGAGGTTCAAGCGGTAATAACACTATGCATTTGAAAACAACATATTATACACATCATTTTTCACCTGTAATGTATTGTTATAAAGTGCTTTTTGCTGCGTCGATAAGCCTTTTATTATTGGTGCCTGTCTTAGGGCAATCAAACCTAAAAGGCCGGGTTCAAATGCCCGACAGCAGCGCGGCGACCATGGCGATTGTCAAACTACTGGCTGTGGACTCGGCTACACTTTTAAGCTTTACAAGTACCAATATGGAGGGCAATTGGACGCTAAGCAATATAAAACCGGGGGAATATGTGCTGCAAACAGCTTTTTTAGGCCTCGAAACCTGGGCCCGGCGTATTACCGTTACGGGCGCCGACACGTTTTTCTTTGATATTCGATTACAGGAACTTCCAATGACACTCAAAGTGGTGGAAATTTCTTCCCACCGCATCGGTGTTGTGGAGCGCGGTGATACAGTGCAGTACGATCTGTCGTACTACCTGGATTCTACAGAATACAACCTGAAAGATGTATTGAACCGGCTGCCAGATATGAGCGTAGAAGGTGACGGCAGCATACGCTACAAGGGCAAACGGGTAAACATTGCTCTGGTAGAAGGGCGCGATCTTTTTGGCCAATTGCATAAGGTGATGACTGAAGGAATCGCTGCTGAAAATGTAAAGGGAGTACAGATCATTCGGGCCTATAAAACGGGCGCTGAACAGGAAGCGGCTGAATTGTCCGATAAAGTAGCTGTGAACGTACAACTTACCGATGAAGCACGCCAAAAATTCAACGGTGACGCAGGCTTCGCTACGGATGCCCACAAATTTTTTGAAGGCAATGTGACCCTGTATCAAACCTTGCCGAAGTGGGGTTATTCATTTATTTTACGAGGTAACAATACCGGAAACAGTACTATTTCAGGTTCCGACCTTATTGCGTTGATGGACTTTGAAGAAGGGACTGGCACAAAAGGGGTTCTTCAGGGAACATCGGAGCTGGTATCCCCCCTGCTTGCGCCTCAACCCGACGCCCAGTCCAGCCTGGAAATACTCAGTGCCCTGAACATTGACGCTTCGTGGAATGCCCGATGGAACAGCAATTTAAACGTCCGTTACATACAGGCCGACCGAAAAATGGAAAATGTGCTGTTCCGTTTATACATTCAGGACATGGCTGAATTTTCGGGTGTTCGTTCCCGCAGATACGATTCCAATATTTGGCAGGCCAACCTGAAAAACGACTACCGCGGCGACGGACTGTGGATGAAACAGAGACTTGCACTTAACATTAACCGTTTACCGGTAGAGGCCAACACCAATGGTGTGTTGGCGGGAAACCCTTTTGAAAACCGCTTTTTTCAGAATGCTGGTCAATTGCAATTAAAGGCGGCGCTGGAAGGAGGGATAGGTGTAGACACGCACATGATGCTGATCGGACGCGTAAAATACGAGTATTTCAGCAAGTTCGATCAAATACGCTTGCAATCGCCCAGCCCACTGTTTAACACCGGAGATTCATTGCTGGACCAGCACAACGATATGCGGGATGCTTTGTTGAATACTGCATTGTCGTTTAGGTGTATGATAGGCGCCCAACAGATGACCACTTCATTAGGGTATTCCCACGTCGCCTACAGCTTAGAGGCCAATACTTTCGCCGCACAGCCCGCCGAACAATGGAACCTGGAAGGCAGGATGAACGATGCTGGCATGTATGGCGAAATAGCGCTGGGCCACAAGGGCAAACGTCGGTACAGAGCCAGCGCCAAAATCAATGTACTGCAACGTACCTTTCCGACAGGCCCCTCAGCGGGGTACCGATATCTGCCTACCGAAATTCGAGGCGGGTATTATCACGATTTTTCAGTATTGAACAGCCTGTATATTAATGCCGGGTTCAATACCTCACCCACCCCGTTTGTACACCTGTGGCGGTATAACCGCGTACGTAACGAAAACACCGTGTATGCGGAACAATTAGACTCCTCGTTTCTACAGCAGGAAGCTTTTGTTAACCTTATTTACAGATTTACAAGCCAAGACAATAGCTACATGCTGTTCCTTACACAAACGGCTGCCATCAAAAAAAATGAGGTATTGTACCAAACCATACCCAACGGCAATTACCTGCTTTACCAATCGCTTTTAGCACCTTCAGTAACACAATTAAGCACCTCAGGACGAATGGGTTACAGGCTAAAACCAATTGCCATTACCTTTAACGCAATAATCATGCATGAATTCAAAACCGGCTTTGCTATATTAAGCGAACAACTGTTGGGTGTACGCAACCAGAACACGGATTTTACACTTTCCATGAGTTACGAAGGGCTGAAGCGGTTTAACATTACCATCGGCCATACTTATAAACACAGTGTGCAGCGTTATGAGGGTCAGGATGCTTTTCAGTTTCCAGATAACCGCACCTACACTACTGCGTCGTACCGGCACCATAACTGGTTGGCTAATATTTCCGCCTCCTACCACCATCAGCAGTTTTCGTCAATGTCCAACCAATATATGGTACTGGATTTTGGGGTAGAACGGCGTTTTACCAAACCCTCCCTCCGCATACGGTTAACCGGACGAAATGTGCTGAACCTGAAAGGTAATCCCATGATCATGCCTGACTTTGGTGCCAACTATACTGGATTTTCCAGTTTTCAGACGATTGGCGGGCAGGTATTGGCGGGCATAGCTTATGTATTCTAACGCGGGCAATTGGACTCACACCTGCTCCCCCATAAGATACAGGTCATATTGTTCCGGCGCAACAACATGGAACGCTTTTACGGGGTAGTTGCGGTTTAGGATATCGGGCAATTTCGCCTTCGCGGTCGGGTTCCATTTAAATTCATACACCGTGAGTTGGCCATCCAGCTCTTCGATGTAGTCCACCTCTTGTTGGTCGGTGGTGCGCCAGAAATAGGATTTGGCAAAGGTGCGCGCGTATTCCTTTTGTTTGAGCAGCTCCGCAACCATGTAGTTTTCCCAGAGCGCGCCTGCATCGGTGCGGGTTTCTATGCCGGAGAAGTTTCCCAGTATGGCATTTCGAATGCCATTGTCCCAAAAATAGATTTTCCTGCTTTTTTTTATCTCGTTGCGCAGGTTTCGGCTAAAGGCCGTCAACCGATAAACGATGAACGCTTTCTCCAATAAATCAATGTATTTCTCAACTGTCTGTGGAGAAGCACCAACCAGCTGGGCAATTTCATGGTAGCTCACCTCACTACCAATTTGAAAAGCCAAAGCCCGCACAATGTGCTCCAACAAAACCGGTTTTTTCATCTGCTCCAACCGGAAAAGGTCTTTGTACAAATAATCGTTTGCCAACAAATTGAGCGTTTCGCGGGCACTGCCGGGTGCGTTGACGACATCGGGATAAGCGCCAAAAACCAGGCGATGCCGCAACTGACCCCTTTCTTCTATCAAACCGTGGTGGTGCACCAATTCGGCAAAGGACAGGGGCAACATCAGATACTCCCACTTGCGTCCCGTAAGCGGTTCAGCGGTTTGTTCCGCCAAATCTAAGGCCGACGAGCCGGTCACCAACAGCTGTACATCCGGAAAATTATCGTGTATCAACTTGAGCGTCAATCCGATGCCTGCAACGCGCTGCGCTTCATCCACCACAATCAGGCGGTTCTGGTCGATCAGGCTGCGGAGTCGCCCCAAAGGTGCATGGGCAAGCAACTGTTGGGTTTCCGGATCGTCGCCCGTCAGCCACAAAACAGGCACATCGGGCATAGAGGAAGCCAATTGACGCGCCAACGTCGTTTTGCCCACCTGCCTTGGCCCCAATACCACAATGGTCTTGCCACCAAACATCCGCGCTCGTATTGGAGGCTCCAGAGTTCGATCAATCATTAATTATTAGCCATTTTTTTAAAATCAATTTGCAAAAATAGCCATTTTTTTATTGTTTTTTAGCTTTCAGCATAAAAGTTTCTTATACCAATTTACTCATGCGTGTGCCCTTTCAAGGATTTTCTCTGTCAATACCTTAAAATCTGTATAGGCTTTTAAAACAGCCTGGTAATGAGCCCCAATTGCTCCATCTGCCGGCTTTAATAAGAAAATGGGCTTTCGAACTTCCATGGCCATCGGAATCAAACTATGATAATGCTTTAACAGCGCTAAGCAATTCTCGTCATTCTCCACTTTTTTATCTACACTATTCGAAATGCCAAGAACATACTCACTAAATACCGCTGGAATTCTATTTGCCCATTTCAAATAAGATTGAACCGGCCGACTTTCTTTTATCCCATGTTGCATTACTACATATCCAAGTGGTAATATTTGACCATTTGGCAGGGAAATATCTTCTCCCCGATTCCGGGAAACCCTATCCCTCCATTCTTCTTTCCAAATTTTCAAGCGCGTACCTACGTTTTTTAAACCCTGAAGCGAAAATAAATCCGCAGCCATTGGCACAATAATGTAATCAGCACCAATCAGAGTGGCTCTATTCAAAGCCCCAAAATTTGGCCCCACATCGATGATGCAATATTCAGCGCCAAATTTCGCGGCTTCATTTTCTATTATTCTGGAGAAGGATGAAACAATTCTAAACGCATCTTCATCCCCATCCATACACTTACTCCAATTAGAACCAAGCTTGTCTTCAAATAGCGATAATTCCAAATCTCCTGCTAATAGCCCAATATCATTTGTTATATTTTGAACCTTTACAGCGGCTATATCTCCTGTAGCTTTATCAAGGGGTTTAATGCCCGATATTAAAGTTTCTCTATCTTTATCCTGCCCGTAAATTCGCTCCAGTTCATCATCCGATAGAAACATAGAACTGAGGTTTGCTTGTGGATCAAGGTCAACTGCCAGGCATTTATGGCCTAACTCTGCCAGCATGTAGGCAAAGTGGTACACTAAGGTGGTTTTACCAACCCCTCCTTTATTGTTGAAGAATATGATGGTTTTCATGTTAGACCCTTTTAAATATTTTCACCAAAAATGAAGTCGGTTGATCTTTTAAAAACTCAGGCGCAGGGCTGCCATTTTTGTTTAATGCAGCCATTGCGGCTTTTACGCCCACATTAAAGCCGTTAACAAACCCTAAATTCTTTACCGCTTCTGAAATAGCAGGATTTCTATAATCATTTTCATTCGGAAAGTTTTCAGGTCTTGCTTTGCCATACAAGCCACCGGCATTGGATATTTCTATCCTATCCGAAAATTCATAAAATTTGATGGGCGCATTAGACTGATAATCCTTATGTATCACCGCATTAAACAGCAATTCTTTTACCGCTCTTAATGGGTAACTTGAAACATAATCGCCTCCTAATTCCGGTAAAACCAATTTCACGATATTAGCTTTGATAAATTCCTCCATCTGCCCCAATTGGGTTGTTAAGTCACCTTCAAATCGATGCTCATATTCAAAATCACTGGCCTCGTCTGCTCCTGAAAATCGAACATATTGCACCGACGCACCCGGGATAAAGAAACGTGGATTTGTTCCAAACATTAAAATACCCGCATAAGTCGGACAGTCTTCTTTTAAGTCATAAAACTTTAAAGATGCCAATTGCTCCTTGAGCGCTCTTCCATTTTCTGCCAATGTATCGGCATCAACGGCAGAAGGCAAATACCTAAGTTTGAAAAGCTCCGTACTAATGTCCTCCAGGGTGCTTCCCTTGCATGGCAACACATCAAACGAACGGGCAAAGGCTGTTCGTTTCTCTGTTAATAGCCGCTCATCGGCTTCATTTGCATATCCTTTACGCATGCCTGCTCTGATACAAACCCGACCATTGAACCTGACCGGAGGCAGGAAATGGGGCATTACCTCCACAACGGCCAATTCGCCATCTGGATAAACAAATCGATCCACAATCATAGATGGCGGGGGTACAATCCTTCCATCAGTTCGAAAACTTAATAGCGTCTGTACATTTTGTTCTGAAATAGTCATTCCGGCCTTCGTTCCATCGTCATGCGCCCCAACGATCAGATAACCGGGCTGGTTATGATTGGCCAGGTCATTGGCAAAAGCACATATTGCTTCCCCAAATTTATTGGCATCGTTTACAGAAATGGTTTTCTCTATTCGATCCTGCTCCAATTGTGGAAGCAATTGGTCCAATACTTCTTTTGTAATCATATTTTTGCTTTTTTAATATTTTCCCTCGCGACCCTCTTTTCCTGTGGGTAGGACAATGTACGACAAATCAGCGCAACAACTCGCCAGGATCCATCTCCAAAAAAGTTTCCCATGGCAGGCCTTCTTCCCCGATCAGGTAAACACGATCCGGTTGATGGGTAGCCACAAAGGCGCTCATGCCGCTGCCTGTACGCCCGCTGCCGCTTTTGACTTCAATGGCCACTGCCTTGCCCTGGTGTGCCAGCACAAAATCAACTTCCAGGTCGCCATTTCTCCAGTACCACAATTGGGCACCCTTGCTGATGGCGTAGTTCAACAGGTGCGCGCCCACAGCCGACTCCACCCAGTGCCCCCACAGGTGCAAGGTGGAGCGCACTTCCTGAAACGATTGTGGCTGTTGGGCGCTCAACAAGGCGGTATTGTGCACCTGAAACTTGGGGCTGGAGGCCCGCTGTCGCAATACCTGCGGACTGTATTGTTCCAAGCCAGCCAATAAACCAGCCGTATCTAATAGCCGGAGGTAATGCGCCAGGGTAGTCGTGTTGCCAGCGTCAAGCAATTGGCCGAGCATCTTGTTGTACGACATGATTTGCCCCGAATACCGGCAACCCAACTCAAACAAGCGCCGCATGAGTGCCGGCTTGTCCACCCTCGTCAACATAAGGATGTCTTTTGAAATGCTGGGCTCTATCAGGGCGTCCAACACATACTGTCGCCAACGCAACTCATCCATAATCAATGCAGCGGCACCGGGATACGCCCCAAACCATACAAAAGCATCGGTTTCAACGCCAAAAGCAGCGTGCATTTCCGCATACGACCAATGCCCCACGTATTGTGTTTCGAACCGACCCGCCAGCGATTCGGTCAACCCCTGCTGCAACATCAACCGAGAAGAACCCAATAAGACTACTTTGAGGGGCACCCCGTCGCGCGTATCGGCATCCCACTCCCGCTTCACGGATTCACTCCAATTCGGCACTTTTTGAATTTCGTCTACGATGAGCACCGCCTCCGGAGCACCCAACCGCCGCAGGAGCAATCGGGCAGCAGACCATTGCTGAGCCAGCCAGGTTTGCGCATCTCCGTAAACCGCATCCGCACTTACAAAATGCACCGGTAAGCGCGTTTGCGCAGCAAACTGGCTCACCACAGTGGTTTTACCCACCTGACGCGGACCGTACAGCACTTGTATGAAACGCCTCGGCTCCTCTTCTAACCTTTTTGCCAACAACGTTTTATGATGTCGCTCGAAAGACACTGTGTTTTATTTATCTGCAAAAATAAACATTTACTCAATACCCTGCGTAAATTTACTCAACATGCTGAGTAAATTCGAAATCCTAAATCCGAAACCTCAAATCATATTCACTTCCGCCTCCAAACGCACCCCAAACCGCGCCCAAACAGCGTCCACGATGGCTTCGGCCAACGCCTTGACCTCCGCTCCTGTGGTGCCGCCGTAATTGACCAGCACCAAAGCCTGTTTTTCGTAGGCACCGGTGTTGCCCACCCGCTTGCCTTTCCAGCCACACTGCTCAATGAGCCAACCTGCCGGTACCTTCACGCGGCCTTCCGGCGTCGGAAAATGCGGGGCTTCCGGATGTTGAGCCGCCAAACGCGCCCAGTCGGCCTGTTCCAGTTCAGGATTTTTGAAAAAACTGCCGCAGTTGCCCAGTACTGCCGGATCGGGCAGTTTGGACGAGCGGATGGCGATGACCGCCCGGCTTACATCGGCGATGCCCGGCGCTGTTACGCCATTTTTATGCAGCTCCCGCTGGATGTCGCCGTACGATACATGCACCTGGTGCGGTGGCAAATGCAGGTTAAAAACCACGTGCAAAATGGCGTACCGGCCTTTCGCTTCGCGTTTGAACACACTGTCGCGGTACCCGAACTGGCAATCGGCTTTGGTAAACACGCGTGTAGAGCCGTTTTGCAGGTCCAGGGCTTCCAGTTGCACAAACACGTCTTTCAGTTCGACCCCGTACGCGCCGATGTTCTGGATGGGCGCAGCCCCTACAGTGCCCGGAATCAGGCTCAGGTTTTCGATGCCGCCAAAACCCTGGGCCACCGCCCACAGCACCAGGTCGTGCCAGTTTTCGCCCCCGCCCACGCGCACGTGCACATGGGGGCCATCATGGTGGAGCACCGCTTTGCCCAAAATGCGGTTGTGCAGCACCGTGCCAGGCCAGTCGCGGGTGAACAACACGTTGCTCCCACCGCCCAGGATCATCAGGGGTTGGGCAGCCCGGGGCAACAGGGCCGCCAGTTCAGCTTCAGAAGCAAACGCCTCGAAGTGGGCCGCCTGCGCGTCTATGCCGAATGTATTGAATGGTTTGAGCGATTTTGGCATGCGGATGCGGATCAGTTGAAGCACCCAAGGGTTCGTTGCAACAGGTCAACTTGCTGCACGTCGTAGTCTTCGTAACCGGTGGCCCAGGTGAGGCGCAGTTTGTCCAAGCCTGTTTTTTGGAGGCGTTTGAGGGTGTTTTTATCAATGATGTACTGGCCCTTGTAAGTGTAACCGCTTTTGTCGGCCAAAGGGGTGCCTTCGTCGGCGCGCGCATTGGCGAGGGTGAGTGTGCTGCCGTCGAGCAATTTGAACAGTGCAGCGCTGTTCTGGGTGAGGCTGCCGAAGGCGTTGCGCGCGTTGGGGTCGTTGATGGTGAACACGAGGTACAGGCGGAGCACCTCACCGGTTTGGGCCATGGACGCCTCGCACACGGTTTGCGGTTTTTTGCCGTACAGGTTGCGCAAATTGGGGTTGGTGTAGCGGAACAACACCGCCTTTTCCGTTTCCCGGCGCACTTCACCGGAGAAGGCGTCGCGTTCGTTGAGCGCCCAGCGGCAGGCGGGCACAGGGGGCGTGTACATCACGTCGTTGGCCACGGTATAGGTCGCGTAAGCCACGGTGGGCAGGGCCGGGGTGGCGGCGACAGGCGTGGTGGTGGTGTCGGGTGTGGCAACGGGTCGGGGGCCAAATTTGCGGCGCAGGTCGTTTTCGGCAGCATCAACGGTGCGCCAAAGCGGCGGAAGCAGCCCCCGCTGCGTTTCCATTTCGGCCATGTTGTATTGGCTGCATTGTTCCAGTCGGTTTGCGGCTGCGGCGACCCGCTGGGTGGCTTCTTTTTCGCCCGACTGCAACCCTTTAAGGTCTTTTGACCAGCTTCGGAGCAGCTTCTTGTCCATAGTGGTGTCTGTTTTGGCCACTTCAATGGCTGTCGACAGGGAATCGCGCTGCTGTTGAATGCCCAGAAGGCGCGCAGCCTCCCATTGCTGGGCTGTTGAGGTGCGGGAGGCCAACACGATGCCCCAGCGCTGGAGCTCGGTTTGGGGCATGCTGTCCACGCGGGGCAAGGAATCGAGCCGGGAAAGAAGCTGCTCCGGAAGTGGTTGTGCGGGCAAATGATGCAGTACAAGACAACACATTGCACTACACAAGACCGATGAAAACCAGTATTTCGTATACATTGAAAGGGATTTAGTCAAAAAACGGCGTAGAAAACCTGTAGACGCCGAACAGTTCCGTTACTTTTGGCGCAAAAATAGTGCATTTCACACCGCATTAAAGCCCAACCCGCATGAACACCACTACACCACCCCTTTTTCTTTTCCTCATCATCATCTCGTTGTTGCCGGCTTGCACCAACCCGACCGGCAACAGTACCCATACCGCTATGGAATTCAAGAACATTCCCGTGACTTATCCTTTTGCCCGAAAAGACACCACCGTTAAGGATACATACTTCGGCAACACCATCAACGATCCGTACCGCTGGCTTGAAGACGACAACAGTGCCGAAACCAAAGAATGGGTTACCAAACAAAACTTAGTGACTTTTGGCTACCTGGAGCAGTTTTCATACCGCGGCAAGATCAAAAACCGACTGGAACAAATCTGGAATTTTGAAAAATTCGGCACGCCGTTTAAAAAAGCGGGCAAGTACTACTTTTTCAAAAACGACGGCCTGCAAAACCAAAGTGTGTTGTACGGACAAGACAACCTGGACGCCAAACCATACGTGGTGCTTGACCCCAATTCATTCAGTACCGATGGCACCAGCTCGCTTCAGGAAATGGGCCTTTCCAAAAACGGGCAATATTTGGCCTACGCCGTATCCAAAGGCGGCTCCGACTGGCGCACCATCCGCGTCAAAGACCTGCAATCGGGGGGCATGTTGACGGACTCCATCGAATGGGCCAAATTCACCGGCATCGCCTGGGCAGGCGAGGGCTTTTACTACAGCCGGTATCCTGAACCCAAAGCGAGCGAAAAACTCACCGGCTCCAACCAGAACAGCAGCATTTACTACCATACCATCGGTACGCCCCAGGATAAAGACCGGCTTGTTTTTGAAGATCCGGCGCACCCCAATCGTTATTTTGGCTCCGGCGTCACGGAAGACGAGCGGTTTCTGCTCCTCACTTCCAGCGAAAGCACCAGTGGCAATACGCTGTCCTTCAAAGATTTAAGCGAAAAAAATTCGGACTTTACGCATGTGGCCAAGGGCTTCGACCACGATTTCAACGTGGTGGACAATTTTGATGACCAGCTTTTGGTGTTGACCAACCACTCGGCACCACGGCAACGCCTGATTTTGATTGACAGCAAAAATCCACAGGAAAAAAACTGGAAAACACTGATTGCCGAAGACCCCAAAGACGTGCTGGAAAATGCCACGGTGTGCGGCGACAAGATTATTTGCACCTATCTGCACGACGCGAGCAGCTTGCTGAAGGTATTTGACCAAAAAGGAAATTTGGTCAAAACGCCGGGGCTCCCGGAAATAGGTACCGTGGGCGGGGTAAGTGGCGACAAAGGCGACCCCACGGCGTTTTTCTCTTTCACTTCGTTCCTGAGACCCACCACCATTTTCCGTTTGGATACCGACAAACTGGAGCCAGAGGTATTCAAGGCACCCAAACTGGATTTTGACGCCTCGGCTTACACCACCGAGCAGGTATGGTACAAAAGCAAGGACGGCACTTCGGTGCCCATGTTCATCACCCGCAAGAAAAACATCGCCAAAAACGGCCAGAACCCCACCCTGCTGTACGGTTACGGCGGCTTCAACATTTCGGTCACACCCGGTTTCTCCGCATCGCGTGCTGCGTTGCTCGAAAACAACGGCATTTATGTAGTAGCCAACATCCGGGGCGGCGGCGAATTTGGCGAAGCGTGGCACAAGGCAGGTGTCAAATGCAAAAAGCAAAACGTGTTTGACGACTTTATTGGCGCGGCCGAGTACCTCGTGGCCGAACAGTACACCAATCCCAAGCGCCTTGCCATTGAGGGCGGCTCCAATGGCGGACTCCTGGTGGGTGCCTGCATGACCCAGCGGCCGGAGTTGTTTGGCGTGTGCTTCCCGCGCGTGGGGGTGTTGGACATGTTGCGCTACCACCAGTTCACCATCGGGTATGCCTGGGCGGTGGATTATGGGCGGAGCGATGACAAGAACGAGTTTCCCTGCCTGATGGCGTACTCGCCTTTGCACAACGTAAAAAAAGTGGCTTACCCGGCTACCATGATCACCACTGCCGACCACGACGACCGCGTAGTGCCCGCCCACTCCTTCAAATTTGCGGCTACCCTTCAGGAACACCAGCAGGGCGACCAGCCCGTGCTCATCCGCATTGAAACCAGCGCAGGCCACGGAGCGGGCAAACCCACTTCCAAGCTCCTGGAAGAAGCGTCGGACATGCTGGCGTTTATGCTGTATGTGATGAAGGTGCCGTTGGTGTATTGAATACGCATGCTTATATCCATTTTTTCTTCCTGAAATACACCAGCATGCCAATCACCAAAAGGCCCATAAAGCCCATGACGGCAAAATAGGCATAGTGCATGTGGAGTTCCGGAATGTTGTCGAAGTTCATGCCATAAATGCCTACAATAAAGGTAAGGGGGATAAAAATGGTGTTGATGACCGTGAGCAGGCGCATGACTTCATTGAGGCGATTGCCGGCTTCTGCATGAAAGAGGGCCTCAAGGTTAATGAGGAGTTCGCGTTGGTTTTCAGCAATTTCGAGGGCTTGGGTGACGTGGTCCGACACGTCGCGGAAATAGGGTCGGGTACTTTCTTCAATGTGGATACTCTCGCAGCGGTACAGGCGGAAAATGGCGTCGCGCAGGGGCATCACTTTACTTTTAAACTGACCGACAACCTGTTTGATCTCAAACAAGCGCCCTTTATAGTCCATCTCTGCGCCATATTGATAGATGTTTTGTTCCAGTTCGATGATCTGTTGGTCTAATTCATCAAGCACCACGAAATAGCCATCGACGATGATGTCAAGCAGGGAGTACATCAGGTAGTCAACACCTCGTTTACGCACGCGACCGAGGTTTTCCAGGATGCGTTTGCGCACGACGACGTAGGTATCGTCTGGATCTTCCTGAAACGACAATACGAAGGCATCGCCGGCATACACGGCGATTTGTTCCGTTTTGAGCTCCATCAAGTCGCTGTTTAACTTCAGGTGGTGGAGAATGAAGAACATGTGGTTGTCGTATTCCTCCATTTTAGCGCGCTGTTGGGTATCCAGCACATCTTCGAGGGCTAACGGGTGTACGTTGTAGGCCAGGCCGAGTCGTTCGATGAGGGGTGCATCGTGAAGGCTGCGCACATCGATCCAGGTGATGGAGCTGTCGGCAACGGGGGTATACGCCGGAAAGTCATCCACCGTTTTTTTGTCGGCGTAGTCTTTTTCGTTGAAGCGGACGGAGTATATCTGGGTGGGCAGGTAATCGCGGTCGCCGGTATACACCAGTGTTCCGGGCGGGAGGTTATCCGACCGCCGGCGTTTTTTCAACAACTGTTTGTTTTTATTTCTGTTTCGGCTTTTCATACACCTGATTTACAAGAATTAATAAATAGAACGCATGTTAATATATTAAAAATTTGCCATACACAGTGACTTGTTTTTGTGCGGCGCGTCAAAGGTGATAAAAGTAGGTTAAAAATTGTTAAACACCCTTAAAAAGTGCGTATGAAGACAGCGGCAACATTCCTTCCTTGGTTTATTTTTCATCAAAAAGAAACATTTTTTACAAATACCATCTTTTTGGTACGTTTTTTGAAGTATACATACACAATAAAAAAAATTTAAATGGTTACAAGATTTACCCTTAAACTTGTGCCAATTTTCCAATCCCATTGCCCTACCTGCGGCATATTCCGTCACAAATTCGGTTTCCTGACTCATCGTTTAAGTTGCAAACAACTTACGCACCCCTTATTGTTCAACCAACCCAAACCGATTTTTGGCATGAAGAAATCCTTAACCTTCTTCTGTACTCCCACCTGTTTTGACTCACCCTCATCTAAATTGTTACCCATGAACAACAATTTTACCCGGCGCCGGTGGTTGCCGGCCTTAGGCGTTTTAACCCTTTTATGCCTGAGCAACCTGGCGTTTTCCCAGTGCGACATCTCTGCTCCCGGCGCGCCTGTAAACATTCAACTAACGGTTGACCCTGTTACCGGTACTGCCCAATTTGATGCATCTGTGGCCAATTTGTACGTGACTTCCGGCAACTGTGCAGGCATATTAGGGCTTTCCGCAAGGCAGTTTCGTTTTTACACAGACGACACCCGCACCACGCTTTATCAACCCTCTACCCTGCAGAATATCCCCATCCTTTTGGGAGGCGGACAGCAGCAAATCGTCAATTTCGACTGTGATGCCGTCGGCGACGGCGTAGACATCTGGGTGGCCGTCAACGACGGTTCCGTGCCTTTCGATAAAAATTCGGAAAGTGAAGCCGTGGTATTCAACGTAACCATCATCGACATAACAGCCCCGCACATCAACGCGCCTGACAACCTCACCGTGTTTGCCAATGCGAATTGCCAGGCCACAAACATACCGAACATTGACATGAGCGGCGTGGTAAAAGTAAGCAACAATCCGATGCTTATGCCGCGTCAGTACACGGATAACTGCCTTGGAGACGTTCAAATCGGCTACCAACTCGATTTCGGCAACAATGGATCCATTGACAAAACGGTAGACTTAGACAACGACGCGGGCCAGGAAGTGTTCCCAGCCGGAGTCACCCGCGTGATTTACAGTGCCCAGGATGGCAACAGCAACATTACGCAGGACTTCTTCCTGCTCACCGTAACCGATAACACCCCTCCTTCCGTCTCTTGCCCCGCTAACCAAAGCGTGGGCACCGCTGCCAGCACATGCAACGCTGTGGTCAGCAACATTCAGGCCACAGGCGTGGCCGAAAACTGCACCCCCATCAGTTCATTGACATGGGCCATTACCGGAGCTACAGTAGCCTCCGGTGCCAACGATGTCAGCGGCACAACGTTTAACCAGGGCGTATCCACTGTGACGTACACCGTGACCGATCAGACCGCTCAAACGGGCACTTGCGCGTTTACCGTAACCGTAACCGACGATGACCCGCCGGTGCTCAGCAACTGCCCGCAGAACACCACCGTAAGCGCCAATCCGGTAAGCTGTACCTACACCGTTGCAGGCACTGGTTTTGACGCCACAGCTACCGACAACTGCGCCCTCCAGTCCATCACCAACTCCAAAGACGGCACCAACACCCTGAACGGCGAGGTGTTCCCCATCGGCCCGACCAGCGTAACCTGGACGGCACAAGACGTACAAGGCCTCATCAGCACTTGCTCTTTCACCCTGAATGTGATTGACAACACGGTACCCAACGTCAATTTTAACCGCACCTACACCGTTAATGTAACCCCTGGCGACTGCTCCAAGGTGGTCACCGTAGACCGCCCTGACGCGAATGATCCTTCCGGGATTGTAGATTGTAGTGGCCCCATCGTAATCGCTCAAGGTGTGCCGGTAATAAACGGCATTCCTGATCCCAATTTCCTGAACGGGGCCCCCGCCTACAATCCGGCCCTTACACCCAACGAAATCACTGTACAGTTTCCCGTAGGGACAACCGTCATACCGTACACCTGGACAGACGACGACAACAACGTTCAAAACGGCACCATCACCGTTACAGTGGTCGAAAACGTGGCCCCGACGGCATTGTGCTCCGCCAGCCCGGTAGTACTTACCCTGGCACCCAACAACGGCACCACTACCTTGTCGCCGTCGGCCGTCAATGCAGGTTCCAACGACAATTGTGGACAAGTAGACCTCGCCCTGTCCAAAACCAATTACACGTGCACCGATATCGGCACCAGCACGGTAACCTTGACGGTAACGGATAAAGCGGGCAACACCGCTACTTGTACCGCGCAGGTACAAGTCAGCGATGTAACGGCACCTACCCTCCAGTGCCCACTGAGCCGCACGGTGAATGCCAATACAAACTGTAATACCACTGTAGCCGGCTTGACGATGATGCTGGAACTCAATCCGGCTGACGTTGGCCCGGGTGAATTTTTCGACAATGCCGGTGCTTGCGGCAACTTTGTGCGCCAATACAGCCTGAGCGGCGCTGAAGTAAAGGCCTTCCCGGCCCCGGGTGTATCCGACATCGGCGGCTTGAGCACAGAAACATTTGTGCTGGGTACAACTACTGTGACCATTCGGGTATTCGACCCGTCAGGCAACGTGAGCACCTGTTCGTTTGACATCACGGTGCAGGATAAAACCGGACCCCAATATACCAGCGGTCAGGCGGCAGGCACCACCATCAATGTGAACGCCAACATTGGCGGTTGCATTGGGCAGGCAGCATGGACACCGCCTGCTTTTACAGACCTGTGTTCACCGGGCGTGACGGTTATGTCGTCGCACAACCCGGGCGCATTTTTCCCCTTTGGCCCCACTACCGTGGCGTACACCGCCATGGATGCAACTGGCAACAGCACCATCCATACCTTCACGGTAAACGTGGTGGATACACAGAAACCGACAGCCAACTGCGCCGACATTACCGTATCGCTCGACAACAACGGCCAGGTATCTGTTCCGGTGCAGGACATTGACAACGGCAGTACAGACAACTGTTTTTTCGATTACACCATATTAAGCTATGCGTTTACCTGCTCGGATCTGGGTGACAACGACGTGACCATGACCATTGTAGACGGCTCTAACAACAGCGCTTCGTGTACAGCAACGGTTACGGTAGAAGACGTTACCCCACCCACGCCGGTTTGCGCCACGTTGCAGCCTTTGGCTTTGGGTGCTAACGGACAGGTAACGGTGCAGGCTTCCGCATTTGACGGCGGAAGCACCGACAACTGTCCGGGCGGATTCACATACGACATCTCGGTGAACGGCAGCGGCTTTGCCACGTCGTTTACGTTTGATTGTGCCGACGTGAACACAACGCAAAACGTGGCCCTGCGCGTGTTTGACGGCAGCCTCAATTCGGCCAACTGCGCTACCTCCGTTACGGTTGTGGATTTGCAGGTGCCGACCTTCACTACCCCGGCCAACATCACGGTGGCGTGTGGCAGCATCAGCCCAACCATTACCGGTACGCCGTCCAATCTGGCAGATAACTGTCCCGGATCCCTGACGTTCAGCTCCATCGACATCTTCAACAATGCTTCGCAAGCACCTTGTAATGACCGAGACATCACCCGCGTGTGGACCGTCACCGACGCGGCTGGCAATACAAGCACCGGCACACAGCGCATCATCATAGACGACAACATTGCGCCGGTGTTCAACATGAAACCGACGATTGTAACACAGACCAACTCGGGCGACTTCTGCTACGGTCCGTTTACAGCCATGGTAACAACCGACAGTGTGTCTGACAACTGTTCTGCGTTTGTACTCATGACCGTGGCCTACACTGTAGACTATCCAGCCGACGCTGCACAATATGGTTTCACCGATATTCCGCAAACCACCGGAAGCATGGTGCCCAACGCTACGTTCCCGATCGGTACCACCCAAATCCTCTGGCGGGTAACCGACGCTTGTGGTAACTCGACACTGTTCACCCAAAATGTGGTGGTAAACGACACCCAGGCGCCTGTTTTCAAGCAGCCCTTTGCCAACCGATGCAGCCAGACATTCAACCTGGTGAACACACCGGGCGAGTGCAGCAGCTTGTACGTGTGGAACCGTCCGACCAACTTCTTCTCCGGTTTGGGTCAGGTGGACATTTTTGAGTGTCCGCTCACGGATATCACGGTTACGGAAACCATCAGCGACCCGTCTGTACAGCAATTCATCGATGTAGTGAACCCGTTTGTGTTCAACAGCGCGAATACACAGGTGGTCGTGCAGTTCCCCATTGGTTCTACTACGGTAACTTATGTGGCTGTTGACGGTCAAAACAACAGCAGTGTTTGTTCCTTCACGGTTGTGGTAACCGACAACGAAGAGCCAGACCTCAACTGCCCGGCCAATCAGGTGTTGCCCAGCACTTGTCCGGACGCCGTGGTGCCCAATTACCTGACCCAGGCGCAGGTGAGTGACAACTGTGCAACCGATCTGACGCTTAGCCAGACCCCTGTGGCGGGCACTTCGCTGCTCAGTCTTTTTGGTGCTATGCCTATGCCCGGGCAGACCTTTACAGTGACCATCACTGCCGAAGATTCGAACCCGAACAATGACGTTACGTGTACGTTCACCGTTACCCTGGAGGATGGCCAGGCACCGATACCAGTGGTCAACTTTTTGCCTCCAATAGTGGGCTTCTGTGGTGCAGATACCATTTATGCGCCCCTGGCCATTGACGCTTGCAACGCAAACGACTCTATTTGGGGTACACCATCAGCGCCCGTTGGCCAGTTTCTGAACACCGATCCGCCGTCGTATTTCCTGAATACCGGCAACTACGTCATCACGTGGGCGTACAACGACGGCAACGGCAACATCAGCACGCAGCAGCAATTCATTTCTTTCCTCAACGACAATTTCCCGCCAGAGGCCAAATGCAAACCCGCGTTTAACCTCAATCTGGATCCAAGTGGTTTTGCATCCATTAACCTTGGACTGATAGACAACGGCAGCAACGACCCGAATGCCTGCGGGCCCATCACCCGTGCGCTGAACCAAACGTCGTTCACCTGTGATGACCTGGGAGCCAATGTCATTACCCTGACGGTGACCGACGACGGCGGCAATACGGCAACATGCAGTACTACGGTGACGGTAAAAGACGTGACGCCCCCCGTACAGCCGCCCATACCAAACAACATCACTGTTGAAGCGTGTGCTACCATACCGCCCCCTGCCAATCTCAATACCTCGGATGCGTGCGACAACGATGTAGACATTGACCTGTTGACGGTTTCCACCCAGGACACCATCGGTTTTGATAAATACAACTATACCATTACGCGCACCTGGACGTTGACCGACGACTCGGGCAACAGTACCGGTGGCACGCAAGTGATCACGGTAACCGATACGAACGACCCTGTGTTCAGTGCTGCAGCACCCGATACGGTTGTGGTGGTCACTGATTTTACGCGCATTACCTGCGACGACACGGTGTCGGTAAACATCCTGCCTTTTTTGAGCGACTGTGCTACCGGGCTTGACCTGGCGGTAACAAACGACCGAATTCCTGCTCAAGGTGGAAACTTCAGCGGAATACTTGGTGTGGGCAACCACTTGCTGGTGTTTACGGCAACCGACATATCCGGCAACGCGGCTCAATACACCGTCGTGGTGCAGGTTGTAGACGGCACCGTACCTACGGCTGCCTGCATCAACGGCATCAGTGTGGCCCTTAACCCATCGGGCATTGTAAACATCCCTGCCCAGGTATTCAACGCGGGCAGCTTCGACAACTGCACCAATCAACTGAACTTAACCGTGCAGCGCCTCGGTGCTTCGGCTTCCAACCCGGCAGCGGCCGTTGTGTTTGATTGCGCCGATGCCGACGGCAGCACCGAGCACCCTGTGCAGTTGAACGTGGTAGACGCTGCGGGCAACAGTTCGTCTTGCCAGACATACGTAGTGGTACAGGACAACGTGTCCCCATCCATCACCAGTTGTCCGCCGTCCAAATCGCTTCAATGCGAAGAAGACACCTCGCCGCAAATACACGGTCAGGCATTGGCCAATGACAACTGTCCGAACAATGTTTCGATTTCATTCCAGGACACGCTGTTGCCAGGCACCGGAAACGCTTGTGTGTTGTTGCAGCGCACGTGGTTTGCCTCCGATTTGGCGGACAACACCGTTACGTGCATCCAGACGTTCAGCATCAGCGATACCGTTGCGCCCGTGTTGAGCAGTACACCGGGCAATGACACCATTGCTTGCGGCGAGGCGCTGCCCGCCGTGCCGGTGCTCACAGCTACCGACAACTGTACCGATAGCGTGACCGTAGACCTGCTGGTGGATACCGTCGGTGTGGTGCCTGGTGTGTGCGGCCAGTACAATTTTTCGGTGCGCAGAACCTGGACGGCAGAGGACGGTTGTGGCAATGCCATTTCCCACACCCAACTGATTGTAGTGCGCGACCAGTCTGCACCTACGTTCAACAACATGCCCGACACCATTACCCTCTTTACGGATGATTTCCCCAACGCCATTGATTGCAAGTTGCCACTTGATTTGGACGCGGCGGATTATCTGGAAGATTGCGCCGACCTCAGCGAATTGCTGGTGACCAACAGTTCTCCTTTTGGCGACTCCAGCTTCATTGCCGGTGGAAACCTTCCGGAGGGCGCTTACAAGTTCTACTTCTCGGCCATTGACCCTTGCGGCAATGTCGGGCTGGATTCTGTGGTGGTTAACATCATAGACAATACGACACCCACCATGGTGTGTACCGACAAAATTGACATCACCCTGCCTTCCAGCGCCCTTGCGACCATAGATGCCGACGACCTTGACCTGAACAGCTCGGACAACTGCGGCATTGACACCTTCCTGCTTTCGCAAAATGTGTTTGATTGCGGCGACCTGGGCATCAACGAAGTGACGCTGACAGCAGTGGATTTCAGTGGCAACATCAACACATGCGTTGTAGACGTAGAGGTGTTGCCTGGAAACGTTGCCGGATTCGACATTACGGTGACTTCTACGCCGGAAACTTCGTTTGGCCTGAACAACGGCACGGCAACCGCCACTACATCAGGCGGATCGGGCAACTTCGATTTTGAATGGGATAACGCGGAAACGACGGCCACCATCACCAATCTGGCAGCTGGCGTTTACCGGGTTACCGTAATTGACCAAACGACTGGCTGCGAATCCGCAGACTCTGTAACGGTGGAATCTGGCCTGCTGCTCACGTTAACGGTGGGCGAAACAGGCGGTGCATGGGGTGAAATTGTAAAAGTGCCGGTTACGGTAGACAACTTTATCGACATTGTTGGCTTTACGTTTACCCTTGATGTGGTGGATCCGAGTGTAGGCATTGTGGTGGGCACGACCGACGTAAACCCCATTCTCGATCCGAACTTCTCCTCCAGCGTCATTGGCAACGGCGTGGGCATTTTCTGGGCTGAACCGTCCATCATACCGACTGACCTGCCCAACGGAACCCTCCTGTTTAATCTGGAGGTACTGATCAACAATGCGCCCCTTGGTTCCATCAGCCCGGTTGACATTGTGGATGTGCCTGTTGACATTGAATTCCAGCAGGACTCCTCGGGCAACACGATAGCGATTCCGGTGGATGTTGACAATGGTTTTGTAGAGGTGACCGACACGGTTGGACAAAATAACGTCACCGTTGCGGGTGACATCAAAACCTGGGCAAACCCGGAAAATCCGGCAAGCGTGGAAACGCCGTTGAAAAACGTGACGGTAAACCTCACGGGCACACAAAGCGCTCAGGTGGTACGCGACAGCACATACTCTTTTGGCCTGCCCCAATTAAGCAACACGGTGGTGCGCCTGGACAAACAAACGGTGGGCAACGCCGGCGTCACTTCTGCTGACTTGCTGCGCATTGTGAACCACATTTTTGGCGATACTTTGCCTTCACCGTATATGTGGATTGCGGCGGACATCAACGACGACAAAAAGGTTTCATTGGCCGACTATTTGCTGATTCAGCGTTTGGTATTGGGTGTAGACACGGTACTGCTTCAGGGTCCGACCTGGAAGTTTGTACCCAAAGCGCACATTTTCCCGCCCATCAGCACCCTGCCGTTTGGCCCGCTTAGCGCGCCATACCCGGACAGCATCTCGCATACACCGGCCGACGTGGACTATTTGGACGACGACTTTGTAGCCATTCGCATGGGCGACGTGAACGGCAACACGCCTGTCAACCTTACCAGCAGCACGGTATCGAGCCGGTACGAATCGCCGGATGCTTTGTATTTCCGCGTGGCAGATCAGTCGATTGAAGCCGGTTCGGTGATTAAAGTCCCGTTCCTGGCTGGTAATTTCACCGACCGCCAGGCTTATCAGGCCACCTTGAACTTTAACCCGGCGGTATTGGCTGTGGACAACATTGAACTGGGCGCGCTGCCCAAGCATGGCATGGACAACTTTGGTTTGGCCCATATGGCGAAGGGATACCTGACGACCAACTGGGTTAACCGCGAGGCGACCACCCTGGCTGCGGGCGAAACCTTGTTTACTGTTCATTTCAGGGTATTGAGCAGCACGGCCGCTTTGTCTGATGTATTGCACCTCAGCTCGGATGTAACGAGGGCAGAATCGTACACCCTGAGTGGCGAGACCACCCCGGTTGAACTGCGCTTTGAGCAATCGGGCGTGGAAACAGCTGCGTTTGCCCTGCACCAGAACCAGCCAAACCCATTTGACGGTTCGACACTCGTCGGCATGCACATGCCAGAAGCCGGAAACGCTACATTCCGCGTATACAACACACAGGGACAGGTAGTTAAAACCTTTGATGGCTGGTTTGCTAAAGGCTACAACCAGATTCGGCTAAGCGACAGTGATCTCGGAAATGCGGGTATTTATTGGTACGAATTGGAATACGGCCAACACATTGCCCGCAAGAAAATGGTTTTGATAAAATAAACGGAAATTGAAACAAGGGTTATGGGTAACTTCGCTGCATGGTATACTGATACTGCTGCGAACCCATAACCCTGCTTTTTTATTCGTTTTTCTTCATTGCTTGATTGATAAAACCATGAAAAATATCCTGCTAATCCTCCTCCTGGCGGCTGCTATTGGCCCCTTATCGGCACAAAATCCGGTAATTTTGAGGATTGATTCAGTGGAGGTTGACTGCAATACCTCCGACACGTTTTTTGTACCCGTTCGGGTACACAATTTCACAGCTGTGGGATCTTTCCAGTTTTCCATCACCTGGGGCGATACAACGTATTTAAAATTTACGAATATCGCCTCGATAAATCCACTGTTCAGCACCGGTGGAAGTATACTGGCCTTCAATACGTTGCCTGCTCAGGTAAACAACGGCCGCTTTTCGGTGTCGTGGACCAGTAAATTTGGCGGCACCACGGTACCCGACGGCACGCAGATATTCCAGATCGGATTTGTGCGCAAAGGGGGCCCGTTCACGCCCGTTCGTTTCGGGGCGAATCCCTCGAGTATTGAAGTGGCTAACCCGCAGGGGTTTGGCATCCAGTGGGATACGATCAATGGCGGGGTGACTCCAATTGATCCCCTGCCACCTTTTGTGGGTTGCCCGGCCAACCTCACGGTTCAGGCCAGCGGCCCGACGCCTGTTGCGGGCATTGCGCCAGACAGCCTGAGCGACAACTGTGAAATTTTCAGGGTGGGGTGGCAATCCACAGGCGCTACCATCAACAACCAGCCCAATGATGCGGATGCCAGCGGCGCCATTTTTAACCCCGGCACCAGCGTGCTCACGTACACAGCAGCCGATGTGGTGGCCCAAACGGACACTTGCTCGTTCACGGTAACCGTCGAAGTGGTCAATGCAGACCTGATTGTTCAATTGGGTACGGTAACGCCAGACTGCAACCAGCAGATTGCTATTCCGGTCACGGCACAGAATTTTGATTCATTATACGCCCTTTCGTTTTCGGTCAACTGGTTGCCAGCCAACGCATCGTTTATTTCGGTGGGGGGCTTTTTGCCTGGCCTGCAATTGAGCGTCAACGATTTCAACTTAACGCAAGCGGCCAACGGCTCACTCGGTTTTGATTGGGTCACGAACGACTCCCTGAGCGGCACGTCCATTCCCAATGGCTCGGTGTTGTTCAACATCTTCGTGCAGGTATTGTCGCCAGTAGGCACGACCACGCCATTCACTTTTACAGCCTCCCCTACCCCGCAGGAAGCCTTGAGCAGCATGACGCTGCCACCGGCAATGGTACCGGTCACTTTTTTACCCGGATTGTTGACTGTTACAGACAACACGCAACCAAGCATAAGCTGTCCGGCATCCGTAACGGTAGACGCGCCATCGGGCTTTCTGAATGCGCAGGTGAGCGGCCTGGCTCCGGTTTTGCTGACAGACAACTGTGGCGGATCGCCAGCCTTGACCTACACGCGCGTTGGTGCCACATCGGGCTCGGGCATTGGCAACGCCAACGGGCTATACAATGCGGGTTTGACCGTAGTGACGTACACGGCAACAGACCAGTCGGGCAATACAGCAACTTGTTCTTTCACCGTGACGGTTGACGCCGACTTGCCATTGGTATTTTCATTAGACTCTGTTTCCGCCATTTGCGGCGGCGCACAGGTGGAGATTGATGTGACGGTGGAGAACTTCCTCGACATCATTGGTGCCAACTTTACCATAGCCTGGGACGAAACGATTCTCGGTTTTGATACGGTATACAACGATTATCCGGGACTCAACCTCAGTTCCGGAGATTTTCAGGGGTTTGCCTCCACGGGCAACGGCACCTTGCAGTTTTTGGCTGGAAACCCCATCTCCGGCTGGCCACAAATTCCAAACGATTCGGTGTTTTTCACCATTGTGTTCAATATTTTACAACCGACTACCGGTACGAGCATTGTGTTTAACCCACCCATAGACGCCGTCAATGGGGCCTTCAACTCGGTAGCGGTGCTCACCAACAACGGCTTTTTTGCTCAAGGCGGCAACGATACGCTGCCCCCGACGCTGGTTTGCCCGGCCAACACCACCGTGGACGCCCCCAACGGCGGCTCGACGGCCCAGGTGAACGGTTTGGCGCCGCTGCAATTGAGCGATGATTGCGGTACGCCTGCGCTTGCATACGTACTCACCGGCGCCACCACCGGTTCGGGCACAGGCCCGGCCAACGGCACGTATAATGCGGGCATCACCACCGTATCGTACACCGCCACCGATGGCAGCGGCCAAACGGCCAATTGCACCTTTACGGTCACGGTCAATTCCACTGCGCTTACGGTACAATTAGACTCCGTTTTCATCAACTGTGATTCTGCTATTCAGACCATCTCGGTAGATGTGACCGTCGATAATTTTCAGGATATCATCGGTTTGCAGTTTTCGGTACAATGGGATCCGGCTGTGCTTCAATTTGACACGGTCAACAATGACTACCCGGGCCTGAACCTGATGCCCTCCGACTTTTTAGGCTTTGTGAGCACGCCTGGCGGCGTGTTGCGTTTCCTCGCGGGCAACGCAGTGAACGGATGGCCCACCAACATACCGGACGACGCGGTTTTGTTTACCATTGTGTTCAACGTACTTCAACCGGACGCCCTGAGCAACCTGGTGTTCCTCGGCCCTTTTGATGCGGTGGACAACACGTTCAATTCCGTACCGCTGGTGACCATAGACGGCAATTTTCAGATTGTAGACACGACCCCACCGGTGTTCACCCTGTGTCCGCCCGATGCTACACAGCAAATCATAGGAAGCGCTTGTAATACTTCCGTATTTGTCCCGCTGCCACAGGCAATTGACGCGTGCAGCGGCCTGGCTTCCATTTTGCCGGATACCACACCGACCTCCTACCCCATAGGAAGCACTGTGCTGAATTTTATAGCCACCGACAGCGTGGGCAATACCGCAACCTGCGTGTTCACGGTGACGGTCACCGAGACGATTCCACCGGTATTGTTGAATTGTCCGAACGACACCACCATTGTGCTGCCACCCAACGAATGTGCGCAAGCGGTAAGCTGGCAAGCGCCAACGGCAACCGACAACTGTGGCGTCAACGGCGTGGTGATCATGTCTGATCAGGCACCGGGCAGCACATTCAACACGGGCGTTTCTGTGTTGACATACACAGCTGTCGATTTTTCGGGCAACATGGATACGTGCAGCTTTACCATCACCTTGCGCGATACCATTGCGCCTGGTATATTTTGTCCACAAAACGCATCGGAGCCCGCAGATTCTGCCCTGGGCTGCGCCGCCGTGGTGTTCTTTGGCCAGGCATTTGCCAACGACCTGTGCGACCAGGCACCGGTGGTGAGCAGCGACTTGCTGTCGGGCGACACCTTCCCGGCGGGCATTAACGTGGTCACTTTTACAGCAGTAGACAATTCGGGCAACACGGCTACCTGTAGCTTCGAAATTACGGTGACGGACGACGTGGCACCTACGATCATTTGCCCAACCGACCTGTTCATCCAGGCCGACACATCGTTGGGTTGCAGTGCAATAGCCACGTTTGCTGCCCCCCAGTTTGCGGACGCTTGTGATCCAATGCCCACTTTAAGCGGCAATGTTGTTTCCGGCGATACTTTTTCGGTTGGGGTTACGGTGGCCACCTTTACCGTCAGCGACGGCTTTGGCAACACGGCTTCCTGTAATTTTGTGATCAACGTGTTTGACAACAACGCACCAGCGCTGGTTTGTCCGGACAACATTCAAACGGACGCTGACTCCAATGCCTGTCTGGTAGCGGCAAACTGGGACGTCCCGGCTGTTTCGGATGATTGCGACAGCATGCCGACGCTATCCAGCTTGATCAGCCCGGGCGACTTATTTGCCATAGGCAACACTGTGGTGACCTACACGGCCCAGGATCAGTCGGGCAACATTTCCACTTGCAGTTTCACGGTTCAGGTGCTCGAAGGCATTGCGCCCACGTTCCCGAGCGGGTGCCCCGTCGACATTACGGTGAACCTGCCTTCCGGCTGCGATACTATACTGAACTGGCAGGCTCCGCTGGTGGCCGATAACTGCACGGTGGATACGTTCCTGTCTATTCCGCCAACTGGATCGTTGTTTTCAACCGGTACAACAACCGTGACGTACATTGTGGTAGACAACGCCGGAAACACGGCCACGTGTTCGTTTAATGTAACGGTGCTGGATCAGGTACCGCCCATTTTGGGCAATTGTCCGCCCAGCCTGAACATCACTTTGGCACCGGGCGTATGCGACACTACCTTAACCTGGGTATCGCCGGTTGTAACAGACAATTGCCAACTGGGTACCGTGGTTTCCATACCTGCATCCGGCTCGGTCTTCTTAGCCGGCTCGTATACGGTTACTTTCTTTGCGTCGGATGCCAGTGGGAACGTCGACACCTGTTCGTTTGGCATTGTCATCAATTCCGGTCAAACGCCGGGGTTTGTCAATTTTCCGAACGACGTTGTCGTAACCCTTCAAAGCAATTGCGACACCAGCATTGTATGGGCAGCTCCATTGCTTTTGGGCTCCTGCGACACGTTGGCCATCACGTCGAACTACGCTCCTGGCGATACTTTCCCGATCGGGACTACCTGGGTGGTGTACGAGGGTTTTGACTTCAATGGCTCGTTGATACGCGACAGCTTTTCCATAACCGTTCAGGAGTTTTCCATTCCATTTTTCCAGCCCTGTCCGGAAGGGCCGGTGGTGGTCAACACTGCCGGTGCGGTTGACGCCGATCCGGGAAATTTCCTCAACGCCATTACGCCGGTTGGCAACTGCACGGAGGTGGTACTGGAATTTGACGCACCTTTAGCGGTGGACAACTGTGGCCTTCCTGTGGTAACGCAAACAACAGGGCCGCTCAGCGGTGCCACTTTGGGCGCGGGAAGCTACCTGATTGCCTACACTGCCACCGACCAGGCTGGCAACGCTACGTCGTGCAACATCGAATTGATTGTGCAGGATTTGGATCAGGCGGTTTTTGCAGAGGCCAATCCGAACCCCGGTTGTCCTGGCTCATTGGTGATCATCACGGCACCCGATTATCCCGGAGCGGTGTACACCTGGACCAGGCCCGGGTCGACAATGCAGTTTCCGAATCAATCTACTCTGGAGTTGGAAAACCTGACCGAAGGCACTGCCGGGCAATACGTATTGCAGGTAGACGTAAATGGGTGCACATCGGCGCCAGACACCGTGTTGGTGCAAATTGCGCTGGCACCCAGTGCCGAGGACGACGTGATCAACATTGACCCGAGCATGCTCGACACCTTCAACATATTGCTCAATGATGTTTTGAGTGTAGGCGGAGTAACGGATTCCATTTTGAATGAAGTGCCCGGTTTGATTGATCTGGGAAATGGATCCTTCATTTACCAGTCTGGCGAAAACCCTGGAGAAGTCAACTTCTTGTACGAGGTGTGTTCCGTAGTTTGTCCAACGCTGTGCGACATGGCGACGGTGACCATCATCGTCAATCAATCGGACTGCGGCCAATTTCCGAACATCATCACGCCTAATAACGACGAGGTGAATGATTACCTGGTCATTCCTTGTCTGGAAACCGGGCGCTACGAGGAAAACGCTCTGGTGATTTACAACCAGTGGGGCGACAAAGTATTTGAAGCATCTCCCTATTCCAACGACCCGTTGAAAGCATGGCGGGGCACATTGGACGGGGAAGCCGGAAAGGATTTGCCCGATGCCACTTATTTCTACATCTTCAATCCCGGTCCAAACCAGAAAATCGTAAAGGGTTTTGTGGAAATCTTCCGTTAAACACATCAACACCATGAAGCGAATATTTCTCCTTCTTTCGATATGCTGCGTGTTGGGCACCTTGCAAGCCCAGCAGGATCACCAGTACACGCAGTTTATGTACAACAAGCTGTTCCTGAACCCCGCGTATGCGGGGGCTCGGGGCGTGCCAAACGTTACGGCCATTTACCGCAACCAGTGGATCGGCTTTGACGGAGCCCCCCAGTCGGCGCTCATCAGCGTAAACACCCCGTTCATCACCCCCCGTGTGGGCATGGGCGTTACGGTGAGTACGGAGCAAATTGGCCTGCAGCGCGATTTTTACGGTGCCCTGGCGTATTCGTACGATCTGCTGGTCAAAGACGAGATCAGCCTCCGCATGGGCATCCAGGGATCGTTCCGGAATGTAGGCTTTGATTTTTCGGAAGCCGACCCTAACGACGTGTTTGACAATTCGCTCAACGACATGCGCACCACAGAAACCTCCGGAAACGTGGGCGCGGGTTTGTACGCCACGTTTGTGGATCAGTTTTACCTCGGTTTTTCGGCACCGCACATTTATTCCAATGTGATCGGGTTAAACCCCGACCCAAACGTGACCACGGCAGAAGAAGCGCTGCACTTGTACGGCATGGCGGGTGCCATTTTGCCCATTGGCGAAGACATCAACCTGATGCCCGCAGTGCTGACCAAGTATGTGAAAAATGCACCGTTTGACGTGGAACTGAACGTCAACCTGGACATCAAGGAAACCATAACTGCCGGGGTATCGTATCGCCTGGGCGGCAACGGCCCCGGAGAGTCGATCAGTTTGCTGGCATACTGGCAAATTGCCCCGCAGTTCGGGTTGGGTGCTTCGTATGATTTCCCCTTGACCGACGTGAAGGATTTTAGTGCAGGTTCTATTGAGGCACTGGTGTCTGTTGATTTGAAAAAGACCAAGAAGAAAATGTCGAATCCGCGCTTCTTCCTCTAAACAGCCCATCATGCCCCCCGATTCAACCTTTTTACCTATCAAACAATTGCTTCGCATGAATGCTTTGAAGTATATGCTTTGGATGCTGGCACTGGCACTGGCTTTTACAGCCGCCGCACAGCAACCCGTGGATGTGAAAGTGAACCTTTCCATCCAGAATGAAACCGCCGTAAATACCGAAGGCCTGGAATTCAGTCCTACCTTTTATGAAGACGGCATCGTGTTCATTTCGACCAACACCGTGGGGTTGAAAAAGGAAACCGACAAATCGCTCAGCCTGCCCGCTACCTCTATCCTGCGCTCCCGCCGAACCAGCGAAGGGCAATTGGGCGCACCAGAGCCTTTTGCAAAGGAGTTGACTTCTGTGTTCAACGAAGGCCCTGTCTGCTTTGACCGGACTGCTGAAACCGTTTACTTCTCTACCAACAACACCACCAATGGCAAACCTAAATTGTCTAAGGACCGGGAACAGAAAATGCGGATTTTTGTAGCCAACCGTTCGGGCGACACCTGGGGGGAACCCACTTCCCTACCCTTCAACAACGGGGAATTTGACGACATGCACCCCGCCATCAGCATCGATGGCGATAAACTCTTTTTCGCTTCCAATCGGCCGGGCGGACAAGGGGGCATGGACCTCTGGGTTTCGTACAGCAACGGCGGGCAATGGGGCGAACCGGTCAACCTCGGCCCCGGCATCAATACCAGCGCCAACGAAGTGTTTCCTTTTATACACGCCGACAATACCCTCTACTTTGCCTCCAATGGCTTGAGTGGCGAAGGAGGCTTGGACCTCTACTACGTCATCCCTGAAGGCAATACATGGACTAAACCGGTTAATATGGGGCCTCCATTCAACACCGCTGGCGACGATTTGGGGCTCATAGTAGACCTCAACAAAATCAACGGGTATTATTCCTCCAATGGTAGCGGTGGTAAAGGCGCCGACGAGGTACTCAGTTTTCACACTGAAAATGGCAACCTCGACGATTACCTGTTGCAAAACAACCGCGTGCCCGATCGCGACCTGGATGTACTGATCACCGCTGTGGATAAATCGACGGGCGCTCCGGTGGCCGACGCCAAAGTGCACATGATCAATTACGACATCAACAACGTCATCGGTCGAGACGAAGAAGGCAACATGATCACCATTCAGCGGGTAGAAGGGCAAGATGTAATGCAGGCCATGCCGCCTGACAATGGTGTGGACGGCACGACCGACAAGAAGGGCCGCTTCAATACTATGGTAAAACCCGGCAATTACGCCATCTCTGTTGCCAAAGATGGCTACCAGACAAAACAGATTCGGGTGCCCATTTCAAAGCCCGGCAACGAAATTGAGGTGCAATTGGATCGCGGCGACTCCGGGTGCAAAGTGCGGTGGAGCGCATCGGTGTTTAACACCATGACCAACGCACCCATGTCGGGCACCATGCTGGTGCTCACCAACGCCAAAACCGGCCAAAAGGACACCATCATCACCGATGCCAATGGCGTGGTGGAGTACTGCCTGGAACCCGACTCCAAGTACAAAATAGACATGTACCAGGGCGGCCGAATCGTTGGTACCACAGAGATAGACACCAGCGACTGGGATTTGCCCAACCAGATCATGATGCAAAACATCTCGGTGGCCCCCATGCTTGCCGGCAGCGTGATTGACCTGCCCAATATTTACTACAATTTCAACGACGCTACCCTGCGCCCCGACGCCCGAAAGGACCTTAAACTCATTGCCGCTTTGTTGAAACAACAGTCTGCCGTGACCGTTGAGTTGGCAAGCCACACCGACAGCCGGGGCGGCTCCAGCTACAACGAACAACTCAGCCAAAAACGCGCTGAGGGTGTGGTGGACTATCTGGTGTCGCAGGGTATTGACCGCAAACGCCTCAAGGCCGTGGGTTATGGCGAAAGTGAGCTCCGAAACCGTTGTACCGACGGCGTGTCGTGCACCGAGGACGAGCATGCCCGCAACCGGCGTACCGAAATGCGCGTACTCACGGGCATGCAAGGCGCGGCCATGGTGTATGTAGACGGCAAGCTGCCGGATGCCAGCCAGGCGGGCACAACCTCAACAGGCCCTGTGACCGTGCGGCCCGCTTCCGGTTCCGATTACCACGTGGTTGCAGGGTCGTTCCTGATGCCCGACCGTGCGCAAAGCCAGTTGAACGCCATCCACCAGGCTGGCTTCCCAAAAGCAGAAGTGGTACAGTTTCCCAACTCGCAATTCTACTCCATTAGCGTGGGCAGTTTTGAGTCCAGGAAGGAAGCCGATGCCCTGAAAAAGCAGTTGCAAGGGGCCAAAATTGATGCGTTTGTGCGGGCCAACGTGCAGTAAGGCCAACGCATTTCAGGTGTAAAATAATGCGGAATGCGGAATGCGGAATGCGGAATGCGGAATGCGGAATTTTCTCATCCTTTCGGATTTTATGCATCATTCCCAACAGTTTGGCAAAAAAACAGAGGGAATGTGCAAATTCCGTATTCCGCATTCCGCATTCCGCATTCCGTATTCCAGCCACATGGCCCAACTACGGATTCACAAACGCTTCGAAGTTGTCCCGGTTGACAAAATTAGTCTGGCTATTTGGGTACAACGCCAGAAATGATTTAGGGAAAGAGCCTCCTGTTTTAGGGTTCCATTTGAACTCAAAAGCGTGTAATATGCCGTTGGCTTCTTCGATGTAGTCAATTTCCTGTTGGGTGTTTGTCCGCCAAAAAAAGGCGTTGCAGGCGTAGTCCGCATAGGCGTTTCGCTTGGTGCGTTCGGCCAGCAGGAAATTTTTCCAAAGGGCGCCGACGTCGCTCCGGAGGTTGAGCGGAGCAAAATTTTTCAAAATGGCATTTCGGATACCGTTGTCATAGAAATAGACTTTTTTCCCTTTTTTCAGTTCATTTCTGGCATTTCTGCTCAAGGAAGGTAATCGAAACACCACAAAGGACTGTTCGAGTAAATCAATATACCGCTCCACTGTTGTCGGGTCAGCGCCGATGATTTGTCCCACTTCATGGTATTTTACTTCGCTACCTACCTGTAATGCAAGGGCTTGCAATAGTTTGACCAAAAGGGAGGGCTTTTTGATTTGGTCAAGCGTCAGCAGGTCTTTGTACATCAGCCCGTCGCTCAAATCAGCCAGGATTTTTTGTGCCCGTGCGGGCGTTTGTGCCACCACTTCAGGATAGTAGCCGTACAGCATGCGGTGCTCAAGCAAGGAGTACTCGTGCAGATAACCGTGATGGTTGCTCATTTCGGCAAAAGAAATTGGATAAAGATGAAACTCGATCTTTCTTCCGGTCAGGTTTTCCTTGGTTTGTGAAGCAATGTCGAGCGAAGCAGATCCGGTGACGAACAATTGGACATGTGAAATGTGATCGGTGATCAATTTGAGCATTAGACCGGCATTGGTAAAGCGCTGTGCCTCATCTACCACCACCACCTCGTTTTGACCGATGATGGTTTGCAGCCGCGCAAGTGAAACATTGTCCATCATGGCGCGCGTTTGTGGGTCATCTCCGGTGAGCCAAAGGGTATTTTTGCCCAATTGCTGTGAAATTTGCCGAACAAGCGTGGTTTTACCAACCTGTCTTGGCCCAATAACCACAAGCGCTTTGCGTTTGCCCACCCAGTTCACTATGTTTTCTCCTTGAATTCGTTCAATCAGCATGGGAGCAAAAATAAGAAATGGTTAGCAAATCGAAAAATTAAACTCATTTTTTCGATTTAAATCATAAAAATCAACATAAAGGGTGCACACATGTCAAAACAATTCTGCCTGTTGCCTGTTATCACACGTGTAAGCTAAAACCATTTGCCCTATGGCCATCATGATTACCGACGAGTGCATCAACTGCGGCGCTTGTGAGCCGGAGTGTCCCAACAATGCCATTTATGAAGGCGGCGTAGAGTGGGCCATTTCCGACGGCAATACCGTAACCGGTAATTATATGCTGGAAGATGGCTCGCAAGTGGATGCGCACCAAAAATTGAAACCGGTGTCGGACGAATTTTACTATATCGTTCCCGATAAATGCACGGAGTGCGTCGGTTTTCACGAAGAACCGCAGTGCGCTGCGGTTTGTCCGGTAGACTGTTGTGTGCCAGACCCCGACCGCGTAGAAACACAGGATGCATTGCTGGCCCGGAAAAGCCAGCTTCATTTGTAAGCCACCTATGGCGCCGGGTTAGTCGTCTCGACCCGATCTGTTGATCACCGTTGATGCAGCCTGTTGTGTGCTGTACAGCCAAATGTCCTGTACATTGACGTGTAGGGGGCGGGTAGCCATGAAATAAATGGCGTCTGCCACGTCAACCGCTTTGAGGGGCTGAAAGTCGTCGTAGATGCGCGCGCGCCGGGCGTCGCCGTCAAAACGCGTAAGGGCAAATTCCGTATCTTCCACGTGGCCCGGACTCACCTGGCTGACCCGAATGTTGTACTCATGCAGGTCTATGCGCATGCCCTGGGTGAGGGCATTTACTGCAAACTTGGTGGCACAGTATACGTTTCCGTTTTTGTATACCTCTTTGCCTGCGCTGGAGCCCGTGTTGATGATGTGGCCTCTGCGGCGCGCCACCATGCCCGGGGCGATACAGCGCGTGACGTACAATAAACCTTTGATGTTGGTGTCGATCATGGCATCCCAGTGCGCCAGATCGCCCTCATGGATGGGTGCAAGGCCCTTGGCCAAACCGGCGTTGTTGATCAACACGTCGATCTCTTGCCATGCCTCCGGCAAATGCGTAAGCGCCTTTTCCACGGCAGCCGCATCGCGTACGTCCAGTGGAACGAGGAGCACTTCCGGGTTGCGGTAGTAATCGGAAAAGTGTTTTTTCAGTTCATGCAGGCGGTCTTCTCTGCGGCCCACGAGTACCACGCGGTGGCCGTTGCGGGCAAACAAATCGGCCGTGGCTAAGCCAATACCGGAAGTGGCACCCGTGATCAATACCGTGAGCACCCCGGTTGGCCGTTCTGGCACCGGCAGGGGCGCTGAAGTGGCTTCCGGCGCTTCAGAAGGTTGTAGGATCGGCTCCGGCTCACCGGCATGCACCTCCAATTCCATGGGCGCTGTTTCCGGCGCCGGGATAAAAAAGAGTGCGTCTCGTTCGGGCGTTTGCCATTCCGGTAACAAGGCGATGGCTTTTTGATACGCATGCAGCGCTTCGGCCGGACGGTTCAAATGCCGATTGGCATCCGCCAGGTCCATCCACGCTTGCGGCCAGTGGGGATCAGCCGCAGAGGCTTGTTCAAGCAGTCCGAGTGTTTCGGCGTCCTGCTGGCCGTTGTCCCACAACAAAGCTGCCAGCCTGTGGAATACCTTGGCATTGCCTTCCTGGCGCTCTATGGCCTTGCGGAGGTAATGTACGGCGGTCTCCTTGTATTCAGAGAGTTGTTCGCTGGTCAGCAAACCCAATTTTCGGAAAATGCCTGTTGCATCGGGCTTCAATTCGGCCACCCGATCCCAGCAGTATTTGGCAAAAAGATAATCGCCGCGTTCCACCGCAATGTCGCCCATGAGTTCGTACGAGTTGACCTCTGGCAGCCCCTGTTCGTGCAACACCTCCAATTGAAGGTTTGCGGCCTCCGGGTCGTGGCCATACGCAAGCAAATCCCTCAAAAAGGCGGTACGGAGGCTGGCGTTTTGTGGCTGCCGGGCTATGGATTCGCGGTAAGCGTCCAAACCGCGCTCCACATCGCCCCGCTCAAACCAGAAATGCGCGTCGGCAACCGCCTGATCGGTGTCTTCCTGCGGGTACACCACCGACAACTCCGCCTGGGCTCTGGGGGCTTGTGGTTCTTCCACGAGAAAGGGCTTGTCCGAAGGGTCCGCATAATCTGTGTCGGGTAAATTTTCCAGTATAAGCGCTTCGTCGTCGTACAGCGGCATCAGGCGGTCGTCTTCCGGCACAGGCATGGGTACCATGGGGCCGGGGAAAAAAATGGGGGGCATGGCGACAATCGGCGCAGATGGGCTCGGAAGTGGCTCCATGGGGATATGGAGTTCGCTCGGCTTTGCCTCTTCCATGGGAATAGATGGAACACTCAGGGGCATGTCGGGCGTTGACAGGTCAGGAACCGACTTGCGGAACTCGAGGTGTCGATCCATCAGGTTGTACTGCCTGAAAAAGTGCTCGTAGTGATTTTGTTGAAGATCGGGCCAATGCACCGGATTGGCTTCGCGCAACAGCTTGATGAAATCGCCCGTTTCCACCGATATGTCCCGAATGGTTTCCATGTGCGTTTCTACCTGCGCCCGCTCGACCGTGTCGTTTGCGTGTTGCGCATTTTCAATGAGCTTCAGGTAGATGTCTTGCCAATAATTCATGTAACGGATGGCATTCACCATACGCTCGTATTCTGTGGGCACGGGTTTGTTGTTTTCCTTGCCATCGGCTACCACCAAAAAAAGACTTTGCTGGCGTTGAAGGCTCCGGAGCGCGTGCAACATGCCAGACATGCAGTGTTCGTCTTTCAGAAAATTATCGGTGATGAGCATCATGATCGGCTCGGTCTGGCTTTGCAACAAGGCGGCAAACTGACCGGGCAATTGGCCGGGAGAAGGCGTCAACAAGTCAAAACGAATGCCGGTGCCCGACAGGTCTCGCACCAACTGTTCGGCAAGCTCGGCGTTGGCAGCGGAATAAGCAACATTGATGGTAAGCATAAGCGAATGGGGTATTATCAAAACCATTAACGGAGTTAGCCGCCGCAAGGTAGGTTTCTACCCCGATAAGTCAAGGCAGAAAGCAATTTTTAACATCAAGGTGTCGGATGGGCGTGCATTATTGTGTACCGCCCTCATTTGCCAGATCGGCCATCAATTCCGCAAATGCCTGTTTAAATTCGGCATGTTTGGAGGTAGCCGGACCATCAAACCCCGTATGGATGCGGCGCACCCGACCTTGTTGGTCGAGGATGATCATGGTCGGGAACGCGAGCACATGGTTGAGTTCGGGGAAAACCCTGGCGGCATCGAGTTTGTCGGCATTTCCTGCATGAGCCAATGGATAAGGCAGCGCCATTTTTTTCTGGTAGAGGCGCAGGTGCTCCTGAATGCGGGTAGAATCGGCCGGGCGTTCAAATGCCAGACCGACCACCTGCATTTGTTGGGCCAGCTCCGGATTATCTTTGAGGAAATCGCGCAAAAAGATGGCTTCATCGCGGCAATTTGGACACCAGGTACCCATGATGGTGAAGATGCTGATTTTTCCGTCAAATGCAGGTGACGGGTACACCACCGGTTCGCCTTCGGCATTGATCAGTTTGAAGGAAAGTCCCCTGGCTCCGGGTTTCAGCATGGTCAGGGTATCGGGATTGCCCAGGCGGAAATTCGGGTCTTTCCACCCTTTCCAGAGCGTGCGGTAGGTTTTGCCAGAACGGAATTCTCCGTTCAACGAATCGCCCTGTACCACCCCGCTGAAGCGGAAAGCGTGGCTGCCGTCAAAGCAAGACAACCAAAATTTGCGCCCTTGAATCGTGCCTTCCAGGAAACGGTAGTCGCCCGTTTCGGTTCGAAAGGTGCCGGTAAGGCGGTTCCCGGTTTGCTTAAATTCACCGATCGCTTTATCCTGCGCGTCTCCGTCCACGCCAAAAAGAGCTGCCCATTGGCCGTTGAGGTCGGCAGCAGGGGTTTCCTGCAAGGTGGTAAACCGGTGCGATTTGCCGGCAACAGCCCGAAAAGGAATTCGGCTGTCTTTTTTGGTGCTTGTTTCCCAGTAGCCCTGCATGAATCCGCCCCGCACTTGAGCGTGTATAAACGACTGGTATTCTGGAAAATAAACATTGAAAGTATCGCGAGCGGCGCTGCGGTCGCGACCATATCGGATGCTGTCGCACACAATGCGCTCGTCGCCGTTGATGAATTCAAACACCATGCGCTCATCGTCGAGGTATTTGATTTCAAAATTAAACGGCAGGTCGCCCTCTTTGAACTGTTCATACAGCACGTATATGGAGTCTTTATCGTTTACCGGCACGTTGTAGGGCTCCAGTTCGAGCACCCCACGCCAGATGCCCGGTGCTGCGCGGGAGTATTCGGTAGTGGGGGTGATGCAAGCGTTGAGCAGGGAAATGAATAATAAAACGGGAAATAGCAGGTGCTTCATGTAGAGGACTTTGGGCAGGAAACAAAAAAAGGGGGGAGAAGTTGATGGAAAGGCTTTGGCACAAATGCGCCGATGAGCTCCAGACGGGGTTAAAAAACACAATGAGCCATCCTGTGCAGGACGGCTCATTGTGTGTTCAGGAATGCTTCCGGTTCTGTTATCGTGTACGAGACAGTTTCTTGCGCGAGGCACCGAGGGAGGCACCGCCACCAAAAAGCATAATGGCCAGGGTTACTGTGAGGATCAACATGATTAGATCAATTGAGTGGGTTAAAAAAACAATTCAGGTGCTGATTAAAAAAATTGGCAGGAAGTACTTACTATGGAACCGCAGGATTAAAATAAGGTTCCCGAAGGCGGATGTATGATAGTAGGCAAGAATGATGCCAAGTCAACAAGCTGCATGAAAATAATTTTTTTATGCTTACAGCTGCTTTTTTGTAGTTTTGGTGCTTCGTTCATTATTACTCAAAAACATCGTTTACATAATGCTGCAGCATTGGATAAAAGACCTGGTAGAAAGGCAGGCATTCGGCGTTTGCCAGTATTTGGGTGAGAAAATGCACATCGCACCCGCCGCAGTACGGCAGTACTTCATTTATACCTCTTTCATAGGCATGGGGTCGCCGTTGATTATATACCTCATTGGTGCATTTTGGGTCAACATTCGCCGATATGTACGCAAAGGCCGCAGTGTTATTTGGGAGTAAACGCCGTTAAATATTTTTTTGAGTATTGTTGCTTGTCGGTTTGAGTGGATTGTGTGTACATTACCCCAAAGTTGAAATGTACGCAATAAACCATGATTCAAGTACTCCACATAGCCGCTGAGTGTTATCCGGCAGCCAAAGCTGGCGGGTTGGCTGATGTTGTCGGCTCTTTACCCAAATACATGAACAATGCCGCCGTTCCGTCGGCGGCCATTTTGCCCAAATACGGGCTCAAATGGTTTCAAACCCGGCGTTGGGAAACCGTTTTTGTAGGGGCCGTTCGGTTAGACTGGCGGCACATTGGCTACTCCATTCAGCGTTTGGAGTCGGACGAACTCGGTTTTGCGCTTTATGCCGTGGACATTCCCGGTTTATTTGACCGTCCGGGCATTTACAACGATGCACCCTCGGGTATTGCTTACGGCGATGAGGTAGAGCGCTACCTTGCGTTTCAGCAAGCCGTGTTGCAGTGGGTACTGTCTATGCCTGACACGGATCGGCCCAGGGTATTGCACTGCCACGACCACCACACGGCCCTGATACCGTTTATGGTGCGCTATTGTCCGGAGTACAAGCCCTTGAGTGAAATTCCCACAATTTTTACCATACACAACGGACAATATCAGGGGCGGTTCAGTTGGAACAAAGTGTACCTTCTGCCCTTTTTCGACTCCTGGGGCCGGGGTGTTTTGGACTGGGGGGGCGTCATCAACCCGATGGCCGCCGCCGTCAAGTGCGCCTGGGCGGTCACGACCGTATCTCGTTCATACTTGTTTGAGCTCCATGAAAACAGCATGGGGCTGGAGCCGCTGTTCCGCGCAGAATGGGCCAAGCAGCACGGCATTTTGAATGGTATAGACGTACAGGTTTGGGATCCGACGACGGACCCCATGATTGGGGCCCGCTTGCACGACGGCGATGTTGCCGGGTTTAAAGCCCAAAACAAACGCATGCTGTGCGAAGCATTTGGATTAGACGAACGCCTGCCATTGATCAGTTTTATTGGCCGCTTGGTACAGGAAAAAGGTGCTGATTTGCTGCCCGATGCGTTCAAACGCGTATTGCACAACGGTGAATCGGTCAATTTGTTGGTGTTGGGTACAGGCGAAAAACAAATTGAGGATGCATTCCGCAGCATGGCCTACCATTACCGTACCCGCTTCAATGCGTTATTGGAATACAACGAGACGGTGTCGCACCAGGTATATGCCGGCAGCGATTTCCTCCTCATGCCTTCGCGTGTGGAGCCTTGTGGGCTCAACCAAATGTACGCCATGCGCTACGGGACGGTGCCCATGGTGCGCAGCATTGGCGGATTGAAGGACACGGTGCCTGATCTGGCCGACCAGCGCACCGCTGGCAGGGGCATTCGTTTTGACCAGTTTACCATAGATGACGTGCAGTTGGCGGTACACCGCGGCGTATCCATGTATTTTAACGAGCCCGGGGTCATGGCCGCAGTGCGCGAACGCATCATGCAGGTCGATTTTTCGTGGGAACACACCGTGGGGCTGTACTTTGACGTGTACCGATTGGTGCGTGCGTACCTGCCCAATTACAGAAAGCCTGTACCAGACCGTGCAGCGGAAGTTGTTGAACAAATTGCAAAGCCCATAGCGGCAAAACAACCCAGAAAAGCCAAAACAACGTAATACATAAAACAGAAACCCAGGTATACAAATGATCAAGATCATCAGCCTCATCCTTGGCGGCGGCGCCGGTTCGCGTTTGTTTCCGCTCACAGAGAAACGCTCCAAACCGGCCGTGCCCATTGCCGGAAAATATCGCCTGATCGATATTCCCATTTCAAATTGCATCAACTCCGGCCTCAAACGGATGTTCGTGGTCACGCAGTATAACTCTGCATCCCTGAATGCCCACATCAAAAATGCTTATAATTTTGATATTTTTACCCGAGGGTTTGTAGACATCCTGGCGGCCGAACAAACACCCAACAGCAAAGACTGGTTTCAGGGCACTGCCGACGCCGTTCGCCAAAGCAGGCAACACTATGATCGCCAGGATTTTGACTACATCCTCATCCTTTCCGGCGACCAGTTGTACCAAATGGACTTTGAGGAGTTGGCCAAACACCACATCGCTTCCAAGGCAGACCTCACCATCGCCTGCCTGCCCGTAGACGCCAAAGACGCCACCGGATTTGGCATCATGAAAGTGGATGCCGACGGTTACATCCCCCGGTTTATTGAAAAACCCAAAAAGGAATTGCTGTCCGACTGGGCCAGTGAGGTATCGCCGCAAAATAAAAAAAACGGAAAGGTCTATTTAGCCAGCATGGGCATTTACATCTTCAGCAGAAAGGCCCTGGAAGAGCTCTTTGAACAGCATCCGCAAGCCGATGACTTTGGCAAGGACATCATTCCCGCTGCCATCGACAGCGGCCGTAAGGTGGCCGCATATCAGTACAATGGCTACTGGACGGACATTGGCACCATCAGTTCTTTTTACGATGCCAACCTGGAACTGACCGACCACATTCCGCAATTCAACTTGTTCGACAGCTCTCGCTCCATCTTTACCCGAGCGCGCATGCTGGCCCCGGCCAAATTTTACGGCGGCACACAACTCAACCGCGCACTCATCGCGGAAGGCTCCATCATACACGCCCGCCTTATTGACCGCTCGGTGATTGGCCTGCGCTCCCGCATCGGCGAAAATACCGTGATCAAAGATACCATCGTGATGGGCAATGACTCTTACCAAACCTTAGCGGAAATTGCGTCCAACCCGGATCAAATTCCGCTTGGCGTGGGTCACTATTGCCATATTGAAAATGCTATTCTTGACAAAGACTCCCGCATTGGCGACAACGTGGTCATCAAAGGCGGTACCCACCTCCCGGACGTCGATACCCCCACTTACACCATTCGCGACGGCATCATAGTGGTTAAAAAAGGCGCGGAATTGCCTGAAGGCACGCGGATTATGTGAGTGGAGGAGTGGAGAACTTGAGAAGAGGAGAAGTTGAGGGCACTAAAGCAGGGCCTCCTCAACTCCTCCTCTCTTCCCCTCCTACTCTCCTCGTCAAAACCGATACCCTGCCCTTGCGGTGATGCCGGCATTGTTTAAAATACCACTGGTAGACGATTGAAATCCGTCTGGATAAGTTATGACGCGTTCGAGTACATCTTTTTCCGAGAACGTGGTGCGAAATGTGGCCTTTAATCCGGCAATCCAGCGGTCGTTGAGGTGGAAATCGTTTTCCAGCACAAAGTTCATCATGAGTGCGTATCGGGTGTAGGGCTCAATAACGCTTCGGACTACCTCGCCACGGTAAATGTACACATCCACCGGATAGTCCAGTATGGCTTGCGCGTAAGCCAATCCAACACCGAATTTGAGGTCATTTCGTTGTTCAACAGGAAAGAATGAATACAGGGCGTTGGCTTCTAAGTAGCTGAATTGTTCATCAAACTTCAGTTCGTAGGAGTTATCCCAGCTTTCTGTGCCATCGGTTCCCATAGAACTGCCCGACATCACGTAGGTGCCCCTTAAATGCCCAAGGCCGGTTGTCAGGGTAAACCGATTGTTCAAACGCCGGTCATATTGCAGTTCGGCGAGCAATCCGCCAGTGCCTTGATAAGCCGTCTCGCTGTAACCCACTCCGAGCTTTACGGCATTTGGTCTTGTTTGGGCGTGTAAGCTGATGGCGGAAAAGAATGAAAGCAGTAACGTAAATTGAAAAGCGAGTTTCATGATGCGTAAAATTTTAAAGGTTAATGTGTGGATCATACAGCTTTCATTCGTTATACGGGGGGCAAATTGCGCAATTAACAACGGCAAATGTAAATTCACGCATTCTAATTCTACAATACATCAGTCAAAAAATTTTGGTGTTATGTTGAACACCACACAAACCTGAAGCACATGCGCTTAGATTCCTGGCTCACCGAAAACGGCTTTTTCACCTCTCGCAGTCGGGCGCGTCAGGCCATAGACGCCGGTGCCGTGCGCGTAAACGGCGCGGTGACCACCAAACCTGCCTTGCTCATTACTGAAAATGACGTTGTAGAAGCGGATCGCGAGGTGCTGCGGTTTGTGAGCAAGGACGGCGATAAAATGGAAAAAGCCATTCGGGCATTTAACCTGGGCTTCAAAGACAAAACGGTAATCGACGTCGGCTCCTCCACCGGCGGGTTTACCGATTGCGCCCTGCAATACGGAGCCAGCAAGGTCTTCGCTGTTTCCCTGGGGCCAAGCAGGTTTGTGCAGGACCTGCGCGACCACCCGGCGGTAGCATGTATAGAAGGTGCAGACATCCGCGACCTGCCCGTGGACGCGGTTGGCGGCGGGGTCGACTGGATTTTGCTCGACGCGTCCGTTGTCAATTTGCGCCTCCTTTTTGAGGTCATGCCTCGGCTGATGCTTCCCGGCGCCGGGTTGCTGGCGTTGTTTGTCCCCCAGTTTGAACAGGAGAAAAGCACGCACCACCACCAGGGCGGACTTGCACGCGAAGCGCGCTTGCAGCAACAAATCCTGAAAAAAATGGAGCGGTATGCGGCCGACTACGGCCTGAAGGCCAAAGGCATTGTGCCGGCCGACGCAGAGACCGGCAAAGGGCAGGCCTTTTTCCTGTGGTTGGTTTTCTCAGAAGCTTAGTTTACACAGATTTAATCCATCGCTTCCAGAACCAACCGCGGCCAACAGCGTACCTTTACGGTTATTCCGCATTCCGCATTCCGTACTCCGTACTCCGTACTCCCCATGGTTCTTGAAGACATCTTTTCCCTGTTTGATCAGTTCGGGCACTCCGAATATGGCGGCGAGTCCGTCACCCAATTGGAACATGCCCTGCAATGTGCCCAACTGGCGCAGCAACACGGTGCCGCTCCGGCCCTGATCGCATCGGCGCTGTTGCACGATGTAGGCCACCTGCTGCACGAATTGCCCGATGATGCACCCGACCGGGGCATAGACGATTATCATGAAAACCTTGCCGCACAGTACCTGTCGAAACACTTTGGCCCGGAAGTCACCGAACCCATACGCCTGCACGTGGCCGCCAAACGCTACCTGTGCAGCACCGAGCCGGGATACCTCGACGCGTTGAGCGAGCCTTCCCGCGTCAGCCTCGAACTGCAAGGCGGCCTCATGACGCCTGAAGAACAAGCGGCTTTTGTAGCCCTGCCTTTTGCCCATGAGGCAGTATTGGTACGCCGCTGGGACGACACGGCCAAGGTGCCGGGCCTGCCCACACCCACCATTAGAGACTACTCCGAAGTGCTGCATGCCGTCATCCTTTCTGAAAACAAGGCGGTATGACATCTGTTACCGACACACCGAGGCAAAATTGGGCGGCCACACCCGTTTGGGCCTTGATCGCTGCATTTGGAGCCTATTTTTGCATGTATGGCTTTCGCAAACCCTTTACGGCTGCCGGGTACACCGACTGGATGCTTTGGGGCATCGGGTACAAGGCGGTGCTGGTTACTTCACAAACACTGGGCTACGCCTTGTCCAAGTGGGTAGGCATCAAAATCATTTCAGAAATCAGGCCCGAGCAGCGCGCCACGCGCATGTTGCTCATGATTGGCATCGCGCAGTTGGCGCTTCTGGGATTTGGCCTCACGCCGTTTCCCTGGAACTTCGCATTTTTATTTTTGAACGGTTTTCCGCTCGGTATGGTGTTCGGGTTGGTGCAGGGCTACCTGGAGGGTCGCCGAAACGCCGAAGCGTTGATCGCCGGGCTCTGCGCAAGTTTTATTTTGGCCGATGGCGTCACCAAGTCGGTGGGCGGGTATTTGCTTGAAGGTGGCGTATCCGAATCGTGGATGCCGTTTACGGCGGGCCTGGTGTTTGCCCTGCCTTTGTTGCTGTTTGTATGGATGCTGTCGAAGGTACCCAAACCCGGTGCGGCAGATATAGCCATGCGCGCCGAACGTGTACCGATGGACAAGGCGGCGCGGCGGGCGTTTTTCGGCAAATACCGTCCGGGGTTGATCGCGTTGTCGGTCGCTTTTCTGTTGGTGACCATTTTGCGGAGCATTCGGGCCGACTTTGCGCCCGAGTTGTGGTCGGCCTTGGGGTTCAATGGCAAGCCTGCTGTGTTCACCCAGTCGGAGTTGTATGTCATGTTTGGCGTCACGCTGTTGAACGGACTCAGCATATTTATTGCCGACAACCGGCGGGCGTTTATGGCTTCACAGTACCTGTCGCTGCTGGGGTTTGCGCTCATTTTGATGGCCTGGTGGGGCCTGGGGGCAGGCATGGGCGGTTTTTGGTATATGGTGCTCATTGGGCTGGGCCTGTACCTGCCTTACGTAGCGGTGCATACCACGGTGTTTGAGCGCATGATTGCCATGACGCGCGAAAAAGCCAACATCGGGTTCCTGATGTATACGGTAGACACCATTGGTTACGTGGGATACATCGTGATCATGCTGTTTCGGGGCAGTCTAAAAAGCAGCAACGTGGATTTTTTGGCGTTTTACAACACGTTGGCCATTGGGGCGTCGGTCATCAGCATCGGGGCTACCGCATTTGCGGTGTGGTATTTTTCACGGGTGGCGCAGCGGTGACCTGACACGTCGAAGCGATGCCCTCTATTCCCTTGTCCCCAAAGGACAAGGGAATAGAGGGCATCGCTTCGACGTGTCAGGTCTGTTCCCTATCTTTGGCCCTCCAACAAATTGGGCAGCTCAAAACCAAACGTTATCAAACAACCGAAACCGTACCTCCCATGATTTTAAACGGCAAGAAAGGCATCATCTTCGGCGCATTAGACAACCAGAGCATCGCCTGGAAAGTGGCAGAACAATGCGTGGCACAAGGCGCGCAGATTGTACTCACCAACGCTCCGGTAGCCATGCGTTTCGGCGAAATCAACAACCTGGCCGAGGCGTGCCAGGCACCTGTAATTCCGGCCGACGCCACCTCAATGGAAGACCTGGAAAACCTCGTGCAAAAGAGCCTCGAGCATTTTGGCGGGCCATTGGACTTTGTGCTGCACTCCATCGGCATGTCGGTCAACGTGCGCAAGGGCAAACCCTACACCGACCTCAACCACGAATGGATGCTCAAAACCTTTGACGTGAGCGCCATTTCGTTCCACAAGCTCATGCAAACGCTGTACAAACACGACGCCATGCAGGAACACGGCAGCATCGTGGCCCTCACGTACATCGCCGCCCAGCGCGTATTTCCGGACTACAACGAAATGGCCGAGTCCAAAGCCCTACTCGAATCGTTTGCACGCAGCTTCGGCTACCACTACGGCACGCAAAAAAAAGTGCGCGTAAACACCATCTCCCAGTCGCCTACCATGACCACCGCCGGAAAAGGCATCAAAGGGTTTCAGGAATTTTTTGACTACGCCGATAAAATGTCGCCCTTAGGCAACGCTTCTGCCGAAGCTTGCGCCGACTATTGCGTGGCCCTGTTCAGCGACCTCACCCGCTTTGTGACCATGCAAAACCTGTTTCACGACGGCGGCTTCTCTACCATGGGCATGAACCCGGCCCTGGTAGAACTCAAATGAGGTGGTTGGATGTCAGTTGATTTTTTGATGTACCCGGAATGAACAATGCAAGGATGCTTTTTCTCCAAAAAGCCGCCGCAACAACCCTGTTTGTGGCTGTCACACTGCTTGCATGCGCCCAAACCACTGACTCGCTGCCCCAGCCCAAAGTGCCCATAGACACCTCGCCCGTCTACTGGATTACGGCCCAGGCACCGGAGGAACGTGTGTTGTTCACCGATACCACTTTGGATTATGCTTTTCGGATGTATGATCCGGCGCGACAGGCAGATTGGACAGACTGGGGTACGCTGGGCTTGCTGGGTTCCCCGGCCCGGCCCTTGCTGTATACGCCTGCTCCGCGCATGGGTTTTGCACACGGCGTGCAGGCGCTTGATCTCTATCGGAATAAAGCGGCAGACCTGCGTTTTTTCAAACACACGCGCACCTTTAGTGAGGTGGGCTTCTCGCAAGGGCGTACCCAGAACGACAACGGTGTTCGCGCCGTGTTGTCGCGCACCTTTTCCGGAGGCACCACTGCGGCCTTTGACTACCGCACTTTCCTGAATGTCGGGCAATACCGTTACCAGAGTGCGCGCAACATCGCTTTGTCGTTGGGCTTTCATGTGCCCGTAGGCCAGCGGTATGAAGGGTTCCTGACCTACACGGTGAATGCCAACCAACTGCAGGAAAATGGTGGCCTGACAGCCGACGCCGACTTCGGATCCGGCACCTTCAGTGGCCCCATCAACGCACCCATTCGGCTCAACACCCAAACCGCCCAGAGCCGTTATGCCGAAAAACACCTCGCCTACACCCATTATTATCGGTTTAGTGGAAAAAACAGCGGAAGGCAGTTCAGGGCAGGGCATCAGATTGGGTTTCGCGATGAAGACCTGAAGTTTGCGCACAACAGTCCCGGTGCAGACACCATTTTTTACGATACGTTTATGGTGGATCGTCGGGGCATTCGGCAGTTTACAGAGGTAGCCCGTTTCGACAACCACTTTGAACTCAGCACTTACCGCAACCGGGGCACCGAAGGGCAGGTTGCCGATGTGTTTGCCGCCGGTATCCAGTACAACCGCATCAAAGTGGCCTTTGAACCTGGCGATTCGATTATTCAAAACTGGTTCCTCACCGGACGCCTGAGCGTGTCGCCCAATGACCGCTTTCGACTGGAAGTTCAAGGCGGCCTGGGCATATTGGCCAACCTTGGCGAATATCAGGTGCAGGGCCTTATGGCCTGGTCGCCTGGCAAAATCGGTCGTTTGGAAGCAGGCGTACTCAGCCAGCGGTATCCGCCAGCGCTCATTTATCATCGGCTGCAGGTGAGCGGGCGACCGTTTTGGAACAACGATTTTGACAAACCTTTAGAGACCAGTTTGTGGGTGGAGTATCGCCTCCCGAAACGCTTGCCGTTGCGCCTCATGGCGCGCACCCATTTGCTCAACAATTACCTGTACTTTGATACCCTGGGTTTGGCCCGACAAACCACCGCGCCGGTGCAAATTGTACAATTTGGCGCAGAGGCCAACTTAAAATGGCGGTTTATGCACCTGGATCAAACCGTTTGTCTGCAACAAACCAACCGCGACGATGTGCTGCGGTTGCCCCGGTGGTTTTCCCGTTCTGCACTGTATTTTAGCGGACTGGCGTTCCAAAAACGGCTTTTTTTTCAGGTCGGGTTTGATTTGAGGGTACATGCAGCCTTTAAACCCGACGCCTGGCAGCCTGTCACCGGGCAGTTTATCCTGAATGATGTGCTGACACAGGAACCCTATCCGTGGTTAGACGGCTTTGCAACGTTCAAAATCTCATCGTTTCGATTCTTTTTCCGGTATGAAAACCTGGGTACACTGCTGTGGGACAAAGAGGCTACCTATCAGCAAACGGCATGGCACCCACATTTGTTTAACAGCTTTCGGCTCGGACTGAGCTGGAGGCTATTTGATTAACATGTGTAAGTGACAAATTGCCTGACAGTTACCCTTTAAAAAAATAGCCCAACGCAGGGAGCGTCAGGCTGTGGGTCTCTTTGGGTGCAGGAAAAAGGAAGATGGATTCAACGGCGGGTGCCGTAAGCGAAAATGGCTGCAATGTGCGGAACAACTCGAACCAACAACAATGCACCAAGTGTAACGTAAAGGATTACCATGATAGAGACGGTTTGGTGTTAAAGTAAACGAGATTATTTATTTTAATAATACTCGGTTGAACGATGCAAACTTAGGCAATTGTTCAGTGATTCATAATTTTAGCGAAAAAATTTTCTGTTAAATCTTCGTTTACAATTCCAATGGGTGTATATCCGTAATTTTACTTTACCTTTGTCCCTTGGTTTGACCCAAAACTGAATAACGTTCACACCATCAACAATTTGTTATGGTATATAACAACATCCTGGAAACCATAGGCAAAACACCGCTGGTTCGGTTGCACCACGTTGTATCCGACATTCCTGCCATGGTATATGCTAAAGTAGAGGCTTTCAATCCAGGTTTGAGCGCCAAAGACCGCATTGCATTGCACATGATTGAACGCGCAGAGCGCTTGGGCAAGTTGCTGCCCGGGGGCACGGTGGTGGATGCCACCAGTGGAAATACCGGTTTCAGCTTAGCCATGGTGTGTGCTATTAAAGGGTATCGCTGTGTGTTGACGGTCACCAGCAAAATATCAGAAGACAAACTGAATAACCTCAAAGCCATGGGTGCCGAGGTGGTATTGTGCCCTAAAGACGCCAAACCCAACGACCCCGCCTCTTACTATCGCCGGGCCGAACAATTAGCTAAAGACATTCCGGGCGCGTTTTACGTCAATCAAAACTTCAACACCGACAACGGTGAAGCCCACTATTTGACCACCGGACCCGAAATTTGGGAACAAACGCACGGCAAGGTAACCTGGCTTCTGGGCAGCACCAGCACCGGAGGTACCCTTTGTGGCACGGGCCGATATCTTCGAGAACAAAATGACGACCTTAAAGTCATCGGCATTGATGCTTATGGCTCAGTACTTAAAAAATACCATGAAACCGGCGTATACGATGAGAACGAAATCTACTCCTACAACATAGAAGGGACAGGCAAAAACATCATACCTGCCAACGTCGATTTCGAGCTCATCAACCGTTTTGTGAAAGTAACCGATAAGGACAGTGCCGTGCAAGCGCGCATATTGGCCCGCAAAGAGGGTATGCTGGTGGGATATTCCAGCGGAGCAACCCTTCAGGGCCTGTACCAGATCAAAGACGAACTCAAACCGGAGGATGTTGTTGTCCTGTTGTTTGCTGATCACGGCAGCAAGTACACCAGCAAGGTATTTAACGATGCCTGGATGGTACAACAAGGCTTTCTGACGCCCGAAGAAGTGGCTGCAGAAGCCCAAACACTCCCGGCCGCCCCCGTAGATGGTGCTGCCGTATTTTGCTAAATAAACACTTAAACAAGTCTGCAATATGAATCTCCTTCCGATCGATCGCCGAACCGGCCTCACCCGCGAAGAATTCATCGAAACGTACCTAAAGCCAAAACGCCCGGTCGTGATGACCGATGTGTCCCAGGATTGGCCAGCTACCCAGAAATGGACGTTCGACTACCTCAAGTCTGCTTATGGCCACCTGGAAGTGCCTTTAGTCGGTTCCGATTACCACAAACCCGGTCCAAATTACATGAAGAGCCAAATCTCCATGAAATTTGGTGATTACCTCGACCTCATCCAGGCTGGCCCTACCGAATACCGCATTTTCCTGTGGAATGTGTTCGAGCACGCGCCAGACCTCACCAAGGATGTATCCAACCCTACAATTTCTGACGGCTGGGTCGACAAGTTTCCGTTCATGTTCTTCGGCGGAGCCGGTGCAGTGACCAACCTGCATTACGACATTGACTGCTCAAACGTGTTTCACACCCACTTCTGGACGCGCAAACACATTGTGTTGTTCGATCAACAACAAAATGAATTGCTGTACAAACATCCGTGGACGGTGCAAAGCCACGTCAATCCGCTCAAGCCAGATTACGAGAAATATCCCGCACTGAAAAAGGCAACCGGATACGAAACCATCCTGACGCATGGCGAAACCTTGTTCATCCCGGCGCTCTGGTGGCACTACATTGTTTATTTGGACGGCGGTTTCTCCCTCAGCCTGCGTTCCCGCGACAGCTATGCCACGCAAATGAAAGGCCTCATGAACATAGCCCGCCACTTTATGGTTGACAAGGGAATGAACACACTTATGGGTGCCAATTGGAAAACATGGAAGGAGGAGCAGTCCATCATACGTGCCCAAAAAGCGATGACCCAGTCTGCTTCCTGATTTATGATTACCACAATTACTTCTGAAACATACACATAATGGATCTTTTTGCCCGAATTCTGGAACAGGCAGGCCCGCTTGGCAAATATGCCGAAGTGGCTGATGGTTATTATATGTTTCCCAAACTCGAAGGAGATTTGGGAAACCGCATGCGCTTCAAAGGAAAAGAAGTGGTATGCTGGAGCATCAACAACTACCTCGGCTTAGCCAACCATCCCGAAGTACGCCAGGCCGACGCCGAAGCGGCCGCCCGTTGGGGGTTTGCCTATCCGATGGGTGCCCGCATGATGTCGGGCGAAACCAACCTGCACAATGAACTGGAGCAGGGCCTCGCGCATTTTGTAGGCAAAGAGGACGGCTATTTGCTTAATTACGGCTATCAGGGCATCCTGTCGGTGATTGATTCCCTGCTGACGCGGCACGATGTGGTGGTGTACGACGCCGAAAGCCATGCCTGCATCGTAGACGCGCTTCGCATGCACTTGGGCAAACGCTTCGCCTTTACCCATAACGACCTCGACAGCTTCGTCAAGTGCCTCGACCGCGCCAAACGACTCACCGACGAAAATGGACAGGGGGGCATACTCGTCATCACGGAAGGCGTTTTCGGCATGCGGGGCGACCAGGGTAAACTGCGCGAAATTGCAGCCCTGAAAGAACACTACGGATTCCGCTTGCTTATAGACGATGCCCACGGCTTCGGTATGCTCGGCGCTACGGGTGCAGGCACCGCTGAAGAACAGGGTGTCACCGATGATGTGGACATCTACTTCAGCACGTTCGCCAAAAGCATGGCCCTCATCGGCGCTTTCGTAGCGGGCCCCAAAGAGATCATCCAGTTCCTCCGCTATAACATGCGTTCGCAGATTTTCGCCAAATCGCTCCCCATGCCATTGGTAGAAGGTGCCCTGAAACGCTTTGACCTGCTGAAAACACACCCTGAGTACCGGGAAAAGCTCTGGGACAATGTCCGCAAACTGCAAGGCGGCCTCCAGCAACGCGGGTTCGACATCGGTGACACCAACACCTGCGTAACCCCCGTGTACATGCACGGTGAAGTGGAAGAAGCCATGGCATTGGTCAAAGACATGCGCGAAAACTTCTCCGTTTTCTGCTCTATCGTGGTGTACCCGGTTATTCCCAAAGGCATGATCATCCTGCGCCTTATCCCTACAGCAGTACACACCGATGAAGACATCCAGATGACGCTTGATGCGTTCAGCGCTGTGGGTGCTAAATTGAAGGCGGGCGCTTATAAAGGGTACGTGCCCCAGCCCCTGTAACGGCGACTTCAGTCGCCGAGCTGCGACTTTAGGCGCAGCTCGGCGACTGAAGTCGTAGCTCGGCGACTGAAGTCGTAGCTCGGCGACTGAAGTCGTAGCTCGGCACCTGAAGTCGCAGCTCGGCACCTGAAGTCGCAGCTCGGCGACTAAAGTCGCCGTTACTCGGGCCGCATTTGTGGAAAAAAGAGTACTTCCTGTATGCTCGTCTGGTTGGTCATCAGCATGGCCAAGCGGTCAATGCCGATGCCAAGGCCCGACATAGGGGGCAAGCCGTACTCCATGGAGCGCAGGAAATCTTCATCAAGTGCCATGGCTTCCTCATCGCCACGGGCTGCCAGTTCGAGTTGTTCTTCAAAGCGGGCACGTTGATCCAGCGGATCGTTGAGCTCCGTGTATGCATTAGCGATCTCTTTGCGGTTGACGAACAGTTCAAAACGCTCTACCAATCCGGGTTTATCGCGGTGTTTTTTGGCCAATGGCGTCATTTCTACAGGGTGATCCATCACGAAAGTGGGCTGGATGAGATGCGGCTCTACCAAGGCGGAGAAGAGCTCATCAATCAGTTTGCCGCGGCCCATGCTGGCGTCTACATGGATGTGGTGTTGGTGGCATACGGCGCGCAAGCCCGCCTCGTCCATGTCAGCCACATCGTGGCCGGTATAATCCTGTATACCCTCATAAATGGGCAAACGGCGGTAGGGGCCTTTAAAGTCGATGACATTGTCGCCGACAGTTACCTTGGTGTCGCCATGCAATTCGAGCACAATGGCCGCGAGGCACTCCTCCACCATGTCCATCATCCAGTAGTAATCTTTGTAGGCCACGTATATTTCCATGGATGTAAACTCCGGATTGTGGGTACGGTCCATGCCCTCATTGCGAAACATTTTGCCGATTTCGTACACGCCGTCGAAGCCTGCTCCGATGAGGCGTTTGAGGTAGAGCTCATTGGCGATGCGCAGGTACAACGGCATGTCAAGCGTGTTGTGGTGGGTCACAAACGGGCGGGCCGCTGCGCCGCCGTGTATGGGCTGCAAAATGGGTGTTTCCACCTCGAGCCAACCGTGCTGATCGAAAAACCGGCGCATCGCGCTCACCACGCGGCTACGGGTGATGAATATCTGGCGGAACTCGGGGTTTACCGTCAGGTCTACGTACCGCATGCGGTAACGCTGTTCCGGATCGGTAAATGCATCATATATGTTGCCCTCGGCGTCGCGCTTGACGATGGGCAGGGGGCGCAGGCTTTTGGACAGAAACTGAAACGACTGGACGTGGATGGTCACTTCACCCGTCTTGGTGCGGAAAGCGAACCCCTTTATGCCCACATAATCGCCAAGGTCAAGCAGTTTTTTAACGGCTGTGTCAAAAAAGGACGTGTCTTCACCCGGTGCAATTTCTTCGCGACGCAAGTATAGTTGAATGCGTCCGGAGGTATCCTGCAGGTTCATGAAGAGCGCCTTGCCAGCTTCGCGCGTAGCCATGATGCGGCCCGCCAGGCTGACTTCCTGGTAGTTGAGGCGGTTTTTGGTGCCGTCTTCGAGAACTTCTTCCCGGTAGTGGGCTACGATATCGGCTGCCAGGTGGCTCACAGGGAATTGGCCTGCCGGATACGGGTTGATGCCCATATCAATCAGTTGTTGGAGTTTCTCGCGCCGTATTTGTTCTTGTTCGGTCATGTTGTGGTTTTGAAAACGCAAAAGTAACTTACCAAACAATACCAGATACCTGATTTGTTCCTTGTGTGGTTTTTTATGATATACCATTTCTTTTCTCTCTTTCTCCTCTCCTCTCTCTCCTCCCCTCTCTCTCCTCTCTCTCCTCTCTCTCCTCTCTCTCCCCGGATTTCATCCGGGGTTATTCGTGTTCGACCGCTACGCGGTCATTTTTGTTTGATTACATGCAGTATTTGGCGTAGTGCTGTTAGACAATTGGTTCACTATTTCATCAGGCGTTTTTTTTCCACACCAGTTTTGATCTGAACGACTAAAGGCGTAGACACCGGCTTTGACCATGCGCACAATCACCCAGCCTCGGGAGGGCACGATGTGTATTTTCTGATTGTTCTTGCCCGGAGCGGCCTCGATCACAGCCGCTCACAGTCTCTAATTTATGCAAAATACAAACCGATCTCTCCCTTTTCTTGGCTGCGTATTCCCTACTTGGCATGGGGGTAAAAAACAAGCGCCATCCTCTGATGAGAATGGCGCTTACAGAAGCTAACTGTTCAGGCTTTATTCTTCATTGACACCGCCAAAAAAGAGCGAAAAGCCTACGTCGAGGCCAAAGCCATTGTTGGTGACTTCAGTGTTCTCGTTTTCATAATTGTAGTAGGCCGTACCGTAGTTGGCACCAAGGTTGACGGATACGTTGTTGTGCAGGAAATACGCCAGTCCCAACCCGCCTTCAAGCTGCCTGATTTTGGGGTCGGTGCCTTCATCCAGGTTAAGGGATCCGAATCCGGCAAAAATGCGGCCATAGAGCTTGAGCGCGCTTGTTAAAGGGTAGTAGTAGCGCACTTCAGGGCCGAGGATGAACTGCGAAGTGGTGAAGGTTTCGCCATCTTCTATCTCTTGGCCGTTGATTTCTGTTTCTTCAATACGCTGGTGTGCGAAGTTTAAGTTGCCACCGATGGACAGGTTGTTGGCTACAAAGTAATGCGCGCTTGCACCCAGGCCAAAATTGACATAATTGTATTTGTACTCATCGGCACCAAACTCAGACTTATTGGTGCCAAAATCAATACCGAATGCAGTCCAGGGCGCTAATCCACGACCTTCTTGAGTAACTATTGTAGACAAGGGGCTGAAATTGTGCACATTCAGCATAAAGCGCCCTTTCTCGGTTTGCGCTTGCGCAGAAACCACTGCCACAACGGCAAAGAGCAAAATAAACGTTATTTTTTTCATGGTATTTCTTTATTTTCGTTGATGGTTGAGGAAAAGGGATTGGTTACTCGCCGCGGTTGCCGCCAAAAAAGACAGAAAAACCGACATCAAGGCCGCCGCCGAAATAGTTGTCTGTGCTCTCAAGGCTCCCTTCACCTGAAGTTGTATTCAAGCCATTGAGGTTCAGGCCAATGTTGACGGAAAAGTTGCGAGTGGGGAAAATGGCCGCGCCCACACCACCGCCAAACTGCACCAAATCACTCGTATCTTCTTCTGAACCTTCAACATCGAATTTTGCCTGGCCAAAAGAAGCGCCGCCTTTCACGTACACTTTGAACGCCGTGTTGAGGTCGAAATAATACCGTACTTCTGGACCAACGAGGAACAATGAACTGGTTAACTTATTGCCACCATCCGGCTCTAAGCTCTGGTTGAAAAAGTTCAGGTTGATGCCACCCGAAAAGTTGTCAACAATGAAGTAGTGAGCCGATGTGTTGAACCCAAAGTTGGTGAACTTGGCTTCGCTTTCAAAGCCATCGACTTTAATGGTAGAGGTACCAAACCCGATCCCCAACGAGTTGACGGGGGCCAACAACCCCTGGGCATTGGGTGAAATGGGTGCATAACTGTGTAAATTTAACATAAACCGGCCTTTTTCGGTTTGTGCGCCCAACTCAAGCGCGCCAAACATTAAAAAAGCGACGAACAATGAAACTTGCTGTTTTTTCATGTGTGTATGGATTTGGTGAATATTCAAGCAAATGTAAGGGTGATTGATCAATGGGTTGATCAATGATATTCTTTAAATGAAAAAAAAATTTTAATACAAACAAAAAACTGTTAATCAGTTATTTACATAGTACATATCGATTTCACCTTTGTTTTTCGCCGCTATTTTTCCGCGGTAGGTACATGGGTAATATTCTTTGACGATTTCATACACTTCGCCCGAGATGTTGATTTTGCCCCCTTCGCCAGCTTGTTCGATTCGGGCGGCAATGTTTACCGTATCGCCCCAGATATCGAATGCGAATTTACGGGAGCCCACTACGCCTGCTACCACCGGGCCGCGGTGTATGCCAATGCGGGCGTCATAACGGGGCATGCCTTTAGCGGCGCGTTCGGCGTTCCACTGATTGAGCCATAGTTGCATTTCGAGGGCTGCCGACACCATATCTTGTAATTGGGCACCGCCACCATTGGGCAGGCCGCCAGCGCACATGTATGCGTCGCCGATGGTTTTGATTTTTTCCAACTTATACTTGGTGATGATCTCGTCGAATGCCTGGAAACAACTGTCGAGTTCGCTCACCAATTGTTGCGGACTCAGTTTTTCGGCTATTTTGCTAAACCCTACAAAGTCGGCAAACAGCACACTCACGTCTTCAAAGTACCGTGCTTCGGTTCGCCCCCGCTGTTTTAGCTCGTCGGCTACCAAGGCGGGCAAGATGTTGAGCAGGAGTTTTTCAGAACGGTTTTGTTCTTCGCGGATAATGACGTTTTTCTGTCCCAGGGCCTTGGCGTGCTGACGGGCGCGGATGAAGCTGAAAAGCGATCCGCCAGCCAGCAACAACATGGCTGCGAGTGCGGAGAGGTAAAAGTTGCGGTTGGCATGCGCTTCACCCAAAGCAGCGTTGGCACTTGATAAAGCCAGCGAATCATACACAGATTCATACACCAGGGAATCCAGCAGGCTGCGCTGTTGCATGACCATCAGTGCAGCTTTCATTTGTTGCTCGGTCATCAGGTCAATGTCTCTTTGGCGGGCGGCCAACTGGGCGCGCAACACCTGGCTTTCGCTGAGGAGCAACGCTTCTTTCTGCGCCAACTGGGTGGTGATGTGCCGGTTTTTGCTCACCTCTTCCTGAAGGCCCGACAACTCCTCCCGCAATTCCTGTCGGGTAAGGGGAGGGGGGTAGCCTGCGGGATTATTTGTGGCCCCGGGGGTTACCACATTGGCTTTGGCATCGACAGATTCGGCAGATTTACCTACCTTGGGTGCGAGTACTTTCATGGCCTGCAGGTTATCGGCCATGATGCCCTGTTGGCCCGACGGCAGTTTAGCCACCAATTCGTTGCTCTCTTCGTAGCGTTTCCAGGCTTTTTTGGTGTCCCCGCGGCGCTCCAGCACTTTGGCCTGCCGGTTAAGGGCCATGGCCTGAACATCTTTGGCACCGGCTTTTCGGGCGGTTTTTTCGGCTTCTTCGGCCGAGTTAACCGATTCTTTCAGGTTTCCGGCGTTGTAATACGCATCAGACAACCGGATGAGCAGGGTGGCTTTGTCTCTGCCTGAAGCGCTGCGCACTTCGGCTTTCAGGGACTCTATTTCGCTTGTTTGTGCCAGCAGTGTAACACTCTTGAACAACAGGCAAATCATCAACAGAAAAAAAATACGCGTATTCATGGCAGTGAAAATATTTGTCAGGCAATAGAGGGCAGCAGAAGGATTAATTCGACATTTGCCGAAAAGCACCACAAAAATACATCATGGATACCATTTCCTTTTGAAAATGAACAAACGTTGTGCCCAAATCTTTACGTATCTGAATATTGTAGTCAAAACTTACTGGTTTATTGGATATTCAAGCATTTATTGACACCTATATAGACGCTCAGGAGCTTGATCGCTTACTGCTCAACGCCCGACAGTATCCGTGGGTGGATGTTCCTTATGCGGTATTGCAGATTGAGGCCTTGCAAAAACTGCGCATCAAAGCGCCAGCCTGGTTCAACACGCACCTCCGTTTTCCGGCTTCGTTGAGTGTTGAACAAGCTTCATCTGAACGCACTGCCGGATTCAAGGCCGGGTTGTTTTCCGGCCAACGCATGGCCGATTTGAGTGGTGGACTTGGCATAGACACCTGGGCGTTCAGCAATCGGTTTGAACGCGTGGATTATGTAGAAGCTCAATTGGCATACCGTGCCGCTGCTGTGCACAATTTCAGCGTATTGGGTCGACAAAATATTGTTGTACACCAATCAGATGCAGAAACATTCCTGCGCAACACTACGGAGGCTTTTGACCTGTTGTACCTCGATCCGTCGAGGCGAGATGCGCAGGCCCGCAGGGTCTTCCGCCTGGAAGATTGCTCCCCTGATGTCATTGCGTTGCACGATCTACTGTTTGACCACACCAATACTGTACTGCTCAAGGCGGCACCCATGCTCGACATTCGGGAAGCGCTCCGGCAGTTGCAAACAGTTCGTTCGGTTTGGGTGGTTTCGGTATTGGGCGAAGTGCGCGAAGTGTTGTATCAGCTGGGGCCTTTGCCTTGTCCAATAGACCGGGTGCCCGTAGAAGCCGTGTGTTTAGGCGCAGATGCGTTGCATTTTCGTTTTACTGTCGAAGAAGAGCGCATGGCGGCTGTGGGTTATTCACAGCCCGGCGATTGGCTGTACGATCCAGACGCTGCACTTTTGAAGGCTGGCGCACTAAAAAGTGTCGCGCAGCACTTCGGACTACACAAGCTGCACGCCAACACACATGTATACACCTCCTCCCAACCGATTGACGGGTTTCCAGGCAGGCGGTTTCGGCTCGAACAGGTGGTTCGGTACGATAAAAAAGCGGTTGAAACAGCAGTGCCTGACAGGCGGGCGCATGTAGCTGTTCGTCAGTTTCCGGATCGTGCAGAGGATGTGCGCAAGCGTTTGGGATTGAAAGACGGAGGAGACGTCTACTTATTTGGCGTCACGTTGCTCGACGAGCAAAAACGAATTCTGGTGACCCGCAAAGCTTAAGGGAATGTTTACCGAAGGGTATCCTGTACATCCACAAAAGTATCTTGCGGGGGCAGGGGCAACGGTTGCGGGGCGGTGTAGGGCACTTCCCGCGGATACTCTACCGGCGCTTTTTCATAGCGCGGGGGCGTGCGCATCCAGCGTCGGTAGGTACGCGGTGCGCAGGAGTTGATGAACCAGTTGCCGACTGAGAACAAAATCAGGAACAAAATGACCCAACCCGCCCAGCCGGGCAGGGGTACAAACTGTTGGGGCGGCGGTGGCGGTGGCGGCGCTTTTTTATGAAAACCATCCAAAGGCAAATCCAGGCGCTTGTATTCCTCCATCCAGTTGCGCCGCAACTCTTCTATGATGGGCCGGAGTGACTGGGCAATTGCAAGGTATGCTTCTTCTTCGGGTTGGGTTTCTTTAAGCGACTTTTTGGGGCCAAAAGGCGGGAACAGGGCCAGCCTTGAATGTTGTTTCCACATGGACGGTGCTACCGGAATGGGGCACACACGGATGTAATCTTTGCCTAAGCGTTGAAAACGTTCAACGGCCTTTGGGATTTCCTCATTTTCGATGTAATTGATCATGTAGGAATTATGGCTCACCAAAAACAGATAAATGTGGGCTTCTTCCAGTTTTTGGGGCAAGCTGGGGTGGTAAGGTGTATTGGGCTTTGGGGGGGAATACCAGAAGAACAGCAGGTTCCAGGGTACGGGCAACTCCGGAGCCTTTGGTGTTGCTCTGTTGTGCCAGATGCGCAAAAAGTACTGCTCCTCCAGCGGCTTTAGCCAGTTCAGCAGCTTAACAAGGTAAGCAGCGTCATTAGGGGCGAAGGAGATGTACACGTTGAGCATAAGCAGGTTGGAATATTCCTGCAATGTTAGGGCATTATAGAAACATATCTCGAAACATAATTTACAACAACGCGCACTGCGGCGCTTGATTGATGTCAGGGTGCCTTCTGATCTCCGTCATCCATCGGTCAAACCCGGAGGGGCGACCTTTGAGCCATTGCCGAAAACACTCGGTAACAAGCGCATGGAAATCATTTTTTTACTCATCCTGATCAGTTTAGTAGTGGCCGCCGGTTTTCTGCTGGCTTACTTCTGGGCGGCCCGAAACGGCCAGTTTGATGACGATTACACGCCGTCGGTACGCATATTATTTGACGACGACATTTTACCAATCAATACAACTAACCTTCAATCAACGCAAACAAGCGATGAGCCGAATTGAACATTTTCAGTATGATAACCGGATTGTGCGCGCCTTTGGCGTAGCATCTTTCATTTGGGGTTTAGTGGGTATGCTGGTGGGGCTAATCATGGCCCTTCAGCTCATTTACCCCAACTTGAACTTTAGTGCTTATGGCATTCCGTTTTTCTCCTTCGGGCGTTTGCGTCCGCTCCACACCAACGCCGTTATTTTTGCCTTTGTAGGCAACGGTTTGTTTATGGGGGTTTACTATTCCCTGCAGCGCTTACTTAAAGTGCGCATGTTCAGCGACTTTCTGTCCTGGGCGCACTTTTACCTGTGGCAGCTTGTTATTTTGGGCGCAGCCTTCACTTTACCATTAGGCATGACCACCAGCTCGGAATATGCCGAGTTGATCTGGCCATTAGACCTACTTATCACGGTGGTGTGGGTATTGTTTGGCATCAACATGTTCGGAGCCATCCTCAAGCGGCGCGAAACGCACTTGTATGTAGCCATTTGGTTTTACATCGCCACGTGGGTAACGGTTGCCATCCTGCACATTGTGCGCAGCTTTGAGTTGCCGTACAGCCTGACCGCCAGTTATCCCTTGTTTGCGGGTGTGCAAGACGCGCTGGTGCAATGGTGGTACGGGCACAACGCCGTGGCGTTCTTTCTGACAACGCCCTATCTCGGCGTCATGTACTATTTCCTCCCGAAAGCCGCTAACCGCCCTGTATACTCCTACAAACTATCCATCATCCACTTTTGGGCATTGATTTTTATATACATCTGGGCGGGCCCTCACCACTTGTTGTATTCGTCGTTGCCCGACTGGGTACAGTCGCTCGGTACCGTCTTTTCCGTGATGCTCATCGCGCCTTCCTGGGGTGGCATGCTCAATGGGCTGCTCACGCTTCGGGGTGCCTGGGACCGTGTTCGGCAGGATCCTGTTCTGAAATTCATGGTGGTGGCTGTCACGGCTTATGGCATGGCCACCTTTGAGGGGCCGATGTTGTCCATCAAAACCGTAAACGCCATCAGCCACTTTACAGACTGGACGATTGCGCACGTGCACGTGGGTGCTTTGGGCTGGAACGGTTTTCTCACGTTTGGCATGTTGTACTGGTTGTGGCCACGCATGTACAAAACAACGCTTTTTTCCACCAACTTAGCCAACATTCACTTTTGGCTGGGCACGCTGGGCATCGTGTTTTATGCAGTGCCTTTGTATTGGGCGGGCTGGACGCAATATTTCATGTGGCGCGAATTTACCCCGGAAGGCACCCTGGCCTGGGGCAATTTCTTAGATACCGTGTTGCAAATTCTCCCTATGTACGCCATCCGGGCAGTCGGTGGACTCCTGTATTTTGTCGGTGTGTGCATTGGCGTGTACAATTTATTCAAAACAGCCGCTCAAGGCTCTTTCATGGCCAATGAGGCTGCCGAAGCGACGGCTCCCGAGCGCCGCGTGGTGCCTTTGGCTCCCGGAGAACACTGGCACAAATGGATTGAAGGCAGGCCCATGCAAATGCTGCTGTGGAGCACCATTCTGATTGCCATTGGCGGTATTGTGCAAATCGTGCCTATGGTGTTCATCGAAAGCCAGGTACCCAAAATCGCTTCGGTAAAACCCTACACCCCACTGGAACTTACCGGACGCGATATCTACATCCGCGAAGGTTGCGTGGGTTGTCACTCACAGCAAATCAGGCCATTCCGCGCCGAAACGGAGCGATACGGCGAATACTCCAAGAGCGGCGAATACATCTACGACCGGCCATTCCTTTGGGGATCTAAACGCACAGGCCCTGATCTGGCCCGACAAGGGGGCAAGTACCCCGATTCGTGGCATTACAACCACATGATTGAGCCCCGAACCATGTCGCCCGGCTCCATTATGCCTCAGTATCCCATGTTGGCAGAAAATAAACTCGACCTCAGCCTTTTGCCCAAGAAAATAAACGCGCTCCGCAGCCTCGGACACCCCTATCCAAAGCATTTTGAGGACATAGCCGTCACGGAGGCCCATAAACAGGCCAAAGCAATTGCTCAAAACCTCAAGGAGCAAGGTGTGGAAGATGAAGGCATGGAGCAAACCGAAATGATGGCTATGATCGCTTATCTGCAAAGATTAGGCACCGACATCAAAGCTCAAAAGACAGCAACAAAATGATCCTGAACCACTTGCAAACCACATAAACTTTAAGACATGTACAAATACCTGCTTCAATCTATCGAAGGCATTGCATGGTTCGGCACGGCTGCCTTGCTGATTTTCTTCGTCGTGTTCTGCGTGGCGCTCTGGCGCGCCTTCAGCAGCCACAACGATGAAATGCAGTACATGGCCGAAATGCCTTTAAAGGACTAATTTTTCTCCTCCAACGTCAACCTGTTTCAAAATGAACCTGGTAAAAGTACAAACCACATTACTGTTATTGGCCACAAGCTCTACCCTGTGGAGCCAGGCTGCACCTGTGGCAGAAGCGCCTGTTGCTACAGATATGTTGCCTAAAATCATGGCCTACATCCTTGTCGGTGCCGCAGCCTTGTTGTTCATCATCACGATGTACTACGTCGTAACCGTCAATCAATACCTGTATAGCCGCGTCGTGGCGCTGGAAGCTGCCAAAAACGGCGTTGTTATACCAGAACCAGACATGGCAGTGGCATCGTCGGCGGATTCCTTCTGGACGACCATGCGCAAAAAATACTGGGAAAACGCCGTGCCCATCGAGCAGGAAAGCCAGATCATCTCACACCACGATTTTGACGGCATCCGTGAGTTGGACAACAGTCTTCCGCCCTGGTGGGTCAACATGTTCATCCTTACTGCCATTTGGGCGGCCATCTTCATGTTCTACTACCACTTCGGCGGTGGCGGCCCCAATCAGGTGGAATACTACGAACAAGAGGTGGCCCAAGCCAAAAAGGAAATCGCCATTGCCTTAGCCGGACAATCCAACGCCGTGGACGAAGCCAACGTGACGGCACTGACCGACGCCAGCGCGCTGGGCGAAGGGGAATTGATTTACAAAAACAGTTGCGTTTCATGCCATGGACAGGCAGGCGAGGGCGGCGTAGGCCCCAACATGACAGACGAATACTGGATCCACGGTGGAGGCATTAAAAACGTCTTCAAAACCATCAAATACGGTGTGCCGGAAAAGGGCATGATCGCCTGGTCGGCTCAGCTTAAACCAGCCGACATGCAGAAGGTGGCCAGTTACATCCTGACCCTCGGAGGCACCAATCCGCCCAATGCCAAAGCGCCGCAGGGGGTCATTTACCAACCGGAAGGGGCGGCCGCAAGCGCCGATTCTTTGGCCAAACCGCAGTAAACGAGTTAAACGACACAAAAACCAACCACGCCATGTCTGCTCAACCATTTCTGGACGAATTTATAGATGATGCTGCCGAGTACCGAGACCATATTGCCACGGTTGATCAGGATGGAAAACGCATTTGGATTTATCCCAAAAAACCATCCGGGCGCTTTTACAACGCCCGAACCTTAGTGAGTTTGGTGTTCCTCGCGGTATTTCTCATTATGCCTTTCATCAAGGTTAATGGCGAGCAGTTTCTGTTGTTTGACGTCATTTCGCGCAAGTTTGTACTCTTCGGTATTTTGTTTACGCCGCAAGATTTCCACTTGTTTGTGCTCGCCATGCTCACATTCATCGTGTTCATCATTTTGTTTACGGTGGTTTATGGCCGTTTGTTTTGTGGTTGGGTTTGTCCGCAAACGATTTTTATGGAAATGTTTTTCCGAAAAATTGAATACTGGATTGACGGCGATGCCACCGCGCAACGCAAATTAAACGCCATGCCGTGGACGATGGAAAAAATCAGGAAGCGGACGATCAAATACGCGGTCTTTTTTACCATATCGGTGGTGGTGGCCAACTATTTTCTGGCGTACATCATCAGCATGGATGAGGTGTTGAAAATAATAGCACAACCCTTGTCTGCCAATTTGGGTGGCTTTTTGGCCATGTTGGGCTTTTCTTTTGTCTTCTTTTTTGTGTTTACGTTCATGCGGGAGCAAGTATGCACTACCATTTGTCCGTATGGTCGGTTGCAGGGCGTGCTGCTTGTCAAAGACAGCATTGTGGTGGCATACGACTACATACGTGGTGAACCCCGGGGCAAAATAAAAAAGCACGAACACGCCCACAACCCGATGCTGTCCATTCAGCAGGCGGCAAAACCATTGGGCGATTGTATTGATTGTAAATTGTGCGTGGCCGTTTGCCCTACCGGCATAGACATCCGCAACGGCACCCAGTTGGAATGCGTCAACTGTACTGCCTGCATCGACGCCTGCGATGAAGTGATGGACAAAGTCGGAAGGCCCCGCGGTCTTGTCCGTTACGATTCCATGACCGGCATCGAATTGGGCAAACACCGCATTTTCACCCCCCGTGTTTGGGCGTATTCGGCCATCTTGTTGTTGCTGGTCGGTTTTGACGTGTTTTTGCTGGCCAACAGGGGCATGGTGGAAACCATCATTCTGCGTTCGCCCGGCCAAATGTACCAAAAACGCGACTCGACGCACTTGAGCAACCTGTACACCTATACCATCATCAACAAATCGCCTCAATCTTTGCCCGTGGAGCTGGTTTCATCCACGCCGGGGGTAAAAATTGAATTGATTGGGCAACCCATTGAGCCCATTGTTAAGGGAACCAAGAGCCAGGGTGCTTTTTTCATAGTGATGCACAACGACTCCTTAGCCAGCCGCACCACCCCCATTGTGATTGAGGTGATGAGCGGTGGCAAAAAAATAGATGAGGTAAAAACCAATTTTATGGGGCCTAAGTGATTTGGGCTTGTTGAAAATGGACTGCAAACTTTAAAACAAAAAAGAAGATGAACTGGGGATATGGCATAGCAATCGTGTATGGCATCTTTGTCGCTGGCATGTTGGGCGCTGTTATCGCTTCTACACGGCACGATCCGGGCCTGGTGAGCAAAAAATATTACGATCTGGACTTGAACTATCAAGCGCATTTTGATAAAAAACAACACACGGCGGACTTGGCCACAGCGTTGACGGCCGCGTTTGATGCCGAGCAGCGCGAACTGGTGCTTGCTTTCCCGGACAGCCTGTCGGTAGAGCGCGGGGCTATTCAGTTCAGGCGTGCGTCTACCACAAAAGATGATTTTTTATACCCCATTCCTGCGGTATCCAGCGGTGCCAATTGGCGCATGCCTGCTGGCAGCATGGCATCCGGACGCTGGCTGATGGACATTGAATGGGTGAGCAACGGCAAAGGATACTTTTACGCTACATCGATTATGGTGCCTCCTGCCAAATAAATACAATGCCGATGTGGTACACTGCGTTTTTGCTTGGGCTGGCGGGCAGCCTGCATTGTGTGGGCATGTGTGGCCCGCTCATGCTGGCCATGCCTTTGCCTGCGGATGCACGCCGGGTAGCAATGGCCCAGACGCTGATGTATCAGAGCGGCCGCATCCTCACGTATGTGGCATTGGGTGGCTTTTTTGGTGTATTGGGCCAGGGTATAGCCATCGCCGGTTTTCAGCAAGCTTTATCGATCGTGGCCGGTGCGGCCTTGATTGCTGCGGCATTGTTTAGCACACAATGGGAGCGCACGGTGCTGCAGGTACCGGGTTTGGCTCAGCTTACCCGGCAAGTACAGCGGCAGATGGGTCGCTTGTTGCGCACACATGCCCACGGAACTCCTTTTGTGTTGGGTCTATTAAACGGCCTGGTGCCGTGTGGACTGGTGTATGCAGCGGTGGCAGGGGCCATCAGCACCACCAATGGGCTGCATGGTGCTGTGTTCATGATGCTTTTCGGATTGGGCACCCTGCCCTTGCTCCTGGTGCTCATGTGGAGCGGACAGCGCATCCCGGTAGCCATACGAAGCCGTTTTCGGTATGTGCAACCAGCCCTGCTTTTGATAGCAGCTGCATTGCTCCTTTATCGGGGCTTTCACCTCGACCTCTCCCTTTTCTACGGCGCTGTGCCACCCGCAATCCCAGATTGCCACCAATAAACACTTGTGCTGAAACAGATCGGAAAACCCTTTCTGATCGGTTAATTTCCCCCTTTCGTCGTGTCTGCTTTGTATTGTAGATAAGTCGCAGCATTTTTGCAAACGCAAGTCCTCCACTCCTCAACTCCTCCCCCTCTCAACTCTCAACTCCTCAACTCCTCAACTCCTCCCCTCCTCCCCTCCTCCCCTCCTCAACTCCTCAACTCCTCCACTAAAAAAATGCTCACAACAAAATCCCTCTTTTCAGCCGAAGGGCTTGACGACCGCAGCCTCGAATTTTTAGCCAACGCCATCGAGCAAAATAATTTACCCGGTTTCGACTACTTTGAGTTCAAACGTGCCGTCGTCAACTTGCGGGAAATGCAGTTAGAGGAATCCATCGCATACAAGAGCGCCTTCACCACTGCGGCTACGGTTGGCCTCACCAAAGACAAATTAGTAGAAACCGCCAACTACTACCGCAACCTGTTGTTAAAAGAAAAAGATCAGTTCGAAACCGCCCTGTCGGCTCAACATGCCAACAAAATACACGCCAGGGAGGCGGATATTAAACGACTCCAGGACCAGATTGAGCGCCACAAAGCAGAGGTCAGCCGCCTGCAGGATGAAATTGGCGGCTACCTCAATGAAGTAGAAGCAGCTCAAACCCAAATGAACCTCGATGCCGAAAAATTAGATAAAGCCAGGTCTAACTTTGAAAAAGCCCATCAGGCAGTGCTGTTGCACATTGACCGCGACGTCGAAAACATACACAAATACCTTTAACGCGTTTTCATAGGTAAAGCGCACGCACAAAACCATGCAAACCAAAACGTTCTGGCAAAGGCCCGAGGGCATCACCGGTGGACTCTTACTGACCGCCGCAATACTCGGCGGCGGATACCTCCTGTATGCCTCGCTGCCCACCCTGATTGTGCTGGCATCCAACACCCTGTACTTAGCTGGAATGCTGGCGCTGTTGGCTGGCCTCATTTACGTAGTGCTGGATCCCAAAATGCGCAACCTCATTTGGTACCTGTATAAATCGGCCATGCGCAGCATCACCGGCCTGTTTGTCAAAATTGACCCCATTTCCATCCTGAAATCGTACATCAAAGCGCTGGAGGACAACCTCAGGAACCTCAGCAAGCAAATCGGGCAACTGCGCGGTCAAATGCGTCAACTGAAAGGCATCATAGACACCAACACCGCCGAAATACAAAAAAACATGCAAATGGCCGATAAGGCCAAACAAATACAGGACGATAAAAACCTCACCCTCTCTACCCGGAAAGCGGGTAGACTGCAGGAGGCCAATGCCAAATACGACGTGCTTTACCAGAAAATGGAGGGCCTGTACCGCATGTTGACCAAAATGTACGAAAACTCGGAGATCATGATGGAAGACACCCGCGATCAGGTGATGATCAAAGAGCAGGAGTACAAAGCCATCAAAGCCAGCCACAGCGCCATCCAGTCTGCCATGTCTATCCTCAAAGGCGACCCCGACCAGCTCGCCATGTTTGACATGGCCCTCGAGGAAATGGCCGAAGAAGTGAGTCAAAAAGTAGGAGAAATGGAGCGGTTTATGGACACCAGCAAAAACCTGATGGACAGCATTGACCTGCAGAAAGGCGTATTCGAAGACGAAGGCATGCGCATGCTGGAAGCCTGGCAAGGCAAAACCGAACCGTTAACGCCCAAAACAGCGCCATTAGACCTCAACGCCCCACGCAAGGAACTGCTGAAGGAAGACAACGATTATCACCAATTGTTTGAGTAACGGCGACCATTAGACTACATGCCTTGGGTGAATCTACAGCATTCGAGGCTGCACTCCCCTACCCTGCCTCATTTTTTGTAAAGCGCTCCAGCACTTCCGGCAGGCGTTTTTGAACCGCTGCACTTTGCCGAAACACCCAATATGTTTCTTTTGCTGTGCGGGTAGCTTCGTCGAACACCACCACAGGGGCCGGGTAGTCTGTCCCAATGCGGCAATGCATCCATGCCTGATCCAGCGGCGTCATTTTCCACGGCTCGTAAATCAAAGGGGCGGGCACGGTGGCCAATTCGGGCACCCAGGTGCGCACAAAGTCGCCGTTGGGGTCGTGCCGCTCACTTTGGGTAGTGGGGTTGTATATGCGCAGGGTATGGTATCCGGCCGTACCGGCATGCATCTGCCACTGCGGGTAATGGATGCCCGGCTCAAAGTCGAGGAACACCTTGGCTAAGTAACGGGCCCCGATGCGCCAGTCTTGCCACAGGGTAAAAGCCCAGAACGTAGCCAACATGGCCCGCATGCGGAAATTGAGGTATCCGGTTTCGTTGAGGCAACGCATGCAGGCGTCGATCATGGGAAACCCGGTATGGCCAGTAGACCAGGCGATGAACAGAGATTCGTCTTGCCCACGGGGCAGGCCTTCAAAGCCCCGGTTGATGTCTTCCCATTCGATGCGATAGTCGCTTTCTAATTTTTGGATGTGGTGGCTGCGCCACGCCAGGCGGCTCTGGAACGCGCTTATGGGTTTGGCCATACCGGCATGGGATTTGGCAAGTTCAGCGGACTGCCAGATTTGCCGGGCCGACAAACATCCGAAAGCCAGATAAGGCGATAAGCGGCTGCAAGCACGACGGCTTTCCGCCGGTTTGGAGATATGGCGGCTGTAACGCAACGCCCTTTGTTGGGTAAAGCTGTCAAGGTATCGTTGTCCGAACGATACGCCGCCGGGTTGCATCACTGCGTTGGCTTCCCGCAAGTGCGGCGGGAGGGGTTGGTTCAGCGCCTGCGCGAGGGGCGCGGGCAAGTGCTGAAGTGGTCTGGCGCACGTCCAGTTGGGCTCCAGCATGGGCGATAACATGGCTTCGTTGAACCGCTCCGTCCAGCCATGTCGGCTGCGCAGTGCGCGTCCCACGCCATCCTGGGGGTATTCCTTCCACACCACGCCCTGTTGGCGGCACCAGCGTGCCAAGGCCTTGTCGCGGGTGTACGTAGCAGCCAGGCCGGTCTCCTGGTGGCTGTGCATGGTGCTGAAAGGAAGTTGTTGATGGATCATGTCGAGCACCTCCACCACCTCCCGGTGTACCATGAGCAGGTCGTGGCCTTTGTCGCGCAGCGCAACCTGCAATGCGGTGAGGCTTTGGTAAATAAACCGGCCATGCCGCACGTCGTACTCCGGCAGGGCCAACATGGATGGCTCAAACACATACAGAAACAGCAGCCGTGCACCGCTGTTCACTGCTGCGGCAATGGGCGCGTGGTCGGTGAGCCGGAGGTCTCGTTTGAACCAGACGAGGTGAATTGGCGTGTTGGACATGCAGGAAATTTAACCATTTGGGGCGGGAATGGTTTTATGGTGATGCCAAACATTTGTATAACCATGCCACTCGCATGGAACATCAATTTCGAATGACCCCCACGGGCATATCGTGGTCAAATGTACCTTTGAGTTGAGGGTTTTGTTTATGCTCATAGGTAGACCAAGCCCGGTCGCGCACACTTTTTTTGACATAGTCATAGATTTCCTGAATGGAAATAACATTGTCAAAATTATCATCTGCAGCTCCCCTCAATCCACGGATGTAGTAATACGTAAACATACCCATTTGCAAAGGGTGATCTTCAAGCGATGTTTCATTAGGCTGCGACGACATCAACAGCGCCAAGCCATTGCCGGAAGAAGCCAGGGTAGCGTAATACAGGGCTTCTACTTCCAAATCGCTCATGGCCTTGCTTTGCAACGTTGACTTTTTATCCCACGTTCCTGAAAAACAGGCATCGGCAACACATATTTTCTTACCTGCCTTACTACGGTTGACGATGTTCCGCAAATCCTCATGTTTGATGTATTGATCATGCGCCACAAACATGTTGGGGCCGCCATGCCCGGAAAAGTAAAATAACAACAAGTCGTTTGTGGTAGCTTGGGCAAACAAATCATTGGCAGCATTCAGGATGTTAGTCCTCGTTGCATTGTAGTCTTTTAACAATCGAATTTGCCCGGATGGTACACTTCCTCCTTCCGGGCTGCGCATAAAGTCATAAACAGCCTGCGCGTCATCATCGCAAAAGTTCAGGTCATTAATGCCCTGTGCTGCCGAGTACTTCGAAACACCAACCACCAAGGCCCACACTTTGGGTCTTGTGGTACTGCTCCCGGAAGTTGCATTTGGCGTGGAAGCGGTGAACTGGTCCGATTCCAGTAAAATACCGCTGTCCCAGGTTCCGGACTGCATGACCCGGCCATTTTCATCATACATGACCCCTTTCCCGTGGTATTTGTAATCTTTAAAATATCCTTCGTACCGCTTTCCGTCAGACAATCGAAAAGTCCCTTTGTAAAATTCGTCGTTTTTCCAGGTGCCCTCAAAAGTACAGCCTGGAAAAGAGGCATTGTTTGCGTGGTACGTGCACTTGCCCTGCCCGTGGCGCTTTCCATCAACCCAGTTTCCCTCATATCTTTTCCCGTTATACACCCAACAATAAGTACCTACGCCATTCTCACAATCGCCTGACGGACACCCCTGAATTTCTTTGATGTACACGTCTTTAGAGAATTCCAGCAACGCCAAACTGCCGTCTACATAATGAAATTTTTTCCAGATGTATTTTGAGTTTTTATTCAGTGCAGCCTTTTCATTGGCATTATTGATAAAAAACTCATCGTGGGGGTGCACAGCAAAATAAGCTGAATTGTCGGACTTCCACCATTCATCATTTTCATCTGCTACACAATAATAAAAATCGGTAGACAGAGAAGCGTTTACGTTCACATCCCAGAAATCGAACGGTTTCATGGTTTCATTTGGCTCCAGGGCATACCACCCCCTGGTTTTCCAGCTTCCTTCAAAGTGAAAAGCCAATCCAATATACAGTTTATACGATGTGCTGTTCGTAATGCGCAATTGGGCTAAAACCGTATTGGCCATCAAAAGGCCCACCGCCAACAGGCAAAACATGCGTTGCAAAAAAATGGCTGTTTTCATTTCGTCATTTTTATAGGTATCAAAATCGTTTATAATTAGCGGACAAAGTTAAAATCTCTTAACTAAATAATCCATCATACGTTAAGAAAAAATCAATTGCCATTTCATTTACATTTATTGGGAACTTGTTAAGATACGTCGATTGTTATTCCGGTAAATTTGTGGCTATTATCGTAGATACGCCTTCAGAATTTGTTTGCCTTCTCTATTCACCATACAATATTACTAAAATGATCAAACAATCGTTTGCCCTGATTTTCATCACTTTGCTTGCCCTGAACATGCAGGCGCAAAACACCCGCTCTACCGACCAGGTATCCAGAGCACTCGAAAACCTCGACGTTTTCCGTAATTACAAACAGTTCCGAACCAACTTCGAAACGACAACCGCCGACGCCGGTAAAAACCTGAAGTACTACGACGACTACGTCCGCCTCAACGTAGCCTACAACGCCATTCAAGAACAGTATAACGGCTTGTTGCACGACATCAAAGCCGACCTCTCCGACTGGAAAACGATCCAGCGCATGGTCAAAAGCCCAAAAGACTTTGCCGACCGCTACCTTGAAGAATACAACGCCGTCATCGGGGCGTACAACACCAATTTTAAACCCATTTACAACGACGTGAACGCCCGCAGCCTCAGCAGCGGCGGCAAGGCATTGCCCCCCATATTGGCCGCCGTTGGGTTGGAGCTGTTTATCCAGGTTGTTGATCTGATCAAAAGCCGCAACGAAGACAAAGACCTGGCCATGAACAGCATACTGGGCACCATCAACCAGCACTTCGTCCAAAAACTGGAAATGCGCAGCTGGTCACAACTCAACGTTCCCAAACCAACCCAGGTCAATCCAAATCAAAATAATGGCAACACGCAAGATAAGTGGCAACAACAAAGCAATGCCACCAACACGACCAACCGCACCACCACCGAGAATGTAGAAGTGCCCACTCCCCTGTTCGAACGGCTGAATGGCTGGCTGGAATTTAATTTCATGAACACCAACAGCCAACCCGAGCGCATGGGCTTCGCCCGCAGTGGTGGTGGTAAAAACCTGACCGTAGAGGTACTCCGCCCACAAAACGGACAGGTCATCTCCAACGACGTACCCGTCAACATCGGTTACTACAACTCTGCCGCGACATACCCGGAAGGCACGCAGTTCCAGATCAAGGCTTTCAACACCGCAGGCATGTACGTTTTCGCCCTCAACTCGGGCAACCGCGTCGAAATGCTTTATCCCTTCCGAAATGAAGCCTTCGTAAACTGCAGCCAGATAATAGGCAACGGCAAAGACCTCACCGTGCTGCCCGCATCTTTTGTGGTGGGCCAGGACCTCAACAAAGTAACCACCCTGCCAGCGCCCGACTGCTCTACCACACCACCTACAGAACGATACATCACCATCACCGGAGCAGGTACCCGCGAAACCTTGTGCGTTGTGCTCTCCCGATCTGAACTCGACACCTCCACCCTCGCCAAAGAAATAGAAGCCGCCACAGGCGAACTGCCCGAGCGCCTCGCCAAAGTATTCGGCGACAAAATGATCGGCCTCGATGAAGCGCAACTGACCATGACCGATAACCGCATGGAGTTCAATGCCGACAGCAGTACAAAAAACGTGCTGCCCATTGTGTTTTACATCAACCGGAAATAAACCAGCCTGCCGACGAGGCGATTCTCCATCGCCTCGTCGGCTTTACCATAGCCTTAACCTATATTTGCAAATTCTTATGCTACACCATTGACTACATGAAACCGCTCGCCTTTCTGCTCCTGTTTGCGCTCCAATGCCCCCTGATCGCCCAGCGTGACCTTACCACCACCAACCAACCCAAACGCATTGCCCTCCTGATCGGCAATGCCAACTACCAACATGCCACAAAACTAAGCAACACCCTGAACGATGTTACCTCCATGGAGTCCGCTCTGCGCCAACTGGGCTTCGATGTCATTTCTGTTAAAGATGCTACCCTGCGCGATATGGACAACCGCCTCGATGAGTTTACCACCCGCATCGAAACCGGTCGCTACGCTGTAGCCCTCTGCTTCTACTCCGGTCACGGCCTGCAGGTAAATGGAGAAAACTACCTCGTACCCACCGACGCCAACCCCCAGCGCGAGGCCGACGTGCGCTACTCCTGCCTGAACGCCCAACGCATACTCGACCGCATGGAAGGCGCCCGCGCCGCCACCAAAATACTGCTGCTGGACGCCTGCCGAAACAATCCCCTCCCCAAGTCATGGGGCCGCACTACCGGCGGTGGACTCGCTTTCATGCAAGCCCCACAAGGCACCTTCATTGGCTTTGCTACCGCACCCGGCACCATAGCGTCCGATGGCACCGGACGCAACAGCCCTTACACCTCCGCCATCCTTAAACACCTCAACACCCCCGGCCTCGACATCCACCAGGTGTTCACCCGCGTGGCCAGCGTCACGCAGGAGTTGGCCGCCAAAGAAGGAAAAACCCAGACGCCATACATTAGCTCCAACCTGACTGGCGATTTCTATTTCGCCAACCCTGTTCAAACCAATCCCAACCCCGCAACCCCTGATCCTGATGACTCCGCCAAACCCGACAGCGACCATGACGGCGTACCGGATGCCGCCGACAAATGCCCCGACGAGTACGGCACCCTCAACGGATGCCCCGACTCCGATGGCGATGGCATCACCGACGCTTCCGACGGGTGCCCTTTTGAAAAGGGTGTACCCGGTAACCGTGGGTGCCCCCAGGCACCCGTAATTGACAGCGACAACGACGGCGTGCTCGACGGCGTAGACAAATGCCCCCAAGCTTACGGCAAAAAAGAATGGCAGGGATGCCCCGACAGCGACGGCGACAACGTGCCCGACCACAAAGACAATTGCCCCAATCAATTTGGCCTCGCTTCCCTCAACGGATGCCCCGACCCCAACAATGCCAACACCTACACAGATCCCCTCGGCGGCACATTCGTCAAAATAAAAGGCGGTACCTTCGACATGGGCAGCGACAATGGCTCAAAAGGTGAAAAACCCGTGCACCGCGTGACCCTGAGCGACTTTTACATGGGCAAATTCGAGGTCACCCTGGCGCAGTTTAAATCCTTCATAGACGATACCGGCTACAACACCGACGCTGAAAAAAACGGAGACTCTTACGTGGTCAACAGCAGTGGTTCCTGGGAAGAAAAAAGTGGCGTCAACTGGCGGCACGACGAACAGGGCAACCGACGCCCCACGGCGGACTACAACCGCCCCGTCGTCCACGTCAGCCACAACGATGCCACGGCCTACGCCGAATGGCTCAGCCGAAAAACCGGCGAACGCTACCGCCTGCCCACCGAGGCAGAATGGGAGTACGCCGCCGGTAATGGTACCCGCCACACCAAATACAGCTGGGGCAACGGCGACCCCATCGGCAAAAAAGGCGGCAACGTGGCCGACGAAACCGCCAAACGCCAATATTCCGGATGGTCTGCCTTTGAAGGCTACACGGATGGATACGTCTTTTCGGCGCCTGTGGGCGCTTTTGACCCCAACGAACTCGGCCTGCACGACATGACCGGCAACGTGTGGGAATGGTGCCAGGACTGGAAAGGCGATTACCCCTCCGGTAGCCAGACCAACCCCACTGGCGCCACTTCCGGCTCCTACCGGGTGATTCGCGGCGGGTCGTGGAACCGCGACCCGACCTACTGCCGTGTAGCGTTCCGCGGCGACGGCACGCCGGACTACCGCGGCCGCAGCGTTGGCTTCCGCCTTGCCAGGACTTTTTAACCTTTTAGGCTTTTTACCTTCTTACCTTTTGACAGGACATAGAGCGGGGTGTCGGGCAACCGACACCCTGTTTTTTTTT